>Ga0099823_1000405_pt1 | contig 27799 bp, 35 predicted proteins | sample CowpearedBW_FD_76831 | JGI IMG/M metagenome (GOLD analysis project Ga0099823, IMG submission 76831) | Root nodule microbial communities of legume samples collected from California, USA - Cow pea red BW | ecosystem: Host-associated > Plants > Roots > Nodule | place: USA: California | collected...
ACTCCTGTGTCGGTTCCAACCGAGCGCGACACTGGGGTGGTTCTAAAGAACCTTACCGGGATTCATGATGCCAATCGGATCGAGCAAGGTCTTGACGGAGCGCATCAGCTCGATTGCGACCTTATCCTTCACCACAGACAATTCGTCGCGCTTGAGGACGCCGATGCCATGCTCTGCCGAGATCGAGCCTCCCATCCGGAGCACAATCTCGTACACCACCGCGTCGACATCATGCGAGCGATCGAGGAAGTCGGCGCTATCGCCCCCGCCGGGCTGACTAACATTGTAATGGAGGTTGCCGTCGCCCAGATGCCCGAAGGGCATCGGTCGCGCGCCAGGAATGAGCTTCACCACCGCGGCATTCGCTTCCGCGATGAAGGCAGGTACGGCCGCGATGGGTACGGAGATGTCACACTTGATTGAGCTGCCCTCGGGCTTCTGCGCCATCGCCAATTCGTGACGCAGCTTCCAAAAATCCGCACGCTGGAAGAGATTGGCCGCAATGACCGCGTCCTCGACGATGTCCTCTTCCAACGCGCGACTGAGGATCGCTTCCAGCGTGACACGGGCATCCTCGCGCGGCGATGACAATTCCATCAGAACGTACCAAGGATGTCGTTTCGAGAGAGGATCGCGGACGTCGATGCCGTGGCGGACCGAGAAATCCACCGCGATCTCCGGGAGCAGTTCAAAGCTCGTCAGCGTGCCCGCGGCTTTGTTCTGAGAGAGGGTGAGGAGCTTCAGCGCTAGCTCGCGGCTTCGGAAAAAGTTTCAACGTTGCCGCCGTGATGATGCCGAGCGTGCCTTCCGCGCCGATGAACAGATCGCGCAGATCGTAGCCGGTGTTGTCCTTCTTCAACTTCGACAGCGCGTTAAGCACGCGCCCGTCCGCCAGTACGACCTCAAGCCCCAGCGCCATCTCGCGTGCCACGCCATAAGCAAGCGCCACCGTGCCGCCCGCATTCGTCGAAAGATTGCCACCGCTAGTGCAGCTTCCCTCTGCACCCAACGAAAGCGGAAACAGACGATCGACCTCGGAAGCTTTTTGCTGCGCGACTTGTAGCACCACGCCTGCCTCGCAGATCATGGTGTTTGAGGCCGTATCGATCTCTCGGATCTTGTCCATGCGTCGCAATGACACGACCACCTCGCCATTGTGCGGCGTCTGGCCGCCGACCAGGCCGGTGTTGCCACCCTGCGGCACCAGCGCAATGTTGTGCATAATCGCGATTCTGCAGATTTCGGCTACCTCGACCGTCGAGGCCGGACGCAGAACCAAGGGCGAGCGGCCGCGAAAAAGTTTGCGCTCCTCGGAGACGTAGGGCTCGATATCTGCCGCATCCGTCAGGGCATATCTGTTGCCGACGATTTTCTTGAACTCTGCAATCAGCTCGGTTGAGAGTGAGGCTGATGCTGGCTGGACGATGCTCATGTCAAACTTTCTCTTCTCTCATCCCGCTTTCAAGCAGAGTGCTGTTGCCGCATCGTTGATGCTTCGACGCCCTGACCGGATTGCCTCCTCTAACACCCAAGCGGCGCAGATTTCCTGCGAATACGTCGCGCTTAACCTCGGAGTCACGATGGAATGGCAGTCCGTTTCATAAATGCGAAGCGGCTGATCGAACCGGCGATGCTAGCAGTCAGCCTTGTGAACGGCTGACCAAACTCTTCTTTTCGTTAGGACACCCGCGTGAGCGTGGCGTAGCCGGTCGCAGGCCGCGGCAGCCGCTATGGGCAAACGTTGAGCGATGAAGCCCGCCTTTGCCTGGCGTCGTTCCCGCGCATGTCCACTCGCTCTTTTCCCGAACCTTTCTTCTTCTACGCCAGACTATGAACGGCATGTCCATTGTTGCGATAACCCACCTTCTGCTCTTTCTATTTGTCTCTTTGTCCCAACGTGAGGTCGCCGATGGCAGCGACCGCGAAGCTAGGTCTCGACCGGGCCAAGCTCGTGGAGGGCGACCCGTCGGACTGCGGGTGCCGGACACCATCTATGCGAAGGTCATCGACTACGACAAGGACAAGCTGCCGAATGGCCCGAAGGCCATCGCCGACTTCTCCGACACGAAGAAATTTCCCGGCAAGCGCGGATGCAAACTTGGCCCCTGGAAAATCTCGAATGGGCTCTGAGAGCGGACGGCGTGCCCCTCAAGGACGTCTACAAAGTCCTCAACACTCCCGAGGCGTGGACCGGGCCTTCAAAAAAGCTCGACACGATTAAGAAGGACGCCGTCTGGTCCAAGTCGAACTCGCAATCGGCACATCTTCTGGCTGATGGTCAGGTCGTCATGACCTCGGCCAGAGCGTACGTATCGTCGATGCCGTCAAGAATGTCGGCAAGCATTTCGAGATCATGTGGGATACCGAACAGTGGGGCATGGGTGTCTGGGTCATTGCCAAGGGCAGCCCGTATCGGGATGCCGCTTACAAGTTCTTCGCCTTTGCCTGCTCGCCCCAGCCCCAGGCCGATCTGACGCACTACGTTCCCCACGGGCCCGCCAACACGGCCGCAATAGCGCTTGTTGATCTGGCGATTCTGCCTGACCTTCCGAGTCCGCCCGACCATGTGGCCGATGCTCTAAGGAATGATCCCGCGTTCTGGGCTGAGAAGGGCGACGAGCTGACGCAGCGCTTTACCGTCTGACTCGCGAAGTAAGAATAAGGAACGGCGGGGAGGGCGTTGGTTCTCCCCGCCGTCTCGAATGGAAAGGGGAGAGCCGAATGAGGCAAGCGCCAATGAACCTCGATACGTTCAAGGCGAAGGCCGCCGAGGTCCAGATCATGAAGAGCGGCCCGCTCGGCCCACTGCACGGCATTCCCATCGCCCACAAGGACGTCTACTGCACTAAAGGCATCCCGACGACGGCGCATTCGAAGATACTGATCAACCACGTGCGGGTCCGCCGGCTCGCCGAGGCGGGCACGGTGATGCTCGGCAAGCTCGCAACCTGCGAATTCGCCGGGCTTGGTCCGTCCTTCGATCTGCCCTGGCCCCCGGCGCCCAATCCGTGGAACCCGCCGCACTACACCGGCGGCTCGTCTAGCGGGACCGGTGCTGCGATCGCCGCCGGCCTCGTCCTCGGCGGAACGGGGACCGATACCGGCGGTTCGATCCGCAGTCCCGCCTCGCTCTGCGGTGTCACCGGATTCGAGCCGACCTGGCCTCTGCCCGCGCACTCGCATCCTGCCGGTCGCTTATTCGCTCGACCATGTTGGGTCGCTTGCCTTGACAGTCAAGGACTGCGCAATCATGTTCCAGCCTATGGTGGGGCCGGACTGCCGGCGATCCCGCCAGCGCCCATGTGCAGGCGCCCGATTTCCGTGCATCGCTCGGCGGCTCGATCAATGGGATGCGCATCGGCTTCGTTTCGCCACTTCCATGAGCTCGACTGTCCAGTCACTGAAGTCACCCGGCGGGCGCGCGAGGACGCAGCTTCTGTCTTTCGCGCCCTTGGCGCAGAGGTCGTCGATGTAACATTGCCGCCGCTCGCCGATTGGACGGCCGGCGGTGAGATCATCGTGTTGGCCGAGAGCTATGCCCTCCGCGAGCAATGGCTCGCGCCCGCAGTACTATGGCGAATGTTTTCGCGACTACATTAGCATGGGGGCGGTCCTCAGCGCCGCCGACTATGTAGAAGCGCAGCGCATGAGGCGCGAGCTCTCTGCCGCCTTCGACGAGACCATGCCAAGGTCGACGTGCTGCTCTGCGCGACCGAGGCCCCGCCGATCGAGACGCCAACGAACCTGAGCTGGTTCGAACTGCCAGCGATCAATGAGGCGTTCAACGTCCGCGGCGCTCCGACGCTTGCCGTATGCACCGGCTTCACCGCCGCCGGGTTGCCGCTCGGCATGCAACTGGTCGGCCATCCTTTCGAGGACGCAATCGTGTTGCACGGTCATTTCTACGAGAAGGCCACACCCTGGCGCGACAAGCGGCCGGCGCTTTCTGCATAGCGCCTCACTCGTAGCGCTGTGCCATGGTGGAGTCGAGGCGCGCCGTCTTCTGGGTGGAAGAACGCGCACGACCGCGCCGGCGAATTCGGAGCGCCCGATTGCGGCGTCGAAAGTGAACGGCGAGGGCCAGGCCAAAGGAACGGTGATCGTGGCCAGACATTCCCCATCGTGATGCCGGCGACGTCGCTGCAAGTCAAGGCAAGGCGTCTGGAGCCATATTTTCTAGGCGTTGACCGGCGCAACCAACCGGATTGGAACGATGTCGATCGATGCGCCCCATATCAAGGCCCACCGCTTGGTCGCTAACAGCTTTGAGCACTACGCATCCGATGTCGGTCAACGGTGATTGGCTGATGCGATCGGATCTGAGGAAAGCGGCCAATCTAAGCAGTCGCCCGTGAACAAGGTTCTAAACGATTGAGCTGGAGTCTGGTTTTCCGATTCAGAGCCGTTTGAGATTGCAGGGATTGGAAGGTTGAGAGCTGCAAACCCTGCAAATTCATTCGTGGCTTCCCCTTTGCCGTGAGCCGTGATTCTGTGGTGCATCGGAGAGGACGATACGACCGAAGAAGCACAGGACGATGGGATCAAATGATCTGTTCCGGGCGTGACTGGACCAGATCATCAATATGAAGCACGAGCTGGTTCTGCTTGCCGGCAAGGTCGACTGGGACTGGATCGACGGCGAGATCGCTCCGCTCTACAGCGAGAACGGCCGGCCCGGGATCGAGACCCGCATCATGATCGGGCTTTTGCTACTCAAGCACATTTACGGGCTGTCCGATGAGGGGGTGCGAGCGCTGGGTCCACGACCCGTATTTCCAGTTCTTCACCGGCGAAGAGTTCTTCCAGCACGCTTTCCCGCACGAGCGCTCGGACCTGAGCCATTGGCGCAAGCGGCTCGGCGACAAGCTGGAGCTTCTGCTGGCCAAGAGCCTGCGGGTGGCGCACGAGGCCGGCGCGTTGCGCAGCCAGGACCTCAAACGGGTCACGGTCGACACCACGGTGCAGCCAAAGGCGATCAGCTTCCCGACCGACGCCAAGCTCTTGCATGCGGCCATCAGGGGGCTCAACCGCCTGGCGAGACAACACGGCCTCAGGCTGCGGCAATCCTATGCTCGCGTGGCCAAGGCAGCCGCGATGATGGCGGGTCGCTACGCTCATGCCAAACAGTTCGGGCGGCATCAGCGGCAGTTGCGTATCCTGCGCAGTCGGCTGGGCCGGATCGTCCGCGACATCCGTCGCAAGATCGAGGGCCAGCCAGCACAGGAGGAGAACTTCGCACTCCCGCTTGGCCGAGCCAGCCAGATCCGCTCGCAGCAGCAGCGCCAGCGTGGCTGGAAGCTCTATTCCTTCCATGCCCCGGAGGTGGAGTGCATCGGCAAAGGCAAGGCCGCCGCGCCCTACGAGTTCGGCGTGAAGGCCTCCATCGTCACCAACAACCGCCGGGCTCCCGGCGGCTTGTTCGTGCTGCACGCCAAGGCACTGCCCGACAACCCATACGACGGTCACACCTTGCGGGACGTCATCGACCGCACCGAGACACTCACCGGCTGTTCGATCGAGCGGGCCTATGTCGACAAAGGCTATCGTGGCCACGACGCACAAAATCCACGGCGCGTCTTCATCTCCGGCCAGAAGCGCGGTGTCTTCGGCGCCATCAAGCGCGAACTGCGCCGTCGCTCCGCCATCGAGCCCATCATCGGACACATGAAGGCCGAAGGTCACCTCGGCCGCTGCTACCTCAAAGGCCGTGCCGGCGATGCTGCCAACGTCATCCTCTCGGCCGTCGGCCACAACTTCCGACGCATCCTCGCCTGGCTCAAACAACTCTTGGGCCTGTTCCTGGGATGGCTATGGCGAGCGCTCGCCTGTCCGACCCAGCTCAATCCGGCTTCTTAACGGGCGACTAAGCAGTCTCCGTTGCGATGCTGGCGGTTTGTCGGAGTGCGGGACCGTGTCGATCAGTTTGGTATTTCTAACTTGCCCGATCCGCCGGTGAACCGCAGTTTCCGAAACTTAAACCGCGATTCGGCGCTTCATGAGGCGACTGACGGCGACGAACGGCGCCGGTGCGCGCTGAATTTGCATGATTTCGTCAATGCTTGGTTCATTTTCGAAGTCTTTATGCGCCATTGCGCTCTTACATTCTTGCTGGATTGGCTGCCATCGGCGCCTTTTTTGGCTCGCTTTCGAGCTGTTCAGAGATCGCAAACAACCTACGGGAGCGCCGTCATGGACATCGTCGACAGCCAAGTTCACGTCTTCTTCACACTTGATCTCAAAGAGACTCTTGCTGCGATGAATGCGATTGGGATCCTGACAGTCGTCATCGACGAATACTGGGGGGCTGGGCTGAGCGGCGAGTTGCTGCCTGCGGCATCCCTCCGCAGCGGCGGTCAGCGGCCGCTGAGCCCCTTGGCTCAGGCAGCGGTGTTGAAGATTCCGGATCGCTTCGCGATCCTCCAGCGTGTCGAACGCGCGGATCCGGCACATCCTGGTTTCGGTCTTGGCTGACGTTCCTGGATGCAAGGCAGTCCGGCTCATCACGACCAACCGAACAGGGCTGCAAGCACTTGCAGACGGGGACTACGACGACATCATGCGGCTCGCGCAGCGGCATGATTGCGCCCAGAATTTTTTCGGGCAGGGCGCCGCCGCCGCATTGGATGGCGTGCTCTCACGCTTTCCCGATGTGCGCTGCGTCCTCGATCATTGTGGCGCGCCGGCCTCGTCGGCGGATTGGGAAACGATCCTGTCCGCCGGAAGATCGCACCCGAATCTTTGGCTTAAGTGGAGCCACGCGCATTGGTGGTTCGAGGCGAGGCCGTATCCGTACGCAGGCCTCCAGGCGCAACTAATTCGCGCGCTGGACGCATTCAGCCCAGAGCGTCTGATGTGGCGAGCGACTTCACGCATGAACGCCTAGGCAGCAGTTGGGGCGAGTTGCTGTTCTATTTGCGTGATTCCCAATTGCTCTCCGAAATAGACAAGAAGTGGCTGCTTGGACGTGCCGCACGCATCGCATCGCGCTGGCCCGCGCCCGCTGAAGCATTTTCGCCACCCCGCCTCGAAAGGCTCAATCCACTTTCGCATCAAGAGCGATTCCGGCACCTGCGGCACAACACTCGAAAGGTTGAGAATGTCTGAACTATTCAGTCTCGCCGGAAAAGCGATATTGATCACGGAATCCACCCGTGGTCTTGGCTCGGCAATGGCCGACGCCTGCGCCGCTGCCGGCGCGATCATTGTAGCCCATGGCTCACGGAGGACTCTGTTGCCGTGCTTGCAGAGGCGCTCATCCTGCTCTTCGGCATTGGCAGTGGGACGCTTGCCATCATGCGAGCGACCATGCCGCTCGTCTTTTACGACAAAGCGGAATTCGCCAGAGCCAGTTCGCATATGGCGTTGCCGCTCAATCTGATTTCTGCCGCCTCGTCACCAATTCTTGCGGAGATGCTGGTCAGATTCGATAGCCACGCTCTCTTGGAACTTACTCTGCTCCTGTCATGCGGAGCGATCGCAAGTCTCGCATTGCTGCGCAGCCGGCGTCCACGATTGATCGTCGAGGGAGTCCGAGACAGAGCAAGCATAAGAGGCCGCACTCGCTTGCGGTCGGACTGGCGCGAGATGTTTGAAAGATAGGGAAGGTACGGGGATCGAAACGGATCGAGAGGCTACGATCTCCGGGTCTACCGATCTCGGGCATCGGTGATGTGCCGAGTCCCGGGAGGTAAAGAGACATCTAGCGGCGCGGCCCGGACTACATATGTGATACCGGCTCGTTGACGAGGCGCAGCGCGTCACCTCCAGATGTGCCGAAGCGGGACCTGCGCTGGAGTCGTGCGTCGATCGAGGCGATTGGGTACAACGCATTGCTCGTTCGTCATTAGGGAACAATCGATATCAAGTGCCTCGGTTTGACGTCGTCGCGCCTCTAGAACCGCAGAAATACTGCGCGTTGCCGTCTGTTTTCGCCGCTATTAGTCTCAAAACTCTGCTCTTAATTTGGTGACTGGCAGCTCGCGTAACATCCCTCGGCGCGAAGGCCGGACATGGAATGCTGCGCCAGGGGCGAGCGATCTTAGTGCAGCTAAGATCCGGTATCACCCACTGGCACACTCGGAGATACGACATGGCGATTAGTTACCTGACGGACATGCGAAATATCAACGGCGCGCCCATCACGCCCAAGCACTACAACGATCAGATAAAGGTGGCACGGCACGCGGATGATCTTGGCTACAAGACCGTGTGGGTACCCGAGGACCACTGCATGGATGACGGCTTCTGTCCCGCACCACTGACGACGCTGGCCGCATTTGCTCGGGAAACGAAACGCATTCGCCTGGGAACAGGCATTGTGCAGGTCCCGCCGATCCATCCGAGAAGAATCTTCGAAGAGGCGTGTATCGTTGACGTCATGTCGAACGGCCGAATGACCTTGGGCGTCGGTACCGGAGGGTATGAACTTGAGTACAAGGCGTTCGGGGTGCCCTGGAAAGAGCGTGGAAAGCTGATGGAAGAGCACGTCAAGTTCATCAAGCAGGGTTTCGCAGGCGGGCCTTTACCCGATGGGCTGCCCACCGTGGTGGCGCCTGTGCAGCGCCCGATCCCTATCCTCGGAGGTACGAAATCGCAGGCGGCTACGGACCGATCTGCCCGTCTCATGGAAGGCAACTTCGCAACGACTCACATGGACCATGAGCAAGAGCTTGGAAAATTCTGGAACGAGTGGCTTTCCCCTTCGCTGAAAAGGCATGGACGCAAAGTGTCCGAGTTCCAGCTTCCTCTGATGTCGACAGTCTGGGCATCTGAGAAATACATGGACGATTGGCATGATTTCGTCGGCCCCGGCTTTATCTACCGCAAGAACAAATATGAAGTTGGTTGGGAAAAGGTCGGAAAGGACTATAAGGGCGCCTCGTCGCAGTTCCGCGAATGGGACGAAGCAGAGGAGGGCGGAGCGGAGGAGATGGTCCCCCGCATGCTAATCGACACGCCGAAAAATATCGCCGCTCGCCTGAAGAAGCTCCGGACAATCTACCCCTTCGACGAGTTCGTGATCATGAAGATCCAGGGCATCCCGCAAGAACAGTTTATCAAGCAACTGACGCTCTTCAGGGAGCAGATCGCACCCATTGTCTTCCCGGAGAAGAAGTGGTGAGGCTGGTCCAGCCCGTTAAGCTTCCGAGTGAGTTCGCGAGTGGTTTCGACTAGAGCACTACGACGCCTGGTTTGTCCCTAAGGGCTACGGAACGGGCTACGGCAACTCCGGCGCCAGATTGACGCCAAGTATCTGTGTTTCCTCAGTCGTACGGGTGAAGAATGGACCAAACAAATCCTGTCGGGCGACGAAAAGCCACGGCCATACGTTCTAACCACGTGGACCAACGACCCGAAAGAAAATCACGGGTAGAATGAAGCTGGTTGCGAGCGGGATGGAAGATTCCGCTCGCAAACCCGTCGCCAGACACGACCGTCGTGGTACCCTCACGAGTGAATGACGGCAAGGAGCAACTGGGTCCCACATGATCTCCGGTACGACCATCGCCATCCTCGGCGGAACGGGGCCTCAAGGCCAAGGGCTTGCAATTCGCTTCGCAATTGCGGGCGTCAGCGTAGCGCTCGGCTCGCGCGAAGGCGGCCGCGCAGCTTCGATCGCCGGAGAGCTGAACACGAAGCTTGAGGGCCGATCTGCCGTCCCGATCCGAGGCTGCGACAATCTGAGCGCGGTAGATGCAGCGGAACGCTTTGTACTACTTGCTGTGCCGTACTCCGGTCACGACGCAACGCTTGACGCCATCAAGAGTCGTCTGGCGGGCAAGGTGCTGGTCGACTTGGTCGTCCCACTCGCAGCCGGAAATCCCCGAGCCGTCGCAATGCCCAGGGAAGGCTCCGCGACCGAGGCCGCTCAAGCGCTGTTAGGAAGTGAGGTCAAGGTTGTCGGAGCCTTGCATAACGTGTCCGCTCACACTCTGAATGCCCTGGAAGAGAACATCAACTGCGACATCCTCGCGTGCGGAGATGACGTAGAGGCAACGGATGCGGTCGTCGACCTGATCAAGCGGCTTGGTGTCGAGTCGTACAATTGTGGCCCGGCGGTGAACGCTCGCTGCATCGAGGCGATTACGCCCCTCCTGATCCGACTGAACATGAGCAAGAAGGTGCCATTCAGCCACGCCGGCATCCGCATTTGGCGGCCCGACCGTCCCGGCGTATGATCGCCCTTGAGAAGGCCTTGAAGATAAAGCGCTACGCCGCAGGGATCCCGTCTCCCGGACATCGGCGTGATATTCCGGCGGCCATCACTGAAGGAGCCTTGTAGTGGGCACCTCAAGCTTCCTCGAACTCCGCGCAGTTGAAGGTTCTGAACTCAAGCAGCTGTTCGCCCAGGCAAGGGGCAAGCGGGACGCGTACTGGGGTTCGGTTGCGACTTACTCCCGGAAAGTGTTCATTCCGCTGACGAATTTATGCCGCGACAGTTGCGGATACTGCACGTTCGTCAAGCAGCCCGGAGAGTCTGGCGCAGGATATTTGAGTCCAGAAGAAGTACTTCGCATTGCGACCCGCGGCGAAGAGCTCGGATGCAAGGAAGCGTTGTTCTCGCTAGGAGAGAAGCCCGAGCTCCGATACCCGCAAGCTCGTGACATGCTCGCGCGCCTCGGTTATCGCTCGACGATCGACTACGTCATCGCGATGTGCGAGCTCGTCATCTCAAAGACCTCGTTGATCCCGCACGTCAATGCTGGAACCATGAGCCGCGACGAGCTAGAGCGCGTCAAGGAGGTAAGCGGCAGCGCCGGCTTGATGCTAGAGAATGTGAGCCGTCGGCTCATGGGCAAGGGGATGCCGCACTACGCGTGCCCGGACAAGATGCCGTTGCAGCGACTTCGGACGCTCGATGCGGCCGGCGAAGCGTGCCTGCCGATGACAACGGGAATCCTGATTGGCATCGGCGAGACTTGGGATGAGCGGATCGATAGCCTGCAGAGCATCGTCGACGTTCACAAGCGGCATGGCCACATCCAGGAGGTGATCGTGCAGAACTTCCGGGCGAAGCTCGGGACAGCGATGGCGAGCCATCGCGAGCCGAACATGACCGATATGCTTCGCACTCTGGCGACTGCCCGTCTCATGCTGCCGACGGAAATTTCCCTGCAGGCGCCGCCGAACCTGAATGAAGCGTTCGAGCGCTACCTGGACGCCGGCATCAACGACTGGGGCGGGGTGTCTCCGCTCACTGCGGACCACATCAATCCAGAGTGTGCCTGGCCTGCGGTCGGGGAAATTGCGTTTCGTACCAAGCGAAAGGGCATGAGCCTGGTCGAACGGTTGACGACATATCCGCTCTATCTTCGACAACCCGAGCGGTATCTTCGTCCGGCCCCCCGCGAGGCACTTCGCCGTCTCGCGCGCGAAGATGGCTACGCGGCCAACCAGACTCATGCCGAAGCAAGCTAGAGGAGTTCGCATGCACAGTGCCAAGCCATTCAAACCTTCGACCCTTCGGGCGAAGTCCGCAGAGACCCTCCTTAGCCAGAGCAGCAGGGAAGTTAGGCACATTCTTGAGCGTGCCCTCTCTGGTCGCGAGGTCACGCGCGAAGACGGTGAGACCCTTTTCCGCGCCGCGTCTTCAGACCTTCCGGCGATCGTGCGGGCTGCGGACGTCGTCCGCGAGGAGCGAGTCGGGGATAGGGCGAGCTTTGTCATCGTCCGGAACATCAACTTTACGAACGTGTGCTACATGGGGTGCCGCTTCTGCGGCTTCGCCAAGCGCAAGGAGGACCCGGACGCGGTCTGGTACAGCATGGAGGAGGTGGCACACCGCGCGCAAGTCGCATGGGATCGTGGCGCAACAGAGGTTTGCATTCAGGGTGGTCTTCATCCTGATCTGCCGCCCACGTACTACCGCGACCTTTTGTTCGCGGTTAAGCGCCAGGTGCCGCGCATGCACGTGCATGCCTTTTCGCCTTTCGAAATCTGGTTTGGGGCGCACAAGCGCAAGATGTCGACGCGCGAGTTCCTGTTGGAGCTCAAGGAAGCAGGGCTCGGCTCGATGCCGGGTACCGCAGCCGAGATCCTTGATGTCGAAGTGCGAAGGAAGCTGACCCGAAATAAGCTGACCACGGAGGCGTGGATTGAGACAATCCGGGCGGCGCATTCCATCGGGCTTCGCAGCACTTCGACGATCATGTTCGGGCATATCGATGGTCCCTCCCATTGGGCTGCGCACATCGATTTGATCCGGTCGATCCAGAAGGAGACCGGTGGCTTCACAGAATTCGTGCCCCTCAGCTTCGTGTATGCCGAGTCGCCCTTGTATGTGGACCGCGCCATCCCCGGTGTGCGCCCAGGCGCCACTCAGGAAGAGAACTTCAAGATGCACGCTGTTGCGAGGCTGATGCTCGCGGGCTGGATCGACAACATTCAGGTCTCATGGGTGAAGCTCGGTGCACAAATGGCAGCCGAGATGCTGCACGCCGGCGTCAATGATCTCGGTGGGACGCTGATGGACGAGTCAATCTCTCGATCGGCGGGAGCCGACTTCGGCGAGGAGCTGACTCCCGCTGAAATGGTCAAGTTGATCCACCACGCTGGCCGCACGCCGGTGCGCCGGAGCACGCTCTACGATAGCCTGGAGGAGTTCTCGGATCATGAACCGGTGGATATCGGTCCTCTCAAGCCGCGGCCGCATGACCCGATCAAGTTCCTTCGCCACAAATACGTGGCTGCTGGTTGAGGCGCGAAACATGAAAGTAGCTGTCCTCGCCGGCGGTGTGGGGGGCGCTCGAATGGCACTCGGTTTTGCTGGAATCGTTCCACCAGACGATCTCAGCATCATCGTGAATGTCGGTGATGACGATCGGTTCCATGGCCTGTATGTCTGCCCGGACTTGGACACGGTGCTCTATACGCTTTCCGGGGTTGTCGATCCTACGCAAAGTTGGGGCGTCGCAGACGATGGCACGCGTGCGTTGGAGGTTCTTCGCAAACTGGATTCTCCAGGCGTCTGGATGAAGCTCGGCGATGCAGACCTTGGGTTGCATCTCTACCGGACGTCGCGGCTTGCGCAAGGTGCTTCGCTCACTGATGTGTCCGAAGAACTCAGTCATCGGTTCGGCGTCCACTGTGCTCTTCTACCTGTTTCGGACGAGGAGTGTCCGACAATCGTGGAGACTGCGGCTGGGCTTCTGCGGTTTCAGGAATGGTTCGTGCGCGACCGTGCAGGCCCCGCTGTGAAGAAGTTGCGCTTCCAAGCGGCGCATAGGGCTCAGATCACGGATCGCGTACGCGTCGCACTCCGTGGCGCGGATATCGTCGTGCTGGCGCCATCGAATCCTTACCTTTCGATCCTTCCCATGCTGGAAGTAGGGGGCATGCGAGAAGCATTGCACCAGGCACCTGGATTGAAGGTGGCAGTCTCGCCGCTCATCGGAGGGCGAGCGATCAAAGGGCCACTGGTGAAGCTAATGAACGATCTCGGGGTCGGATCATCGAACTCCGATATCGCTCCGACCTACTCGAACTTTGTGGACGTATTTGTCGTTGACGAGGGCGACTCGCGAGATGTGGCCAACGTTTCGCACCGATGCGCATTGCGGGTGACAGCGATGCCCACACTGATTCCTGATGCAGCCCGCGCCGAGCATCTTGCGAGGCGACTCATTGAACTTGCGAGTATGCGTACGACGACGGGAGACGCAGGATGAGGACCGTGGTTGCGATCCCGATGAAGGATCCGGCAGAGTCAAAGACCCGGCTTGCAAACGCGCTGACGGCCGGTCAACGCGAAAAGATGGCTTTGGCGCTGTTCCGCAGGGCGCAGAGTTTCTTCGGCGCGCAGTTTCCTGATTTCGAGCGCCTGGTGGTCACGCCGTCACCCCGCATAGCCGCCGAAGCGACTGCGTGCAGCGCGATGGCGCTGATTGAAGGAAGCCCGCGCGGTTTGAACAAGGCCGTCCAGAGCGCATTCATTTGGGCGAAAGCACGAGGGTTTGACCGACTGTTGATCGTCCCAGCAGACATCCCAATATGGCTGCGATCAGAGGTCGATGAACTGCTGGACGACGGACAACGCTTTGACGTCGTCGTCGCACGCGCTCATGACGGCGGTACCAATGCGCTGTTGATCAATCTAATCCGAACGGATCGATTGGAGTTTTGCTACGGCTTAGGTTCGGCCAGACGCCACGCCGACGCGGCTTCTGCCGCGGCCTTGAGCTCGATAACAAGGCAGTGGCCTTTCCTCGGTCACGACATCGACACAGTGGGTGACTGCCTTGTCCTGAGCCAGAAACTCTCCTCTCTGACGGACGTCGGCTAGAAACATGCGAGTAGAGCTCTTCGCGATTCCAGGTATTCCTGAGGTGCAACCAGGCGACGACGTTGGTGCGATTCTGGCGCAGGAAACGCGGACCGCGGGTGAAGAATTGCGCGAGTCCGACATCATCCTCGTCGCACAGAAGATCGTCTCAAAAAGCGAGAGACGTTTTCGCGTGCTGTCCGAAATCGTACCTTCCGCCGAAGCGGTGGATATCGCCAAGCGGTGCGGCAAGGACGCTCGGAAGGTTCAGGCAATCCTTGATGAGAGTTCGGCCATTCTTCGGGTTTCGAATGCGACCCCCGACGGGATCATCATCGCGCGCCATAAATGCGGTTGGGTTGCTGCTAACGCTGGGATCGACGAGTCCAACCTCGGCACGGCGGAGGGCCAGCTGTTGCTTCTGCCGATTGATACGGATGAGAGCGCGTCGCGGATTGCCGACAGCATTCTTCGCTGCACTGGACAAAAGCCAGGCGTGATCGTGACTGACACATTCGGGCGGCCGTGGCGCAGGGCCCTTGTGAACGTCGCTTTGGGCACGTCCGATGTGCCGCCCATCATCAGCTGGGTGGGAAAAACGGACGCCTACGGCCGGCGCCTGAATGTGTCCGAACAAGCATTCGCGGACGAGCTGGCTGCCGCGTCGGGACTGCTAATGATCAAGAACGCTGGTACACCGGCCGTGGTCGTTCGAGGATTGCAATGGGATCGTGCGAGCAGAGCCACCTGTCGCGATTACGTTCGGCCAGTCGAGCAAGACCTCTTCACTTGACAACTCGTGATGATGCACAAGGTAAGGTCCGCGTTCGGGCCGTTTCCTCATCCGCTCGATGGCCTCGCAAGACCGGCCAGTTTCTACACCTTCGATGGACTGTCCTGGACCTCTTTGCAACCAAGGGCGGTTCTGGCGTACCGCTCGTACGAATCCACTCAGAGTGCGTAACGGGCGATGTCTTTGGTTCCTTGCGGTGGTCAGCGACCGCTCGCTGGCGGCGGTGTTGAAGCATCCCGATCGCTTCGCGTTCCTGCAGCGTGTGGAGCGAACAGATCCAGCGCTCGCATCCTGGTTCTCGATTTTGGCCGATATTCCAGGATGCAAGGCAGTCCGGCTTATCACCACTAACGCCCTCCGAGCGACAAGCACTTGTGGATGGGGGCTACTACGATATCGTGCGGTTCGCCCAGCAGCATGACTTCACCGTGAAGTTTCTCGTGCAGGGCGCCTCCGCCGCACTAGATGGGGGCTGTCCCGTTTTCCCGATGTGCGATGCGTCCTCGATCATTGTGGGACGCCGGCCTCATCGGCGGATTGGGAAACCATCCTGTCCGCCGGAAAATCGTACTCAAATCTTTGGCAGAAGTGGAGCCACGCGCATCGCTGGTTCGAGACCGGTCCGTATCAATTTGCAGGCCTTCACAACTGGTTCGCGCGCTGGACGCATTCGCCCCAGAGCGACTGATGCGGGCGAGCGACTTTACGCATGACCGTCGTGGCGCGAGTTGGGGAGAACTGCTCTTCTACTTGCGCGATTCCCAGATGCGCAGCCCCAGAGCACGTTACGTGAGACGCGGCCTGCTGTGGATACGCTCTCCGAGGCATCAGCCGAACTCCCCTGATAGTGTGCCAGGGCCTACCGAGCGGTCGAGGTTTTCCGATCATCAGAAGGAGTTATCCTGGTACGTCGTAGTATCTTGATGCGCAACAACGGGGACGGTCTTCCTCAGTTCGACTCTTCACTTCATCTCCTGCGGCCGACCGCGGGATAACAGTCCTCTGATCCGGGATTTTCGGGCTTGTCCGATTCGACGCGAGAAATTTCACATTGACCGGCTACTGCTTCGTCATCCCTCCAAGGATCGGGTGAGGCCGTGTTCTGGACGGCACGAGCGAATGCTTGTTCGCCAGCCGCCTTGAAGACCGCGAGTCCCACTGGCCGAAACTCGACAACGGCGTGATGCGTTTGTGCCATCGCAAATCTCAGGCTCGCTGGATGGACTCGACTCGCGGCAGATTCGTGCAGCGCTGACCGGCTACTCGATCGGCCCGCCCTCCGGCCCATGTCGAGGCGAGGTAGACAGCGGCGAGATATTTCCTCCGCAAGCTTATCGAAGTGGGTGACGACGCGCTCGAGATATTCGAGTCTCAGTAACCGCGTCTTAGGTCAACCAAGTTACGCATCGGCTTTTTCGTTAGGAACCGCTGCATGTTATCAGCGAATATTTCGAACACGTGGTTCAGGTAACCCTCCGCGTTGCCGGACGCATGCGGGGTGATCATGACGTTATGCATCGTCCAGAGGGGGCTGTCGGACGGGAGTGGCTCTCGCTCAAACACATCGAGGAGGGCTCCCGCAATGACGCCCGTCTTCAGCGCGTGGATGAGTTCGCTTTCCACAACAATCCCGCCGCGGGCGATGTTGACCAGGAACGCGCTGCGGCGCATTTGCTGAAGCTGCTCGCGGCCGATTAGCTTGGTGGTTTCCGGATTGTGAGGGACGGCAAGGACGACGAAGTCGGAAAGTTGCAGAAGCCCGACGAGGTCCTCGGGTGGAAAAAGCTTATCGACACCTGGAACAGGCTGCGACACATCGCGTTTCGAGCCGACCACCGTCATTCCAACGCTCTTTCCACGGCTTGCAATGGCGGTGCCAATCGCGCCAAGGCCGATCACACCCAGCGTGCGCTCCGAGAGCGTCGCTACGAAGCCCTGCTGATTCCATTCCTTGCGAGACTGTTCCCGTATAAGGCGGGGGAAGTCCCAATGCAGCGCTGTAATTCCCCCCATTACGAAATCAGCGATAGTCTCGGAAACCACCCCGCGCGCATTGGTGATTATGACGTCGCACAGGCGGTCGCGGATTGGCACGAGCCGGTCGACGCCTGCGCTGGTGTTCTGAAACCAGCGCAGCCTACGCGCCTTGTCGAACAGTTGGACTGGAACGTCACTCTGGGCAGCAATGATTACATCCGCTTCCGCTATTTGATCTTCTAGCGACGCCACATCCTTGGCGTACAAGACGCGCATACCGGGGAAGCGCTTTCGGATCATCGGAACACAGTCGTCGACGCGAACGACGTTGGACTCAACGACGAGGACGGCGAGGTCATCGCCAGCGGTAGGCATGGAGGCTGTCATGACCAACTTCCGCTTTCGAGCATGAACGGATGCACGGGAGGCGAAGAGATCTCGCGCGTTGCACCCTGGACTTTAGAGCTTGATGTCCGTGGAATTCAGCCAACATACTGGCGACCTGTGCAACTTTACAGCGTAGAAAGGATCTTTTTGCAGAAAGGCGCCGATGAGGTGACGTAAACGGCATCGGCAGGAACCGCAATTCCTTACGCGCTTTGGTCAACGCTTTACCGCTGCGTGGTCGAGCGCGGCTCGTTGACCACGCTTTGTTCGTTGTCGGCTTTGTCGGCTCCGATCGTGATCGCGGTCGGCCAATCGATCATGTGCAGCTCGGCCGGGTTGGGCGCCCGCTTGGCAGGATACGACGCGTCCAGACCAGGAGCACGCGCGATTGGGTAAGGGCGACCTCGTTATCGTACGTCCCGATCAGCCAAGCGCCCGGTCGACTCAACGCTCCGCCGCATGCCCAATGCCTTAGCTTTTGGGCACGCCAAGCTTCATCGTTCCCGGAAGGGACTGCATCCACTGGGCAAAGACCAACGCACCGCGCGGCACGGGCCGCGAAGTCGGGGTGAGTACCAAATAGAACCTGTCTCCGTGGACGGCGGTGCTGGACAACGAAATCAGCGCCTTCGCCCGCAACTGCAAGCGCATCACGCTGCGCGGCATGAGGGCGACGCCTTCCGCCGCCAAACAAGCAGCCAATGTGAGATTGGCATCCGGGTAGACGGGCCCCGCATCGGCGATATTGCCATCCAAATCGTACTCGAGCGCTGCCTTCTGCAGCCACGTCCGCCAGAGATTACGGTTTAGATAGTGTAGCGGTGTCAGCCGGGAAAGATCATTTAGATCCTTGTAGCCGTTGCGCTGCAGATAGTTAGGCGAGGCAACGGGAATCGTGGTGCCTTCCAGAAGTGGCATCGCGACGAACTCGGGAAACTCGCCAGGATTTCCATGCTGAACCGCCACATCGACAATCGTCGGGTCTATCGGGTTTGACTCTCGGGAATATTGAATTGCAACCTGCACGTCGGGATGTTTTCTCCAGAAATCGTGCATCTGCGGCATGAGCCAAGAGACGGTAAACAACGGCAGGCACGACACGCGTACCAGGGACGACCCCTCACGCTGACGCAGCAGTTCCGTCTCACCGTGGATCATCTGGAAGGCCTCGCAGACCTTCACCTTGTAGCGCTCTCCCGCCTCGGTCAGGCGGATACCGCGGCCATTACGCTCGATCAGCGGTAGGCCCATCCATTCCCCAAGTTTCCGGATCTGGTGGCTAACGGCGGAATGCGACACGCAGAGTTCTTCGGCTGCGCGTCTCACACTGCCCATCCGGGCAACGGCTTCGAAGGAGCGGAGAGACTGCAAGGGCGGGAGCTTCATGGTCTATTATATTCACCTATTGATCCAAAATACGCAACAATCCGCTACAGGCGCGCCTGCTAATCCATTGATCGAGAATACACGCTCGATTAGGGGCCGATGGTCACCGAGACTATGGAATCCAGCGCAAAACCTGGCTTTCTGGTTCGAAACCTGCAGGCAACGCATTCGCGATTATGTCAATGACACTTAGCGATTTAGCCCAAAACCGTCCGTGCGCTCGGGCCTGCCTATCCTTCGGGGATTTCCACCGGTGTCAACGGCACGAGCGCCGCGAAGAAGATTCGTCAACGTCAAAGGAGAACAAGTCAATGTTAACTCAACAACCTAATGCAGTCGCGAAACAGACAATGGACCTTGAGAATGCCAAGGCTGATTTCGCACGAGACGGCTACTGCATCTTGCCCAACGTGTTGTCGGAAACCGAGGTAGCCGCGGTCCGGAAACGACTCGCGGACCAGGCGGCGGCCGAGAGGGCATTGGGATGGGCGCGCATGAGGGACGGGCAGACAACGTCGGTGCGCGAAGGCGTTGTGGCGGCCAAACGCGGCGCCAATCAGCGCGTTGGCATGCTCGTTAATAAGGGCAAGGTGTTCCGCGACCTAGTTGAGCACCCCGTGGCACTGGAGCTAGTTGAGTTCGCGTTAGGCGGGAGTTTTCTCCTGAGCTCCTGTGACGCAAACATTGCAAATAAGGGCGGGGCACTTGAAGGTCTGCATCGCGACGCGTGGTGGTGTCCCATCCCGTACCGTGAGGGCGACGCGTTTGTTAAGGTAGGCGATCGGCAGCGGTACATGGCTCAGCCAGACTGCGCGCCACCCGGAACAAACGTGCCGCCCGCGTGCGTCAACATTATCTGGATGCTGACGGACTTCACCGATGAAAATGGAGGCACACGCCTTGTGCCTGGGTCGCATCGCAGGCCCGACAGCCCTGACGGCTCCGTGCCCCACAAGGTGCCCACGATCGCTGCAACCGGGAAGGCCGGCAGTTGCATGTTTTTCGATGGCAGGCTCTGGCATGGCACAGGCCAAAACACCACTGACGCTTCGCGCATGGGGGTGCTGGCCTTCTATTGCGGCCCGCAGTTTCGGCAGGCGGAGAATTACTTTCTTGGTCTGGACCCTGCCATTCTGGAGGAAGCATCTGACAGATTCCTTGACTTGCTCGGATACACGACGTTCTACGGCTACGGAAACGTCAACACTTACGCGCCTACCACACGCCCGCCTGGGCGGGGAGCCTGGATCCCCGAGATGAAGATCGATCAGTGAGAGCTATCGGTGACTAAGGGACGCGCCTCAGAATTATGTATTCATCGACCGTTTGCGTCAGCGTAATCGCACGATGTTGCTCGCTTACTTAAATTGAAGGCGCGCGGCTTAAGCCGCGCGATCACCCTGTCACTCGTCAAACAAATGGAGATCCAGATGAACCAGACCCGTCGCATCGAGAAAGCCGCTCCCGACTCTGTCGAATGGAAGGCAAGAGTCGATCTCGCAGCCGCCCACCGCCTCGCCGTCCGCCAGGACATGAGCGAAGGCATCTTCAATCATTTGACCTTGGCGGTGCCGGGTAGGTCCGATCGTTTTCTGTTGATCCCATTCGGTCTGCATTGGTCGGAAGTCACCGCCAGCTCGTTCCTGGAAGTGAGCTATGAGGGCGAGATTCTGAGCGGTGAAGGCGACATCGAACGCAGCTCGGTCTGCATCCACGCGCCTATTCACCGCCTCAATCCCAAGGCGGCAGCGGTCTTCCATACCCACATGCCGTATGCCAGCGCGCTCACTCGGCTCAAGGACCCGCGGATGCTGCCGATCGGCCAGACGGAAATCAGCCTCATCGACAAGATCGCATACGATGAGCACTACCCAGGTTTCGCTCATAACCCAGAGGAAGGCGAGCGCCTCGCACGGCTGCTCGGCGACAAGTCGATCGTGTTCATGGCCAATCACGGCGCCCTGGTCACCGGTGAGACCGTGGCCGAAGCCTACAACCGACTGTACTACCTAGAACGCGCCTGCCAAGTGCAGCTCTATGCGATGTGGACGCAGCGCGAACTGCGCATGGTCGATCCGGCTGTCGTCGAGTTCACAACCTCGCAATTTCGGCACGATAGCTACCTCTTCAACAACCCCAAACCGGAGCGCAAAGCGTACGAGCTCCACTTCGATGCGCTGAAGCGCATGCTCGAACACACGGATGGTCCGGGTTATCGGAGCTAACACGACCGAAAGTCCTGAGATAACGACAAGCGGCCCTGACCCAAGGACAATTACCCATCACATAGCCGCATATTTTGGCTCGACTGACCGCGCGTTGCGGACTGTCGCTGCACCGAATGGAGGACGGCGGCGCAACCCCGTCCTCCATACGCGTCGGCGCCCGCGTAGCGTTGGGTCAAAGCGGAAGTGGGGGAACGATGCGCCATTTGTCGGGCATCCATCTGACTGGTGATGCCGGCATGCAGTATTGCGCGCAAATGCTGTGTAGTGCCGGCTTGCGCCTCACGCGCCAGCGTCTGCTGCTCGGCCGCTTGCTGCTTTTTGGGGGCCATCGTCACGTCACCGCCGAGCAGCTCCACGACGAAGCGATCGCCGCCAACATACATATGTCGCTGGCGACGGTCTACAACACCCTAAACCAGTTCACCGCGGCGGGCCTCGTACGCCGGATCGCGGCCGGCGGCATCAAGTCGTTCTTCGACACCGACACCAGCCTGCATCCGCATTTCTATCTCGAAGGCGAGGACAGGCTGGTGGATGTCACGGGCGGGCTGAGCTTCTCGAAAGTGCCCGAGGCGCTTCCGGGCCACGAGATCACGCGGCTTGATGTGATCGTTCATCTGCGCAGGAAGACCGCGTAGCGCCGGCGGCCTCGCATCACCACAATCCCGCTCATCGGAACCCTTCCAGATAGTGCTCGCGGTTGGACTCGCTCGTCCGCGGCCGCTCGATCGAACTGGGACAGCGCGTCGATGAGCTTGCGCGTCGAGAAGCTGACGCCGCCGAGCGCGGTCTGCGCCCAGGCGTTCTGATGGTCACAGCGGACGGCGCCACGCGCCGCCGCTTCCGCGACCAGCGCCGCAGTCGCGAGCTCGGCCTAGCCGAGATGGACACCGAACATGTGGCTCGCACCAGCACGGACTGCGCCTGGTCATAAGTCGCGTCGATTGCGATGGCACATTCAAGCAAATTTGTGAATGTGTCCTGTAGCGTCAGGCGCCACTAGTGCGATAGCGCTCGCATCAACAGATCCCATCCGTCTAGGCGCGATGGCCGTTTGCGGTGCGCGCCAAAGTTCTTCGCCGCATAGGGGTCTGCGGCTCGATAGCGGCGACGGTCGCATTGGCGATCTCGTCCTGCAGGACGAAGACATCGACAAGCTTGCGGTCGTGGCGCTCGACCCAAAGATGGCTACTGGTGGTGGCCTCGTTGAGCTGGGCGGTGCTCCGCACGCGATTGTCTGCCCGTAAACGCTCCCCTCGACGATGTCGCGGACGCCGAGCTCATTCCGCGATCTGCCGGATATCGACCGCGCACACCTAAGTAAATGATGAATTGCGTGCGATCACCAGGAACCAGCACTGCTTCGACAGCACGGTGAGGATGTCCTCACCGATGGCATCGCCGACTACTCGGGATCGCCGCTCATGCTCTGGACACGAAGACCGCGATCGCTGGGCCTTCAGCCCCGCGCCCCGGCGCGGATCAGGCTTCGGAGGCTGTGACCACCGCGGCCGTCTCAGAACGTCACCGAAAAGCGAAAGCTTGTGAAACCGTCTTGATCAGCCGTTGCGCTGCCCCATCCCTGCCCGAGGAGCTTTCGCGCGGCGGCAATGCGGCTGTTCAGGGCAGAGTTCGAGACGATGCGATCGCCCCCCAACTTGACGGATCAGGTCACCTTTCTGACCACCCGCATGCGATGTCGCAAAAATTGTCGCGCGCAGGAGCGCATTGCCTCGCCTTAATTGTTACCGGATGCTGAGCCGTTGCCTCACGTAAATTGCTCCCCTGGATCGGGAACGAGCGGGGGCGAAGATGGGGTGGCTAAGCATGGCGACGCGGAAGGAACTGACGGCGGCAGCAGGCGCGCGCTATCGGACGTCGGATCGCGCGAAGAAGGCGCGGATATTGGACGAATTCGTCGACATCACTGGATTCCATCGCAAGCATGCGATGCGGCTTCTTCGAGGTTAGGAAGACGCACGCCCAGGCCGGCGGGCGCGACGCCGGGTCTATAATGAGGCAGAACAGAACGCGCTCGTGCTCCTTTGGGAGGCGTCAGACCGGATCTGCGGGAAGCGGCTGAAGGCGTTAATGCCTGCGCTGATTGAGGCGATGGAACGGCACGGCCATCTCGGCCTTGCCCCCGAGATCCGCGACAAACTTTTGGCAATGAGCGCTGCGACGATCGACCGCGCATTGGCGCGGGTCCGAGAAGGATTAGGTCGAAAGCGCCGACGGCACGCGACGCACTCGTTGCGTCGCAGTATTCCAATACGAACGTCGGCAGATTGGAACGATCCGGCGCCGGGGTTCGTCGAGGCTGACCTTGTCGCGCATAGCGGTCCATCGGCGCGCGGCAGCTTCATCCAGGCTCTCGTGCTCACCGACATTGCGACCGGCTGGACGGAGTGCGCTCCTCTGATCGTGCGCGAACAAACGCTGTTGAGCACGGTGTTGACGGAATTGCGCAAACAATTGCCCTTCGCTGGTAGGCCTCGATACGGACAATGATACTGTGTTCATGAATGAGACGCTGAAAGCCTACTGCGATGCGGCCAAAATCGTCTTCACGCGTTGCCGGCCCTACCGGAAGAACGACCAGGCGTTTGTCGAGCAGAAGAACGGCGCCGTCGTGCGCCGGATGGTCGGCTATCGTCGGTTCGAGGGCCTGAAGCGGCCAAGCTGCTGGCTGAACTCTATCAATCGGCGCGGCTGTTCGTGAACTTCTTTCAACCCTCGTTCAAATTGATAGCCAAGCAGCGCGACGGCGCTCGTGTGCGCAAGACATACAGTGCGCCGGCAACGCCACACCAGCGCCCGGTCGCCGACGCCCGCACGACCGACGCGGTTCGTCACCACCTCCAAGAAATCTATGCCGCTCTCGACCCGGTCGCGTTGTTGCGCGACATCCGCGGAGCGCAGGAACGCATCGCGGTCCTCGAGGAGACGCAGCCAGTTGCCGATCCTACTGCGGCATCCCAATCGATCGATCTATTCCTGGCAAGCCTACGAACCGCCTGGAAGGACGGAGCTATGCGACCGACGGATCGACCAATCGTGAAAGCGAAAAGAGGTCGGCGTCGTCCCGCCCCACTCCTCCGGGCAACGTCAGATTTGCGAAAATGGTCTGAAGCCGAGCCCTGGCGGACTGGTAGCGAACTGCTCTCCCGGTTGCAGGAGGAATATCCCGGAGCGTATCCCAACAAGCTTCTTCGAACGCTTCAACGTCGGCTCAAATCCTGGCGCAGCGAGCAAGCGAACGCGTTAATGTTCGTTCCTACGGAGAAGACGCCGCCTGGATATGAGGTCACCACAGCCTAATGGTGTGCCAGGCGCCAGCGGAGGAGGCCGGGCGCTCCGAAATCCTGGCCATCTCCGCACCCGGCCTCCTCCTCAACCCAAGCCGGGAACAAAATAGATGAGGCAACCGATCGCACACTCGGGAGCATCGGAATGTGAGGCAATACGACTTGCGTTTAGGCTGTCGCGTGCTCCCGCGGTCCTCTTGGCAGCGCTATCGATTGATCGTGGTGCGGTGGCGGTAGCTTTCAAATTGGTCTCGATAATGGAGGCGTGGTAGACGAGACCATCGATGGCGGCGAGAGTCACGGAGGTATCCGGCAAGACCCTATTCTATCCGCCAAAAGGCTGATTGGTAGTGAGCAGCATCGCTCGTCGCTTGTGGCGTGCGCTGATGAGCTCGAACAGCACGCTTGTCTCGGCCTGATCGATCCTAACATTGGCGAGGATGACGAATTCGAAGCGATGGAGGTGATTGATGGCGGTCTCAGCGTTAAGTTCGCGGCAGCCACCTGGAGTTTCTGAACAACGTCGGTGGCTCGGGTGAAGAGGACGCGCCATCCCTTCTCGATCAGGGCAAGACCGAGGGGTGTTGACAAGTTACTCGTTCGGCCACCTAGCGAACCAACAGGGACAAAATGGCGGCCCCTCCAACCAGCGGACGGCGAGCGCGGTGATTTGCGCTTTGGAGATTTTCGAAGCCTCGAAGGCGAAACTGTTGAGGGTCTTTCCGGCGGGCAGCCGTGATGGCGCTTGATGCGGCGGCGGCCGCGTTCGGCGATCTCGTGCTTGGCGAGGTAGCGAGGAACCGAACGGTCGGACAGCCTTACGTAGTTCGTCCTCCACCACAGGCACTATACAGCGCGGGCTGAGTGCACCGGAAGATCCATTGTGGAAACGGCAGAGAGCGTAAAGCGGGCAGAAGGTTTACAGCCAGCTCGCAGGCGCACTACCTACCGATTCAAACCAGCTTTCTGGGAGCTACAGCGGTCTGCGAATAGTTCACTCTTGAACACGAACGAGCCAGCCCTCTCAACAGGACGAAAGGCCAGCATCCTGCTCAACTCGCTTAGGAGGCCACCGCCCAGCGGGCTGACATAAAGCTTCGAAATTTCCCGATTTTACGCAGGATTTCGGCCAAAGGAGAGGCCAGATTCATTGAATCCAGCTCTATGCCCGATAAATACTGGCCGCAACCAATAAAAAATCCGTCGCAGTGAAGATGAAGGTGGGGAAACAATGCGCCATTTGATCAACCGTTCACGCCTCATGCGAGTCGTCCATGCGAGGGCGCGCGCGAGCCGCAGTCGGTAGAGAAGGAACGTGATGGTCCTCTGGTGATCTATTCAACAGCTCACTACGACCGCGGAGCTATACGAGCATCCGTAGAATGCCTTCATCGCGTAGTTCATCGGTGAAATAGCCAACTGCATGGGGGAAGTCATGGCGATGAATGGTATGACGTGCAAGGCGAAGATTGCGGGCGCGGGGGATGTGCAGGCGCTGGCGATCAATGTCGAGGCGGTCAACCGACCGATCGTTTTGTCGCTGCGGCCGGAGCGGGTACAGCCGAACCCGACGCCGGGCACGCTGCCCAATGTTTTCAGCGCGGAAATTGCTGAGGTGATCTACTTGGGCGACCACGTGCGCACCCGCCTCTCGCCGTACGGCCATGATGATTTTGTGATCAAGCTGCCAAATTCCGAAGGCCCGGTGCAGCTGGAGCCGGGCGCGGCGATCACGTCGGCTGGAAAGCGGAAGATTGTCGGGCCCTCGACGCGAACTGACGACGGGCCCGGGGGTTGACCGTGAGTAAGGTCCGCTTTCGGCAATGCCGGCGCCATTCTAAGCAAAGTACAACAGAGTAGGAGCAGATGATGAGGAAAACACTGTTGATGGAAGTCGCTGCACTGGCCGTGCTCGGTCTGGCAGCTGGGGCGCTCGCGCCGACGAAACCCGCCTTTGCGGGCGATCAGGTGACGGTTGTCTCGTTTGGTGGGGCTGGCCAGGATGCCTACCGCAGGGCGTTTTTCGAGCCCTTCTCGAAGGCTGCCGCGGTCAAGGTCAATGAAGACGTGTACAACGGCGAGGCCGCCAAGATCCGCGCTATGGTCGAGTCCAAGAGCGTGAGCTGGGATGTGGTAGACATCGATCCCGGCCGAGCCGCACAACTGTGCGCCGAGGGCATCATTGAGCCGATCGACTGGAAGAAGCTGGGCCTCGACCAGGGCAGTTTCATCGAAGGCGCAACGTCGGAGTGCAGTGTGCCGGAGACAGTATATGGCAAGATCATCGCCTACGACAAGGACAAGTTTCCGAATGGCCCGAAGACCATCGCTGACTTTTTCGACACGAAAACATTTCCTGGCAAGCGTGGACTACAGAAGCGGCCCTTAGAAAACCTCGAATGGGCGCTGATCGCGGACGGCGTCCCCCTCAAGGAGGTCTACAAGGTCCTCAGCACCCCAGAGGGTGTCGAACGGGCCTTCAAGAAGCTCGACACGATCAAGCAGGACATCGTCTGGTATCACACTGCTTCACAGTCGCCGCAGCTCCTGGCAGATGGCCAGGTAGTTATGACTGGGTCCTACAGCCATCGCATCGTTGATGCCATTAAGAACTCCGGCAAACATTTTGCGATTGCGTGGAGTACCCTTCTGTGGAACGTCGGTGTCTGGGTCATTCCGAAGGGCAGCCAGCATGTGGACGCCGCTTACAAGTTTATCGCCTTTGCGAGCATGCCCCAGCAGCAAGCCAACGTAGTGAACCTTCTGACTTGCGGGCCCACCAACAAGAGCGCCTTCGCGCTTCTGGACCCGGCGGTACTGCCCGACCTCCCCAGTGCGCCCGACCGTATCGCCAACGGTCTAAGGGTGAACCCCGTGTTCTGGTCTGAGAAGGGCGATGATCTGACGCAGCGCTTCTCCGTTTGGCTCGCGAAGTAGGCGCAACCAACGGCGGGAAGGGCTTGTGTTCTCCTTGCCGTCTCGAACGGGCAAACCCTAGAAGGCTGAGTAGATGGCGCGCTCATGACAAGGAGCGCGCCGTGTCAGAAACTCCAACGCGGCGGTCGCCGTGATCTGCATTGATATCGGCAACAATTTGTCCACATCGTGGATCATGATCACCGCGACGCGTTCACGCGGCTAAGTGGAAACGTGGCTCGTAGGCATCCATCATCTCAGCCGCGCTCCACATGCTTGGCATCGACGCCCACCTGATGCCGGCGAAAAAAAATTTTGAGCCCGTATTCGAAGGGACAGATGACTTCCAAGATGCGGAAGCCATCGCTGATGGCTATCCAACGCCGACCATGAAGTTCATTGTCGATTCCGAGATGATTGATTGAGCTGGTCCCGCAAATCTGAACAGCGCGATAAGTGGAGTTTCTGCCTGACGGCGGGCAAGATTGACCCGCGAATCAGGAGAGACGATGAGCAGACGAGCACGGCGGAACCACACTGCGGC
>Ga0099823_1000406_pt1 | contig 27786 bp, 21 predicted proteins | sample CowpearedBW_FD_76831 | JGI IMG/M metagenome (GOLD analysis project Ga0099823, IMG submission 76831) | Root nodule microbial communities of legume samples collected from California, USA - Cow pea red BW | ecosystem: Host-associated > Plants > Roots > Nodule | place: USA: California | collected...
AAACCGCATCCTGAATCCCGCCGTCGTCCTGGTCGAGGTGGCCACCAACTTCTACGTTCTATTCATCAATCTGAACGGCGTTGCAGCTGTATGGAAGAGGGTGTTTCCAATCATCACCGGGCTCCTGCCCGGCATTGGTATCGGAGCCTTGGTTCTCACTACGCTTCAGCCAGGCTGGATCAAACTCGGGACCTACGCACTCATTCTGCCCCTCATCCTGGTTCAGGCCGCCGGTTGGCGGAGACCAGTTCGGCAGACATGGTGGGTCGGTCTGCCCTTTGGAACTGCGCTGGGCATCCTGTATTCAGTCACCACCATCTCGGGGCCGCCGTTGGCGATCCTGTTCAACAACCAAGGTCTGGTCAAAACCGAGTTTCGGGCCGGACTCGCATTGGTTCGCGTGGCCGAGTCGAGCGTGACGGCCATCGTCTATTACCAGCTTGGCCTATTTACAGCTGAAAGCGGGCACATCTTATGGGTGTTTGTTCCCTGCGTTGTGGTTGGGGTACCGCTCGGCGCCTTCGTCATCCGCCGTCTGGATCCCGAGACGTTTCGTCGGATATGCATGAGCTTTGATGCGTGGGTCGTGGGATTCGGTTTCTCCCGGGTATTGATCGAGCTGAATTTGGTGCAAAGCCCTTGGGCCTATGTCGTCCTGGTCCTCACATTTTTGATCGACGGCTATTTGCTGTACATCTTTTTCACACGGACCTCCCTACGACCCGCTTGCTCGGCTCAACACCGACCTCGGTTACGTTGTGGCGATCCTCGCTATCGCCATGCTGGTCTTTGCAGTTTTGCCTCCAAGTCGCTTGCCATAGAGAGCGGCATGCCTCTCTCACCCGAGTTGAATCAGCGAGGCTCAGGCGGCACCGCACCAACGCGGCTCGGGCGGGAGGAGTGTCTTTTGGGAGACGGAGATGGGTCATTCGCGACCGAGCCGGCTAGTCCAGCCCGCTACTTGATGTCGGCTTTGCTCCGAAAGCGACCTACCTATGCGCGGCAACGAAATGACGCGAAGGGCCATGTGCGGACTCATGCACAGCAGGCAGAGCTTTTCCCGTGGTCAGTTTTGCGTACTTGAGTTGCGCAACAGTCACTGTGCGGGCACGAGTGCCGGGGCGCCTTTGTCCTTGATCAAGAGCACCAGGAATTTCGCCGGCTGGGTGCCGCTTGCGTTCCGGTCGACGACATGAACATCATCAGGGCCTTCATAGAAGGTCTGTCCTGGGGTCAGTGTCACCTGTTGTCCACCCTTCAGCTGCATCACGACGGAGCCCTCCAGCACGTAAACAAACGCATGTGCATTGTGTCGGTGGATAGCGCTCGACCCGCCGGGCGCATGCTCGACTGTGATCATCAGAGCTTCCCTGCCGGGATTCTCCGGAAGATCCTTAGACATGAGTGACGTGACCTTAGGCTCCTGAGCCACCGCCGTGCCGATCATGAGGCACAGAAGAACCAGCGCAACGAGTTTGATCGTCATACTCGCCTCTTTCGTTCGCTGCCCGGGACCTGCTCGTGACAGACTGGGCGTACCTCCGATGCGGGATCAGGCTGCTGCTTGTGAGCGGCGGTGCCATTCGTCGAAACCGATGCGGCCGAGGCGCGCCTCGCCCAACGGCACGAGCGAGTGCTCGTCAACCCGGCCGCCCCAGTATCGGGCCTCGGGATCGCTCACGACCTCACGCGGGTCGTCAACCGCCTTCAGATAGCGGGCGATGATTTCATTGAATGGCGCTCGTTCCGGGCCGGCAATCTCCACGATGCCGTTTCGCGGCGCCGCGAGTGCCACATCGGCAACGATGGCAGCAACGTCGTCCGCCGCGATAGGCTGGAACAGGACGGGCGGGAGTCTGACTATGTTCCCATCCGCACTTGAATCGGCAATGCCGCCGAGGAATTCCAGGAACTGGGTCGAACGGACGATGGTGTATGGGATGCCGGAGGTCTTGATCAGTTTCTCCTGGGCGACCTTGGCGCGGAAATAGCCATTGTCTGTCCGGTCGATCGCGACGATTGATAGTGCGACATGGTGCCGGACGTTCGCTGCGGCCTCTGCCGTGAGAAGGTTACGGCCAGAGGTCTCGAAGAATTCCAGCACCGCCTTGTCTTCAAATGAGGGCGAATTGGCAAGGTCGATCACCACCTGCGTGCCCGCCATGGCCTCGTTGAGCCCCTCGCCGGTGATGGTGTTGATACCGCTTTGGGGCGAGGCGGCGACGACCTGGTGGCCGCCGTGGCGCAGAATGGCGACGGTCTTCGTGCCGATCAGGCCGGTGCCGCCGATGACGACGATCTTCATGGTTAGCCTCGCTTGTCGTGAGGGAATATTCAATGTCCAGTCGTGACCCGAACATGGACATGGGGGCCGGCTCTCCTCGAAGTCCAGCCGTCAGCGCGCATTTAGGGGACGCTGCGCGCTGAGGCCGAACGCAAGCCTGCTCCTAAGCTGCTTTCCGCTGTTCCTTCTCTGCGATAAACGCAAGTAGGTCAGCATTGACCTGATCTTGAAGTGTAGCGGTAAGGCCGTGAGGCGCACCGGGATAGTAGATTTCTTTCGCGCCTTTGATCAGCTGGGCCGATTTTTTGGCAGAGGGCTTCACTGGCACGATCTGATCATCTTCGCCGTGCATTACAAGCGTTGGCACATCGAACTTCTTGAGGTCCTCAGTGAAGTCAGTCTCGGAGAAGGCCTTGACGCTATCATAGGAATTCTTAAGACCGGACTGCATGCTCCACAGCCAGAACTGATCTAAGACACCTTGCGAGACCTTGGCGCCCGGTCTGTTCGCGCCATAGAAGGCAATCGCACCGTCCTTGTAGTACTGCGAGCGGTCTTTCATGAGTCCAGCGCTGATGCCATCAAATACTTCCATCGGCAGCCCATCCGGATTGCCTTCGGTCTTCAACATGAGCGGCGGCACCGCGGCAATGAGGACAACTTTCTTAACGCGGTCGGTACCATGCCGTCCGATGTAGCGCGTAACTTCGCCGCCGCCTGTCGAGTGACCGACGAGTGTAACATCACACAGATCGAGCGCTTCGATGACGGCAGCTAGATCGTCGGCGTAGCCGTTCATGTCGTTGTGCGCAGAAGCCTGGCTTGAGCGGCCGTGCCCCCGTCTGTCGTGCGCGATGCAGCGGTAGCCGTGCTGCACGAGGAACATCATTTGACCGTCCCAGGCATCGGAATTGAGCGGCCAACCGTGCGAGAATGTGATGACCGGGCCCGCACCCCAGTCCTTGTAGTAGATTTGAGTGCCATCTTTAGTGGTGATCGTGCTCATGACATAGGCTCCTTTCCTGCCTGTTGAATTCTGCAAGAATGGCTTCTATTCGCGCGGCTTTGGCCGGCGTCACCTTTCTCCATCGTTTGATTCTGCAAAGCGCTAATCTCAGCGTGGCTACTATCGCAGGAACCTAGATTATGGCCGGCGTCCGTCGCCCGCATACTAAGTCCAACGCGTCGCGAGATTCAGGGCACGCACGCACCTTCCCCTTCGTCGAGCCGTGCTCCTCGGCGAAGCGGCTGCCTTACGCAGGCCAACCCAACTTTCCAGAAGAGATTTTCAACGGGACATTAAAGACATTTTTCAACGCGACATTCCATCAGCCATGAGAACGGTTCCATCACTTTATGTTAATCGAGGGCGTCCTCTGACAGCCGAAAACTTCACAGCGTTCACTCGCGCGAATGCTCGCAGCAGTATCGTTGAACCGAAGACGCGCTTCACGCGTCCCATGGGACCGATCACGGAGTGGGACGGCAAAGGGCTGATTTCCGAGAATGGGATGGACCGGCCGTGCTCCCGCCCAACCAGCGAGCATGCTTGTGGGGGGCAGTCAGGAGAAGGAGCCACGCCATGCCGCGCAAGTTTGACACCGCAGTCGTCACCATTGGTATCGATCCCGGCAAGAACACACTGCACCTAGTTGGCCTCGATGCCCGAGGAGAGATCGTGCTACGCGAGAAGGTAGCGCGCGCCAAAATTGTGTCGCGGCTGGCGAATATGCCGCCATGCTTGATCGGGATAGAGGCAGGCATGGGAACGCACTATGTGACCCGCGATCTGCTCGTCCTCGACCACGACGTGAGGCAAGTGCCGCCGGTCTACGCCAAGCCTTTCCGGCAGACCCACAAGAATGACTTCCGAGATGCGCATGCGGTCGCTGAAGCCGTACAACGCCCCACGACGCGGTGCGTACCACCGAGAACGGACGAACAGCTCGATCTACAGGCGTTGCATCGCGTGCGCTATCGCCTGGTGGGGCAACGGACCGCGATTATCAATCAGATCCGCTGCATTCTCCTGGAGCACGGCATCACGGTGAGGCAACGGCTCCACTGGTTGCGCCACGCATTGCCGGACATCCTTGCCCAACGCACAGATGTCCTGTCACCGCGGATGGTTCGCATCCTGGAGGATCTGGCTCAAGACTGGCGCCGCCTCGACGATCGCATCGAGGCTGTGAGCGGGGAAATCGATGCGCTTTCCAGGAGCACGGAACCCTGCCGGCACTTGATGACAATACCGGGCATCGGCCCGATCATCTCAAGCGCCGTCGTCGCCGCGATCGGTAATGGGACTGCCTTCGCATGTGGCCGCGATTTTGCTGCTTGGCTCGGCTTGGTCCCCAAGCAGATCTCCACAGGTGATCGAACGATTCTCGGGCGCATCACCAAACGCGGCAATCGCTACCTTCGCATGCTCTTCCTGCAGGTGGCCCGTGTCGTTCTGCTTCGGCCAAGGAATTGGATGCAGCACGGCTTTGGACCTTGGCTTGCCGCCGCGGCTCAACGATTGCACCATAACGTGCTGGCTACAGCTCTAGCTAACAAGCTGGCCCGCATCGCATGGAGCGTGCTTGTAGAACATCGTGTATACGAGACGCGTCTCGGCGCAGCAGCGGTGTGATATGAGCGGTATAAGCTTGCTCTGGTTCACCAAAGGGATGACCGTCCCCTTCTCCGCCCCCGTCGCTCGCCGATTAAGGCGAGCGAGCGACGGTGGCTCCGAAGGGATGGCTTCAGTTAATCGTTGAGCCGCTTGGTAGTACCCGCCGAGGTCTGCGAGTTAAATTTGAGGAAGATGGAGGAACGGTCTCGCCGTCGCGTCCGTGATCTGGTGACCCAACTGGCCTTTGAGGGCCTATCCGAGAATGAGATCGGACGCGCGCGGATATCCATGATGGCCAGGAGCGATCTGCTCCACGCAAGGGCCGGATACAGAAGCGCACGACCAGTCACCGCCACTCTGCAGATTTAGCTTGCAACGCACGGCCGGTCCATACAGTTGGGTCATTCGCGACCGGGTCGAGCTAGTAGCAACCTTGGCCAAGTCCGCTATACCGCCGAAAGCGAAAGTGAGAGCATTAGCGGCACGCCCACTGGGCGCTGTCGGTTGATGGCTCTGTCCGAGACGTGATATAGCTGGTGGTGGTGCGGGGACCGTAGTTCTCCGGCAGATCGCGCCATGGCGCGCACCTGAACGCAGGACCAAAAGATGCCACTGAGCATGCGACGGCGATTTACGGGTCGAACGCCGCGTGGGGAAGCGATTTGTGGTCGGCAAACGCGGCTTGTGAGATTGCGGCCCCCGGCCAATAGCGGCTGCTGTCTGAGCGCGCAAATAGCGCGACGCGCAAGGGGACAGATCAGGAGCGTTGCGGCGTTTCTGGCACCAGCTTGAGCTTGTCAGCCATCCGGCCGAGTTCGGGAAGCGATCCGGCCTGCATCTTCTGCATCGCCCTGCTGCGATGTACCTTCACCGTGGCTTCGGCAATGCCGATATCGTGCGCAATCTGTTTGCTCAGGCGGCCGCGAGCGACCTGAATCATGATCTCGCGCTCCCTGGGGCTCAGCGAAGCGAAACGCTCTTTCAGGGCAACCAAATCCTTTTCGTTTTCCCGACGCATCTGGTCGCGAGACAAGCCGAGCTGAATGGCGTCAAGAAGATCCTGATCGCGGAACGGCTTGGTCAGGAACTCGATGGCCCCCCTTTTCATGGCCTGCACGGTCATCGGTATATCGCCGTGTCCCGTGACGAAGATGATGGGGATTTCCCTGTTTGCGGCAGCGAGCTCGCGCTGAAGGTCGAGGCCGCTTTGGCCGGGCATTCTGATATCGAGCACCAGACAGGTAGGGCCGCCCGGTAGGTCGGACTTCAGGAAGTCGGGGATGGAGGCAAAAAGCTGAACGCTAATGCCGAGCGATCGCAACAGCCGTCCGACCGACGCGCGGAAGTCCGGATCGTCGTCGATGACCAACACCGTGGAGTTTGCGTCAGGCATCGCTGCCACTCGGAAGGGATCGCGAAAGTCAGCCTGTGTCTCAGTTTGCGCCAGATCGCGCATTTCTAGTCCTAATCCCGGAGCCTGAATAGCCCCATTTTCCCAGAGCTGCGCGGGTAAGCCGAAGTTTACGCAACACTGACACAGCTCGCCCTGTCCGCCGAGCTGATCGACTTTGGCTCGTACGATCCACGGATGGTCCGACAGCTGTTGAGCGATGCTGCTATCAGCTCATGCAAGCCACTCGCCTTCAGCGCTGGCAGCCGATCGAGCCAATGCTTTGGCCGCATCATCGCGGGAAGCCTTCTCGGCTCGCCGCTCATAATCGTCGGCAAGGGCCTTGAGCTGGGTCGCAATTACCCGGTCGGTCATGGTTCGGGCGGCGCGAAGCAAAGTCTCTGCTGTTCTGAGATACTGCTTGCCGCGTTGTGATATCTGAAGAGTCATGAGGCCCTCGCACGGTTCTCTGGCAGGTGGTCGACGGGCATTTGGAGCCAACCCAACCAGTTGCGATCACTTTGGCGGCGAACTCTAAAGCGATCGACGCACTCCTTGGAGCAAAGCGGGGTTCGCCACGAATAATGCCGGATGAGACCGAACTTGCCATCGCAGATTGCGCATCGCGTGGCCTTGTCAGACCCGTGACTTTCCAAGTGGTAAGCCATTGTTCTCTCCTATTGGCCCCTGCGCATTTCGAACGCATGCAGACTAGGAGGATCGTCACCAGCTCCTCAATTGAGCGCGGGTCGACATCGGGCATCCAAAGGACGCGGGGTTGCGATACCAAGGCTTACGACGCCCGGACGCGGGTCCTGAGGTCGTCGGGTATGTTCCCAGCGCTCACGTTCGTCCAGCGAGTTCTCGGTTTCACGCCATGGCAGCAAAGCTTCACAATCGCCGTCGGGATAAGCCAAAGTTTAGGGGCATCGGCATTGGATCGGTGGCATTCTTGACACAAGTCAAGCAACCGCACGCGGATCTACGGCACTGTTAGGCCGCCCGCATGACGGGTTCTGCGAGTAGCCATAAGGGCATGATGAAAAAGGTCCTGGTTTCGGTCGTCGACGATGATCGGTTCTTTCGCGAGTCCATGTCCAGGCTTATGAGATCGCTTGGCCATACAGTCGACGTTTTCTCGTCGGCAGCCGAATTTCTCGCCTCCCCTCGCCTTGCCGAAACAGCCTGCCTGATCGCCGACATCCATATGCCTGCCATGACCGGGCTCGAACTCCGCCGGCGGCTCATCGATACGGGGCGCGCGATTCCGACGATCCTCGTGACGGCGTTTCCCAATGACGTTGACCGGGCTCGCGCGCTGGAAGATGGCGTCATGTGTTACCTGCGCAAGCCGTTGGACGAAGAGCATCTCACACGATGCGTTCGCGAAGCTTTCAAACTCGCGGGCTCGCCTGAAGAGGAGCCGTGAGCTCTCCTTCGGCATCGGGCAAGGTGAACTGAAATGCGGCGCCGCGAGGCTCGTTAGCTTCGACCCACAACTTGCCTCCGTGCGCGTGGATGATGGACCGGCAAATCGACAACCCCATGCCCGTTCCACTGGACTTGGTGGTATAGAAGGCATCGAAGACCCGATCGAGATGCGCCGGATCAATGCCCGGCCCGGAATCGCGTACGCCCACAAGGGCGCCTGCTCGGTCCTGCTCGGTGCTGATCAACAGCTCTCTTGCTCCCTCTTCAACTGAGCTCATTGCTTCAGCCGCATTCAGAATCAGGTTCAGCATGACTTGTTGCAGCTGAATACGATCTCCCAGAACCGGAGCCAATCCCTCCGCAAGCCGAGCCTGGACCGAAACGCCGTTCCTGACAGTCACGCTTTGCCCCAACGTGATCACCTCCCTAATCGCAGCGTTGAGATCAAACCGCACCTTTCGCGGCGGGGCTTTCTTGATTTGCTCTCGGATGCGATCGATGATCTCCGCGGATCGATCCGCGTCCGCAACCACACAGGAGAGCGCCTCCCGGACCTCGCCCAGGTCCGGCGGCTGCATCTTCATGAAATTCTGGGCCGCCCGAGCGTTATTGCGCGCGCTGGCGATCGGCTGTGCGATCTCGTGAGAGAGCGAAGCCGCAAGTTCACCCATCACGCTCACGCGGTTCATGTGCGCGAGATCCGACTGCATCTGCTGCAACCGCGCCAGCGCCTGTGTCCGATCCTCGATGTCAGTAGACGACCCGTACCATTTGACAATATTGCCCAACTCATCGCGCAGCGGCACGCCGCGGAACAAAAACCGGCGATATTCACCATCGAAGCGGCGAAGTCGGGCTTCGAGCTCGCCGGGCATGCCCGACTCCCGTATTGCAGTCCATTTCTGCAACATGCCCTTCTTGTCTTCCGGGTGAAAGGCGCGAGGCCAGCCGGTTTCGGCCTGGTCCAATTTGAGGCCGGTGTAGTCGAGGGCCGGCTGATTGAGGAAGTCGGGAATCCCATCCGGGTTGGCGCGCCAGACCAACGCTGGAATTGTGTCGACGACCAGTCGAAGGCGATCTTCTGACTTCTTGATGTCGTCGAAGGCCTTTTGCAGCCTCTCGTTTGCGAGCTGCTGCTCAGTAACATCGATATGCGTACTAACCACTTCGACTACTTCGCCATCCGTTCCGAGCAAGGGATGCCCCACGGAATGTACGTACTTGATCGATCCGTCTGGAAGTGCAATGCGAAAATCGACTTCGCGACCTGCTTTCTCTTGAACCGCCTGTTGCGCCATTTCGATGACCCGCTCTCTGTCGTCGGGAAGAATACGATCATAAAAGGACTGGGGTGATCCGATGTCGTTCTTCGGATCGAACCCAAAAAGGCGGTAGGCTTCGGACGATAGATACACGAATTCTCGACGGCGCACGTCCAAGGCCCAGCTGCTGGTATGACTCAAGCGTTGGGCTTCAGCCAAATAGGCTTCGCTGCGTCGCAGGGCCTCCTCCGCGCGTTTGCGCTCAGTTAGATCGAGCACGAACCCCAGCCCTTCGTTGCCTCCGTCCTCGAACATCGTGGCAGCACCAACAAGCACGGGAACGCGGCTGCCGTCCTTCCGGAAATATTCTTTCTCGAAGGGCTGAGCGATTCCGGTCGAGATCATTTCTCTCCAAACACGCTTGTCGGCTTCGCGCCATTCCGGCGGGGTCAGGTCGGTCAAGCTGCGACCCAAGACGAAGTCCTCACGGCTATATCCCAGCATACGTAGAAACGCGTCATTGGCTTCAACGATCCGACGTTCGCGGTCGGCAATGATTATCCCGATGATGTTGGCATCAACCAAATGCCGAATTTTCCGTTCGCGATCTGCGAGGTCATGATAGAGTCTCGAATTTTCGAGCGAGATGGCCGCCTGCGACGCAAGCACCTTCAACAAGGCGACGCGGTCGGGAGTGAAAACGTTCGGCGCCAGATTGTTCTCAAGGTAGAGGATTGCTGTGAGCTTTCCCTGATTGATCAACGGCAAGCTGAGAACAGAACGCACATCGCCCTGACGGAGATAGGGGTCGGAAAATCTCTGCTGAGATGACGCGTCGTCGAGAATCACCGTCTCATGTGTGCGCATTCCATAACGAACCAACGACTCCGGTAACGCCGCCGTACTGTAGAAGCCGTCGCGCCGATGCACGGTGACATTCTCTCCACTGGCAATCGCATCCGCCTGTATCTGCAGCTTATCACCACGCGGGACAATCAGAAGACCCCGTTCGGCGCCGGCGTGCTCAAGTGCCGCGCGCATGAGCTTGTCGATGAGCTTTTCCAGAACCATTTCGCCGGATAGCGCCTGCGAAACTTCGACCATCGTTGCGAGATCGAGATGTTCGACCGGTGCCTCGATCGTGCCCGTTGAACCCCGCGCGCGCTCGTCCTGCCTTAGCCGCGGATGAAGCTGCTCAAGTTGTCGTACCTTTCCGTCGGCGCCCCATCGCTGATAACCCCGCCGCGCGTTTCCCAGATAGAGATGCGCAATCTCCTCGAGGCCTCGCGCCGCGTAAAAGCGGGCAGCCAGTTCGCAGGCGAGCGCCTCGTTGTGGACGAAGCCGTTTGTGCGCGCCAACACGATAGCGCGCTCGTAAAGGTCCATGGCCTCGAGCGGACGCCCCTCAATTCGGGCAATCTCGGCAGCGACCAGCGCTGCACGATCCTCGAAATTCTCAGGACAATGCGCCGCCCAGGCCCGTAGCTCACGCTCGTGGCCGCCAAGCGCGTCTCGATGCTTGGCGTACGGCTCGGGGCCGAAGGGCTCACACCGAGCGGCTCGGCACAGGCCGGCATAGAAATGCCATTCGGCTTTCTCCGCCGGAAAGAGCGACAGGGCCGCCGATGTTGCGTACCATGTCCCCGCCTTCTCCGCTGCGTCGAAGGCCGAAACATAGTCGCCGGCGAAGTAGCGCGCCTGGAGCTTCCGGATCCAGTAGTAACCTTCCAAGAAGGCGCGAGCGGGTTGACCCGTGATGCGGTCCTCGAAGGAGCGCTCCGTGAATTCACCATCATCGAGGGAACCGAACTGCGCGATTTTCCCGCGCAGGGTCCGGGCAAGCGCGATCGGCGCGGAAAGTCTGTCGAGGAAGAATCCATATCTCTGGACGAACGCCAATGCGTCCTGGGCTTCGCGCTCGAATTGGTCGAGCGGATGGCCCGACGCAAGAAGGATGCTACTGAGACCGCGGGCAGCAAGTGAGGCATATGTCGGATCGCCGTGATCCTTCGCCAACTGGAAGGCACGACGTGACGGTTCAATGCCCTCTCTTAGCGGTCGTGTCCACGGAACCACAATCGCGAAGGCGACATAGGTCTTCGCCCCAAAGTCTGTCAATCCGCGACGTTCCAGCAGATCGCAGGCCGACTTTCCAAATCGATAGCCTTCAACGTACTGGCCGAAGCGGGGACCGGCGAGCATCGCCACTGCCACGTAATTAAACGGCGCCGCTTCGCTGATGCCGTGCTCCAGGCTGAGATTTGTGGCGGCGCAGACGCTGAGTGCGTGCAAGTTCTTGTCGGTGTACATGGCCGGTAGAGCTAGGCTGCTGAGCAAGTCGAGCGTCGCTCTTGCCTCCTGGTCCTGGATCAGCGGAAGGTCAACGATATCCTCGATCGAGCGATCTCCGAGCAATGACCAAATGCGCTCGTACTCGCGACGTGCGTCCGCCTCGGTGGGATGCGCAGACCAATCGATGCCTACATGCCGCAGACACTCCAGGGCAATTGCCACAGCCCTTTCGCCCGCCCCAAGCATTGTGCATAGATCCACCCGCCGGTAGGCCACGAGGCATTTTTGGACTGTGCTGAGCGCGCGCTGTGCCAGCGCCGCCAGACGTTGGTCGGCAGGCTGCGCTGCGCCTGCATAAACTTCACAGTCGGCCGAATGCAGCTCCAGTTCAAAGGCGAAGTCAGGCCGGCGCTCCCATGTGTCCCCCGGCAACAGTGCCGCGCCGGTGGTCAGATAGGTCAGCGCGGAGGCATAGGCCGATGACGCCTTGGCGCGCTTGCCAGCGGCCAGGTTCAGCTCCGCAAGCTGTTCGCGTTCCTCTTGGGACGTGATCAGAGTTGCGCCGCGGTTGAGCTGGTTGACGATCTCGAAGATCGCTTCCTCGCGCTTTTCCGGTGAAGCCCGCGCCAGCAGTAGCCGACCGATCGTCAGATGCGACTCCGCGCGAGAATTTTCCGGAATCAGCGCATAGGCCGCTTCCTGCACCCGGTCGTGAATGAACTTGTATGAGCGCACGAGGCGATCGATCAGTTGTTGACGCATGGCTTCCGAGAGAGCCGCGTGCACCTGTTCCTCGGCCGTTCCGAGAACGACCGAAAGGATATTGAAATCGGCAACGTTTCCGAGGCACGCGAGCTGTCGCAACGCGTCTTGCGTGTCGAGCGGTAGCCGCGTCAGCTTCCCGGCCAGAAGCTCCACCACATTATCCGTGTACCCTTTGGCGTGGATGCCGCCGATGTCCCAAGACCATCGCCCCCGCGCATGATCAAAGGCCAGCAGCCCCTCGTCGGCGAGCACGCGAAGAAACTGGATGACGAAGAACGGATTGCCGTCGGTCTTTGCGTGCACCAAACTTGCAAGCGAACAGGCCCGCTCCGCGTTGCAGCGGAGCGTATCCGCGACGAGTTCGTCCAGATGTTCGGTTGTGAGCGGAGCAAGTTTGATGTCCTGCACTCTTCCGGTTGCCCGGATCGCCTCCAGCTTGCGCATAAGCGGATGTGCCGCCGAGACTTCGTTATCGCGAAAAGCACCGACGAGGAAAAGATTACGGAGTTCGGACCGGCTCAACAGGTCTTCCAAAAGGTCGAGCGTCGCTGCGTCGAGCCACTGCAAGTCATCGAGGAACAGTGCCAGGGGATGTTCCGGCCGGGCAAAGATACCGATCAATTGCCGAAGCACCATCTGGAAGCGCCGCTGCGCGTCCTGAGGCGGAAGTTCGGGGACCGCCGGCGGCTCGCCGACGAGAACCCTCAGCTCAGGAACGAGATCCACCATCAGTCCTGTGTTGGACCCCAGTGCCTCCTGCAGCGCGTCACGCCATGGCGCAAGGTCGGCGTCACTCTTGCCGAGCAGCGGCCGGACCAGGCTCTGAAGCGCCTGTGCCAGCGTCGCGTAGGGAACATCCCGTTTGAGCTGATCGAATTTGCCGGAAGCGAACAGGCCGCGCGGCGGCACCAGCACCGGCTGCAGCTCGTTGACCACGGAGGATTTGCCAATGCCGGAATAGCCCGAGACCAGGACCAATTCGGGCGCGCCGCCCTTAACGACACGATCGAAGGCAGCGAGCAAAATGTCGACTTCGCGTCGCCGCCCGTAGAGTTTCTCTGGGATCAGAAGGCGGTCGGATGTGTCGTGTTCGCCGAGGGGAAAATCATCGATCTGGCGCTGCGCTGTCCACTCGGTCTGACAGTAGCGAAGATCGCTTTCGAGGCCGGCCGTCGTTTGATAGCGATCTTCCGCCCGCTTCGCGAGCAGCTTCATGACAATGGCCGAGACGGCGACCGGGATCTCTTTCAGTCGCTCGGCCGGAGGCATCGGCCGCCTGGCGAGATGGCAGTGCACCCATTCCATCGGCTCCGCAGCGGCAAACGGCAAAACACCGGTGAGCATCTGGTAGAAAGTGACGCCGAGCGCGTAGAGGTCGCTCCGGGAATCTATTGACCGATTCATCCGCCCAGTCTGTTCGGGCGCCATGTAGGCAAGCGTGCCGGCGATCGTCTCGGGAGGATGAGGCGATTGACGTTCGCGCGCGAAGCGCGAGGCGATGCCGAACCCGGTCAAGCGCACCTCGCCGGTCGCCTCGTTCAACAGGATGTTGGCTGGCTTGACATCTTTGTGAACGAGCCCGCTCTGGTGAAGTCTGCCGAGAGCGAACGTTACAGCGACGGCGAGGCGCAGGAAGCGTCCCACTTCCATTGGCCCACCCAGCAAGCGCTCGAGTGGCTCGCCGCCCGCGTCCTCGAGCACCAGCATGGGTCGACCAGCGTCGCGTATGAGCTCCAGCGGCCGCACCGCCCACGCCGCGTCGAGCTGATCCCTAAGTTCAAATTCATGCGCGAGGCGGTCGAGGCTTGATCGAGACGGATGGTCGGCGGCTGGAGTAGCGACCAGCACCGCGCAGCGCTTGCCAGTATCGTCCAGTCGCCAGTCGCGGCTGAAGATGCGTTCGCCGTCCTCCCACAAGAACTGGGGGCCACCGTTCGAGTACGCACTGTTTACCGAATGCGGCACCACCTGACGAACTCCGGGGGTCGGGCTTCCGGGTCGAGCTTGGCTGACCGGGCTTTGCTTATGCCTCTCAGCAGAAATCGTACCGCATCGCCGGAGAAATGCCAGCCGCCTGTTCACCCCCGCCTGGTCCCGACGCGCACGGACCGCCGTCTCATTAGCAGCAATTTGCCGCGATTTGGCGGGCTTTACTCGCGACGGTAGCGCAAGCGGCCTAGCTGGAAGCCAACGTTGGCAGTGTGAAAAAATGGGAAGCCAAATGGCAACAGCACGCGACAATATTCTGACCTCATTTAAAGCCGTCGCCACAGCCGCACTCTTGTGGGCCGTGACGGCGATCCCGGCTCTCGCTCAGCCGCCCTTTGGCGATCCGGATGCTTTCCAAGCCATGTATCCATATCGAGACGTGCTGAACGAAGGCGCACCAACACCGGCGGCTAGGCTGGCCTTTCAGCCGCCTTCGGTGCTCCAGGCCATGCAGGAAAGGGAGAGTGGGATTCGGTCCGAGCACGCGCAACGTGCTGGAACACTCGCGACGGGGACGCTCATGCACATTCGATCGTTGGTGCACTCGAACTCATTTGCATGTTCAGCCGATCTCTCGTCGTCGTGTATTCGGACCGGGCAAATCGTAGTCCAGTCTCAAAACACTGGATGGACTCGATCGCTGCCGAGACATGCCGGCCGTCCGTTGATCTTCCTGGCTCAACGTACGCCGATACGCCGTGCCCACTAGCAACAATTTGGCGCGATTTGCCGCCCTTCACTCGCACCGCCTGCGCATGCGGGTCAAATGGATACCGACGCACTCATGCGTGAAACAAAGGAGATCCAGATGCCCACAGCTACAGCACTCAGAGCTTCGATGGCGAGCCAGCTTCCCCCGCCGGTTCAGGAAGTAGCGCCGATGACGTGGATCACTCCACGCATCGTCGAGATCGCCGTCGGCCTGGAAATCAACTCTTACGCGCGCGCCGAGCTGAACTAAGGCCGGCGTCACTGAGCTGGGCCTCGAGCCCTCGCAGCGTGCAAACGCTCGGCGGCGGCAGCGCTCGGCGCGTCCCTTTTGAAATACTGGATATCGAAAAAGGAGAATGAGATGTCTTCGACAGTACATGTAGGTCCGGAAGCACCGACTCGACACCGGGCTTCAGAGTTGCAGAAATACCTCACGTGGACGCCTGCGCTGCTGGGCGGCGTGATCGCCCTGCTCGGTTGCATTCTCGCGGGCGGCGGTGCTTACCTCGCCTCGCTCGGCGGCAGCCTCTACTCCGTTGTGGCCGGCGCGATGCTGATCGCTGCGGGCCTGCTCATGATCAAGGGCAAAATCGCGGGCGTCTACACCTACATCGGCGCGGTCGCCTTCACGGCTGTCTGGAGCTTTTGGGAGGTCGGCCTGTCTGGCTGGGAGCTGATCCCGCGGCTTGTCGGACCTTTCGTCCTGCTCGTGCTGGCAATCCTGGTGGCTCCGGTACTCGACCGAGCGATGGGACGGCGCGCGCGCAATTTGGGCCTCGCGGGCTCCGGCTTCTTCGTCGCGGCCCTCGCGGTTCTCATCCCGATCTTCAATCAGCAGGCGGCACCGAACCAGCTTCCTGAGGCGCACGCAAACGCCCCCTTCGCGGATTCCGCCTATGCGCCCAAGAAGGGCGAGTGGAACGTCTATGGCGGCGGTCAGAGCGCACAGCGCTTTTCTGACCTTGCGCAGATCACGCCCGCGAACGCCAAGGACCTCAAGCGCGTATGGACCTTCCACACGGGCGACATTCCGAAGAAATACGGATCGGAATTGACGCCGCTCAAGATCGGCAATGCGATCTACGGCTGCACGCCGATGAATAAATTGTTCAAGCTGAATGCGGCGACCGGCCAGAAGGAGTGGATGTACGATCCCGAGGTTCCGTCGTCCTGGGTGCCCTACACGGCGGCCTGCCGCGGTGTGGCATACTATGAGAACCCCAAGGCCGCAGCCGGCGAGGCCTGCGCGGCACGCATCATCGAGGGAACGCTCGACATGCGCCTGATCGCCGTGGACGCCAAGACGGGCCAGCCGTGCCAGGATTTTGGCAAGAACGGCGCCGCCGATCTCAAGGTCGGACTTGCGCAGAAGGATAACGCCAATGGCGCCATCACGCCCGTCGTTCCGGGCACAGCGGCCATCACTGGCGTCCCTGTCATCGTGCACGGGGTCGTCGTCACCGGACATCAGGTGCTCGATGGTCAACGCCGCTGGGCAGCATCGGGCGTCATCCGCGGCTACGATGCTGTCACGGGTGAATTGCGCTTTGCCTGGGACATCAACCAGCCGGAGGTGACGAAGCTGCCGCCGGACGGCAAGCCGTACTCGTTGGGCACGCCGAACATGTGGACGACCGCCGTCGGCGACGAGAAGCTCGGTCTCGTCTACCTCCCGATGGGCAATTCGGCCGGCGACTACTACACTTCGTTGCGCTCGGATGAGGAGAAGAAGTACAGCTCCGCACTGGTCGCGCTCGATGTGGAGACGGGCAAGCCGCGCTGGGTGTACCAGACCGTGCACAACGACGTGTGGGATTACGACCTCGGCTCTCAGCCGACCCTGGTCGAATTCCCCACCGCCGGCGGCAAGGTGCCAGCAGTGCTGCTGCCGACCAAGCAAGGGGACATGTTCGTGCTCGACCGTGCCACCGGCAAGCCGCTGCACCAGGTCGACGAAGTTGCCGTCCCGCAGGGCGGCGCCGAGCCCGACCAGCGCTCTCCAACGCAGCCGTTCTCGCGTTACCACACGCTGCGCAAGCCCGATCTGGTCGAGCACGACATGTGGGGCATCTCGCCGATCGACCAGATGATCTGCCGGATCAACTTCAAGCGTGCTCGCTATGAGGGCCCGTTCACTCCGCCGGAGCTCGACCGTCACAACCTCGAATATCCCGGCTACAACGGCGGGTCGGACTGGGGCAGCGTCGCCGTCGATCCGCAGCGCGGCGTGATCATCGCGAACTACAACGACATGCCCAACTACGACAAGCTTGTCACTCGCAAGGACGCGGACGCGATGGGACTGTTCCCCGCCGGTGATCCGCGTGCGGCCGGAAGCGCCTCGAGCGCTGAAGGCGCCGGCGCGCAGACGGGCACGCCCTATGGCATCCTCGTCAACGCGGGCTGGCAGATGCCGACTGGCGTGCTCTGCACGCGGCCTCCTTACGGTGGCATTCGTGCGATCGATCTCGCCACCGGCAAGACGCTGTGGGATCGCCCGTTCGGTTCGGCTCGCCGGAATGGTCCGTTCGGATTGCCGACCTTCATTCCGCTCGAGATCGGCACGCCGAACAATGGCGGATAGGTCGTGACGGCCGGTGGTCTGATCTTCATCTCGGCAGCAACCGACGATCTGATCAAGGCGATCGACATCAAGACCGGTGAGATCGTCTGGAGCGACGTGCTCCCCGCCGGCGGCCAGGCAGCGCCGATCGTCTACGAGCAGGATGGCAAGGAGTACGTTGTCATCATGGCGGGCGGCCATCACTTCATGATGACGCCGGGGGGCGACTCCCTGATCGCCTACGCTCTGCCGGACAAGAAGTAAGAGCACGCAATCTCCGCAACGCGCGGCATCACCCGATGCCGCGCGTTGTGCCGTCTGGAGAGAGAACCATCGATCGAGCCGATCGAGTCACCAGCAGACTCCCTCGCAACAATTTGGCGCGATTTGCTGCGCTTCACTCGCGCTCACAGCACATCCGGATCAAATAGTGCCCAACGCAGGCAACGTGAAAGGAGATCCAGATGACCACCGCCGTGTTGAGAGCAATGACAATTCCCGCTGCGACGTTCGCCGTAGCGATAGCGCTGGGTGCATTGTTTGCATCACCTACAGCGCGCGCCGGTGAATATTGCAGCCTTGACAGCGATTATACGAGGGACTGCGGCTTCAGTTCGATCGAGCAATGCGAGGCGTCGCGATCCGGTCGTGGTGGAGATTGCATGCGCGATCCATTCCTCAAGGACAACTTGACGAGCAACCGCGACGCCTACGCCTACGCGCCTCTTTCGCATCATCATGCGCGCATCGGACGAACCTCCGCCGCCGTCAAGACCAACAAGTAGGCAAGAGCACCCGAGAATCCCACCGCCAAGGGCGCCATGCTTGCCGTAGACAAGCATGGCAAAGCGCAACTGAAGGACAGACGATGACGACACTTGAAGCAACCAAATCGAAGAACTCATCGGGCGTCACCCGCTCCGGCCGACTGTTCGTTCTCGAACTGAGCGGCGACCGCATTCACTCGATGAACCCCGATGGCTCCGACCGTAAGACCATCGTAACCGGCCGCTACCCCGACGGCATCGTCGTGGATGCGCAGGCGGGTCACATCTATTGGACCAACATGGGCGTTCCCTCTCTCAACGACGGCTCGATCGAGCGCGCCGACCTCGATGGCGGGAATCGCAAGATCATCGTCCCGCAGGGCGGCACCCACACGCCGAAGCAGATCCACCTCGATAAGGAGAACGGCAAACTCTACTGGTGCGACCGCGAGGGCATGCGCGTGATGCGCGCCAATCTCGATGGCTCGCAGGTCGAAACGCTGGTCCAAACCGGCCACGGCGACGAGGATGCGCGCGATCAGAACCGGTGGTGCATAGGGATCACCATCGATCCGAAGTTCAAGAAATTCTACTGGACGCAGAAGGGCCCCGACAATGGCGAGCAGGGCCGCATCTTACGCGCCAACATCGAGATCCCGAAGGGCGAGACCCCGACGAACCGTTCCGACATCGAGGTGCTGTTCGATCGTCTGCCGGAGCCGATCGACCTTGAGCTCGATGTGGCGAACCGAGTCCTCTACTGGACCGATCGTGGCGATCCACCGCGCGGCAACACCGTCAATCGTGCGCCGGTCGACACAAAGGCAGCGCCGGAGATCGTGGTTACGCATTTGATGGAGGGCATCGGCATCGCCCTCGACGTTCCCGGCAACCGGATGTTCGTCACCGACTTCGCCGGCTCGGTCTACTCCGCCGATCTCGATGGCAAGAACGAGCGCAACTTCCTCTACGCCCAGGGCAATCTCACCGGCATCGCCTACGCCGAAATCTGACTAACGCATCGGAGAGATGACATGACTAACACCAAACCTATTCGCCGTATCACCATCATCGGCACCGGCGTGATCGGAGCGAGCTGGGCCTCGCTGTTCCTCGCCAAGGGATTGCAGGTCGTCGCGACCGACCCTGCGCCAAACGCAGAGACCTCGCTTCGGAAGTTCGTGGACACGGCCTGGCCGGCTCTCACGCGATTGGGCCTGTCGCCCGGGGCATCGCAATCGAATCTCAAGTTCACGGCCGACCTCCCCCAGGCTGTCGCCAACGCGGACCTTGTTCAAGAGAACGGCCCGGAGCGGATCGAGTTCAAGCAGAAGCTCTATGGTCAGCTCGACGAACTGCTGCCAGCCGATGTGATCATCGCATCGAGTTCGTCGGGGCTCACCATGAGCGAGATCCAGAAAGGTGCCGCGGCACATCCCGAGCGCTGCGTCATCGGCCACCCGTTTAATCCGCCGCACCTGATCCCGCTGGTCGAGATTGTCGGGGGAACCAAGACTTCCGAGGAGACGATCCGACGCGCGACGGAGTTCTATGCATCGATCGGGCAGCGCCCGGTGCGCCTCAACAAGGAAATGCCGGGGCATGTCGCAAACCGCTTGCAGGCCGCGTTGGCACGTGAGGTTTATTATCTCGTTGCCGAGGGGATCGTGAGCGCCTCCGACGTTGACACCGCCCTCTCCTGGGGACCCGGCCTTCGCTGGGGCGTCATGGGCAACATGATGCTCAACCATCTCGGTGGCGGGCCCGGCGGTATCGAGCACTTCTTTCATCAATTCGCCGGCCCGACGACAGCTTGGTGGAAGACGCTCGGTGCGCCGGTGCTGACTCCGGAAGTGCAAAAGAAGCTCATCGACAGCGTCCATGCCGAGGTCGGCTCGCGCACGATCGAGACGCTGGAGCAAGAGCGTGACGAAGTTCTGCTCGGCCTAGTCGAATTGCGCAAGCGGTCGGAGACGGCCGCTCCGCACGAATCCGCGGCCGAGTAGCGATCCGCTGCAGGCAGCAATCTTCCCCAAACGCAGGAATACACACGATGAACATCGAGACGACCATTCAGGCAGCGGAAGAGCTCAAACCCGATCTGCTCACCGAGACGATTGTATCGAAGCTCGCCAATCCAGAGACCAGCTCGGATTTTGACTTTCACGGCGCAGTCAATGACGTCCTGAGGGACGTCGGAATGTCTACCGCGGATAGCGGCGGTACACTCACCTTCTACGGTCGCGATCCCATCATTCCTACCCCGTTTCGGTTTGGCACGATGGCGGCGATTGGTCTGGCTGCCAGGTCCACCGCCGTCGCGGCATTGTGGCGCGACCGGACCGGTGAGGGGCAGGATATCGCCGTCGATGTGCGCAAGGCGCTCCGGCGCTTCGCCGGCTTCTTCGATCTGAAATGGGAAACCATCAATGGACGTCCGCCGGCCTTCTTTGAGCCTCTGAACCCCTTCATCGATATCCCCATGTTTCGCGAAACCCGCGACGGGCGGCACGTCATACCCCTGAACATCTACCCAAGGCTCGCCGCCCGCGCACTTAACCTCCTCAAATGTAGTTCCAGCACCGACTCCGTGCGGAACGCCATTCTGCAGTGGCGTGCCCTGGACCTGGAGAACGCGGCGGCCGAGGCTGGCCTGCCCATCGTGATGGTGCGCACCTTCGATGAATTCCGGAAGGAGATTCAATACGCCGAAGTGCTCGCCAGGATGTCGCTGATCTCGGTCGAGAAGATCGGTGACAGCGATCCGATCCCTTTCAAGAAGGATGGCAAGAGCCCGCTCGACAACATTCGCGCAATCGGAATGGGGCATGTGATCGCCGGAGCCGGTATCGGCAGAGATCTCGCTCAGCACGGCGCCGACGTGCTCAATATCTGGCGGCCCGCCGACTCGGAGATCGAAGCCTTCGCCTGGGATGTGCAAGTCGGGATGCGCTCGACGATCCTGAATAGTTCGAGAGAGGACCGGGAACAATTCGATCGCCTGCTGAAGGATGCCGATGTCTTCTTCGCCAACAAGCGTCCGGGCTATCTGGAGCGCAACGGCCTTGACGCCGAAGAGCTCTGCGCGAAGAAGCCAGGCCTAATCCATGCGCGTGTCGTTCTCCATGGTGACAAAGGCCCGTGGAAGAACCGTGTCGGATTTGACGAGATCGGCGGAGCCGTGTCGGGGCTGTTCTGCATCGAGGGCACACCGACAAATCCCAAGTCGCCTCCGATCATCCCGATTTGCGACAACGTGGTGGGCTGGCTTGGCACGGTCGGCATTCTGTCGGCGCTGCGCCGACGCGCGGTCGAGGGCGGCAGCTATCGGGTCACCGTTTCGCTGACCCGGACGCTACTGTGGCTGTATTCGCTCGGCATTTTCGACAAGGACTATGCACGAGCGACTGCCGGCTCCTCCGACGAACACGCTGACGTCGCTCCCGATCTGTTCACTGCGGAGACGCCGCTCGGCACATATCAGGGAATAACCGAGGCGATCCTGTCGCGCACACCCCCAGCATTCAGGACTGTGCTCGTCCCGCGCGGCTCGAGTAAACCCGAATGGCTGGAGCGTTGAGACGATAGAGGTCCAGCGACCTGTAAATGCATGGAGCTCCCATGAAAGACGTCTTGAGCGTGGTTGCGGTCTTCATGGGAGCCCTGTGCTTTGCTGTGTTTCTCATCGCGCTGAAGCCGGATGCGCACATTCCAGTTACAGCACCGGTCAAGCCCTCACTTTGCAAAGGGCCGGCTCCTGGTGCGCCAGGATGCTGGAACGGAACTGAATACACGGAGCGTTGAGAGACGGTCCCGGGACGTAAGTTGCGGAATCTTTCGATGGCAAAGAGCACGAACGAGGTGAACCTGTGAGTTCGATGTTGGCTGAGACCCGGGCGGACCAGGCGTCCGCCGTTGCCGCGGCCCCCCGCCGAGAGCGCAAGAGCGTCATCATCATTGGCGGCGGCTTTGCAGGGATCGCAGCCGCGCGTGCGCTCCGGCGCGCCGATGTCGATGTCATCCTGATCGACCGCCGCAATCATCATATCTTTCAGCCGCTGCTCTACCAGGTAGCGACGGCGGTGCTCTCGCCTGCGGAGATTGCCGCGCCGATCCGTCAGCTCGAAGTGAAGCAGAAAAACCTCAGCGTGCTCCTGGCTGAGGTCATCGGCATCGATGTCGCTTCCCGCACGATCGACGCGCATTCGCCAGGCGCGGGCGCGCTCAAGATCGCCTACGACTACCTGGTGGTCGCGACCGGCATGCGTCCGAGCTACTTCGGGCACGACGAGTTCGCGCGATTTGCCCCGGGACTCAAGAACCTCAGCGACGCCGAGACGATCCGAGCCAAAATCCTGGGCGCGTTTGAACTGGCGGCAACGACCGAGGATGAAGCCGAACGCGTGCGCCAGATGACGTTCGTGCTGGTCGGCGCCGGCCCCACCGGCGTGGAACTCGCGGCGTCGCTCGCGCAGATGGTGAAGGTCACGTTGCGCGGAAACTTCCGCCACATCGATCCCGCACAGGCCAGCATCATTCTGCTCGACGCAGGCAAACGGGTTCTGCCGACCTTTGCCGAGTCGCTGTCCCGCAGGGCGGCCCGACGGCTCACGAGGCTCGGCGTGAAGGTCTTGACCGAAGTGAAAGTCGAGACCGTCGACGCGCAGGGCGTGGTCGCCGGCGGAAACCGGATCCCCAGCGCCACGGTGCTCTGGACCGCAGGGGTTGCGGCATCGCCGATCCCAACGATGCTCGGCACCAAGACCGACCGCGCAGGGCGCGCGCTCGTTGATCCCTTCCTCAAGGTCGTGGAGGCGCCCGGCGTCTTCGTCGCCGGCGATGCGGCGGCGATCATGAAAAAAAACGGACAGCCGGTGCCAGGCGTCGCGCAGGCGGCGATCCAGGAAGGACACTATGTCGGGCGGCTGATCGCCGAGGAGCTGAAGGGACGGAAGGTCAAGCGTCCGTTCAGCTATTTCGACAAGGGCAGTATGGCGGTCGTCGGCAAGAATTACGCCGTGCTGGAGCGCGGCTGGCTGCGCACGAGCGGGGCCCTGACGTGGCTGGTGTGGGCGTTCGTTCACGTCCTCGCCTTGCCGCAGTTGCAGAACCGTTGGCGCGTGCAGCACCAGTGGCTCTGGTCGTATTTCACTGGCCAGCGCAGCTCGCGATTGATCCCGGAGCCGCCGAGGGACGTTGCTCCTGCGCGGAACTCGCGTGAGGGCCACCAGCCGACATCGTAAGCGGCGCTACGCTTGCGGTCGATGATTAGGATCCCCGAGTTGATGGACGATGCAGGTGCTCGATCACATTTTGAGATTTATGACGCTTGGCACGATCATAGTTAGCAGTATTGCCATCTACGCCGCGCTTCACACCAATAACAGGCGAGTAGGAGCCGACATTTTCCTCAAGTATTCCGATCGGATCTCCAACCTGAGGCGCACCCTCCCGATAGCTGCCTTCGCTGAAGGAGACGCACCTCGCAACTTGGACATGACGCCAGATGAGCGTCTAGCAGCACACGAAATCATCTACTCAATCTACGAGCTTTATGAGCTTAAAGTGCATGGCTTTCTTCCGTCGGCGATCTGGAAGATAAGAGAGCCCGATATTGAAAGGACTCTTTCTCTTCCGTTTTTTCGACTAGAGTTAGCTGCTTTAGAGGGTAGATTTACCAGGCACCCACGCTTTGCGAGCTGGCTCGAACAGCTCAGGCAAGGCCGGCTTACGAGCAGCAAGCAATCGGCTCGCTGAGACTTCCGCAAGCGTGCACATGAGTGCATCCCGGAGCGAGAGTAACAAGCGTTGACGGCTCGGAATTGCGCGAGCTGATGAACGGCCACGCAGCCAATCCGCGGCCGGGCTTCAGCGACCAATGCCGGGCCGAATTGCAAACGCTCGATCACCGTTGAGCATGTGCTCAACATAGTTGCTTCCGCTGCTTTTGAAGAATTTGCCGGGATTTGGCAGCGTTTACTCATGTATCCGAGCTGCGCGATCTATTTTCAACGAGCCTGCATGCCTTGCAGACCGCTTTGAGAGCCCCTTCGGCTGCTCTCTCTACATTACCAAAACACGAGAGGTTCAGCGATGCACTTCGATCCAGTCCTGTTATCGCGCATCCAGTTCGCCTGGGTCGTCGCCTGGCACATCCTGCTGCCAGCGTTCACCGTGGGATGTGCGTCCTTCATTGCGGTCGTCGAGGGCTTGAGTTTCGCGACCGGACGCGAAGAATATGCCCGCATCTCGACATTCTGGACCAAGATCTTCGCCATCGCATTCGGCATGGGCGTCGTGAGCGGGCTCGTCATGCCGTTCCAGTTCGGCACCAATTGGAGCCGCTATGCGGCCGCCGCCGGCGACGTCCTCTCGCCGCTGTTTGCGTATGAGGGCTTGACTGCTTTCTTCCTCGAAGCCGGCTTCCTCGGCGTCCTCTTGTTCGGCCGCAAGCTGGTGCCGCCGTGGGCGCACTTCTTCGCGGCCCTTATGGTGGCAATCGGGACGTTGTTTTCCACGTTCTGGATCCTGTCCGCCAACAGCTGGATGCAGACGCCAGCCGGCTACGAGATCGTCAATGGCCAGTTCATTCCGATAGACTGGATCAAGGTGATCTTCAATCCGTCATTTCCTTATCGGCTGGCGCATACCGCATTCGCATTCTTCACCACCACCGGCTTCGTCGTCCTCGGTGTCGGCGCATACCTGCTGAGGCGCAATCGCTCGGTTCGGGAAGCGCGCACCATGTTCTCGATGGCGCTGTGGGCGCTGACCGTGCTGGTGCCGATGCAGATGCTGATCGGCGATATGCACGGCCTCAACACCCGCAAATATCAGCCTGCAAAGCTGGCGGCCATCGAATCTCGCTGGGAGACCGGCAAGGGCGTGCCGCTGACGGTCTTTGCGATCCCTGATGACAAGGCCGAGCAGAACAAGTTCGCGATCGAAATTCCATTCCTCGGAAGCCTGATCCTGACTCACGACCTCCATGGCGAGGTAAAGGGCCTGAAGGACTTCCCCGCCGATCAGCGGCCGCCGGTGGCGATCCCCTTCTTCGCCTTCCGCGCGATGGTTGGATGCGCGGGCCTGATGTTGGGGCTCGTGCTGCTGGGCGGCTGGTTGCGGTGGCGCGGGCACCTCTACGACACGCGGCTGTACCTGTTGGCATGTCAGTGCGCGCTTCCGCTCGGCTTCATCGCGGTCGTGGCCGGATGGTTCGTGACCGAGGTCGGCCGGCAGCCCTGGACGGTCTATGGGCTCTTGCGCACGGCAGCCTCGGTGTCGCCGTCCCTGACGAGCTCCGACGTCACGCTGTCGTTGCTGACTTACATGGCGGTCTACCTGCTGATCTATCCCTGCGGCGTCATGCTGATTGCCCGGCTCATTCGCAAGGGCCCGGTCGAGATCAGTGAAACGGCTTCGGCCATCAAGGCTGATATTGCCTCTGCGCCGGTCCTCACCCCCGCCATCAACGTCGTCAAAGGAGAAGTGTAATGACCCAGGTCCTCGATTTGGTCCCAATCTGGACGGTGATCCTGGCCGCGGCCGTGTTCTTCTACGTGCTGCTGGACGGCTTCGATCTCGGCGTCGGGATGCTCTATGGCCTGGCGGGCGACAAGCACTCCCGCAACACCATCATGAACTCGATTGCCCCCATCTGGGATGGCAACGAGACCTGGCTGGTGCTTGGCGGCCTTGGCCTCCTCGCCGCGTTCCCCACCGCCTTCGCGGTCATCATACCGGCCGTGTATTTCCCCATCCTGGTCATGCTCCTTGGACTGGTGTTTCGCGGCGTTGCATTCGAATTCCGCCTTCGCGACGCTGAAAACAAAACGTTCTGGGACCGCGCATTCTGCTACGGATCCGCTATTGCCACGTTTGCGCAAGGCGTCGTGCTTGGGGCATTCGTCCAGGGCTTCCCGGTTCGCGACGGCCAATTCGCGGGAACGTCCTTTGCGTTTCTCACGCCATTCTCTGTTCTGACCGGCGTCGCCTTGATGTTCGGCTACGGCCTTCTCGGCGCCGGCTGGCTCATTCTGAAAACCGAGGGTGACATTCAGGCCGCGGCACGTCGCCAAGGCCGCATGTGCCTCATTGGTGTCGTGACCGCGATCGTCATCGTCAGCATCTGGACGCCCATCATGAGCCCCGCAGTGGCGGCGCGCTGGTTCAGCTGGCCCAACTTCGCGCTGTTCGCGCCGGTGCCTGTACTATCCGGCGTGATTGCGCTCGGGACTTGGCGATCACTCGGCGGCAAAGCCGAGACGACGCCGTTTTTCGGTGCCATCGGCCTCTTTGTCCTCTCCTACATTGGCATGGCCATCAGTCTGTATCCGATGATCGTGCCCTACCAGCTGACGCTGTGGGACGCTGCCTCGTCGCCGCGCACCCAGGCTTTCCTTCTGGTCGGAACGCTGTTCCTGCTTCCAGTCATCCTGACCTACTCAAGCTGGTCGTATTGGGTGTTCCGCGGAAAGGTCCGGGCCGAGGCGGGGTATGAGTAATCGCCTCACGCCAACCTTCTAGGTCAAGCGAGGGCGCCTATCACAGGGAAAGGTGCACCGATGTGGATCCGAGCTTCTCTGCTGAAAGGCGTCCAATGCAAGATCGATCCAAGTTGACCGAATCGGCTCTCGAACAGCTCGCTGATGCTGTCATTTGCGCAGACCGCTCGGGAGCAATCATTCGGTGGAATCGAGCTTCGGCGGCCCTATTTGGCTACTCGTCGGACGAGGCGCTAGGCCGGAGTCTCGATCTGATTATTCCCGAACACCTGCGAGCCCATCACTGGAGTGGCTTCGACACACCGCCGTAACAACGGGCGGCACGAAGCTTCAAGGCCGCCCTACTCTGACGCGAGCGGTACACAAAAGCGGGCGCAAACTGTACGTCGAGATGAGCTTTGCGATCGTCATAGACGATGCCGATGGGGAGGTACTGGGCGCGGTTGCGATGGCGCGAGACGCAACAGAGCGCTGGTATCCGCGCGGTGTTGAGAGAAACCCCTCCTCCGGACGCGTGACCGTCGGCATTGACACGAGGCCGGCCTTATAGTTCTGGGCGGCCTAATTTCTTATAGCCCTTGTGCATGGCTCGATCGTGAGACGGTAGGCGATCAGCTTGCTACCGTCGAAGACCTCTAATGAGGTATCGCAGGCAGGACAGCGGTACTCGCCTTTTTCCCTGGCTGCGATGATAATTCAAGGCGACGAAAACCAGTGCCACATTCGGAACAATTCACGTCGGACGCCTGGCGCGCAGTTCGAGGAGACCGAGCAGAATCTCGTCCCTATCGGCTTCCAGTTCTTCGATGGTGCGCGAGCCGACCTCGGCGTGGACGCTCTCGACGAGCTTCTTCTGGATCTCCGGGGTGAGCACCGGCGAACCGAGGGTCTTCCACGAAGTGGTCATCGGGGCGGCAAATTGCTGAAAGAAGTGCTCGATGCCACCTGGGCCGCCGCCGAGATGATTAAGCATCATGTTGCCCATGATGCCCCAGCGCAGACCTGGACCCCAAGACAACGCGTCGTCGACGTCGGCGGCGCTCAGCACATCCTCGGCAATGAGGTAGTAGACCTCGCGCGCCAGTGCGCCCTGCAGGCGGTTGGCGACATGGCCCGGCATTTCCTTGTTGAGCCGGACGGCCTTCTTGCCAATCGACTTGTAGAACGCGATCGCGCACTGGATCGTCTGTTCCGAGGTCTTTGTCCCCCCG
>Ga0099823_1000407_pt1 | contig 27755 bp, 10 predicted proteins | sample CowpearedBW_FD_76831 | JGI IMG/M metagenome (GOLD analysis project Ga0099823, IMG submission 76831) | Root nodule microbial communities of legume samples collected from California, USA - Cow pea red BW | ecosystem: Host-associated > Plants > Roots > Nodule | place: USA: California | collected...
CATAACTAAGATAACTACCACATGTTCTCAAAACCACAACATGTAATTATCTACATATTACCACTAAGTAATACGAAACAATATGACATTCTCTCACAACCAACTAATCTACCTTTCATGCTTAACAACACCTCTTCAAAAGGGCATTTCTTGTACTTTTCATAAACTTACAAGTAACAACTTTACCCACTTAACAAAGCCTTGGGTTAGATCATTCTTGCTAAGCTCATGCCAAAGCCTAATGGCTGAAAGAAGTCGTTTTACCCTGACCCAACAAAGCCCTTCATGTAAAAGAACCATCCTGACTTTACAATTATTAGAGAATTCATATAATTCCATCACATTCATATACACATACGTACCACATCTTATCACAAGATCAACATACATTAACTCATCATGCAATTACATCACATCATGCTATATATATATATATATATATATATATATGTATGTATGTATATAATCACCTCGAATGTGAGTAACCTCACATCATCAACATCTAATGTCATGCATGTTAGGATAAGTGACCTTAGTGCATGAATTTGATGAAGCTAGTGCATGTGATCATGTGTTATTGATGAAGACTTAATGAAGAGTTGAAGTGATCTATTATTGATCAAGCTTGGGGTTTATTAAATCTGAAATTGAAGTGAAAATCATAAAGCTTCAAGTTGGACTCAGTTCGTAGATTGTATGACATAATGAAGATGTCTTTTCTCTCGTGTTTGTCCTTTTCAATATGTTAAAGGGTTTTAGTAGGTTAAAAGGCTTGTTGCATATAGATTTGGTATTAATGTATTCAATCAATTGAATTGTTATGTAATCAGCTAATTTCACTTAAGTAAAGTGAAATAGTACTTATTGCATGATGAGCTAATGTATGTTGATCTTGTGACATTGAAGTGAAATAACAAATTGTATGGTCAAATAAACTTGTTGAATTCACTTATGTGCATGTTATATTAGTTGGTTTTTCAAAGAGTGGAGTAACATCTGTGATTTCTGAGTGCGAAAGCAACAAAACCCAATTGGAAAACTCTCTCTGGATTACATAGTGTGCAACTCATGAGTGAAAAGTTTTACTTGGTTTTAAAGTATTGAACAACGTGTTTTGGTTGGCTAGGGAGATCCATCACCAACGTTTTGTTGTTCTTGTACTTTTGGGTGTTTCATGTGTGATTTCAGCTCTTCAAGTGGGATCTTGTTTTGCTGGGTTTGAGATAATTGGGGATTCAAGAATCTTGGTGCTTTTTTGTATTTAAAAAGTGTAATCTTTGTGGGATTATGTAATTATTTTGATATAGTGCATTATTAGGCTCAAGTTGTGCTAATAAACTTGATGTAGCTTAGATTTGAGTGAACCCATAACCATTGTGTGGTTCTCTCTCCCTTACTTTGTTCTTCATTTAATCTTCAGGAAACGTGTTTAATCAATCTTTGTAAGGTCTTTGTATGATTTGATGGAATTTGGTGGTGCAACTAAGTTTGATATATCAATTTGAACCAATCTTGTATGGTAATGCATGTTGTTTGAGTGATTTTTGTGATAAGCATTTTTCTATAGAATTTCCAGAGTATCAGATTATTGATTTTATATTTTAATATATTGAATCATATTGTATGAAAAAATCAATTTGTTGTTTTTGTTTGCCAATCAACTAAAATGTGTGGTTGTGCAGTAATTAACTTCTAATTTATTAGTCAATTTAATTCAAATAGAAAGAGTTTTAACAAGTTTTAATTGAGCATATTTTTTAGTACTCAACCAATTGCACCCCCTTCTTAGCTAAGAAAGTCATTTTAAACATACAATACACTCATCACAAAAATATCATATCATAGATAGTATACATGTACTATCACCTTAGCACCTATAATATCATTCAAACCAAGCACAATAGTAAAAGTAGACAACCCAATGCTCAACGCAGATTGCCTTATAAAAACCATCGCCTAGCTCGAGAAAAGTAATGGTCAATGTCCAATGCCTCGTAAACCCAATGTTGAGCGCTCAAAACTAGTGCTCAACATCCAACACATCACAAAATAGAACGCTTAGCGCTAGGGGCCAATGCTGAGTGATCAACGAGGTAGAAAAATACGAGCAATAACGATTTGATGGACAAGGAACCAATTTCACACATTCCATCAACCAAAAGCATGCACAAAAACATTCTAAACTTTCTATTGCCATATAGTCATCTCACGGAACAAAATACACGCATCAAATAACCTTCTTATATCTATATTCTCATGCACAACTATACCAATCTTCATCAATTCTCGTAAACACAGCAAAAATATATATACTTGTTATTTCACCTATGAATAAACTTACCAAAAATCCTCCATAACCTATACCACATTGCACCATAACATTCTGCACATACCAAATTTGCACATAAATTCACAACATTTTACCCTAACATCATGTTCTCAACATCAAAATTTTAGGTTTAATACACCCAAAACTACAACAACCACATACCTATAATCAATACCACAAACCTACTTGCACATGAACATTGACTATAATTAAATAACTTACCTCTTTACTAGCAAAAAAAAAATTCCATCCATCCAAAATTCTCAACACAACTAGAACTATTTAAAAATAAATTCTCCAACACCACCAATAATATTTCTTAACTACACTAAAAAATTTATCCTTCATATAAATTGCACCAAAACCATGAACATCGCATCATCTCAAAACAAGGAAAAAGATTTTTGCTCAACCACCAAACAAGATTCAACTTGCCAATATTAGTATCCTCAAAGATACAAATTTGCTCAAACCAAAGTTTTTCTATGAACTCAAAATTCCACTAAGCCATAAAATTCCCAAATTTCTCTTGCATCAAAATTTTCTCAAAATTTACCATAAGAAAAATTAAAATTTGCAATATGCCTATAGCACCAACAAATCACGTCAATAAAATTGCCTCATTGTTTAATCATCAAAAAGATAATTATAAATCTTTTGGATTATTATAATTCATAAAAAAATTATAATAATCCAAAAGATACATCTTATCATCCCAACTTCAACCATTTTACCGAAAACCATAGATTTCCTTACAAATTCCATATTTCCCTTTCAAAATATTTCCATGCAATTAACCACAAGATAATGAGAACAAGACTTACCACCCCTTACTTGGAAATTCCTGATCATAAGTTTTTCCTTCTAAAAATTCAACACCAAAATGACTCTCCTTCTTTGCCCTCCTAACTTAACTGTTTTTCTGAGAACTTTTCCTCACAATTTTATGTTACCCTAAACCACTCTAAACCACCTTTAGACACCTTTCGCTATTATGTTTTTTCTAACATTAATTCCACTTAACAATTCTCCTCTCATAACTCACCTTAATTTCCAATTATTTTCATGTTCTTGTGACTAGATTCAATGAACCTAACTACAACTTTTCACCTTCCTAAGAGCACAGAAAAACCAATAAAAATAAAAAGAAAAGAAAAGAAAACCAATATTTATACCTTCTGCTTTAGCCAATGATTGAAGTCATCCACTTTAAGTTCTAAAACAACAGTCCTAACCAAACAGACTATCACATTCTTCCTCGGTCTTACAAGTTCCAACCAAAATCAGTCGAGTCAACTTAGGCTGGAATTTGGTCGAGGCAGCTCCGACCAAAAATCAACCGAATCGGAACCCATCGAAACTCAGTCAAATTTGCCTGAGTTTTTCTATAGTTGAAAGTTTGCGGAAACTTGACCAAGTCGACCCCAGCCGGATTCGGCCAAGTTGATCCCGTTCAAAAGTTGGCAGAGTGTATGTGATGAAATGACTAAGTAGACTAAGTAGACTATGTACGCAAAGTGTTTGGTGAAATGACTAAGTAGACTAAAACGCACCTAAGGTGCTGATGAATTGCCTAATCTACTAATGCATGTCATTGTACAATGTGATCATCCTAAAGAACTCAACATATGAGATACTTCTAATACATGAATTAAACTCAAATGAATCACTAAAATTGAATTTAGAACCTAATATGCAGAAAACAAAATTCTGGCAATGTGCTCACGAATGTTCATACATGTAGGGTGCAGGACATGGTTGAAATGCGAAATAGAATGAATGGGATGAAAATGTAATGATATGAAATGATTAGAAATGGTTTCTATTGAATGTAGGAATAAGAATCATGCAAAATGTTTGAGTAAAACTTGAATTCCCAAATGAAGAACCCTAACTAACGATATTAACAAACATATGTACGAATGAAGAATTTGATGCAATGAATTATGGATTAAGCATGGAAATGGTTCGAAAACATGACGTATAATATCAAGATAAAGTTATGAACATTAAACGAACACAAGAAACATGAAATTACAGAATTAGAAATTTAAACATGAATGAAATAGTGTGTAACTTCCACAAAATTGAGGTTCATGATTCAAGCTGATGGTTTATGTATAATTGAAATTAATCAAACGACCTTTGATATCTAAGTAGAACGACTACGCATTCTTTGAAGATTCAACTCGGTTCCATGTTTAATTCAGTGTTGAGATAGATCAATATCACTCAACCAATGATTCTTGAATCATGAATTCATTTCAGTAGTGGAATGAGTAAAACATCACAAAACTAATGTAGAAAATCATCCTTATAACAATTTTATTCAGTGTAAATGGAAAAAGTAGCTTACATATAACTTTAAGAATAGTCCAAAATTTAGTAGAATGGTGCAAAAATAGTGAAGAGAAAATGTGGAGTTGTAATGGCAGTGAATGAATGGTTCTCGGGAGAGTATGAGTGGTGAGTGATTCTAGTGTGTGTAGATCGTTCAAAAGAAATTGTGTTGAATGAATGTATTAGTGCCAATCTAAACCAGTGCAACCTGCTATTGGTTTCCCAAGTTTCACTAACTAACTAAACTAACTCTTCTTTCCCTAACTACTTGCAACTCTCACTTGTAACCTACGTGGAAGGTTTCCCAACAGCTTCCACAAGCTAATTCAGGTCCATTGCATTATTTTTGCTGCTTCTTAGACTCTAGGACTTGTTGTAGTGGGTGAGTAAAGCCAGCTGGCTCATAGTAGCTCCAGCTTCATTTCTCCATTCATCTTCCTTGAGGTTATGATGAACTTCAACACACTCACTTTTTGCATTTTAAGACTGAATAAATAAGTTAGAACCTACAAAGCAATGTTATGTTATAACTAAAATAATGTAATTGAACCAAACATGCAAAAATGAGATTCAAGAGTTCCATGCATCAATTGACCACTTTTCAATCATCTCAGGGTCAACACAAATGTATTTTTAATGTTTCAAAACTTTCACCTCAAGTGCCACGTCATTTGGAATTGAGAATTAAAAAGTCAACTATGGTCAACACTTTAGCAAAAGTCAACTCTGCCATTTTTAATCAAATTGGCTGATTCAAATTTCTCTGATGGCTTCCTTTGGACATTTATAGGCTATCCTTGATATTTATCTCAACATCAAACTCAAAAACATCAAGATGGATGTTAGGCGCTCTAATGTCTTCCTAAAAGCTTTAAAAGTTAGACTACTACTAGATCAACTTTACTTTTATTCCTTTGTACCTAAACTAAGACCACATTAATATGCTACTACCTATTTATGAACCTATCCATTATACTGAACTAGACCATACTAATAGTACTCTTAAAGATACTAAAATGCATTGAAAATACCTAATTAAGCTACTTTTGTAAAACTAGACTAGAAACCTGACTAAACTAATTCTAGGCTAATAACTCCTAATTAACACCTTATCCTACCTGATGAGTTCATATTTATGCCTTCATTTAATGTTTAATTCTGGGTATTTAATTGAAATTTTGTCCTTAAAGAGTTATTTAATTGACTATTATGATAATTTGGCTAAATGAGTTTGTGAGATAAAAATGACTTAAAAAGTGATTTTAGTTGCATAAATTTTCCTGGATATTCTAACGTTTGTTGGTGTAGCTGAAGTTAAAATTAAGTTCATTTAAGGTGTGAAAATTAATTTATTAAAGTTAAAAACACCTTCAAGTAAATAAATCAACAGCTAAATCCACCTCTAGTTTCTATTTTATCACTTTTTCAGATGAGCCACAAAAAAACCTACTTCTACACCCCCTGCCTCTATCCATTTGCGCCCCTCACTTAAACTCATCTCAACCAGATCATGCCATGTGTTAATCATCCACGAATTAAACTAATCAACCAAAACATGAAACATGTTAGAATCCAAGCACTGAAAATTTAGCCAACCAAATGTTGTCACATCATCATCATCATCTTCTTCCCCACAAACCCTAGACACCACTAAGCACTCGGGCTAGCCACCATGAGCCATGTTAGAGCCGCCACAACGAATGCACTACCATTGTAGACGCGACAGCCACAAAACCTGTGCACATTTCCTCTGTTAGACTCCTCACGACCATGGCCGTGCAACCTGCAACACTATCATTGAGCCACCATGTTCACGTTGCGGAACAACCACCACAACATCGTTGAACCTCGAAATCGTGACTCTGAACCATAATCTAAGATTGAAAAATTCACGTTGCTACCAATAGTCCAACGCGCATCCCTCGAGCCTCTTACATCAAACACACGACACACATAGAGCCACAACCTAGTCAAAATTCGGGCTCATTAGATTGAGTCCACACACGTCGATTTTAGCTAAGATGGTCGTCGCAAAAATTCCGTTGAATTTGGTAAAGTAGGCCTCAATTCAAATTCTACCTAGACAACCTAGACCAAAATTGGGTTGTATTAGGGCAAGTTGGCCTCGATAGAATTCAATTGAGTTGTCTTAATCAAGTTGGCGCGACCAAAGTTTAGTTGAGTCGACACAACCAAAATTAAGTAAAGTCAGTCTTAGGCAAAATTTGTTCGTATTAGACCGAGTCGACTAAGTCAAATTTGGTCAAGTCGGCTTTGACAAAAATTTGATCGAATTCAGCAAAGTTGGCTTTGGTCAAAAGTCGACCTTTTAAGCTGAGTCAGCCTAGATGAAATTCGGTCGTATTCGACCTGGTCGGTCCTAGCCGAAATTCTACCTAATTGGATTGGGTCTAGCTTGACGACACAAGTTTTAGAAAATTCAATTTAAATTTGTTTTATATAAAATTGATTTTAGCTTTTAAAGTTGATCCAAATATATTGGATATGGATTTTAAAAAAGTCCAAACTATTTGTACAAAAAAATAGATTTGGATTCAAAATCTGATTCAACTATTTGGATCTAAGATGGATCTGGATTGGATCTTGAATGTTTTTTTCACAAGTTGTTAAAGTATCATTTTCGTATTCTGTTGAATTTGGTTAGTCTTGATTGTTGACAAAAGAAGAAGATTGATTAAAAAGATTTTGATGATGATAAAGATACAGAAGAAAATACTTGAAGATGTTGAAGAGAATATATTTTATGTTTAAAGTTCTTGTTGTAATAGGCTTAACTTTTTCTAGTTAGGTGTAAGATTGTTGGAATAACAACTAGCTCGCAACTCCTTTGAGGAAAACCAAATTTTCGCAAAAGTTAGTATGGTAATCGATTACCAACTTATAATAATTGATTACCAACTCAAAATTTCTACATTTCGAAATTCCACATAAGATAATCGATTATCACTGGTAGTTATAACTTGGCTCTTGAAAAATGACTCAAAATAATCAATTACCATTCCTGGAAATCCATTACCACTGGCAGTTATAAAATTATTTGTTCAAATATGTACATGAGATAATCGATTGTCATTCTGGGTAATCGATTACCACTGTAAAACTTTATTTTCAAAAAACACTAGAGTAATCGATTATCTTAAGTGGTAATCGATTATCCTTGGCAATTGCAATTAAAGTCTTCATTTCTAACTCAACTTTCGAAAATCTCTTTAAATAGAACTCAGTTTCCAAACTTCAAACTACCTTTTTAAGATTTAGAGTTCTTGTGTTGTGATTGCAAAATGTTGCTTTGTGAGATTCTTAAAAATAGCTTTGAAAAGCCTAATGTTAGTGAACGATAACTTTTTCTAAGTAAGTTCTTAGAAGATTGAGTGTTGTGCTGTTGCTGGGAAAGTTGGTCATCCTCTGTGTGACTCAGGGGGAGATTTTGTTCATCTCTTATAATTGTTCAAGAGATGTGTTTTCTAATCCTTACTCTTTTATAATCTGTTTGTAATCTGGTTATTATAATGATTGAGTTAATCTCTTTGTTTAAAAGATTAACAATTGGACGTAGGGTCTTTTGATCCGAACCAGTATAAATATCAATGTGCATCTTCTTTCCTTAACTCTTTATTTATCTGCACTCACATTTAAAGTAACTATGATTTTAAGTTAATCAGTAAAATTTTCAGAAAATTTTTTAAACCTGTTAAGTTTTATAAAAATCCAATTCACCCCCTTCATGGTTTTTGACCTTTGTTTAATCATTCCGCTGCGTGATACCAACAATTGGTATCAGAGCTTGCTTTGATAGTTATTCAAATTTTTCAAAAATGGTAGGGTCAAACCAAACTTTTGCTGAAGGTGTATCTATCAATAGACATCCACTTTTTACCGGTGAAAATTACCTTTTCTTGGAAGTTAGAATGCAAATATACTTAGAATCAATTGATAGGGGTATTTGGGATGCTGTTTTGAATGGACCATTTGTTCCTGTAACATTGTTAATGAAGTGCAGGAACCAAAGCCTTTTGCTCAATGGACTGTTGATGAAAATAGGCAAGCTCAATATGATGTTAAAGCCAGAAACATCATATCATCTGCTCTAACTCTTGATGAGTTCTACATAATTTTTGTTTGCACCAGTGCACGCGAGATGTGGGAAATCCTTCGAGTGACTCATGAAGGAACTAATAATGTCAAACGAGCTAGAAAAAACTCTTTGATTCAAGAATATGAGATGTTTCGCATGCAGCAAGGAGAAACCATCTATGATGTGCATAAACGGTTCACACACACCGTCAACCATCTCAATGGGCTAGGTAAAACCTTTAATACTGATGAACTTAACATAAAAATTATGAAATCCTTGAATAGGACTTGGTAGCCAAAGGTGACGACCATCATGGAGTCACAAAATCTTGCAACAATGACCATGGCGACTCTCATTGAAAAAATGAGGGAGCACAAGCATGAACTAGGCAAATTGAATGATGAAGAAGATCAAGGAAGAAAGAAGAATATTACATTCAAAATTGAAGTTGTCAAAGGCAAGAAGCAAAAAGAAGAAGAAGATTTTGATTATGATGAGAACCTTAGTCTCATGATAAAGAAGTTCGCAAAGTTTATGAAGGCCAAAGACAAAAATCAATTCAAGAGCAATAAGAAGGACAATCAAGGAACCTCCTCAAACTTTAAATGCTTTGGATGTGGAGAAACTGGTCATGTAAAAGTAAACTGCCCAAATTCAAAAAGGAGTGATGAAAAGATAAGCAGAAAATATTTTAATAAAAAGGCATATATAGTGTGGGAAGATAATCCCTTAAGTTCATCCAGTTCTAGTGAATCTGATGAGGAAGAAGCACAATTTTGCTTAATGGCCAATAATGATCTCTCTGATAGTGAGGTAAGCTCCTCTAACAATAAAAATGATTATGATTCTCTTTATGATGCCTTTCAAGAATTGCTTGCTAAATCTAGTAAACTAGATACTGCTCACAAAAAATTAAAAGGTGATTTTAAAGAATTACAGAGCAATCTTGAAAAATCTCTTGAAGAAGAAAAGGTCTTAAAAGATAAAATTTTAATTTTGGAAAGTAGAGAAATTGAGACAGTTGAATGTGCATCTTGCAAAATCTATATGTTTGTTTTAATGATTTTAGAAAAACAACTTAAAGATGCTCTAGAAAATAAATCCTTTGAAAAACATGTTTTTAAGAAAATGAATCTAAGTAGAAACAAATATGTTCCTAAACATAAAATTAAAAGAACTCACAGAGTGTGGGTAGAAAAAGGAATTGTTTACTCTAAAAATACTTGTATAGCTACTTATTTTTATTGCATGAAAAAAGGGGCATACATCAAATAAATGCAATATTAAACATGGGGAGTTCACGGTTGTGTGTTGACTATCGACAGTTGAACAAAGTCACGATTAAGAACAAGTACCCTTTGCCTAGGATCGAGGATTTGTTGGGAGTTCACGATTTGTTGGATCAGGATATCATCATATGTTGGTCAAGCCGAATGATGTTCAGAAGATAGCTTTTCGATCACGTATGGACACTATCAGTATGTGGTGATGCCTTTCAGAGTGACAAATTCTTCTGCAATTGTTTGGTTTATATGAATCGCATCTTCCGATCTTGCCTGGATAAGTGTGTGGTCGTATTCATTGACGACAATCTCATTTATTCCAAGAATCGGGAAAAACATGCTAAACATTTGAGAACCGTGTTAGAGATCTTGAGAGAATGACAACTGTATGGAAAATTCTCCAAGTGTGAGTTTTGGTAGGAAGAAGTGTGGTTTTTGGGTCATGTGATTTCTGCTCAAGGGATCTCAGTAGACCCAGCAAAAGTGGAGGCGGTGTTAAAATGGGAGTGATTGAAATTGGTAACAGAGGTACGAAGCTTTGTGGGTTTGGCAGGTTATTATCGGAGGTTTGTGGAGGAGTTCTCTAAGATTGTAGGACCCTTGACCCAGTTGACATGCAAGGATCAACCTTTTATCTGATCAGACAAGTGTGAGACTAGTTTTGAAGAGATTAAGCGAAGATTGGCAACTGCTCCAGTTTTAATTGTTCAAGATACTGGTAAACCTTTTGAAGTTTTTTGTGAGGCCTCTTATTAGGGACTTAGATGTGTGTTAATGCAAGAAAAGAGACTAGTGGCGTATGCATCTCATTAGTTGAAGGTGCACGAGAAGAATTATCCAACACATGACATTGAGTTAGTTGCAGTGGTATTTGCCATGAAAGCTTGGAGACACTATCTTCATGGAGCGTAATTCCAAATTTACATTGATTACAAGAGTCTAAAGTACCTATTCGACCAAAAGGAGTTGAACATGCGACAAAGAAGGTGGATGGAGTATCTTAAGGATTATGATTTTGAATTACTATATCATTCAGGTAAGGCTAATGTAGTTGTTGATGCTTTGAGTAGAAAACGAGTTCAGATGTCTACATTGATGATGAAAGAGTTGGAGCTAATAGAGAAGTTCTGAGATATGAATTTAGGCTTGCAGTTGAATAAAGACCATATCTGGTGCAGTCACTTAATAATTACCAGTGATTTCTTGGAGCAGATTAAGGAAGAGCAATTAGTTGATCAAGGGTTGTAGAATACGGTTGGATTACTAGGTACTGATCAGGCCAAAGACTTCGTTCTAGGTGCAGATGGTATCATACAGTTCAAGAATAAGATGTGCATTCCAGCAAAGTCAAATTTAAGAAGGATGATTCTAGAAGAAGGACACAAGAGTCGTCTTAGCATACATCCTGGTATGACTAAGATATATAAGGACTTAAAGGAATCATTTTGGTGGAGCGAAATGATGTGTTAGAGTTTCTGTCAGCTTGGTTAATATGCCAGAAGTCTAAGGTGGAACATCAGAGACAAGGAGGAAGGTTACAACAATTGGATATTCCTCAGTGGAAATTTGACAGTATAGCGATGAACTTTGTAACTCATTTACCAAGGTCGTCGAGAGGTCATGACTCTATCTAGGTGATTGTCGATAGGTTAACCAAGAGTGCCCACGTTCTGTCAGTTCATTAGAAAATGTCTTTAGATAAGTTGACGGAGTTTTACATCCGGGAGTTAGTGAGATTGCACAGAGTACCATCAAGTATTGCTTTAGATCGAGATCCGAGGTTTACTTCGAGGTTTTGGCAGACTTTGTAGACAACTTTGGGTACACAATTAAGAATGAGTTTAGCATATCATCCTCAGACCGATGGGCAGTCAGAAAGGACTATTCAGTCTTTGGAGGATCTGTTAAGAGCATGTGTGTTAGATCATCTCAGAAGTTGGAGTGAGGTTTTACCATTGGTAGAATTCACACACAATAACAACTTCCATTCTAGCATCGAGATGGCACCCTATGAAGCTTTGTATGGAAGACGGTGTCGAACACTGTTCTGTTGGTATCAAGATGGTGAAACGGTAGCATAGGTCCTGAGTTGTTACGACAAACCACAAAAAATGTGAAATTGATTCAGGAATGGATGAGGGCAACCCTGAGCAGGCAGAAATGTTACGTTGACAAGAGGAGGAGACCATTGGAGTTTGATGTAGGAGACCATGTGTTTTGGCGAGTGATACCAACAACAGGAGTTGGAAGGGCTATTCGATCAAAGAAATTGTCGTCAAAGTTTCTTGGATCGTATCAAATTCTCAAAAAGATTGGACCAGTAGCTTACGAGATAGCACTACCACCTCCATTGGCAAATTTGCATAATGTGTTTCACGTATCTCAATTGAGGAAGTATGTTCCGGATCCAGAACATGTGTTGGAGGTGGATGACGTTCAAGTTAGAGAGGACTTAATTTTGAACGTTGGACCAATACGAGTGTTAGACGTACAAACAAAGAAACTTAAAGTCATGTAACATGAATTGGTTTTTGGTTTCAGTCATGTAAAAGGCACGCTGCAATATTTGGTTTTAAAACGCTATAACATAGTTCGATTTTTCTTTTTTATTTCTCTTCTATCTTTTGGAATTTAGTTAAATATTAAAAAAAGGCTAGAGAAATTAATTTAAATTTTTAGAATCTTAATTGAAATATTTGGTGGGATTAGATAAAGCCAAATCCTAGAAGGTTTTTAGGGGGAGAAATAGGACGGGAAAGATAAAGGAGAAGAAGAGTGCAACTTGGAGGGTTTTTTTTCAGTGGCTATGGTAGAGAAGAGAAACAATCCAAAGAGACCCATTAGGTAGGGGCAGTTATACCTTATTTCTTCTCTTTATTCTATGTTGATTGTTGCATGGTTTCATTATTTGTTGTTGCGCAATATTTTGCTGGTATCTTGTGAGTCATACGCATATGGCGGTGTGGTGTTTTATTTTCTGATTCATGAACCTATACCATTGATGTTTTGTGTTTGGCCTGGTTTGGGGTGTACATGCGTGTTGTAGGTGCTTTGTGGTGGATTCTAAATGCTGATTGCTGGTGTTTGAGATTCATAGTTGGTCTTCTTGGTGCACACCATTCATATGCGTAATGTTGCCAATATATGATGCTACATCTATTTTTTTTGGAGTTGTGTCACCACGAGAATATTTTCACGTTGCAGGGTTTTATAGGTTCACAGGGTTGTTATGTTTCTTTCTCTTAGATTATCCTTTTCACATAAATGCTTGAGAATCCAAGAGTGAATGCGGGTGGCACACACAAAAATTTGCTTTGTTTATGATATAATGAACACGTAAAAGTGGGTCTCTCTTAAGGTGCAATTTGTATTTTTTTTTTCCGGTTACTTACGTAAGGGTGTATGCTTTCATCTAATTGCCATATATGTGGGTGTTGGTGTTTTTAATGGGATTTCTCTTTTTCTTTTTTAATCATGGTGCAAGTTTCCTTTATTTTCACTTCATCTACAAAGTTTCATCTTAAAAGCTTTTGGTTATTTTCTTTCATTCACGCTGCAGTACTAAATTTCATGAGATTAATTCCTCTATCTTTTCTTTTCTTTAGTTTTTTGGGTCACGTGAATTTAGGTGCAGAAGCAATAGCTTTTCTCTTTCTATTTCTTCTCTCTTTCCATTTGAATCTCACGTGAATGCATGATATATTTCGGTTCCACCTTGTTTCTCGTTTCATTTGCAAATCTCGGTTTTTGTCTCTTTTTTTCGTTTTTGCAACCCTGCATTTATTGAAACTTTGAAATGGTGACTTGAAGCAATGCATTTTCCCTTTCTAGTCGTTATGCGACAGGACCTATTCATATTAAACACAAATTGTTTTATGAAAACAATTTTTTTTCAATGTAACTTTTACATGTGGGCCAATGGGAGATTTGTGTAGACCAAGCACTGCATGTATAATTAGCGTTTTTTCTTTCTTTCTTTTCGTGTGTAGGTTATTTTTGTGTGCGTTATTTTTGTCTGCTTGTATAACTTTTGCATGCGTTATTTTGTGTGTAGGTTCTTTTATTTTTCACGTGCATGGATAATTAATGGTTTTCTTTCATTTTGTGTATAACCTAGAATGTATAGTTTTATTAAAATGAGATATGGGTTAGGTGATTGGTGGTATTTCTTGGTTTGTATGGGTTGCATGGTGTGGGGTTTAAGTGGTGGTTTGAGGACTATTATTTGAGTATGATGTTATGGTTGTGTTGAATGAATGTCACTTGTTGGGTTTGTTGTATGAATGTATTATTTGATAAGTTTATGGGTTTATGTTATGAAACTTTATTTCCCATGCGTGAGTGGTGATGTGTATGATGTTGGCAATAAAAAATTCTCATGTGTTGCAAGTTGGGAGTGTTTGCCTTGCTTGAAAGCTCTTATTGGAATTGAGTGTTTTATGAGGTTTTTCGTACCTAAGAACCTAGTGAAGACTTTTTCGACTGTGTGAAGCAGTGGAAAGAGGTCCTCTTCGTTTGTGTGAAGCAGTGGTAGATGATTGGTTGGAGTGTTGTACCTTCTCGCTTATGTGAAACAGTGGGGAGGGAAAAGATGTTTCACCTTATTTCGGCTCGTTGCGAGTAAAATGCCTGATGTGCGATGCATCGCCGTTTTTACTCATAATTCCTTGAGGAATAAGGGATATAGTCTGGCTGTGATAGTGGGACACATTGAACCATCTGTTCTAAGAAACTGGATGTTGTTGTGGGGTGAGATGCCGCGGAAAACCAAAGCTGGATTATGATCACTATGTTTGAAGATTTTAGATGAATGTGAAGCTATGTTTGGTTTAGTATGATTGTTTGGATTTAGGGTTTGTTTTGTTCAAACCACGGATGGATTGTGATCGTTATGTTTCTATGTTACTTGAATACAACGTTCAATATTATTGGACATGTTTTATTTATGAATTTCTTTTATGAATATTATTGTTTATGGTTAGCTTACCCCTATTTTTTTGTTTGTGTGTTTGTTGCATGTGCGATGATCGTATAACATGTGTGTTATACGGGAGCATATCGTAATGCAGATGTTTCTGACACGAAGTAGATTGCGGAGAGAGTGGAATGGAATCAGGGGTTTATTATTTCTATAGTTGATTTCAATCAAACAGTGAAGACTATGAAAATTTCTTTTGGTTTCTGGTATTTAATTGGAACTTTGTTTTTATTTATTACTATTATCAATGGAAGTTTTGGACTATCTATTTACATTTAAATTATAAGTTTTTTTTAAGTACCTTTTTGTGATATAATCATTTTACTTTTAAATAGAAAGAGCAATAATAGCTTCACGTGACATCCTAAATTTGGGGTGTTATAATTATCGCTCTTGAGAGAAAGGGAAAAAGCTCATACCTAATAATGGCTCAGACTCGCGTAAGCGCCCCAAAAAACTGAAAATTGTTGGCTCCCCAATCCAACCCTTCAACGATAGTGGCTCCCCAAAAAAACCCTTACCAATTACAAAACGAGAGTGACAATAGCCAGAAGGATAAAGAAATCAAATCAAGAGTGCCAATTACCACTACGCCGATGACTTCGACGGAGAACACTAACGAAGATCGCTGAATTCGATTTCACCGCACCCACGAACGTCATGGCAAGGTCAGGGCATACTTACGTTGACAACATCACACCAACACAGCAAAATCGTCGAATTAGAAATGGGGTTGGATTGGTTGTCGCACCATCGCTTTGCACCACACCACTCCACTACGCCAATGACTTCGACGAAGAACGCAGACGGAGATCCCTGATTTCAATTTCACCGCACCCACGAACGTCACGACAGTGCCAGGGCACACTCACGGTAGAAGCGTCGCGCTGGCACAGCAAAACTGTCGAATCAGAAATAGGGTTGGATTGGTTATTGTCGCACCACCGCTCTGCACCACACCACTCTGCCTTCTTTTTGTTTTGCACTGAAACTGATTTAGGTGAAGAGAATCGGTGAAATTCGATTTTGATTTCAGCGAGAAAATTACCAAAGGACATAATCAGTTGGTAAAAAAGTTAATAGTATTTGGGAAAGTCACCGACGGATAATTCTGTCGATAAATAAATAAAGAATTTTCATAAACATATTACCGACGGAATAATCCGTTAGTAATGTTGTCATTGAATATCCATCGATAAATCCTTCGGAAAGTAATAATTATCGACAGATTTATATTCGTCGATAATAACCACTTTTCTTGTAGTGAAGGTAGGGGCGTGATAGGACTAAAGGATGTGATAAATTAGTTGGCAATAGTTTGTTAGTAGATGAGAGCAGACTTTTAATGTGGGATAATATATTAATATTATTGTGGTAGGATTATGATTAAAATGTTGTAGTAGCTTGGTTGGATTGGAGTGCATGTTTGGAAGGAAGATGTCTTAGGTTCAATTTCGTTTTAGAATATCTTTGGCACCATCTAAGTTTTAATATATCAATAAATTTTTTGAATAGGTGGTATTAGTATTATTAAGTTGGTGAGTTGATCAATGTTATGTCATATCTTTGTTTGTCCGATGTTCATTTTTGGAAGGAAGATCATTTGTTCAACTTTCACTTGGTGCACTTACTAGATCTATATTTTAAGCTTCGATTTTTTTGTAGTTTTAGAGTGTTGGAACCTGAAGTTGGTGGTTGACCAAGGAGTGTACGTGACTTTGCTTTGAGGCTTAGGAAAATTCAAAATTTGAAATAAAATTAAAGGAAGAGAGGTCAAAGGTCAAAGTTTGACACCTAATGAATACATACATGTTTAGAGCTTAATGCAATGTGAATTTGGACAATAGAGAAAGAATTTAAAAAGTAATTAAGATAATTTATTATGTTGATTTGGAAATTTATTTTTGATTTTGATTATTAATTCTAATTTTTATTATTATAGGCATTTACTAACGTAGTAGGGTACAAATCTAGACATGTAAGATACTACGGTTATGGGCATGCACTTATTAGTTTGTAGGTTAAAAATTTTGGGTAGTTTGGACAAAGAAAAACGCTTAGAGGTGGATGTTTATCACTAGGGTATAGGCTTTTGTTCCTAACATAGTATTTATATGGTAAGTACCTTTTCGTGATGTTAATTTTTTTTTTCAATTATGTGAAGAATTTACGTCTAGTGGTCAACATCCACGTAAATTTATGTATGTTAAAATAACATATGTAAATTTACGTCTTCTAGATTTACGTCTTACTCAGAATAAACATAAAAGGCCAAAAATAGCAGACATAAAAATTACTATTTGTGTTAGTCAATATTATGAAATGGAATGTGTGTTATCGTGAAATTCATGGATGCATGCATATGTTGAGATGGTGGTTGTGAAGTGTGAGAGTCTTAGCAAGAGGACTCTAGGAGCTGACCCTGAGGATTATGGTTATTAGGTCGAGGAGAATAGCAAAAAGTGGTGGACTTAACATAACTGTACTATTGTTGGACTTCGCTATAAGACTAGGAGAAGTTATGCGAGGTAAAGTCTTTTTTGACTGTGGGGGAGTAGGAAGGAAAAGTTGATTTGGTTCTAAGGGTAAGCTAGTTGAGATGGTGAGTAACGTGTGAGATTATTTTATTAATGTTAATGATTGATTTCCCTTTTTCTTAAGACTACATATGGGTTTGTTGTTGTTAAGAGAGACAATAAACTCTTTGGTGAATTGTTTTATATTGAATAAGGTGCTGTAATAGTATGGGTGTAGTGATGCGGTAATTATTGTATATCATTTTTATTAAAATGATGTTTTTTTTTTAAGTTAGCTCATCCTTCGTATATGTGGACGTGGTTTTCATTGATTATGATCATATGACTGCGTTAGATTCGAGCAAGTGTTTTGGTAGATATTAGATTGGATGTAAAATAGCGAGGAACTTGGGATTTTTCTTTAGGAAAGAACTTCTTCTGTATTTGAAATGATTCTAGATAGGATTATTTAAAAAAACATTATGTAAACTTTGGTTTAAATGTGGAAGAACAAATCATTTTTCGCACGAAAGAATACCATCGAAAGAATATGCATATGTACTTCCAAATGAATTACTATTATTTTGACATCCATTACATTTTTCGCACGCTTTACATTTTACCTTTTAATCTATTTCTTTAAAAATATAAAAGTTAGCTTTCTTTAATGACTAAAATATTTCTATAAGAGTAAGCGGTGAAAAAAAAAATTTGCTATGTAAGAATTGTAAAGTGATCACTATGTATACATCTGTCTCGTGTCTTAACTGGTTAGAGTATGTGGTTAAATGTGTCCTGATCATATGAGAGTGTACACAACTTCTAACAGTGGGAGTTACTTTTGCTAGAAATGACTTAAAAATAACATCTACTCTTCTATCGTCAAACATGAAATTCAACTTAGAAGTAAACTAATATGTCTCAGTCATATGTCAAAGATACATCTTCCATACCATTCAATCACCATTAAACACTCAATGCAGGAAGAAAACAATTCAGGAAGAGCACACAAAACACAACTAACACAGAAAACAATTTAATAAAAACAGAACATGCTTCCTAATTCTCACTCAAATTTTCCCATTCACTAGTCAACTGTAACAAGGTTTGTCTTGAAGAACCATCTTTCAGTGCTTGAGCAGTGAAACCTTTCAAAGTCATCATTCTTTGACGCATTCCTTTACCTATTTCTTCTTCCATCAAACACTTTATCACCTTTGCAATTTCCTCCTTTTCCACTATGCCATCCTCGTCAAATCTTGGCCTCAATGCCACTTTCAGTCCTTCGGCTAACATTACTGCATTCATCCTCTGCTCTGCAAAGATTGGCCATGTTATCAGAGGCACTCCCTCTTGCACACTCTCCAAAATGGAGTTCCATCCACAATGGCTCAGGAACCCACCAACTGAACTGTGACCAAGGATCTGAACCTGAGGTGCCCATGAAGCCACAACCAAACCTTTCTCCTTTGTTCTTTCCAAAAACCCTTTTGGTAAGAACTGCAAAGGGTCCTCCTCTGCAGTCTCAAGGTAAGCAGCATTAGGTAACTTACTTGGTGCTCTCAAAACCCATAAGAACCTTTGACCACTCAATTCCAAACCCAAAGCTAGCTCATCGATCTGGTGTTGAGACAGTGTTCCTCCACTTCCAAAAGAAACATACAACACTGAACAAGGTGGCTGCTTGTCCAACCATCTTAAACACTCATCATCCTCATTGCTTGACCCTTTCTGTGTAATGGGTCCCACAGGGTACAATTTTATCTTCCCATTTACCGATTCTTCCAATGCTCTTATAGCACCTGACTCCATTTCTAAGAAGGTGTTCATGATAATCCCATCAGCTGTAACCATCGCTTTAGCAAGTTCAAAAATACTCTTGTAAGCTTTACTTGATCGATCTTGGATTAAATCAGGAAGATCAACCCCCAAGAGTGGTACACAACCTGGTAAATTTATATGATCTGCTAGGTCCTTAAACTCACCTGAAACTTCCTCATCAAGTTTTGGCAGGTGTAAGAGCAGTGACACTACCATAGCTGAACCAGGAATATAAAAATAGGACAAGGCGTGGAACTCCTTTGCAAATTCCAAGACTTGGAATGCAAAAGCATCAGCCACCAATGCAGTTAAACGGAATTTAGATGACAAGGATTTGAGAACCTCGTGTATTGATGGGAGAGAAAGAGTAACGGTGAGTTGAATTTGGAGTCCCATGAATAGTCCTTCAGGAAATTGTTCTTTGCTGATTGGAGGAAGAAGGATGGAGTCAATGTTTGAAGGAAGAGTTCTAAGGTAAGCTATGGAGGATTGTGGGGGTGACCCAAGTGACGGAATGATGCAGGTGCAATGAAAATTTGGGTGAAGCTTGACAAGTCGCTTAGTGAACTCAGTTATAGGAACAAGGTGGCTGAAACCAGGACTACAAACAACAGCTATATGAACCGTTTTTGCCATGAAAACAGACCAAAGACTAAGGTTTTGTTTCTCTCAAAATGTGGAAAAAAAACTAAAAGTGATACTGGGTTTATGACCGTAGAAGTTCTCATATAGATAGATATACCAAATCATTGGCTTTGTCTTATTCATGTATGGAGTGGCGGTCCTTTGTCCGACTAAGTCCCAAATTTTTTTATATTTATATAATTTTAAATACATTTTTTAAAATTTAATATTTTTAATATATTTTATTGTATTTAACATTTTAATTTTTTTTATATATCTATATTTATATATAAGAAAAAAAAATTTCTTTCACACCTACTTTTTAATTTTACATTTTAAATATTTTTTTAAATAAAACTAATTATTTTATTTATATTATATTTTAAGTGATCATTCGTTTAATTTCATTTTTTTTATTTGATTATTTTTTTAAACTTAATCATTACAAATAAAAATTGATTACAATAAAATTACAAAAAATATTTATATTTAATTTTATAATTATAATAATAACAATAATTATAATTATTATTTTTTATTATCATTAAAAAAGTAGTTTATAAACAAATTTTGGGATTATGTTTTTGGTTTTTATTTTTGTTCAAAAATATTAAGTTGGTCCTCCAATTTTTGTTTTAGTTTCAATTTGGTTCTGATTTTTGAAAAAAATGATGCAATTTGATCATTTTTTGTTAAATTTTTTAAATCGGATCAAGATTTTTTCATCAAAATCGAAGTCGTGAATAAGTATGGTTTTCTTTGTTGGTATCATTGACATAATTCTAGTGTCAATTTTGATGAAAATTTTTTGCTCCGCTTCAAGAAATTTAACGAAAAGGATAAAATTCCATCAATTTTTAAAAATTGAGACATAATTGAAACTAAAAAAAAAAAAACTAGAGGACCAACCTAACATTTTTGTATAAAAAATTAGACCAAAAGAGTAATTCAACCAGAATTTTGGCACTCCTAAAATATTGGACGAAGATCCGCCACTACATGTATCAAACCTTACTTTGGCTTTCTTTCTTTTAATGTAAGCGCATATGCGCTAAATGTCCTTTATATTAATTTTGATATTTTAAAAAATATATTTTTTTAATAAATGATTTTATTGAAGAAGAAATTTATGTCAAAAATATCCTAGTTTTGAAGATGAATAATTTTTATAATTTTTTTATTTATCACTTTGAGAATTTTAAAAGTTTTATTATATTTGATTATACATTCACTAGCTAGTGTAGCGAAGGTTAATGGTTATAGTTATTGTTGATGTTGTTCAAATAGTATAGATGTGCTTACAATATTTCTTCGCGAGATTTGATTACCACATGTACACCTCAGGCGCACCTACAACAAAGTACACTTACCAACCTCCATTGGTGCCAAGTCTTTTTGAATCTTTAGAATCTTTATTTCAAGAAAATCCCAACAGGCATTTATCCCATCTTTTGTCTTTCTCTTAATGTTAAGAAGTATACACATTTTTCTCTACATATGCATTACATTTATGTAGTGTCTAACCTCTAATTTGAACTAATATGGAAGATAAAAAAATCGATTTTTTTCTTCCAAAGGCTTGTCAAAGATGAATTCTTTGATCTGTTCTCAAAGATATTATGTACTTTATTAACTTTTTTAATAAATTTAAAGGTCTATCAATGGAATTGGTGCATTGTCATTCTCTCGATGTCCGTTAAATGTGTTTTTCAACATCTGGTAAGGATGATTAGATTGTAAAAATCTCTAGTGGCAAATATATATTGTCTTCTTTCTATGTTTCAATTGATAAGTTGTAGTGTTTTCTTCACATATAGGACATGCTTTATGACATTTGACACTGTATGCTGACAAATTGTCGTAAATTGGGAAGCTATTAATGGTACAAAATATCATCACATCCATCATGAAAGGTTTAGAAGAAAAAAACATAAAATATTTCAACCTCATAAACCCACAACAACGTCAAATCTTTAACTAATAGACATAAATAAACATCTATTTCATTTTCAGGCAATTGTCTTGGACCAAATATCATCATAAATAACTTCATGTATTTGCTCTTCATGCACAATCTAGGAGATAAGTTGTAAGTAAATAATATAATAGACCATTAACTATAGTTGGTACTTAAATTACCAAATGGAATCATTCCATCCGTAGCTAAACCAAGCTAAAGATTTCCACATTCTTGATCGAACTGAAGGAATTTGAAACGATCGCTTCGAAATTTGAATTCTCAAAAGGCACAAACAAAAAAATAAAGCAAAGAAGAACACGAAATAATACAATGGTGGAGTGAGGAGTTCATATTTATGCCCTCATTTGGTATTTAATAGTGGAATTTTAATCGATTTTTGTGCTTAAAAGATTAATTAAATTGAGATTTCTTATAATTGGATTTATTGAGCATGAGAAACAAAAACATGTTAAAAAATAGCTTTCTAGTTGCATAAATGTTTTTTTTTGGATATTTTGAGGCGTGTTAGGGCAGTTGCAGCTAAGTTGAGCTCATGGAGGTGTGAAAATAATTTGATCAAAGCTTCATGACACCTTAGAGATAAATCCAAGAATAGAAATTATCAACATCAAAAAAATCCAAGCCAAACATTGCATGAAGAAGGCCTGAAAAGTTTCAAAAAGTGAAGAAGTTTGGCTAAGCCAAGAGAAGAGAACGGGCAACAAAAAATTGGACTTTGCGGTTTTCTTTATCTTTATGATAGTAGATAATTTGGAAAAAATATATCTTTAGATATTTTATTTGATATTTTTAAATAATTATCTTATAATAACTACCAAATCTTTTTTAAATATGACAAGATCTTCTTAAATCTTTTTAGATCCACAACAAACAAATATATCTTCAAGATATTGGATTATTTAGAAGATAATTTGAGGAAATTGAAAAGGGCTGATTTGGAAAATTAATACAAACATTAGTTGGTGATAATTTATCATATATCTTTAAGTAATTTATTTATTTAATTATATTAGATATTGATATTATTAACCAACTATATTTATCAAATAGTCTATATCTCTCCAAATATTTTTAACTATTTATCTTTATCTTTATTTTAAAAGATATTTGAGAGATGTTAGCAATAGAAAATCCTAGTCCAAGTCCTATATAAAGAGACCAAGGGAAAGTAGAAAAGATAAGTTTGGCACTTCAGAATTTAGGAACCCTTAAGGGGGGGGCTAATTTCGTTTTCGTTCTCTCTCTCTATTTTTCTTTTATTTTTATTTTATTTTAATTATGGAGTGTTAAGCTTCTTGGGTTGATTCCATTGTAATTTCAATTTGGATTCTGAGGTTAGAATGAAATAATTTCTTTGTTCTTTTCATTATTATTGAGGTTTTAATTCATCTATGTCTTTTATCTTTGAATCACGTGAAAAAGTAATGGATTTTACATCATAGCTAATTAGTGATATGTTTTAATCTATATGCATATCAATCATATGAGCTTAAGGGTTTTTAATTTTAATTGAGAATGTACTTTGATTAAATTTAGAAACGTTCATGTGATTGAATGGGTTTTTGATTAGAGTTGAAAACTTTAACTAGAATTAATCAAGAATGTACTTATGTTAATTAGCTTTTTGCTTGATTTTAGAGGTAAAAGAATGGACATGATTAAGGATAGTAATATTTAATTGAGAATGTACTTTGGTTCAATTTACTATATTAATCTACAAGGTTCTTGCTTTTGATTGAGAATTTACTTTGGTTAATAGTGAGAATGCCAACAAATTAATTGGGAATTTACATTGATTAATTTGCAAATTTACAACAATAATTAATTGAGCAATAATCTTTAGATAACCGATGATGAATCTATTTTGAAAAAGCAGTGGAATCAATCTATTTTCTTTATTATTGTTTTTTATGTTTTTATGTTTTTAAAATTTATTTCTTTATTCCTTATTTTATTTGATTAACCATTTTGTATAGTTTTTATAAAAACTAATTTGTTAAAAATCTATTCCGTGTTCGTTGAGAGACTACTTTGGGTTACTTTACCCTTTTTGTTTTGTTGATTGATAAGTCAATGAAGATTCACCATAAAGATTGTCATCTTTGATATGAACCATAGTTGGACATGCCACAATCTAATATATTGATAAGTCAAGGAAGATTCGTCACAAAGAATTCAATCTTTGATAAGAATTAGTTATAATCCAAGAACCAAAAGAATCTTCTCTCAATGAAAAACCAATTTTCATATAATGACAAACCAAGGTGTCTATATATAGGCACAAATGTTTAAGCCACGTAATAAACCCTAAAAGAAAGCCTAAAGACATCAACCCTAAAAGAAACTTGAAAATTCAAAAAATAGAAACAAATTGTTTAAAGATTTAAAAGAAAATGACAAATACTTTTAAATGCCTAAATTATTCTATAATCGTGTTCCAAGTCATGATCTTCATGTCTTCAAGCCCTTTGAATTGCAAATGCTCCTCCTCCTCAAATCTTCCTTTTTGAATAGAATTTATCTTGAAATTCATACCACTTGAAGATTCAAAGGATAGTCCTCTATCATACCCTTTTTCGTGAAGAGAATTTGTCCTCAAATTTACAACGCTTGGAGATTTTTCTCCTTACATTTGGTAATGGTTGAAGTAGTTCCCTACTTCTTAAATTTCCCTTTATCCTTCAATGAGACAAATGATTTATTGTAAGAGTTCCCTCTCTTTAGTTTTTTCTTCCTCTGGACATGATCAATCAATCATCATCCTTCCCTTCTTGGAGACAATTCGGCTAGGAATTCTATAAGATCCTAGACACAAACACAAAAATAAATTAAAGACACAAATATAAAATACTCTAAAATAAAAAATTCTACTAAAATGAGATTTGGGATCCAGAAAGAAACAAATCTCTTATTATTAAAAGGTTGGAGCCCTTCCTCCAAGATCAAATACCCATCTACAACAAACATAAATAGTTTTAGAGTAAGGATGTTATGCTAAAAGAAAAGTAAAAGAGTATTGTCCTAACAAACAACCAAACTATAAGTATGACTTTAAGTATCCATAGGCTTGTTAGGGGATGGATAAAAAAACTAACCCATATGCATATATTTCCAAGCTTGTGTCCTTGCCCATAAATTTATTGGAAATGAATAGACAAGGTAACTCATGTGCAAATATTTCTAAGCTTGTGTCCTTCTTCTCAGCAATACTTTTTTCTTTCCATTGTTGATGTCATTGCTCATTGATGAATAAGTTTTCCTTAAGTAATGTCCTTTCTTCTCCCCATTACTGATGTCATTGCTTCCTGATGAACAATGCTTTCCTAGGCAACACAACAAAATAATATGAGTTAGTACTTCCTTTCAATGCCAAATCAGGATGTTCTTTTCTTTCTTTTTGTTCTCATCTATTTCTTTTAATTCATTTTCTCATTTTTCTTTCTATTTCTTTTCTCTTTTTTCTTTCTCTTCTCTTTTTTTCTTCTTCTTTCTCTTCTCTCTCTTTCTTTTCTTTCTCTTCTCGCTCTCTCTTCTTTCTCTTCACTCTCTCTTTTCTTGCTCTTATGTCTCTTTGTTTTCTTTCTCTTCTCTTTTTTTCTTTTCTTTCTTTTTTTTCTCTCTCTCTCTTTGAAAGACCCACGAAATTTAATTAATTAAATTAATAATTAATTAATAAATGCGGGTAGTGGGAGCCTTTATGGCATTAAATGTTAATTGTTGTGACATGGAATAGTCCTAGCTCAAATGGTTGACAATATTTGATTATGTAAGAGGACTTGAGTTTGAATCCTATGTATGCCAAATTGTGTGTTATTTTAGTTGTGCATTATTTTAATAATATATTTGATAGTGTTGAGTGATAATAAAATCCTAGATTTGTAAAAGTTATCACAAAACATGAATTGGTTGAATGGTTGTGCAATGATTTGACATCAGCATGGTTATGGGTTTGAATTTTGGTAGAACCAAATTAAACTTTCTTTTTGTCAAAATTCTCTTTAGCATACAGAGAAACCCTAGCTGACAAAGGAGCAGCCAATAGAACCAAATTAAACTTTCTTTTTGTTAAAATTCTCTTTAGCATGAATGTGAAAGGGCAGAGAAACCCTAGCTGACAAAGGAGCAGCCAAGAGGGGCTGAAAAAGTACTCATAATGATCCTTGAATGGCAATTACCATCACCATTAAACCAATTTTCAGTTTTGGCCATTAACCACAATTAAGATTCAATTAAAGAGGGAAATTAAGGGAGAGAAAAAGGGTGTTTGAGTCTTGATATTGGAGAGCATTGTAAGGTGTGAGAATTTAAAGAAAAAAACATTGTTTAGTAGTATAATTGAGGAGCTGAATTGTGGGATAGCTAAGGGAAGCCATTGGTGATCAAGAAAGAACTCTCACATACTCAATTTTAAGTAAGGAACCCAGGTTAAGGGTGTTGAACTCGTAATGTTATTGTGCTTAGTTTAATTGTATGTTTTATGAAATGCATGTGCTTTATATATCTTTGCCAAAAATCCTGATTTCCAGGATTTCTTGAAAATTTCCAGAAATCGCTTGGCGGCTCATTCAAAGTCGCCAAGCGACGCATACAATTTTGCATATTTATGGGTTTTTGCCAAAAACCGCTTGGCGGCATGAACGGCTCGCTAGGTGACACATACTGTTCAACCCAAATTTCTGGGTTTTCGGATAAACTGTCTAGCAGTGATAACAACCGCTAGGCGACATGGGCCTTTTTGGCTCGATTTTTGGGTTTTTTATGTTCTAGGCTGGTTTTGATTGGGGAAACAAGAACCTTATATTGTGGTTGACTATTAGGTGTCATTAATTGTTGAAATATATGGTGATGTGAGTGTAATGGGAAGGGATTGGAGGAAAAATGATTTAGGGTTGGGAAATTTGGGGTTTTGAAGATTTGAGATTAACAGTTAGATTAATCGAAATGAAATGTTACTGAAATGCTCGAGGTCGAGAACTTGTACCAATATAAGGGTGATTTGTGACAAGGTTGAGAGAACAGGTAAGAAATGAAGCTTGGGAAATTTGGAACCTCGCGGGTGTAGGAAATTTTGGGTAGTATCCAGAATCCTATGCATCGCCTCACAATACGTTGCTTATGTTGGTATCGCACAGCGGAATGTTTATGCGTTTGGACAAAAACAAAGAGGAGGGTGAATTGGGTTCTTAATAAAAATTGTGCTTTTAAAATTTTCCCTTTTAAAATCAAAGATCAATTAAAATTATCTCCTTTATTTTAATAAAAACAATAAAATAAAGAGAGTATAGAAGAGATAATTGCACAGAGTATTTATACTGGTTCGGATCAAAAGACCCTACGTCCAGTTGTTAATCTCTCAAAAACGAGATTAACTAAATCACTAACAAGTAAAAAATTTACAATCAGATATTAAGAGTGTAAGGAAAGAAAACACCTCTCTTGAATCACACAAGAGATGAACACCTTTCTCTGAATCACACAGAGAACCTTGACCTTAACTTTCCTAGCAACAGCAGCAACACTCAATCTCCTAGAACGACTCTCAGGAAAAGTTATCGCTCTACCCACACTAGGTTTTTCAAAGCTTCCATTGAGAACACTCAGAGAACTCTCTTGCAGCCACAACACTAGCACTCTAGCTTCTAAAAAAGGTAAATGAGAAGTAACTCTGAGGTTCCTGATGAGTTCAAATTTTTGCCCTCATTTAATATTTAAATTTGGGGATTTAATTGAATTTTCTGTGCTTAAAGATTGATTTAATTAGGATTTGTGATTATTGGATTTATTGAG
>Ga0099823_1000408_pt1 | contig 27742 bp, 13 predicted proteins | sample CowpearedBW_FD_76831 | JGI IMG/M metagenome (GOLD analysis project Ga0099823, IMG submission 76831) | Root nodule microbial communities of legume samples collected from California, USA - Cow pea red BW | ecosystem: Host-associated > Plants > Roots > Nodule | place: USA: California | collected...
AAAATTTAAATAATTTAAATACTACCATGAAATGCGCTTGAAACGTCAGATAAACTTAACAAAATTTGGTTAAAAGGACTAAATTCACACATTTTGAGAGATGAAGGACTAAATTGGTCAAAAGTTTTGATGAAGGACTAATTCCAAATTTCGCTGAAACTTAAGGGACCAAAAACATATTTAACCCTTAATTATAATGAAATTATGAGGAAGGAATTGGTCCCGATGAAACATATTATAGGAATCAGATCATAAAATAATATCCAAGTATTGATTATAATTATTATCAGAAATATTGTCTCTAATTATTATAATAATATCTTCTCTAATTGAAAAAATCTTGATGAGACACATCACATAGGCATAAAATTAAGATATTTATTCTAATTATTATGAATAATATTGCTTCTAATAATTAAACCCTTCCCAAAAAATAGATATTTTAAAATATCATTTCCTGACATGTCATGTGAGGAGCGTGAATAGCAAATAGTAGGGGTGAAGATATGCATAAAAACATTTGGGCTCATGAAAAGGGTGTGACAATTAAAAACAAATATGATTTTTCCTTCTATTTCTTTTCTTTTTCTAGTTTTTTATCCTAGAATTAAAGTTTGAAAATAAAATAAAAAAACTTATTTCACTTTTTCTTTTTCTTACCTACCATCAATCAAAAACATATTTTTTATTTTTATTTATTTTTTATTTTTAAAAACAAATGCATTCACTCGGACGAATTTAGGTGTTGACAAGTAAGAAGTGCAAAACCCTTTATGTTGGTATCAAGATGGAGAGCCAATGATAGTGAGGCTAGAGTTGTTGCAACAAACCAATGAGAAGATCAAGTTAATAAGGAGAGAATGAGAGCCTCATAGAGCAGACAAAGGTCATATGCATAGCAGAGAAGGAGACCCTTGGAGTTTGAGGTTAGAGACCATGTGTTTTTTAGACTAACTCCTACCACTAGTGTGTGAAAAACTATCTGGTCTAAAATGTTATCTCCTAAGTTTATTGTGATGGGAAAAACAAAAACACAACCAATCTACCAAATAATGCAATGAATATAATTTTCCCTGACTTGCAAGAATCTATGAGAAGCAACTATTAAAAATTAACAATAATAAATCACCACAATCACAAATAAAGACACCAAGATTTTTAATGTGGAAATCCCTCAAAGCAAGGGTGAAAATCATGAATCGTCCAGACCAAAAAAATAGCTCCACTATGATCAACAAGAGTACAAATGAATCTTAATCAACTGCACAAATTAGTGCTAACACCCAACCAAATAGCAAAGCAACAAAGCTTTCAAATAGAGAAGAACAAAGAGAAGAAAAACCTATAAAACACTGTTGCAGTACAAAATTAATTTCTCCCAACTCAGACCATGTATCAATCATTCAATCAATCAGAATGAAGAACATTGTGTTTCGAACCTGTTGTAAATTTTTTAGCACGATCCAATGGTGAATGAATCTGTAGTGTCAATTTTACGATGATAGCTCAGTTAAAAATGTTAACAAATTCTTCCCTCTTGCTCTCTCTCAATGTGCTAGGATTTTCAATGGAGTCTGATTCTACTTTTTCTGCCTTTCTTTTATTTTCCAGCCCCTTCTCCACTAGGTTAAGTGAGACATGAGGAAGGGAGCCCAATACTTAACAAATCTCCCCCTTACAACTTTATGGAGATAACCGCGAAATCGGCGATCTCACAACAAACCTCAAACTTCCCTCTTGGAAATGCTTCAATCATCGTATCAACACCAATATCATTTGTATGCACCTTTTCCAACGCCAATAACTTAGCATCCAAAGCATCATGTATCCAATGATACCTCACATCATTATCTTTGGATCTAGAATGGAAAGTTGGATTCTTACCAAGATGGATAACACTTTGACTCTCAACAAAAAATGGATAATTATCTTGCACAAAACCAAGTTCCTGCAATAATTTCTTCAACCATAACAACTCCTAGCATGCTTCAGTAATGGCAAGGAACTCCACCTCTTAGTGGACAATGCTACACACCATTGAAATCTTGATTGCCAAGCTACAACTCTTCGTGCAAAATTAATTAAATAGCCTAAGGTGGACTTCTTGGAATCAATGTCTTTAGCCATATATGAATCTGAGTGGTCCACCAAATTAGGCTTATCACCTTCGAAACAAAGCTTCATATCAACAGTACCATGAAGATTTCTCAAAATCCATTTCATAACATTTTGATGGTCTCTACCTAGGTTTGACAAAAATTGATTGGTTATACCAACATGTGCAATATCCAATCTCGTGCACACCGTTGCATACATCAAACTACCCATCGCAGACGCTTGAGGAACTCTGCTCATATATGCCTCCTCAGCTTCATTTGAAGGACTCTGTTTAACACTTAGTTTAAAATGAGTAGCAAGAGGAGTGCTTATAACTTGTTCATTTTCAATCTGAAATTTGTACAACACCATTTTAATATAGTGTTCCTGTAATAGTCAAAGCTTCTTTTCTTTTCTCTCTCGAATGATTCTTATTCCAAGAATCATTTTATCACCTCCTAAGTCCTTCATAGCAAATGACTCACCCAATTTCTTCTTCAACCTGTTAATTTTTGGAAACATCTTTCCCAACTATAAGCATGTCATCAACATACAATAACAAGATAATAAATTGATCATCATAAAAACTTTTAACAAAGACGCAATGAACAAAAGTAATCTTCTTGTAGCCTTGATCACGCATAAAAGACTCAAACTTCATGTACCACTCACTGCATTCGAGTGTGTTTCAAACCGTATAGACTCTTCCTCTGTTTACACACATAATCTTCCTTGCCTTCAACAAGAAAACCATTAGGTTGCTTATCTTCCTCCAAATTATCATAAAGGAAAGTTGTCTTCACATCCATCTACTCAACCTCCAAATCAAAAGTAGCAACTAAACTTAGCATAGTTCTAATGGATCATATTTTCAGCACAGGTGAGAAAATCTCATTGAAATCAACACCCACCATTTCTTATTCTTTTTTTCTATTTTTGAATTTTTGGACACAAATTTATTCACTCGTACAAATATGAGTGTTAACAGTTGCACCATTTTACTTAGATTTTACTAGATAATAAGAAAATTTGACACTTTCGTATTATTGTAGTAAAAGATAAGTAAAGATAAAAGTACTAATTTCATTTTTGTTCTAAAACAATTGATAGAGAATGAGTATGAAATACTAGACCAAGCATATACAATGACCAATTCCATAAAGAGGGACATAATTCAGAAAAGAAGCAATGAATGCTACCATTCCTAAGGGGAGGGTCTTGCCAAAAATGATGGAAAAAATATTGACCATTTTCATGGAGAGGGTCCTTATGTAAAGGAAAATAAATTTAGATTTTTAAAATTTTATGAATGGAAATCATTGACCATTCCCATGGAGAGAGTCCTAATGTAAGACAAATTCTTGAGATTTTGAAAATGGAAAGCCCTTTTATTTCTTTTTATTTTCTTGGATTTTTCTGAATATTTGAAATTTTGAATCTTTTGATTAAAGATTAGTTACCATTCCCATGGAGAGGGTCCTGATGCAAAGTAATTATTTTGAGTAGTTGAAATGTTTTTGAAATTTTAAGTTTTTGAATAGAAATCCATGACCATTCCCATAGTGATGGTCTTGATTGACATGGTGTTGAAACCCTGACTTGAAAGTGTTAAACAAAGTGTTGAAACCTCAATTAGGTGTCGAAACCCTGATTTAAAAAAAAAAACAAGGTGTCAAAACCTTCGTGGGTGTCAAAATGCTTGATATGAAAGCGGTAAACAAGGTGTTGAAACCTTGTCGGGGTGCCAAAACCTTGATTGAAAGTGGAAAGCAAGGTGTTGAAACCTTGTCGGAGTGCTGAAACCTCGACAATCTCGGCGCAAAATTGTAAATAAGGAGTCACAACCTTGGCGAAGTGTCAAAATCTTGACTTAAAAGCGATAAATAAGGTGTTGAAACCTTGGCGAGGTTTCGAAACCTCGACTTAAGATAAAAAAAATGTGTGGAAACTTTGGTGTAGGAATCAAGGTGTCGAACCCTGATATATAGGCGAAACAAGGTGTCAGAAGCTTGGTGTAGGGATCAGGGGTGTAAGAACCCTTGTTAACTTTTTTCTTCGTCTCGCTTAGAGTTTATCAAACAATCCAAAATCCCTCTAATCACGTAGAGGGAAACCCTAGGTATCGAAACCAAGGAAAAAATATGTCAAATTTTTAGGTGATCGCCTAAATCTGCCTCATTGAAGACAAGATTTTGCTCAAGAAGATTTCATTATGATGCAGCCTACTACAAGCAAAGGAGTTAACATGGATTCATCTACCACGAACAACTATATCAAGCATTAATATAAACTAATTGCTATATGAAATTAAATATAAAACAGAAAAGAATTAAACTGGTGCAAGATTAGACGTCAAGAATAGAATGGCAACAAAGAATACAAAATCAAATACAATAGAACAAACATGAATGTGGAAACTGATTCAATGATCAAGCTAAAGTTCTTTTGACTTCGAGAAGACATCTCGGGAAGGTATGCCAGGTTGGGGTCATATGGATTCCAAAAAGGAACCAAAATTATGTGCAAAACAAGAACCTTACCCAAAACACTAAATCAGTAGCACAAAATGAACATAAACATCTAAAAAAAACATGGAATTTAAAATTATCACAAATCAAAGGCTAAAAACATAAACTTGGAACAAAACTTAAACATGTAGAGTTAGAAAATGGAAATTAGATTGAAAGTGAACCATTATATTTCATTACAAATCAAAGGAGGAATACACGAGTTTAAGAGAAATGTTAAAATTAACATGATGAAAGGAAGCTCACATAGCAATCCCGACCACTTTGTGCTCATGATCAACCAAATTGAGCTACTCACACACTAGGGAAAATCCTAATCTCTGAAGGCCACTTTGTGCTTATAAGATTCGAAAAACCCTCTTATTGTGCACTCTCTCTCCCTAGCATAAGAACCTTGAATCCTAACTCTCACAGCAAATCTCTCTCACAAACTCTATGGCTCTCTTCTACAAAACCTAATTCTTGTCCCTATAAACCCCTAAACAAAAATTTGAGAAAACAACAATAACCTAACCATGATCCTTTTTACTCCAAGCCAAAATCACAATAATGAACCCTCTTCGTGGCACTTGGTCAACTTGACCTTCCTCTCATTCGTCCATCTCTCTATGCATCAATCTCATCATCTGGATCTTCAAATTGTCGCCAACCATCATGATCGCAACATCTGCCACTCTCTTTAATGAAACGATGTGTTTTGATGGGAAAAGCCTTGGTCAAACAATAATTGAGTTTACCAGAGGGGTTGATTTGCAAAAAAAAAAAGAAAGAAAAAGTTAGAGTAAGGGGCCTAAAACTTAATACAGCAAAAAGGAGGGCTTCTTGGCAAACTGATTTTATTAAACAGGGAGAATTTTAAAAACAAAAAACTACATGCAACAAAACACTATTAAAATTAAAATTATTATCATATTTTTATGAAAATTAAATCTTCCTAAGCAAATAACAAAAACTATTAATTAAAGACAAAAACATATTCATTTGAACTAAAAGAAAACTTTTAAAAAGGAAAAATACTGAAAATTGGAGTGCTAACAATCCCGATATCCAAAAGAGAACCTGATTGATTAAAGTTTTAGACCTTGAAATAGGAAATTTGAGACTTCTTTTTTTATTTGAAATTTGTGAATTTTTATGTTGAAACTTTGAAAATTTGTTTTGAATGAAAATCAGTAATCATTCTTACGGAGAGGGTCTTGATATAAGGGAGAGTAACAAGGTGTGGAAACATTGTCTTAGCAAGGTATGAAAACCTTGACTTTACAAGGTGGGGAAACCTTGGCAAGGTGTGGAGACCTTGGCAAGGTGCAAAAACTTTGACTTTAAGGTGTGGAAAATTTTGCAATGTGTGTAAAACTTGACTTTAAAAGGTGTGGAAACCTTAGTAAGGTATGGAAACCTTGACAATGTGTAGAAACCTTGACTTTACAAGGTATGGAAACCTCGACTTTGCAAGGTGTGGAAACCTTGACTTTGCTAGGTGAGATTTTTTTTTAACATTACCCCATAGACGACCCCAATCCGAAAAATATTTTTTTTTAACTCTACTTTTTGAAAATATGGATTCAACCATTCCCGAGGAGAGTGCCTCTATCCAGAACAACTCAATGACGACTACCATGTAGAGGGTCCCGATCCCAATGAGCATATGGATATAACTATTCCCATACAGAGGATCATTGTTGAAAAGGATTCAACAACCATTACCAAGTATAATGTCCTGGTCCATAATAAAACATAGATTTCACCATTTCCATGAAGAAAGTCATGATCCAAAAGGAGAGCGATTGTACATATTTTGAAAATTTTCAAACATTTTTAGAATTTTGAAAATCCTTTTGAAATATTTGTGGATTCAACCATTCCCAAGGAAATAATTTTTATCCAAAAAAGAGGGATTTGGTAACCATTGCCATGTAGAAGGTCCCAATCCAAAGGAGGGAAAATAGACCCAACCATCCCCAAGTAGAGTGTCCTAATACAAGAATATTTTTCTGAAGTATTGAAAATTTGGGATATTTGTTGAATTTTTGAGACTTTTGTTTTTGGAAAAATGGATGATACATGTATGGCTTGGTATGATGCATGAAATGACTTTTGTGTGTTTTCATTTTCACCTTATTTGTAAATGTGTTTCAATTAATCCTTATTTCATTATTATTTTGAATTTGTAGAATCATTCTACTTTGACATTTTTTTTATATTTTGAAATCAACTCTTTGGTCTGATCAGATTGTTGAGGACCCCTATTTTTCTTGTATCATTTATTTTGAAGCATTATTTGAATGACATGCATGAAATTGAAAAGGGTCTTACTAAGGCTTGGATGAGGTGATGAGAATTGACTAAGGACTTGCACCAATTATAACTTTACGAATCAAGCTCAAGGCATAAGATGTGTTTGGGCTTGCCCTTATTATTGATGGCATGAATAAAATGATCAGGGCTTTAAAGTTGTTCTAATTTGAGGGTCTATATTGTCCTCAAGAAGCAAAATATGTTTGACTTACCCCTTTATTGATGGCATAAAATGATGGAGACATCAAAAGTTGCCCCAATTTGAGGTCTGAATTTGTCTTAGGGTGGACAAATGTGCATGGCTTGCCCTAGTTATTGATGACATGAAAAGGTTGAAATGATGGAAAATTCAAAAGTTGCCCCTAGTGTGACCTTGTTAGCTTAGGTGAAATTCCCTATTTTGGGATGAATGACTAGAATTTATGAAGGGCCAATGCAAGAACTGCCTCAATTTAGGTTTTAATGTGAGAGAGATGGACCATGGTAGGAGAAAGGTTGGTCAATGTTTAAGCTTAAAATGGAGAATATGGTAGGAAATAAGATAGAGTCCATGAAAAATGAAAGAGTGAAAAGGAATGCCCCTTGTCTAATTTAGAAATGAATGTTTGCTCATGCTTATTTCGAGGAGCTCTTGAAACATGTTAATCATAAGAAGTCGCCTTAATGTTTGAAAGCAAATCTCAAAACAAATTTTTACTCAACCTTTTTTTTCTTTTCCCTTTCTTTATTTCTTTCTCTTCAACCTCTTTTTTTCCAATTTTTAGGCAAACCTGCTAACAAACTAAATTATTTTTCTCCGAGTTAAAACTTTTGAAAGATAACAACAACCAATCTTTAATCTGTGTGGACTTTTATTAGACCTGCAATGTGGCAGAGGCTAGGGGTATGAACGAAATTGATAGTAAAGGCTAAAAAAAATTATTTGAATTCTCTTTGTTCACCCATTTTTATTTTCTTTCTATATTTTGACCTTTTATTCTTTTTCTCCAAACTTTTGCTGCTCTTTTGTTCTTTTCTTTATTAATCAAATATTTTTTTTCTTTCTAAACTTTTTTTTATTTTTATTAATGGACCATCAATTAGACAAATAAGATGTAAACATTACTTCACCCCTTAGTGTGAGGGTGACATTTGTTCATGGTAATTTGAAATAAAATTTTTATTTTACTTTTTCAAGGCTTAAAATTGGTAGCAAAGAATGATTTTTTTTCGATAAAGAAAGATGGTCACACATCATTTCAAATCATGATTGTTTTATTTTCAAAAGCTTTAATCTTCAAGAAAAGAGTTTGGTTCATGTTACATGTTGTGCAAGATCGGGGAAAATTAAATAGATAACTAAATATTTAGTTAATAAAAAGGAGAGTAAAGGGATCTCTATATTAATTAATGCGAAGAGATATAACAAGAAGTAATGGTAGCTCAAGAGGTTCAATTCTTGGGTTCTTGGGTTCAAATCTTGTATATGCCATTGTTGTGATTTTTTAATTATTTATTTGTTTTGGATGCGTGCATGGTTGTGTGACTTGAGATTATAAAGCGATATGTTCATGAAACATCAAGAATCATGTGATGGCTTGTTGGTTTGTACATATGATTGGAAAAGGTGTGGATGTGAGTTCGAACCTTGGGTTATGTTAAATAATTCCTTTTATTCAATTTTCGTCTTTTATTTAATTTTAGGTTGAAATTTCATTAGAGAGAGAAGATTAGAGCATTGGGAGGGTCACTTTCGTGTAGCTGATAAAGGAGAGTTTTGAGAGCACAAAAACTGAACCCAAGGGGAACTAGAAGGATGAGAAATGAGACTTTTTGATTAGAGATCAAGGGTAGGTCCAATTCGGTGCAAGAAATAACTCTAGGAGCACTTTTGAAGTGGGAATTCCATGTAAGAGGAGTTGCACCTAACTGTTTAATTCATGAGTTGTATGTCGTTTGGTGTGTGGAATGTATGAAAGCCCCTTTAACTATCGTTTTTCACCTTTTTCTTCGAGTTTATGGGTTTCTACCCAGAAATCGCCTGGAAGCAATTAATGCCCATTAGGTGACATATGCAATATAAACCTTTTTTTTGGGTTTTGCTAGGAACTGCCTACCGGCAGTCACAAACCACAAGGCAATGCGAGCTGTAGTTTGTGAATTTAACATTTTTATTGGAGTCTAGGACACGTGTAGGTGTTCTATTGAGGTATTCGTTCCCATTGTAGTGTTTATGATTATAAATTGATTGAATACGTTGATGTTTTGATAATGCATGAGCTTCTTAATGATTAGAGGGTTATGGGAATTATACATTATTGGGGATGAATTGAAAGCATGATGGCGATGTTGTAATTGTTGTGTTAGTGTGTTCGCTTGGTGTAATTGAACCTGTAAGAATGTTAAAGATATAATTGAGGTGATTCGCGTACAAGGGGATAAGTGGGTTATGCAGGTGGAGGCTTTGGGGATTTCTCGTAGGTGCAGAAATGTGGATTCTACCATGAATCCTTATGCACTACCTATCAGGAAGTAGGAACCTTCCCGCTAGGTGACACGTTGTGAGCAACGGTGCTTTGTGTTGTGTATTGCCTGTGATGGTTATGGGTTGGGTTCTAATGAGATTGCTTTGGTTTATGCGTGGTGTATTGTCTTAAAATTGATCGATTATATTGTCGTGAGCCTAAGGCATTAGTGTATGACTATGTAATGAGGTAAAATTGATTCGGTATGGAGTATTGAAATAAAGTAACTATTGCAATGGTTGTTTGAGGTAAGTGTATGACTTGGCCTGATTTGGGATGCAATTTTGGGTTTTGATTTGAGTTTTCTACAAGCATGTTTGAGTCCTTGTCAAATTCAAGTAATTAACATGATCTAAATTGGGGAATTTATATGGGTAACATTAATATTGAAATATGTGATGTATGGTACTACAACTGAGTCATATTAATATATATGAACGTGTATTTGGTATTTTGGATGCATGCATTGTGTGATTTGGTGCCTTGGTCACTATTTAAGTAACCAAAAAGCTAGTAATATCGAGTTATTGATATAGCGCCTAGTGACACGGGAGAGACCGCCAGGCGATCGTTAGGCATAGGGAAGCCTTGTGAGGCGTGGCGCCTGATGACATGTTGGAATCGCTAGGCGAGAGCGAGGGCAGTGGCTTAACGCCTAGCATTACTGGTTGGACCACTAAGAGGTCTACATTGAAGTTTCTCCTTACTGCGATACGCGACAATGCAATGGTAGTGTGTGTTTGTGTGGGAATTTGTGTGTTGCGTGGTGATGGTTTTGGTCTGGGATATGCTTGCATGGATTACGGTGGGAGGTTCGTAATGAAGTTGAACACGTGGTGATCGCGGGCGGGAGGTCTGTGATGTCAGAAATGTTATGTGAGAATACGAGTAGGAGGTTCGTAACAAGATGATTTCGTGCATATTGAATTACGAGTATGAGGTTCATAGAGGTTGGACCACGAGCGACAAGTTCGTGGAAGCATGTGATATCCTTAAGGCCATGGTTAAGTTGTGTAAAATATGATGGATAGGGTAGGTGACCGTGCTTCCTAATGCATGACGAGAAAGGTTTTAAGAAAGGGTATTTAGTTAAATTAAAATGCTTTGGGTGAGGGTTTATGATATGATTTACTATGTGTGTTTACATTCATTGAGCTCACCCTCTATGTTTGTGTTTGGCGATGATCGTGTGACTTGTCACACGTGAGTATATGATATTGCAGGTGATGTTGTTGATGTATAGAGCCGAAGTGAGGGCTAGCTATGGGGATTGATTTATAGAGAAAATTTTCTTTTATTATGTATTTCTTTTAATTATGATTTTAGACTTTGGAACATGTAATAGTTAAGCTGAATTATAGATTTGGATTTAAGCGTGTTTAATAAAGTTTTAAATTTCCCGCAATTTTGGGAACTTTGCCATTAATTGAATTTATTTTACATTCTAAATTATTTAATTAAGTAATATCTGCCTAGGATGTTACACGCTACCCCTTATTTTGGTTTTTTTATATTATTTTCTAAAGTGTCATTCCATGTTTTCAATCTAGCAAACTTTTATTTAACTTTTCTCTTTTTATCTTTTCTTTCTTTCCTTTTCTTTTATTTGTGTTTAGAGTTGCTTGCAACCATCCTTAGGTAAATGCACCTTTCAAGATGATACTCATACAAAACAAATGCAATGTTTGTGGTAGAACGGTGATGGAAAAGGGAAAGGATTTGAGCAACTTCATGTCATGAAGATTAGATTAATGCTTCAAAATTCATGATAAACATCATAATTTGGTCTGCTTATTAAATCAATTGACTTGACCAAATGATCATAATTTGGTCTGCTTATTAAATCAATTGACTTGACCAAATGATGATTTATTGTGTTCTTAATTTTTTTGTTATTTTTTTCGGTTTTCATAAAAAATATTTCATGAACCTAAATTTGAACAAAATAGGAAACAAGTAAATCTTACTTTATTGCAATGCAACCCTTTTTCTGTTTTTCTTTTCAAAATTTTATTCATTATATGCACTTGAAAATATTATGTACATGATACCATGAAGGAAGATAGAATGTGAATGCAAAACATGTTATGTGCCCTAAAAGTCACTTATTTAAATGATATGCTGGTAAAAGTGCGAACACTTATTAAAAATACTATGTATGTCTGCACCTCAAGAGGTGCTTATTCGATGATGTGATAAAGAACAAAACAATCTCCCTTTGTGCCCTAACAAAGGTTTGAAACATGATAGATCTAAGGCAAAGTATATGCACTCATAAGGGTAGTTCCCTAAACCTAAGTATCAAGGTCATTGGAGTTATGACCCTTATCGCAACCGAGGTCACAACCGGACGATGAAAAAAATTTATTTTAAAATACGGAGGAGTCGCCACCATAGTATATTAAGGAAAACTATAGAAAAACCTTAAAGATTTTAGTCTTTGAAACCAAGTTTAGGTTCGGGAGTCGGTATTACCACCCCACAACGTCTATCCAAAGACGGTTCCTTTTAATTAAGTGTGCAAAATTAATGTAATTTTTAAAATATTTGGTTTCCCGCAAAATAAAATAAAATAAAATAGAAATAGAAATAAATAAATAAATAATAATAAATAAATAAATTACAATAAAAATAAACAAAAAAATAAAAAATCAAATAAAGCAAACAAATACAACTTATTTCAAAACCAATAAAAATAAAAACATAAGATTCCCGAGTTATCCCCTCTCCGTAGGTAAGCTCCACCAGAACCACCTGCATCAACATCATCTGCTCACGTGTACTACGCACACGATCATCGCCAAACACAAGCAAATTGGGTGAGCTTAACAGATAAAGCATATAAAAATTGTATACACATGTACAACATATCAATATAAACAACACAATCATTCCAAAGGACTTCCATTCTTTTAATTCATACCACCTGGCCACAACCAGGGTATTCGTGTTCTACATCTTCTAGTGATTACTTCAAGATGACTTGTTGCCATACCTATCGGCCATAACCGATAGAGCACGTGCGGGAAACCATGTTACGAATCATACACCGTAACGCCAGGTGGAGTTCCCAAATACGAATCTAGTTCGCAACGTCCCAAGACTACCAAACTCGTCAGTCAACTACTAAGGAGGGCAATCTATTTGGACCCATCCGTACTGACCACAATCAGCACACTCACACCAGTAACACTCGCCAACCTGAGCCACAACTCAAGAATTCCTCGTGTTCATCCACCATCCCGAGCCATAACTCAAGAGATGCTATTCTGAGCCACAACTCAAGGAATACCACGTGCTTTAACCCCTATCCCGAGCCACAACTCAAGGGATACGTTCCGAGCCAAAACTCAAGGAACACCAGCAATCCCACCTTTGAAGCATCACCAAAAGCCTTGTAGATCACGCATACAGATTCAACAAACCAATGTTGCAGCAGCAAAATTGCCTGGCGGGGGACACATACCGCCAGGCGCTGCCAGCTTCCAGACCGCTTGGTAGGGGATGCATACCACCAAGCGCCAAGCGCCTCAAAGCACTCACTGATTCAAGCACCGCCTGGCGGGACTGCCCTCACCGCCAGGCGCACCCGAGATCCAGATCCTTTGCGTATTGCCTCTCGCCTGGCGGGTGAACCCCGCTGCCAGGCGCCACACTAGTATTCGAGATTTCACTAGTTTTTCTGCACTGTATCCATTTGGAATTTTATGTCCCACAATCACATACCTCCAAAACTATAGATTTCCCTTGTTGAGCATTGTATTACCATAATTCTTACTCTTATATGGTTCTTTACTTCTAGTATACCCTTGTTTGGTTTGCTTAAGATCAACCTACTCATCTATCATACAAATCCAGCATATAATACTAGCTCATGGGTATGACTTACTATCTCCTGATACTAACCTATTTAATCCATTCATGCCCACACCACAGACACATATCATGCACTATACGTTACTATGCTATTTATCTCTACGCACTAATTGTCCATTACTCCAAGTCAACCATCCAATCTACTAGTTCAGCTTATGAAAAATCTAAACTCCCTTTGCAATATTTTATACTTCATACCTAATACTATTAGAACCCGATATCACCAGTCCACTCAATGATTCCCATTCCTTCTCCTTCAATTTTACCTCACTAAATCTAGGGACAGTCCAAAAGTGAATTTCTTTTCACTACATATTCATTACCATTACTTATCATTGTCAGGACAACATTCAATTTGAACCCAGCACGCTAAAACAACCATCCCAGAACGCTTATGGTACTGCGTCGTCGCCTGGCGGCACGCTATAGTCCGCCAGGCGGTGCATCAGTCCTGGAGCAAGTCTAGGTTTTGTTACACCTGCGAGCCACCTTTTTCATTCCCCTTTTATTTTCATCACTCCGCCTAATCTTCTTCTTATCAATCAAAAACTCAATAACGAAGTTAACATAATCGATTGGGCTTATTTTTCAGCCCAATTTCATTACCTAATTACCATAGCTACACGAATCATCAAAAACCCCAAATTGCCAAGCCCTAAGAACCTATTCTCACTGTTCCATTCAATTGAATCGTCATTTAGATGAAATTAAAGGAATTTAGGCCTCCAATCATACTCTAACAACATACCGATGGCTTTCCCTCCGAACAAGATCACCCTAAAACGCGGAAACATCCAATTCGAGTCAAGTTTGACTCGTGTTGCCTGGCCGTTGTTCATCACCGCTAGCTAGTTCATCAAGAAACCCAGAAAACTGGGTAAAATTGGCATGTGTCGCTTGGCGGTCGGGAGCTTATCGCCAGGTGGTTCCTCTTCAGAAACCCAGAACAAGCGAAAATCACATGTGCCGCCTGGAGGCTATGAACAACCCGCCAGGCGTCCAAAAACTCAAAAAAACACAAACAAAACGATGGAAATGCATGCAATTCATGTCAACCATTATACAGTTCATGCCCAAACATAAAAACTAACGGGTAAACTCCCCTAACCTAGTCTTCTTGCTAAAATCTTGAGATTTCCAAGGTTCCTCTTTGCTCACCCAAAGTCTCCTTAGTTCTCCCTTCAATTAGCTCCTATGCTCCCTCTCACACAATTAAGTACTCTCAACCATTTGAGCTAGTACTTTTCCACATCATACCAGTAAGAATTTAATGTCATAAAGGCTCTTCCTACCCGCATTTATTAATTAATTAATTATTTAATTAATTAAATTTTACGGGTCTTACAAGTCCGAGACTCGACATGATAATTAAAGTTATGAAAAATAATGATTATTAAGCAAGTCCGGGACTCGACATGATAATTACAATTATGAAAAATAATGATTATCAAACGATTCCGAGACTCGACATGATAATTAATGTAATGAAAAATATTTTAAAAGATTTTATTTGTCAAGCAAGTTTGAGATCTAACATGATAATTAATGAGAATTTTGAAATCTTAATTATCAAGCAAATTCGCCGCTCAACGTGATAATTAATATTATGCGATATATATATTTATTTAAAAAAAACAAAATAAATAATTGATAATTAAAATTAAAATTTTCTCATTTAAATCCCTAGACATATTTATTATTCAATAGCTATCTCAAAATTCTTTATCCCAATATTCATGTTTAGTGTGTATCTTGTGCGTTATTTTGAAACATCTAATATAAGCAACATATTATTTTAGCCATTAAAATAAACACTCGCATTCCGATAAAAGAAATTAAGGAAAAAGTATAAAAGATTTTAATTAATAAACTAAATGTACCAAAAGAAGCTTTCAAATGCAGAGACCCATATATACATATAAGGTTTATGTTTCTTTGACACTTTTATGCCACCACACATATGCAACTTTCATCTAATATTAATGGCCATAAAGCCTATCCCAAATTCTGTATATTAAAAAACCAACCATTTCTTTTGACATAACAAAACCACATTAGAAGAGACAATTTCATAAAAGAAATGATAATTAAAACATATAGATACAATGCCATGATGAGTGTAAGCTTTAGTGTAAGAGAAGGAAAAGAGAGAAAAAAAAGCAATCAATATGTTCGGTGCTATGATTTCATAATAAATATCACAAGTAAATATAAAAGGAGAAAGAAAAAATTGGATTTTTTCACACTTGTTTGAAGATTTTTGCTTTTCAAAATCAAAACAATGTTTGCAAGTGTATTTCTCTTATCTTCTCAAAGCTCCACGTTTTGGTGGCTTTGCCCCTCCAAGAAGTATTTTTTAGGTGTTTTTTCTTTGTGTTTGGTATCATTGTGTGTGATCCCTTAGTGTAAGTTGTTCTAGAATGATCGTTAATGAAGGGTGATGGAAGTGAGATCCAAAAAGGATATTTTTTTACCTTGGGAAGAAGATGATGGTGGATAAAGGAGAAATGTATATCTTATGTGTTGTGTGAAAAAACCTCTCTTTTATGAAGCGGAGAAAAGAAAAAGAACTCAAGGAACGATCATAAAAAAAAACTATGAGATCATGAGACCTTTTTCTATTTTTTTAGCATAGTCTAAGATATTATCTGTGTGCAGAGGTTGAGAGAAATGGGGAGAGAATCTAGATTTTGGGAGTATAAGGAGGATGTAGTTGAGTAACGGTAACATATAACCACTTATTTTGAAAATCCTTACTTTTTTTTAATTTTAATTTTACTTCTTTCTTTAGTGAAAATTATATATATCTTTTTATTATTTTTTATTATTTTTATTACTTTGTTTTATTAGCTTAATATATATTTTTTTAAAACAATATTTTATAGTTTTTTTTACCGTTATCTTCTTTTTCATTTTTTTATAAATTCAAATATATTTTATAAAACTATTTTGATTATTTAAATTTTCAATTTATTTTTTTATTATATTTTTTTAATTCTTATTCTTAATCATTATTTTTTTTTTGTGCTTATCTTTTAAATACTTATTTTCACTATAAAATATTTTTCTTATCTTTTTCTATTTTATTTACTTTTCTATTTAAAAAAAGTTTAATCATGTTATATTATATATTTAAATTAATTGTCTAGGAAATAAGAAAAATAAGGTTATTATTAAAAATAAAATAAAATATTATTTTATTTATTATTATCGGACGAAATTGGTTGTTGACAACCCTCTTCATAGCATTTTCACAACCGTTGAGGTGCAACTAGGTGTGAAAATACTAATGAGGGGGACAAACTCTGGTTGGGGTTCTCACGATAGCCAAATAGGAAATATGTCCCAAGTGGCATGACTACATGGCCCCCTTTATGTCTAAGCAACACTCAGACCCCGAAATATGGCCCCATTCATGTCATGCATAAAATGTGTGTGTGTGTGTGTTGTTAGCACAAAATGATTTTGGTGCATAAAGATTTGATGAAAATGTGAAGTATTGATGAACGTTTGATGAACATATGAAGAATTGGTGAAGGTTGATTGATCTAATCAAGCTTGAAGTGGATATTGAACTAGGCTACATGCAAAGTTCTTGAAGCTTGAAGTTGAAGCTTAACTTGAAGACTATTAGACATGGAATAAGTTTCTTATGTCTAGTTGCAGTCTTTCAATCTGTTAAAATGGTTTTTAATAGGTTAACTGACTTGTTATAGTTTTTCAAGTAACATATTTGATCGGCTAAATTATTATTCAATCAACTGATTTCCCTTAAGTGAAATGAAATCAACAAATTGAATAAAAAATTTCAACATGTTCAATATGTCAGCTGGCAAACTGTAAAGCCTAAATTTATAGAGAGAATAAAGAGATATTCATTTTTAACGCCAAATCAGTTTGATGTTTCTTGAAAATCTCATTTTCTCTAAACTTCTCAATGTTGGATTTGTGTGTGATCATCTATAAAAGTTTGTAGTAGTGGTTGCTCTTGGTTTGAATTTGAAAGGGAGGTTTTTGGTTGGCTAGGGAGATCCACATTGAGGTTTGATCTCTCTTAAGCTTTTGTGGTGATCCTGGTAGGATTCTAGGTTTGCAAGAAAGGTTATTGTTGTGCTGTGTTAGGTTCTTGTGGGATTCAAAAGCCTTGGTGTGTTGTTTTAGTTTTGGAAAGTATAATCTTGTAAGGATTTTGTAAAACTTTTTAAATAGTGTAAAGTTAGGCTCAGCTTTCCACCACGAACTTGATGTAGCTTAGTTACAAGTGAAACAGTATAAAAATCTGCTTGCATTGGTTTAACTTTTTTATCTTAATTTGTTCTTTGTTAAAATCATCAAGAAAATCAATTTAATCAATCTTTCTTTATAATTCCGACATGTTTTTATAATTTATTGATAAAACATTGCTTTTGTTATTAATTAAAAGTAATCTTGATTGAGAAATTGATCATATTCAAAATCTTATGTTAATTGAGTTTTGTGCATATTTACTTTTAGTAGTTCAATCTATTGATCCTGTTTTTCAATCTACTCAATTGTGCTAATTTCTTTGAATACTCACTAATAATATTTTTAATCCATTAACTTTGTTATTAATTAGTTAAAAGGTTTAATTACTCGTAAGGTACTCAGTTTGGGTCAAGGGTGTCAAATTGGTATCCCGCGAAAAAAAGGTGTCAATTTGGTACCCAAATAAGTTTAAGTGCATCAATCAAGTCCATTTTCATTAACACCGTTAAAGTCATTAACGTTGACCAATTAAAAGAGTTTGTTGACATAAAAGTTTGACACGTGGAATACCAATTATTTGTGACGTGGTAATTTAAATAAAAAATAGGAATTTTTGAAATGAATTAAAAAAAATTGTAATGTTCGAAGTGGCCCTGAGTTAAGAAAAGCAGAAAAGCATAGTAAGAAGTGAAAAGGTGATTGAGGTTCATGCGATTTGGGGGTTTCTGCAAAGCGTAGGTGAAATCGTTTTGAGAAGGTGTGATTGACATCGCAGAGGTGAAGAGACACTATTTTTTTTTTCATTTCCTTCTTCAGTGCATTCTCTCTCTTTCTTCTTATCTTGTTTCTCTCTCTTCTTCTCGCAGTAAGGGTAATTTCAATTCCAATGCCAATTTCTAAATATTCTGGATTTTTTCTGTTTCTTTTTAGGTTTGGGATTTTAGGGTTCTGAAGTTTCTACGCCTAACCCTGGGGGATATTGATTGGGAGGAGGGGGAAAGGAACCCGGGATTAGGGTTTCCTCGGAAGCTTTGTTTTTATTGGGAAAAATTCAAGAGGGTATATTTAGGACTAGGAAGAGGGTTAGGTTTAGAGGATACACTATTTTTTTGTGATGCGCATGAAGAACACACACAATCCTTACTGCGAGACATTGCAAAATTGATTTGAAAGCACCTCTACAACTACGAACCACACACCACGAAACCACCTCATTAGGTCTGAACCAGCAAGCAAATGGAGAAGAAGAAGATGATGATAATAGCCAAATGACTTACGACAAATTCAAACTTCACCATTCATTAAATAATCTGTACACGTAACACTGTACAATTATTTTTTTACACATCTTCATCTTTTAATGACACGTATCTGTTATGCATTGCCACATCACCACAAATTTAACGTCGTTTTTGACAATCTACCGGGATGTACCTGATTGATGCACTTAAACTTATTTAGGTACCAAATTGACACTTTTTTTGTGGGGTACCAATTTGACACCCTTGACCCAAACTGGGTACCTTACGAGTAATTAAACCTTAGTTAAAATGTGTGATTCAGAAATGGTAGATTGTAAAAAACTTGGTCAATCAGATTCAAACAAAAGATTTTCACAAGTATAAAATTGAATCTAATTTTTTTAAAAGGGCCAATTCAACCCCTTCCTTCCATTCTTAGCTAAGTAAAAGATTTTCACAAGTATAAAATTAAATCTGATTGTGTATGTTTCACAAGTATAAAATTAAATATATTTGTGTGTGTGTGTGTGAGAGAGAGAGAGAGGGAGAATGCAATGCATACCCAAACCCCCACCAAACAACCAAAAAAATTTTAGGCAGATATAAACATGCATTAGGTTTCAATATCCAACAACAATTATTCCAATCATAAAAAGAGAAAAGGGCATATATACATAAATTTTGCATATCTAATTAACGAGGTCTGACTATCTAGTTTCCCTAGTGAAGTCGATATATGTGGAAATCGAAATCGCTATAGATGACGAACCAAAAAAATGGGATTTAAAAACAGAGTTTTTGGAGTCACTACCATATGTTATTCTTAAAAGGTATGGAAAACCGTAAAATAAGACATGGTATACGAACCAAATTCTGGATTTGGGAGTCGATTACATGTAGGGAAGATGTTAGCATCTTACAACGCCCATCAAAAAATGATACCTTTGATCAAATATGGAAAATGGATGTGGTTTTTCAAAAATATTTAATTTTCACAAAAATAACAAAACACAATAAAAAGAACAAAAGTATAATATTTAGAAGAAACAGCTTGACAAGGATTAATCTTCACTCTTACGTATTTCCATTCATAATGAAAAATCAAGGCTTACGTAGATCTAAATGAGAAACTATTTGTAAATCTGTATAAAAAAATTGAAATTTTTTTGAAAGTGAACTTGACAAGGACTAGCCTCGCTCATATGTATATCCATTCACGATGGAAAATCAAAGATTACATAGTTCTTAATTGAAAAACTTTTTTAGTGAAAATGTTGATATTTTAATTTTGGAATTTTTTGTATTTTTGAGAAAAGAAAATGTGTTGAGTACTAGGACGACACAAACGGTCACACGAGTACTCATACCTTTATTTTGGGATGTCAGACAATGCTAACTACCATAGAATCATCCAAAAGAAAAGCATATTCTTGAATTATTTTGTAAAAAAAAAAAGATATTAAGTACTAGAACGACTTGAGCGTTCACTTGAGTAATCATACCATTAAAAATGTATTTTAATTATTTAGAAAAAAAAGGCATTAAGTATTAGGTTAGTCACACGAGTACTCATACCTTCAAAAAGTGTATTTTAATTATTTGAAAAAAAGAAAGGTATTAAATACTAGCACGACACAAATGATCACACGAGTACTTATACCTTTAAAAGTCACAAAAATAAATTTCATTTTGTTTCATTTTTCATTTTATAATATTTATACTTTTTATTTTAGAAAAAGAAAATGTGATCGTGTGAGGAAATGAAGTGTCAAAAGTAAGTGTGGTGGGTATACAAAGTTTAAAGGAAAGGCTAAAATAAAGGTCCAAAACTTAAAATAACACAAACAAAAATAAGGCAACAGGGGTGTGAGACAGTAAATGCATGGTGCGGGGAGAAATTATTTGGGGATTGTGTATAGTGATGTGTGGGGTGCAACAAGTCTAGTCCAAAATACAAAGCAAACACATAGGAGTGGGGTTATCACATAGGGAGGTGTATGAAATACTTGTGAGCCCAATAACAAATAATTCAGAAGGGGTGTATATACAAGAGACAATGGAATTCCACTATGGAACACCATTATTCCACATCTCCGCGACATTCATACTTCCCTCACTTAATCCTTTTTTATTTCTCTTTAGTTTTTTATGATGATTTATGATTGGTTGTATCAAAATCCAAAAGCGGTCGGGGAAAGGGAAGAAGATGAAATATTGTTGAGATACTGGGTTGTTGAATTTACATCACGCTTTAAACATTCAGAGTAAATTGAATGCAAATAGATAACATATGGGAATAGTCCAAGTGTGAGTCAAAGTCTCATATTGGATATAATAGACAAAGTTAAACACTATATAAGAATAAATACCCATAACAACATTGCCTTAAGGTTTTGGTGTAAAAGTGGTGTCTAAGATCTTATTATATGTGTAAGACTAATGTCATATAACCATATAGGACCATAATCTCTCAATGACCATGACTATGACTATAAATGCATATATAAAAAAAAATATATAAACCCAACAATACCTTCGCTGATTTGTTTACTCCTTATTGATATTTCTACAGTTTGTGTTGAGAGGAATCGAGCAGAAGGTAGATATAGCTCCAACCTCACGATCTTTCTTGTTTCTTCATGAAGAATTTTTGCTAGTGTGGTGTGTGCTGTTGTAGTTGAGTATGTGGTGCAGGGATGATGGTGAATAAAGGTGAATATGGTTTATGATGAGGAAGATGGAGATGTAAATGACAAGTGTGAGTGGTTGCTAGAAAAATGTTGGCCAGGCTTTTTGTGATTTTGGGTCAATGAAGCAGACAAAGCCATACTGCTTTTGTCTAATGGTGTAGAAAATGTATAATGATGGAGGATAATAGAATGGAGAGACCGAGAACAAAGAAAAATTGGGGGAATGGAGAAAAATTGAATGCCCTAAGTAGGCGCGAATCATGATAGAAAACTTAAGAACAAAGATTGGAGAGGATTTAATAGTATGATAGTGCCATGTGTGTGAAAGTGAATGGAGTACCAAGAGTAAAACAAGGTTGTAAATATATAAAACAAAAACATTGGGATGCCAGCCCATTTAATTGGATGTAGGGGTGGAAAACTTTCGGCCCGTTTTAGTCTGCGCCGTGCTTGACTCGTCAAAAACGGGTTTGATAGGACCAACCCACCTTGTAAAACAGGCAAGAATTGTAACATGTCCCGTCATTAGACTAGGTGGCCCGCCCCATTTTGATGAGTTGGTTGATGGGTCCATCCCACTTTGTCAATCCATAATTGGTGTTGTGAATGTAAAATGGATAATGTAAGTGGTAAAAAGAAAATGAAGTAATAAAATTGGATTGTCCTCTATCATTTTTCTCTTGCTTTTTTTTTTTTTGTTTATTTTTTTTATAATTTTTTGTAAAAAGATTTTCTAACTTTTATTTATTTATTAATTAATTTTGTTTTTTTATGAAAAAAATTATTTCAACCCTTTTTATCTATTTTTTAACTTTTGGAAAAAAATTTCAGCCAAACGAAAATTGGGTTTGACAACTTATAATATCTTTTATTCTTTATTTAGTGGATCTTTTCGTCAGATGAAGATAATAGAGACTCCTTACAGTCATAAAATAAGAATTTATTTTTTTCGTGCCATATACAATTAGCTCGCTTCTATATGTTTTTAAAATCGAAGAGTTTTCTTGCTTCAACAAACATAAACAAAGAGTAGACAATGTCATATCTTCTATCAGACATAACACCTGGTCTTAAATTATATGTTATTTGGTTAAATCATTGTCTATTAGACAAAGCATAATTATGTTATACATTTAATTGTGTTGAAATAAGTGAGGAAGTTCAAGAGGGTGGGTGAATTTATCCTCCTTTGATTTTTTTAAATATTTTTAGAACAAATTTTGAATTCAAATCCTATTAAATCGTGATTGCTGAGAACTTAAAGATGTATTGTCTTTAAAGTAGATAATAGATGTAATGCAAACAAAGAGAACTATGTAAATAAATGTTATTTGCTCCAATCAAATAAATAAAAATTAGTATGCAACAATTACTAAAATCAGAATTTTTAATTCAATTTTATAGTAGTGGTAGCAAAGCAAAGTTCTTTACAATATATAGCCATGAATTAGTAAAATTCAATCAATCACATTAATATCAGGATTTCAGTTTCAATTTCAAGATTTGAATATTAACGAATCATATTTCAAGATAGAAACAATTGTATACAAATGATGTACACTAAATTCAAATGTTATAGGGTTTTAGTATGTTTATTAGAGTTATGACAGAACTAAATCAGAAAACCAGTCAGAAACAAAAGAGTTTTAAAACAATTTCTAGGTAGACCAACAAACAAGATTTAATACAATGAACTAATCAAGATTTTTAATTGAATCAAAATACAAAGACAAAGATTTCAAATATTATTATAATCTGATTATTAGCAGAATATCAAATTATAATTTCAAGGAAATATGAAACCAATAAACAGTAACACAAAACCAACTCTTTATGCTATAAATCAAGTCTCAAGGTAAAAAAGATACCTGTATAAGTATTTGTATATTGATTCCCTCTTCACAGAGTTACATCTAGTTTGTTTGCCACACTAGAAAAACTTTCCACTAATACCAATATCTTTATAACATGTTTAGCAAAGAACTCAACCAACAAAATAACTCTTGAACCCTATAAGAGCTAACAACACCCTATTTAGCACACACGTCACGCAAAAACAAGTAATGGAAGAAAATCTCATGGATTTGCACCCATACCAACGAACCAAATGAAAAGCATTGCTAAGAGAAATCAACACATCTATTTTCTTTCGTCCTTAAAAACTTGAGTTCTGTGAGGCATATATGGACTTATGCTTAGCTATTTTAATGGATTAGAACAAAGTATAAATCTGTTAATTTCCTTTACTAAGTGGAATCAGTGGATTATTAACCAGTTTTAACAAATTAAAATAGATTAGTATATGTACTTTTGAAAACTCAATTAAAAGTTTAACAAATTAAAATTCACCATAGAATTAGTCATGGTTTTAAGACTTTTCAGCTAATTAAGAGCAAACTCAATCAATTAAAATGTTTAGCACACACATTTTAACATATTTAAATCATCCTTAAATCACCTAAACAGTTCTTAATTTGGTTCAAGGGGAAGTTCTAAAAATTTTATCAGATTGAACCAAAAAACTTAATCTCACCACAAAAACACAATACTCTAAGCAAACTAAGCTACTAAAAACAAATATCTTCTTGCTTTTCATCCACCAAGACATGTTGAAGCTAAGGTTAGATTCATCAAATCACTTTAGTCTATAAACTTTTTTCCAACAACCAATAATCTTTCTCAAGAGACTAGTTTTAACACTTAATCAAAATCATAGGGTGTTGGACTTTTTCTCCAAAAAAACAAAATTGGAGACTTTAAATGCATAGGAATATGAGGAATATCATATACACATAGTCTCAAGATTAACATATAATAAAAGGATAAGTCATAAAGAGAAAAATTTAATTCAACTTCATTTATTAGAACTATCTAAGCACTATAAGAATGAATGATTTTTTCGTTGGTCAAAAATTGACGCAACCAGTGAAAGGCCCATGCTAATGTGATGATGGCGTCGGTCCAGCAATGACAACCTGAACCACGTCCATTACCTGAATGCAAAGTTAATTTGTGTCGGGTAAATAAGGACGAATGGTTGCTACCTAGTTTTCGTCGGCTAAATCGACAAAAATGAATAAGAAATATAATAATAATTTTGCATGTGTGGGTCAAGCCCACAAACAACTGAAATAACTAAGAAATTTAAATAGTTTTTTTCAGTTAAGATGATGCAAAGGGGAAGAATTCAATCCATTCTTGTGACTTTTATGTGAGCTATGTGTGGGCTAAGCCCACGAATGACTAAAAGAAAGATATGAAATATGTGCTTTTCATGGGTGTGGTTGACGCAAACAATTAGAATTTTAATAGTTAGCCTACATAAATGGCTACGTAATTTGAAATAAACAATTTGTTTCTAGGCACATCCCAGAAGCTGCATCCAATGAATCCAATACCTGAACCTACATCCAACACTCATCCAGACACATTTCAAGCAATCTAATCAATCAAAAAATCCAGGATATCATTTCATTCATTTATATTGTTGATTTCAAACATAAAATTAAGTGCATTGTGACTTTAATTAGATCAAATTAAAGTCACAAAAAAATCCTTGAGTCTAAGATCAAATTATAGTTACACAAAAATTGTCGATATTGGCATTAAAGTCCCACTTCCTTTCATTCTAAATTTTCCTACTTAGCCTATACTAGTTATTAGTAGTGGAACCTAGTAGCAGCCACCTCCAAGCCACAATCCACAATGGAAGAGACAAGGATACAATTGAAACCTGAAAAATGAAAAACTACAATGTAAAAGATTAATCTCTAAAGCGACTTTATGAGTATCTTATAATATAATTAAGAAAGTAAATTGTTAGAAAATGTATACACAATTTGAACAAAAACAAAGATGTACCATCTTCAAGGGATGGGTTGATCATCTAAGTCTTCATCATAATGCGGATGCATACGACTAGTGCTTGTTGAAGTGTCTCCAGCCAGTTTCTCCAACATCATGGCTAATTGTTGCTTGATCAAACTCAATTCTTCTTGAACGAGAGCATATTTTTTATCAGTTTCGTCAGCCTCTTAGTCGCTTGCTTTACTTCTTCTAGAGGCCTCTTGATGAATATACCCTAAGAGGCTTTTCATAGCATTGGCCAATGCCTAGGCCCATTCTTTTATTTTCTTTTATTTTTAATTAAATAAATGTTGTTCTAATTGAGTTTGTTTTTGCTAAATGCAGCCCATTTGTTAAAACTGCCAATTATTGAAGGTTTTTGCATTGGGCCTGCGGCCCAATCTTCTCCATGCCTTCCGCACACACCAGATTCTTCAACCCTCTTTATTGGGCCTCGAGCAGTCTAATTTCATTTGCAAAGTGGCATCTAGTGCATAATTCAAGTAGCGCCTAAATCAGTCTTCTATGGGCCTGTAACCAGAAGTTCTTCCACGCGTTAACACCAGCAACAACACACCTCTTCCGTTGGGCCACACTAAGTAACAAATCTACGGCCCATCTATATTTTTCAGAATGGAGACTTTGCTTGCTCATTTGAAGCCCACACATCACAAGTATTCAGTTCGGGTTCTTTCACACGTCTTCCACCTCTTCTTGTCACGGAAATCTTTCGCCGTTAGGGTTTCCTTCCACACCTTCACGAGTGCATCAAACTATTGAGTGACAATCTTTTGTTAGGAATTCAGTACAACGCTTACACGCAAGACCTTTCTTGCTTGGTTTCCCTCATGCATTGCAGCGTCTCAACTAGGGTTGCCTCCTTCGTCACCTGTAGCCAAACCAGTTTAATTTTCACGCATTGTTCTTGTTTCTTATCACAGTTCTGGTAGTTCATACCCTTCACGTGTTCCTCACCTTATCACGAGTGCTAGACTTTGCTAGAGTTTTGGGGATTTCGTTCACGGTTTCCTCCTTTAACGTCTAGGATTTTTACCTCTCTTCTTTTATTTTCCCGGTTGCCTTTACCTATAAAATGGCAAGCCAATCTCATGTATCGCAGCTTTGATGAATGAGAGAGATTTTAATTCCCTTTCATCTTAACTCACCTTCTAGTTGAGGTATTCACCTCCTAGGATCCAAACCAGTGAGAGTTCCCCACTGGAACTCAGTCTTCCGCTGCTTGTGTGGTGGATTTTCAACTGAACGATTGACGTTTCACGGCCTTGCGAGGAATTTCTGCCGAAGATTCGCTAAGGCTTGCTCATCACCTCTCTGTCTCAACCAACTGTCCCGGTCTTGGATGAATTGTGCAGGCTAAAGTAGAAGGTTGAGTGAGGGATGACACACCATGATGAATGTTTGCAGCCAAGTCCCAGGGCCATAAACTCTACCTCTATTTTCCCCCCAACAATATCTTTCCAACATTGAATCTTTGTTGTTGTTGTAGTTCCTACAAAATTATTTGTCTCCATGTCCTACACACGCTGATGATATGTCTCCTACTCATTCATAATATTTGAAAAGTGTCAAAATTGTATAGAACAAACAAAACTAAACCAACTATTGACAACCTACATATAATTCACGTGCACGTGTATTTACCCAAGCATTGTTCTTATAGTGACAAGAAACAACTCTTCTGGATTCACAGGACGACCACGTTTTCGCTTCTGAGAAAAGTTATGCAATTAGTAAGATTATTTCCCCAACTATATAAAATTTTCAATAACATTGTTAGCAAATTTGGTATATGTGTTACAGAACACTTACGAGTCCCAATGCAATATCAAGGTGAGATTTACGTCCTGTAGAGTGTAGTGTTCCACCTCTAACTGAAGCTATGTTTGTTTTATTATGAGAGGATATGTCTTTGAAGTCTTTACTCCCCAAATAGTTAAGCAACTGAATCCAAGTTATTTCACTCATCCAACTAGGTTTCTTCATTTTTTTCCTAGCTTTGGTAAGCATATCAGATAGGCATTTTCTGACTTTTTCCTCATACACCTTTTCAATATGCCACTCATGCTCTAGTACCCAAGTAATATGGGTCTACAAAAATAGAAAGTAATAAAGTGATAAATGTTATATGTAAGACCCGAGAAAAATTAAATAGCTATTTAAATAATTATTTAATTATGGCAGGTAATAGAAACATTTAAAGCAATTAATGTGTGGAACTATGACGTGGAAAAGTACTAGCTCAAGTGGTTGAGAGTACTTTATTGTGTGTGAGGACTTGGGTTCGAGTCCTATGTGTGTCACTTGAATGTTATTTAAATTATGCATTTTTGTTTAGTTATATATTGGAGACTTGACGTGATGATAAATTTCAAAAGACGTAGGAGTTATCACAAATATGAATTGGTTGATTTGGT
>Ga0099823_1000410_pt1 | contig 27724 bp, 13 predicted proteins | sample CowpearedBW_FD_76831 | JGI IMG/M metagenome (GOLD analysis project Ga0099823, IMG submission 76831) | Root nodule microbial communities of legume samples collected from California, USA - Cow pea red BW | ecosystem: Host-associated > Plants > Roots > Nodule | place: USA: California | collected...
AACTTTTTCAAATGGTGGTGTTGATGAAAAGGATGTCATCATCATGACACAAATGAGGCAAATTAATGATTTGGAGAAGTCAAGGTTGCTGAGAAGAGGCTGCAATTAGTAATAGGGTTCACTTGTGTTGTTATTGTATTATTCGTACTGTTATTATTTGTAATCTTTTAAAGTCCAATCTGTTTTGTATTATTGTTAAACAAAGAAATGAATTTAGTTTTATTATGTTGATATTAGTCTCAACATGTTCAAAATGACATCTTAATCTGAGCATTGAAGTAAGTGATATTGATTTAAGTTTGGAAAAAATTAGATTGATCTAAGTCTGGAAGAAGTTAAATTCATAACATTAATTCATCCTCATCAAAATTCACTACATCAATGTTTGACAAAAGTGAAATTGAACGAAGTTTAAGGGAAGTCAAAATGTAGTACATCAATAATTAATTCTACATCAGAACATCCAAAAAATAACTAAGACGTTTGTAGCTACTATCATGACCTCCTTCTAATATGTAATTTCATCCTAAACTGTTGAGATGGTTCTTCTGGTGTTGATAATAGTGTTGCTTGACTCTCCACTTTATTACTTGGTATTTGAGTTGTTTGAGTTTCAGCAGTTGGTGCATTCTCAGCAGTTTCAACAGTTGGTGCATTCTCAGCAGTTTAGGCATATGGTGCAGTCTCAGCAGGTGCCACACCCTAATACACGTAACACACCCTAATACAAACTGTGCCACCTGTACAATGTTCCGTTAATGATTTAAACGACGTTACAAAAAAGGACCAAATAAAACACGAATTGCGAAAATAAGGATCATTTTAAACATTTGGTTAAAATGATGACCATTTTAAACATTCTGTCAAAATGAGGACCATCCGCAACAAACACTACGAAAATAAGGACAAAAAAGTATTGAAGGCTTTTTTAAACTAAGTTTTCGTGATAAATAAAATTTATTTTGAATGTGGATTAAACATTAAATAAACTTCCTTTTCAACAAAAAAATAAATTGAATTTAAAAAATATTAATATTTCAACATTTAAAAAAGATATTAATATTTCAAAAGCAAACCATGCGGAATAAAAAAATTAAAAAATAAAATTGTGTTATCTAACCAAGGAAGTAGCCACCACTTTCTGAGACTTTTCCCTCTGCATTTCTCCAACACTCTTTCATTCTTGGCACCATGGATTTGCTCTCAATTTCTCCCTCTCACCCTTCACCTTCCCTTCGCACCCTTTCTCAAAACCCTAAGCCTCACATTTCCTCTTTCGCCCCAAAACCCTCTTTCTCCCTTTCGCGCTTTTCCAAACCCATTAAAACCCCACCACGACGCGTCGTATCGGCCTCGCCGATTCCCTCTAAAAGCCTAAACATTGGGTCCGAATCTCCAAACCCCAGTCTATCTTTCCAGCTATCCGCGCCGCAGACACCGGCGACAGCCGCGAGAGGGGCGGATGGCGACGTGATGGGGTTGTTGCTGAGGGAGAGAATCGTATTCCTTGGGAGTAGCATCGATGACTTTGTGGCTGATGCTGTTATGAGTCAATTGCTGCTGTTGGACGCTCAAGACCCCACTAAGGATATAAAGCTGTTCATTAATTCCACTGGGGGTTCTCTCAGGTTAGATGAGGTTTTCATTATCGGGTTTTGTTATTTTTCAGAATGATGATGCAAATGTGTATGTAAAGTGTCTGGATTAGGCGTGGAAGTTCAAAGCGTAGGAACTTAAACACTTTTCTTTTTCATTTAATTGATTTTTCTGGAAAAAACTTGATATGGAGAATTGGGGATAGATGCCAACCCTTAAGAGCCGAGTTAAGTCTTAGGGAAGAGGAAGAGGCTAACCCTTCGCGACTTGAGAAATTATTGTTTGGAAATTCTTGCCTGGGGGATGTTTTTACATTTAATGTCTGATAGTATCTCGAACATTACTTTGAGGAACCAAAATGGTATTGCGTGTTTAATTAATGTTTGTAGTTTTTGTTGCTGGTAATGGAATGTTTAATTGATGAAACGGCTAATAGTTGAAGTTTGCTTTGAATGAATTTAACATAAAACATGAACAGACTTGCCTGATTGAACAAGGGAGTTCTATGTTTAATTTGGGATGAGCTTTATGTATTTTTCTTATTGGTTTTCTGATAGATTTTGGCATATGTAAACCCTTCACTGGGCTGTTGACGGTGAAGACCTTTTATTTTCCTGCCTGCAGTTTATATTATTCAACGTTAGGCTATTGAATGGTCTTCAGATGTTTATGATATTATTATTCCTCTAGTTTAGTTGTCATTGCGAATTTTGTCCTACTTTCTGTTTGAGGAGTTTTGCTTAGTTGTTACTTTTGCCTTGAGTTTGCTGTTATAGGAGGACATATTGTTCCCGACTATAAACTTTTAGGTTCCTTTGCCTTATGTTTTAGTTTTCAATTGACATGTTCATCTATAATTTCTAAATCGTCACCTTTTTTAAGTGAGACTAAACATGGTTTAAGGTGTACCGGATTTATTTAAGTTATACTCGGTTTTTGTACACTCAGTCTCAGATATAAAAGATTGGTTCTAATAATGGCTTACAACCATTTTATAACGTTTCATGACTTGGTATTTTGGTCTTGTTTGTTATGGTAGGTAATCTAGTAATCTAGTTTTTTTTTCACTTCTCTCACAAGGTTGTCCTTCACGCACATGCATGTATCTGTTTGCCTATGACATCGGGTTCTTGATTTCTAGTTAGTTTAGTATAGTTTAGATTCTGCCGTGCTACTGTGTAATTTAACATAAATTGAACCAGTAAAGTAAAACTCGTAAAAAGAGTAAAACTACTAGATTTTACAGAGATCTGACTTTGTTTGATTTGAGGTATATGGCAAAGAATTCTATTACATATGGAGAACAAGACAAAGATTGGGGTGTGTAGACAATGATCAGGTTTCAACCATGAGTTTGGTCATCAAATTACAAATCCCTTATGACTATGAAGAGTATATGTAGCCAATCCTAGCACCGATATCTGATACTATTTTATCCCTTTGTTTTTTCAATTTTTATTTGATTTGCATTATATTCATTGATCTAACTTTTCTACTTTTTACAAGTTGATGTGCTTTAGGGACTTCAAACTGTTAGGTGGTCATTTTTGTTTCAGGGAAAAAACAGATAACCTCTTCCTTTATGTACCGTTTTCACATTATCTCATTGTAGTTTGATGAAAGGGGAAGCTTTTCTCTCCTGTGCTGGTATATTAATTGCATCATGCTCTATCTTGTTTTGATGTAGTCATGAACTTAACCTGTGATCAAACCCCACCAGCATGTAAGCAACGTGCCATGAAATATTCAAATCTCTGATCTCTTGAAAAATTTCAGTTTTGGGAAATGTTAGGATGTAGAGACCTAGATCTTTTTGCTGCAAATGATTTGGGCAAGGCAGTTCGGCTGTGCTATGTTTCTATTATTTATTACGTGGTGCCTATTGTTGGAGAGGAATGCTGGATTTTTCAAGGACATATTTATTGACACCTCTTAGTACAAAGGAGTGGCTTTGGTATATGTGCAAAGAGAATCGAGACCTTCACTTTGGTGAAGATTTCCTCTTCAGCTATTCCTTTAATTTGGTTACTTTTGCTTTCATACAGTTGTCTTTCTCCATTCTAGTACTAATAAGAACAAAGGCCATGTCAGAAGGGCTTGTATTTTCTTTAATTTCAAGTTTGACAAGAGCTTGGCTAAGTCGATGTTTGTTTTTCAATCTGCACATGTTCCTATGCATATTAAAGCCAATCCATGTCGTTGGTGTCATTGGCTTCAACAGATGCTGGGGGTCTAGAAACTGAAACAAACACAATCCTAGTAATGCTGATCGAACCATTAGGTTCCTTTCATATTGGGTTGACAAATTGGTCCCTTATGATGTTAGGAAGCTACGAGAATGAATTGGAAGTCTGTATAGAATATGGATTTCCTTAGAGTTTTGTAGCATCTGTTGGATTTCTTTTGTTAAATTATTGAATATCAATCTTCTCTGTATGGCAGATTTTTCATTGCAAATTCTAGTTCTGTTTGATGGCTTAATCCTTTTTCTCTGCTTGTTTTCAATATAGTGCTACAATGGCTATCTACGACGCCGTACAGCTTGTGAGGGCCGATGTTTCCACAATTGCACTTGGAATTTCAGCATCAACAGCTTCTGTTATCCTGGGTGGTGGCACCAAAGGCAAGCGCTTTGCTATGCCAAATACACGAATTATGATTCATCAACCTCTTGGAGGTGCTAGTGGACAAGCTATAGATGTAGAAATTCAGGCTAAAGAAGTTATGCACAACAAGAATAATATCACAAGAATTATATCAGGTTTCACTGGACGCTCATTTGAGCAAGTACAGAAAGATATTGATAGGGATAAATATATGTCTCCAATTGAAGCAGTTGAGTATGGAATTATTGATGGTGTAATCGACAGAGATAGAATTATCCCTCTCATGCCAGTGCCAGAAAGGGTGAAATCAACACTAAACTACGAAGAGATAAGCAAAGACCCCAGGAAATTCCTAAACCCAGAAATTCCTGATGATGAGATATACTAGCTATTCTTGAATTCAATGTTACGGTGATAGCAGTATACAACATTTTGGGTGAAGCTTGAGGATGCTGTAACAAACCCTGAAAAGTGTAGGATTGTCTAATATGTCTTGCATTTTTAATTTCTTTTTGTGTGGGTGAGTGAAAAATTATTGTTCAGCTATGGAGAATTTTGTTGGTTATCATTAGTTCGATTGTTTCTTCGTTAAGTCACTGACTATCATTTTTTCTTATAAAAATTAATTTGTAGCAGATTTTACGGCAACCAAGTTCCTTACCTTCGTTAAGTATTCTCTCTATTTTTCTCACGGAATATCTAAATGTAGGAATTAAACTTCTAACTTTTGTAATTATTATAATTAGCAGAATATTCTTGCATAATGGGTACGTCATAATATATAAGATGCGCAAAATATTATCCATCACTGAATTTTTAATCAAACCCTTCAAAGTTGCATTGCATTGTATAGCCAATCAATTAGAACTTTTGCGTTGTATAGGCTCTATTTTAGCTGGGGTTTTTGTGAGCAAGTACTGATATAATCTATACATGAAATTATGATGCAATGTGGGTATGAGTGTGTTGTGACCACTCTCTCCCGCTGACAATAATATTAACAATTAATGAAATTTCAATTCTGTTAATTTAGTTTGAATTTTGCTAATGGTTAAGATAAATAAAAACTAAATTTAAAAATATTATCAGTTACTAAATTTGTTCTAATAGACCAAACAACGTAAACGTCCCAAAAACTACCACTTAGTGTTTCACCCTTGTTTTTTGGAAAATCAAATTGACTAGGGACACTTAACGATTACACTGAACAAAGCACCATATAATTGAAATCAAAATCTAAGTCTTCTTGTGTTTATATTTTATTTTCGGATTTGAAACAAAATAAATATTAATTTTTAATATTTTGTTGATGGAAGAAGTTGAATTCACAATTTTTGCATACTTCCTTTCAAATCTATCAAACTAATTTTTATATCTCTCAAATATTAGTGGAAGAGTTGAATCCACAACCTCTGTATCTTTCATTCCTATCTTTACTATTAAAACAATCTTATAGTTCCAAAAGCATTTATTTTTTTTAATGAAATCAACCTTTGTAATGTATTTCATGAATGTGAGATAATGTTTATTTTGAAATTTCCCAAAACAATAAATAAAGAATTAAGCGAAACATTTTCTTTCCTAAAAAAAAATACTTCAAAAAGGTTTATTTAAACATAAAGTTATACAAGTGTTTGTGAATAGAAAAAAATATGATTAAAAGAAAATAAAAATCTAATGAAGTAATTAGACAAAATTTTCAACAAACATTAACATTAATTATGAAGAGTGATATTTTAGACATATATAATATAAAACAAAAACCACAAAAAGAAAGTGTGAATGATGATAGATACTGGTGTGTAGGTCAACCTTCGTGACCAATGAAACAAAACGGTGCCGACTGATGAGAGTGGAGCCCGTAAGTAGTACTAATTGGTGATTACCCAAATAATTAATGATGACCAATTAGTATCAGTGGCTGTCACAATTTCAAAGGCAAAAAGAGCAGCTTTGTCTTCTTTTGCTCGAAAATTAGGTAACTTCTGCCGGATGAACCGAATGTTCCCTCTCCTTATGATGCCGTTCCATACTTTGACTTTCATATTCAAACTTCACACCATTATATTATTCACAATCAAAGTCTCTTCATTTTTCTTCCACTCATTATGCCTGCACGATACAAAATATATTCCATTTTCTATCTTCAATTCTCTTCCTTCTGAATGTCGATTCACATTAGCTAAAAATAAAATAATTTTTTTTGAGAGTTATATAAAAATAAAATCCAAAAATTAATAAACCCTTCTTCTAAATATTTATTTCGATATAAGAATTATGATTCATCTGGGTGACCAGCTCATATAAAAATAATATATCTCTGTTAAAAGTTTTCGATCAAATGTATCATTGGTTAAAAGTATAATTAGGTCAATGTTATGTTTACAAACTATGTATAGTATAAACTTCTAAATAAAGTAAAAGTTGTTTATAAAAATTGAAGTTATCGATAAGAAAAATAGGATCATTGACCAATATGAAAACTAAAAGCGCATTTTTGTTTTGAAGGGAATATTTATTTGAAGAGTTGTTGTCATTAGCTATGAAGGATGGTGCAAGTAGCATATTGATTAATTTGCCTGCAAAGTGCTTAACCATGTTCTCTTGTTTTTGTTCCTCAATTACGTAACCAAAATTGATGTTGCAAACACCCAGGCTGCTGCTCATATAATTGCTTCTTAATGGTAATATATATCTATATTTCCATAATTGATGCATCACTCTCTTATATATAATATTCTTTCAATAACAACAATTATAATTACTATTATATTGTGTAACTTTCAATATAATGACTTAATCAACAACAATAAATTTTTCATTATAAGTTTTTTTCAACTCTTATTAGATTTTTTTGTCTAAATATAAAAGTAAAGTATATACAATAAACATTCGCTTAAGTCCGTATTTTGATTTTGAAAGTTTGATTTAGACTTATGAAATTTTAAGAGTCATATTCAATATGAAATATTATGGGTCATATAATTATAGTACGAAATATTATGGGTGTTGAGATTTTGGAGGGATGGTGGAAAATATGAGAGATATAATATATATGATAGATATAAGAGATATATTACCGCTGAAACTTGTTATTTTATTTTATTTTATTCATATACTCTCTCTATATATAACAAAACGTAACAAAACATAAAGTATAAGTAATTGGTCTGAATGAAATTGAAGTTGACCAAAATGTTATCTTCAACTAATTAGAAAATGTTACCAACCTTGATGTCAATGTGAGTGAGTCAAAAGATTTCCTTTATTTATCCTAAGTTATAAATCAAATTAATGGTGCACTCTTTATCCTTCGTCACATTTTACAAAATGGTCGATTGAGAATCACACGTGAATGAACTAAAAATAATCGTCAAATAACTTTATGTGTTTTTTTTTCTGAAAATAAAATCACAAAATTATTGAGAATTTTCTCTTCTAAATGCGAATTTATGGAGGATGTCTACTTTATATTCTCCCACTCTTTAAGCTCTCAGGATTATTATGAATACTCATAAATTGTTTTCATACATAAAATGTTTGCATACAATAAAACATTAAATATGAAGAGATTTTGTATTTGAGAGAGGGATGAAACTCAAGTCTAATATGTTTCGTGAAAAAACAAACTAGGGTAACATGTAATTAATAATGTAAAAACAAACTAGTTAATGTGATATCAAATTCAAATGTTTCACAATGTTACTCATGATGTTTCTATTGCATAAGTTTTATGTTCAAAAGTTTAAATAGGATGTACATAGCAATCAAACAATTTCAGATGAGGAAACTAATTGTAGGGAGAAATGAGTGACGCAAAAGATTGATAGAAAAAATCAATTACAAAAATTGATATTAAGAAAGCATTATTAATTAAATTTAAGAAAGGAATCAAAGTCATACCAATTTAGTGAGACCGCAAAATAATGAAGCCAAAAGATATTAATAAAAAAGAAGCACTAAATGACATTATTTTTATTGACTTTTTTTTGTCATAGAGATTATAGACAAACTGTGTCAGCGATCTCAATAATGGAACTTGATGGAGACTCAGGAATTAATACACAAATACAATTGCAAGATGTGTGAGGGAAATTATTTTTAGGGAGTGATATTGTATTTAAATTTAGGGTGCACAATGATAAAAATTATATTTAGAACAGTTTAGTTTTAATTATTGTAAAAAAGTTGTACTTTGATATTTTTAATATTTTCCTACTTGTTTTTTCTTTAGTTCTTACCTTTTTAATTATAGTAGGTTTAACATTAAAAATAAAAAATATTAAGTGTAATAATTAAGGTAACAAACAATGCTTTAAATTACGATGACGAGATTTTTTTTTTTTTTGCATAATTTGATTAAGTGACGTATTTACTATTCTTCATTATTGAGATAATTACATTTACAAGTGTTTAGTTTTTAATATATTACAAGTAATAATTTCTGTATTACTTTTGTTAAATAATTATATTTTTCTGCTTAATATTATTTATGTAAATCCATATAATTTTATATTACATAATAAAATTTATGCATTTTATCATTTAAATTACTAGTAAAAATATATTTAGTGTATTAAAAATAATATTATTTTTAAATTACTTTTGAATTACGTAAGGATAAAAACATAAATGTATTTGAAAATTTTTATTTTAAAATATGATGAGATAATATCATTAAGATAATTATATTATTATTCTCAAGGTATACCATAATAATATTCAAATTTAGTGAGTTCATGTGGCCTCACTTGGATGAATACGGTGAAACTAGCTTCTAAGTTTAAACTTAGGATTGTTAGATGAATCACCTGATGGCTGGACGAGAAACAAAGTTTAAAAACATGAAATGAACTTCAGTTGTCACTTTAAAGCAATGCTCTTCATTCTCGTATATTCTTTAACTTTTTTAATTTTACTTGATATGAGACTTATTCACTTGAATTTCCAATAAATATAAAACTTGAAATGTAAATGTTTCAGACAAACTTGAAATGTTTGTCTGAAACTATTCATGAGACATGATGGAATTTAATGTTTAGCATGTAACCAGCACTGAGGAATGATTTTCACATCCTATGAAGAGAGTTGAAAGAACGTTGCTGCGGTGCTTAGCCAACAATGAAAGCGCCATCTCAACAGCTTCCAATTTTAAAACCAGAAAATCCATTGAATATTCCTCAACGTTCCTTTCACACTAACCTCTTCCAATTGCACCACCTGCGGCATTTGTTTACTGCTTAAGATGACCAAACCCTCATTATTTTAATGTAACGATTCTCTTTGCTTCTTTCAAAAGCTAAAAACTTTTCTTACTTTTAAACCTGCCCATTAAACTTCCACGCGGTTTCTAACCATTCAAGGCTTCATTTACCGCCGCAACATTTTCACTTTGGTTGCACACAAGAGACAAACCAGTGCTGCAAAGAATCTTCACAGAATTTATTTTTCACTGTTAGATGCCACTGTTCTGATATTTGTTTAATCAGTGAGAAAAAAAGAATCTACTATTCAACTTTTTGTCATGGAACAAAGAAAATACCGAGTCCTAACACAGGTTGTTTTTCTGTTTTTGTGAAGTTTCACGTGTTAATTGTTGCAGGGAGCTGTTCCTGTGTTGCATGTTATGTTAGTTTGGATACTCACTCATCAACTCTTTGTTTTTTTCTTCCCTTTTTAAAGTAATATTTTCTAGTTTGACAGAGTTTAGAGGCTTGGATTGTGGGGTTGAATTTTCAGAGAGTGATATAAACGTTTGAGAAACGAAGTAGGTTATTTATTCCTCTGGTTTTGGATGATGGTATTATCATATACGACACAGAATTCAGCTGAAAGCTTTGTTGTGAAACCTGAAAAGCTCAACCAAACTTGAGTTGAAAACAGTATTCAGCAGCTTCAAGTGTTGACCTGAGGCAGAAGAAAATGGAAGGAAGGGGTTTTTCTGGCTTATACAAGAATACAAGTGAAGAGTTGTTCCTGAAGACAGTGATGGAGAGTCCTATCGGTATGCCAGTGCCTACCATGGATATGTTGGGATTCAAAGCTGTTTCACAAAGCTTCCGCACCGACAGTGAAGAGCTCTTCAAACGTTGGTTAACAAATGGAGAGGCAAGTCACTATGAATGAGACAAGATCATGTTACTTTGATGTTTGTTGTTTATGTTCTTGTTTTGTTGAACATAAGACCAAAGCAGCAAATTTTCTTGACATGCATGTTTTCGTTTAAGTTTCTAAACGATTCCTGAACTTTATATCTCTTTGTATGTATATTTGAGCACATATACTAGTTGACTATGATTGGGAGAGGATGAAAAATTTAGCAGCTACCACTCCTCTGGGTTTCATTCAAGATCAGTTTCTTGATGATGATGAATTAATTCTATGTAGACATTTTTTTGACTAGGGAACTTGTACTTGTATACTTCTCACCTTATGTTTCTTCATGCTTCATTTCTACTTACACTTTCTTTTGATGATATCTGTTTTGTAAATCAGGGTTACAATTCATCAAGCATGGGACTAAATAGTCGATTATCAAAGAGGTGAGTATGTTTATGAAAGTAACACGTTTTGTTAGTATTACTTGGGTGAATTTCAAAATTAAAAAAGGTATGCTTGTCATGATAGAGTTAATCAAGATATTCAGTTGCAATTAACTGTGATTTTCCAGTTAATCCTTCATTTAATCATGGCTTCAATAATTTTAAATTTTAATTATGCATTTTTTGGTGATAACACTCGAATTTCCTGATGCATAAGTCCTAATCCTTGTTTTGTTTTGAAATTGTGATTGTGTTGAAACTGCAGGATCTCCACTGAGCTAGCAAATAATGTGTCTAATGAGCAGCGTGTTAATGTAGCTTCAGAGGGAAGAAACAATGACAAATTGTACATGCAAAATAACCTTTTTACCAATGATGTTTCAGGTGACATCAATTTCCAAATCAGGTAATTGTTGTATCTTCCTCAAATTGCTATGCATATGAAAATCTTTGCAAACCCAATTTTATTTCATTGGACTTTATTGCTTCTTCCTTATTATCTTTACTGTGAATTTCTTTGTCAACAATTCAAGAAATAATATGATTTAGAAAGTTTTTCAATACCTGCCAATTTTTTTCAGGGATCCTGTTAACAGAGAACTACAATCTACCAGTGACCTGTTTCTGGCCAAGGTTTGTATATGCCAAACTCATTACTTAAGCGTTAGTTTCACAAAGCTTCATGGTCATTCAATGTCTAAATATTAATGCAGGCTTGGTTTCTTAGTGATCAAAGAGTAACAAGAAGCCGGTCCTCTGAATTGAGGTACCATTACCACACCCTCTGTACTTCTGTTCTTCAAAATCATGTTTACAAGAGGCACTTGCACTATATTAGTTTCTCCGTTGGATTTTATAAGGATGACTTAGTGGTAAAAATTGGAAGGGGTGGAAGAGAATGTGGATTCAACTCTCTCGGTAACAATTTGGTGATATAAGGTTGGGTTGGAAAGGAGAGTGGGAGAGATTGTGGGTTCAACTTCCTCGACCTATGATGTAAAGATACGATACGTGATATATGCATATTGAAAAGTTTGTAGAAATTATTAAAAACACGATAAACGAATATGTGTCAGATACTGATACGTATATCAACTAACATCGCTGATAAAAAAAACTATGGTTACATCCATACAAAGTCATACATTAGATCCTAAAGGTTTAGATTTTTACTTCATTGTTGTTATGAGCTAATTTGAACCATTTGTCTGATAGAAAGTTGAAACCACTTATTTGCAGGCGGAAGTATACTGAAATGCAAAATGCTCAAACAAAACAAGGAATAGAATCAATGAGCATAGCCCCTCAACATGTGGACACAACAAAACAAGAAATTGCAAATTTTAATGGTTTTGATTACATTACTGTGTGTGAGCTTCCAAGCCAAAAGGGATCATTCATGTCTCCATCCAACTCATCTTCTTCTACCTTCCACGCTCATCAACTGGTTAATGCAGATAAAGTATCATCTTGTGTTAGTATGCTAAAGGGTACATTGCAACGCAAGAGACTATGGAACCAAGTTGAGAAAGAAGCTGCAGGAGATAGTAGCTTAAATGGACTTTTTTGTCCTCAAGAACCAATTTTCCAAACTGGTTTTAGCGAAGAACAAGAAAATTGGAATCATCAAAAGCTAATAAATGTGCAAGGAGCCTCTACTGGTCAAATTAAGGATCCTGGAGTTTACTTTGCTTCAGATGGTTTTGCAAACCAGACAAACCAAACATATGTTGCAAATGTTTCTCGTGAACCTTCTCAAAGCGAATCCTCTGCTGCTGCGCCAGTAATCTCTTCTGGTTTAGATGCATGTGAAGGTCCCAGTAATTCAAATCAAAATCTCTGTGAAAGCTCGTGGAAACAAGTGGGAGTGAGTAGAAGTTCAGAAAATACTCAAAACAGAGTCAAAGGTATGAAAATTACACGATGGTGGAGTTGCATTAGATCAAGTATCATACTTCACTTCAGCTTTCTTATATAATCATACTTAACACACAAGTATCCTATTAGATCAAAATCCTTTACACAACAAATAAGGTCAAAAATGAATCTTTTCTTGATTATTTAAATTTCTAGCCATGCCCATTTATTTTTATTACACTGTGTTTTCTTTGGAAATGCAGGTGTCAGAGAACAGATAATGGATAATATAAAAGATGACCGGAAGGTATAACCTAATTTTTTTTTCAATTGTGACTACTATACCAAAAGATTTTAACATTTTCTTAATATGAATTAATCTGGCCAAATTGTGCAGAGGAAAAGTCTAGAAAGATACGGATCTGTAACATCAGCTGTTTCAGGTAGCCATTTGTTTTATATTAAATGTAGTTATTTTTCTCTAAAGAATACTTCGACGTGAGGGGATGTGCTGGAAGTCTCACGTCCATTAGAGATAAAGTCAATTTACAATATATAAGTGGGATGTAAGCTGGTTTTGTGAAGTTAAATTAGACTTAAAGTCCACTATCAGTAACTTTGCTTGACCCTTCGTGAAGCTTTTGACCTAAACTTTAGGAACCTCAGGTCAAGATTATTAGTAAGCAATGTAATAGTTTTTTTTGTTAATACCTCTTTCTCTCAATGAAACACCTATACAAGTAGCTTTATCTGGTAAAATCTTGCAGAGTAGACATTTTAATTATCAGTTCAAAGATTTAACTTTACTGAAAATTTCACCTTCTGGTGAATGTCACACAGCATTTTATGTTATTTGTCAATGTGACAAAAATGTAGAGAAAGTTCTTTATTTTAAGCTGTTCTTCATCCATAATTTGATTATGTCCCTCTTATACATGATTATGCAGAGGAGAAAGGGGACAGCACAAAAAAGCGTAGAGTGGAGCGTTCAAGGAAGTATGTTGAAATAAACTGATAGTCTCATCTTATGTAATAGAACAATTGTTCTAGTTTAAACCTCTTTAAGGCTTTTTCTAATGATAACAACATTGTGAAGCAGAATGGCTGAGGCAAAGGAAAGAAATTTGACACCATCAGTTCCCTCTGATATGCAAACTGTCTTGAAGCGGTGTGAAAACCTTGAGAAGGAAGTTCGATCACTGAAACTTAACTTGTCCTTCATGAATAGGTAATAAAAATTAAATCACTGTTAGTCTAGTGTAACATGTGTTTCTGTTGCCTTAATACACCATTATGAACCATACACAATAACCAAAATCATTGTTTTAAAAATATAGAGACTACTCCTACCATGCCAAATAGTCTCACATCGCTTAGAATTCGATGCTTGAAACAGTTCAAATACTCATTTTAACTATAAATCTATGACAGAACTCAGACTCTAGAACGGACAATACATCGAATGCATTTTGATTGACAATGATTTTATTATGACTTGGGTCAATTTCAATGACTTAAAACACATTTTATCTTTGGAATTCCAGAGTCAATTTTGCTTGGATTGACTGCATATGCATATATCTCACACAAGATTGCGTTTTAGCAGTTAAATTTGATATACTGAACTCAAACGCTGTAAATTTTCAGGAAGGATTCTGAACAAACAAAGCAGATAGAGGATCTTCAGAAGCAGAATGAAGACTTGGCAGATGAAAAGGAACGTCTCCTTGAAGAGATTGAAAGAATTCTTTCTGAAACTGGAAAAATCTAATCTTTTGCTTCCCGGCTACTTTCTGCTCAGAAACTATTTAGTGTTCAGACAAGCTGTGACAAAAAAATCTTACCACAGTTAACTTTTAGACCAAGTGATGGTAAATAGTGAACCTCTGGATTCTGTTATGGTAAAATATAAATGCTTGGATCTCTAAATTGTTATTGTGATAATGTATTTGGTAAAATCTAACTCTTATTAGAGATTTTAGAGGCAAGAACATTGAAGCATGGTTATTCATCCAGAATTTTACAAGGGATTTAGAGTCTTAGATGAGTGCATTTATCAACTTAGACATTATTATGATTGGAAGATATGTTCTTGAATTTATCATCAAAGAAATTTACAAGAATCTTTTCCTAGATTTTTTGTTTCAGTTCATAATTGATTTCACATTATTTGAAAATATGGTTAAATTAAGAGATATGTTTTGTTAAAAGTCTACTATGGTATTACAATTTATATCAATGATCTATCCTATATTAAATTAAAAAGTATTTATTCTTTTGTTTTCTTAATATTTAAAAATTCGATCTACATGAATTTTCTTAGAGTGAAATTTCAAGTATTTGCAAATTCTTTTAAGCACAATAACAAAAGTATCGACTGCTGTTTATATCATTGTTATAATTTTGTCTGAGGTTTACTTACATTCCTTAATGAAGTTATTAAATTTTAATGTACAATTTTTTTATCTAAACAAATTGTAGCCATGTCTTACTTTATTGTATATTTTTCATATAACAAGTATTAATAATCTTAATACAATATGATTCTAATTTTGGTTCTTCAAATTTTAAAGAGTTTATTTTAATGCTTTAAAATGAAAAAGATATGATTTTAATTTCTAACATTAAATTTGAGGATTAAAATAGATTTTTATAACTGTTTTTATTCTTAAGAACTAAATCCATATTGTACTAAATTTTGTTTAGATTACACAAAAATTTGTGTATTTAGGAAATAAAAGAGAATTTAAGTTCCAACTTGAAGAGACTAAAACACAACTAAACCTATCAATACTCAAGTTAGTAACTATACTTCTTTTTCCAAAACATTTTTATTTTGAAAAAGTAAAGTGAGATATAAAGAGGGGGGAATGAGGAAAATTTTAATATATTCAATAATGCTTAATATGGTAAAATTAATTAGAAAACAACATTATATAGTCAATTTAAATTTATATTATAAATATATATTAAATTAAAAAAGGATTTAATTATATTTTTATCAAATTATTTATTTCTTTATTTTATTTTAGATGGTATTTCTATTTAGAACAAGATCAATAAATCCTTCAATTTTTTTTTTTAAAAAAATACAATTTTTAAGATATTCAATTAAGTTATTAAATTTTTAAGATATGCCTTTCATCAGTTAAATTTGATGTTATTAGTTTTATAAATTATATTATGTGTGAATTAAAATCTTTCCTATTTATTTGTTAACATTTTTACTGTTAATCATATGAAATGTGATGCCATTGTTGCGCTTTTAAAAAGTGTTGGGCTTGAATCATTTATTAATAATAAAATCATATTAAATACAATAAATGAATAAATCATAGGATTAAAGACAATTAAACCTAAGAATAACTATATCTTAATTCTCTCTCTAGATTATTTATTAAGATTTTTTTTTTGTTGAAGATATCTATCAGCAGATTTTCAAATGAGAGGTCTTACTATTTCCCAATCATTCTTTTACTCTTCACCCTTTCTTCATCTTACCTGTATTTGAGTTCTTCAATTTCCATTGGACATTTAACATTTGTTCATTTAAATTTCTTTCGAATTTAGGTGCTTTCTTTTAATTTCAACACAATTAAATTCCTCTTCTTTTCTCTTGTTTAAATATTTAAGACTTACGAATTTATGATTACTTTATTTTGTACTTTTGAACGGGCATGTTTCACATAATTGCTATCCAAATCTTGAATCATTCTCAATACCACTTCAAAGATTGCATGTAATGTACTTCTAACATTTCCATTTTTGGACAATTTTTTCAATTTTTTTACTCGAACTGGAATACAAATTTGATTTACACCGAAAATAAATCAAATATAAACTTTGAACCCATGCATTTATAGGAATCCAAAATAGCAAAGTTATTTCAATTATCTAATATGGCCGATTCGGTTATCCGGATATGTATATAAATCAATGTCTTAATCTATTCAGACAAATAACGTTTTAACTCAAACTAGTCATTCAACTTCGTTGATGAAGGTATTTGTCTCCTCCACCGCCATAATTTTTAAAATGTTTACCATAGTGACTTTCGAACAATTTTAATTCAGAAATCTTTCGAAATAAATTTTCCAAAATATATAAAATGAATATAAATTTATTGAAATAGAATTTTCAAAACATATGACATGTTTTCTAGAACAAACTTTTCACAACATGAAATGTTTTCTGAATAATATGAATATGATACTCTCGAACAATTTACTTAAATTTGCAGTCAAACAAAATATATGAATACGATATTGTCGAATAATTAATCTAAATTTGCAGTCAAACAAAATATATGAATATGATACTGTTGAACAATTAATGCAATTAACATTCAGCAAATGATTCGTCAATTGTTATCTCTAATTAAGCCGAATCTCATAAGGCCCATGAATAGTCTTGAAGATAGAAAATGGTGTTCGAAATATCACAAACATCACAAGTTGTCAATATAGTTAACCACTTTATATAGGTTCCCAATCTTCAGGATCATATTAGATAACTTGACAAGCCAACTCTGAAATAAGTGTTACACAGATACTATTTGAAGAATGAAGCGATGGCAGCAATTTCTATAATTGATGCATGTCAGAGTAAATAAGGGAGTTTTATCATTAGATTTGTCAGGTACATTCATTTTACAACATATATTAGCATTGACAAATAATTTGAATCTATTTAGAATTTGGGATTTATTTGCAAATGACTAGCATGTTCAAGGATAAATTATATTTTTTCTTTCATGACCATGACATCAAACATGAAAAATAAATGGTAAATCCATTTCATTCTCAAGACCACCAAAATCATTCCAACAAATTAAATGCTACAGTAATGAATTTTACAACTTCTTTAACTAGTGCATAGGTGGCTCAACCCCGGCATTTCAAACATATCCGACATATAAGATACAACAATGTAAACCACTATTCCCAAACTCCCTGTTTTAACTAAGCTTAGCATTCTTTCCTTTAATAGTAAATGAGTACATTTACTTTAAACTAATGCAGTTTTAATTCCTCCCCTCCTCGAACTATACATAACTTCGTTACACAGAGCGACACTCATTTATCATGTGACAAGAATATCACCTGCTGCAGTTATAATATTACATTGCGATTCTGCGAAAAGGACATTGCTCTTTCTAAAAACGAGTGCTATAATTTAGGGAAACTAAATATGTCCATGAGACCAAGTCTCTTCCCATATTCTATAGCTAACCAAGCCACAAAAGATAAGTATGCCAAAAGAAAACAAGCGCGCTTGATGAGAACGGCATTGACACGCCAAGGAAACATCCATGTTGTGAAAGATTGATATATAGATGATAGCAGTATATGTAGGAACCTAATGAAGGTTATGGAGATCAATGAAGTTAAGAATCCACTTACAACTCCAATTAAAGTTTCCCACCTCCAATGCTTGGCCCTTCCTTTACTGGAAAACCAGGAAATTGCCATCTCCATAGCCCTGATAGGATATCCATACCAATAAAATAATTGTTTGATAAAAATACCGTTTTTGTAATTAAACGACATATATTTATATGAAATGCCACTCAAACATAATAATTATGTTGATACAAAAAATCACAATGCACCATATATAAATTTAGGTTGTCAATACTGCACTTTCATGGAAGCAAGGACAGCACCAGCTCTTATAGGATGACAGAGTGAGGATTATGACCAGCTATGACTCTCAAATCAAATTCAATACTCATCCGAGCCTTGTTCTAATTTACTTAATTAATAGGATATAACCCAAAGTTCATTGGCTTAACGACTTGAAAAAAATAACAGACCGCCCAACTTTCTGTAGTAAACAACGTTACCAGAAATAAAAGGTAGTAGTAATACAATTCAACCTAATCCCATGTAACCTAGCTTTCACTCACAATCGACATCACTAACTTGTTATGGGCAGAAGGAATTTTAATATTTTTCTTCAGAAGGATATGTTTACCATGAGAAACGACTCTATATCTCAACACTTCCTGTCTAGAAACATAATAATTATGTGTTCACTCAAAGAACCTTTTGTACAAAAAATATCAACTACAAATTTTATACATGGACTAAACATTGATTGGGAAAAAAACAAGATTCTCCGCTATTTGTTTTCTTGGGTATATCAAGGAGTTATCATGAATTAATCAGTTGAACATATGAATTTGAGTTTTTGACTAAATCCCCACCAACCTATGCCCAAGTTTATTTGCCCTCTTCAAGTAAACAAGCCTGGTTACACATATGGGTGGCCATAAAAAGCTGTATCGAGGGTGTGGATATTTTTTTCGTGACTATAACTGTTTATATTCCCAAGAATAACTAGTGTGAGTGAACAGTAGGGTAAAAGGGGGTGGCCCGTAGGAATCCATGCTGGCAAGAAGAATGGGGAGCATGAGAATTCTGTTGTGGAGGCTATACAACACAGCAGTGGGATAGTGAGAGGGAGGGAGGCATGGGATAGTGAGAGGGAGGGAGGCAGACATTAGTTGGGAGTCGGGACTTTCAGGAAAGAGTGAGCATTCAGAACCCTTATCACCTTGATACAGAGGCCTTGGATTTGGATACAGCATACAAAATTCTATTATTTCTTTGACATCAAACAAAAAACAACTAAAAGTTGAACAGAGAATGATAAACCTTGAAAATGTTAAGCTTACAATTGTTAGATTCAGAGTTTCCATTCTGCATTCCCGTTTTAATTTAGTAATATAACCTATACATTCATATAGAATGCACAATGAAATATAAGAAAATAGTACAGACTACTCACATGGTAGAATACTCTCTACTCTTTTCAAGAGTAGACTGCTGGTGGGCATGACAACCAAAAAGATTATCTTGAGGTAAACGAACTTTGGAAATGCCAGATGTGTACCAGCAATTGTAAGTTTCATTGACCTAATAAAGGCGGGAGAAAATTAAAAATGACAATATTTTGAACTATGTTGAACTGGTAAATATTGCAGTTCTTACTATATATGACATCATTATGAAATATACATCCAATCAAAGAGGTTCAGCGAGACAACATAGTACAAAAGGCCACAAGTTGAGACCCCTACCTTAAATTTATATTGTGTCAGCCATGCAGCACCAAAATTAGGTCTGCAATATAGAGGAAGGGCCTCATTTGGAGCCTCAGCAAATGCAACTTGTGTCTGACCGGAAAAGTGATCTTTATATTCTACCTGAAACAGTATTAATATAAACTATTTATAGCTACCCAAAAGAACTGCCAAACTCTAGTCATCGTAACCATAAAAAAATAAACCATAGAAGAGCTTTGTGCACACTGATGCATAATGAATTGGTCGTTAGATATGCTAGCATGGTCTATATTTACATATACGTCACTTGGATAAGAGAAAACCGTGTAAGTTTCTCAATCAAAAGAGATAACTATATAAGGCAAGATATATCAGAAATGATATTACTTGGTACTAATAGTTAATAACTAGCGGCCTAACACCTAAGCTCTTGAAAGGACTAATACTAACAGTTAGCTCAGATTCACAGACCAAAGAAAACTTTTACCACTGATTACTACTAAAGTTTTGTGAGGTTTCTAACTCAGAAACACAGTCCATCCTTTGTTCTAAATTATTGATGAATGTTGGATTTATCCTTAGACTTTGGCATATTCAAATGAAGGGGAAAGATTGAAATTTCCAGGGCGTTTCTCTCTGTTCTTGCCAGGTGATCTGACTATTGGAGAGCTTTACTGCCCAATGAACTTGTTTATTAACACAAGTTTCCATTCCATAGTCATTGTTAGGGATAAAATTTTATCTTCCTTCTCAATATTAAAGCAAAAAAAAAAATCTGTTTTTACTAAAATAATAAAAAGATTAACTAGTATAATAACCTTGAATACTGAAGCCCAATAGTAATCATAACGGCAGCGAAATTTGCTTCTTTCAAAATGCTGAAACACATCCTTCGCTTTATAATTTAACAATCCAATTTCGCAAATCTTAGATGACCTGATATCAACACCTGTAAAATAATTATGCCATACAGTTTAGTGTGAAGTAAAACAAGCAATAATGCCTTCAATTATCTGTGAAGCAAGCGACTATAACAATAACAGAAATATCAGTGTGGCAAACATAATCAAATCAATCATTAGGAAGTGTAATTTGAAGGTAGCATAGATAATTTGCTTCCTTTTCATAAATCAATCAATGGAAATATATACATATACATTTTTGCTATCAAGAAAAAAGAAAAAATCAAGACTGTTTATACAGGACAAACTTAACACAGGCTATATTATGCATCTAAACCAGAATACAGAGTTTTTAAAGCTTTCAAAACTTCAAATTGTTGCAGGTTGAAGGCCTCAAAGTACAACCAGATTCATAACAACGGAAAGTTCAGGTAAAAGCATCGTCTAAGGCTTCTTAAATTGTTACTAAAGAAATACACATCTATATGCTTTACACAGAGCAGGTAAGCATTTCCCCGTTCCCACCACATTTTGAAGTTCAATATAGTCATTTTGATCTGGAAACTAAGTAACCAAGAAGTATGAGCAGCTAAATTAAGTTAAATTTGTCAAAGCAAGCACTTAATCAACTTCCTCTGCTTAATTTTCAGTTTTCCCCTGTGTCGAAAATACATAACCAAAGGGAAAAAAAAAACAGTTCCCCAAACTAAGCTTCGAAGATTGACTAACTAACCTGTGGAGACGATTTTGCACTGTGAGGGGAGAGAAATGGGGTTGGGAATAGAGAAATCGGCGAACATGAGAACCAGCAAACCAACCAGAAAGGGAATTGAGAGAAAGAAGAGGAAGGGGAAGACAATCGCAAGAACCCATCGCAGTACGACAAATACGACGCCGTTCTTCTTGGGCGGTTCCTGTTCTTGGGAGTGGGAGTGAGAATCAGAGGGATCCATGAATCTGGAAAGGGCTAGGCCTTGCCGGAAGAAAAGTGGTGTCAATGCCGGTCACCGGTGGTCGGAACCATTTAACCGGTGATCGGAGGAAAGGGGTTTCGGTTGGAACCGCACAACGGGAACGAGATATTTGTAGGGTAACGGAAAACGGGATTTGGTTGGTCACGTGGTCATGGTCAAACAAACACCACACAAGAGTCTAGACTATTGATCATTCAACTCCCTTGTGTTGTGCCTTGCCTCCTTTAAATTTTCTGATACATGTCAATTTTCGTCTCCAATATTTTATATCATTAAAAAATTAAAATTCAGACATAGATACTGAACATTCAGCATGTAATAAAATGTATGATAATGATAATATTTGAATTTATCTATTTATTACATAAAATTGCAATATTTAAGCATAAATTGCGTACTTCAATAACTAATAAATAATTATAAAATTTAAAAATAATTTTGTCACATGTTATTAAGTTGTAAAATAAATATGTAAAGGTCAAATAAGTCATCACAAGTTTTAGGGATATGGTAGGAATTAAAAAATTCCCAATACTCTTTATGGACATTTCAGAATTAATTCCCCCATTCGCAATTCGCGGTTCTCTCTATCGAAACCACTTATGGCGCCTTTTACAATTATTGAATCGCGCTAGGGTTTCACACTCTCTTGTAACCTCCCACTTTCACTTTGTGTTTGATTCGATCCCATTTTCTGGGGTTTTCTTTTTTCGATCCTCATTTTTTCAGCAAAACGAAATAAGAAGAGAACAACAACAATGGCGGGGTCACTGACGCCAGGGGCCATAAAAGAAATATGCGGTGCCAATTGCTCCAGTAGTTTGAAACCAGTGTTGCAAGTTATAGATTTGAAGCTGGTGCAGTCGCAACAAGCCAATAACACCGAGAGGTACCGGCTGGTTCTATCTGACGGTTCCTTTTACCAGCAAGGCATGCTCGCCACGCAGATGAACGAACTAGTTCATTCTGCAAAGTTGCAGAAAGGTTCCGTCGTTAGGCTCACACAGTTCATCTGCAACGATGTCCAGAACCGCAAGTGAGTTCTACATCTTGTTGACAGGTTTTGTCTTAATTTTTTCTTTCCAAGTTGTTGAAATTTCTGTGAGAAAAAGGTGAAATGCATTTTATATCATTGTGTGAATTTTTTTGGATAGTGGTGATACTTTTAAGCGTTCCTATTCTTCTTTTGGGCGGGATTTTCATTGAATGCTTGTGGTTGAATTTGGGTAGCGGTTGGTTGCGGTTCTTGATATCGTGGAAGAATCCTGAATACCAATTGTGGCTGAGTTGCAATGCTGTTGCAGAACCTAAATGTTGACCTTGCAAGCTGTTTTAATATGCGTGCTTTGGTTGGTTTTTGTTTTTATTTTGATGTTTCATATCTAATGCATGTATTATCTTTCACTGCTAATGCATTTCATTTCCGTTATGTTTTCTCTGTATTAAATTTGTGTTTTTCAAGACTTGATAATCTAATGGGCTCAAGAGAAAGAATTTTCATGGGTGATTATTTCTTGTGATGATTTTATAGTTCCGTGATTGCTTTGGTTGAATGATTTACTGTCAGTGCTCAGTGGGAGACAGTTTTGCATGTTAATTGTAGGTGTATTTTTTTCTCATTTAGATCATGATTTGGCTGTCTAATTGTTGGGAACAGGATCATTGTCATCATTGACCTAGACGTTGTAGTGGAAAAATGTGAGTTGATTGGAGAACCTGTTGCATTACCAAAAGATGGATCTGCAGAATCGGGCACTGGTCAATCAGGAGTCACCCCTGGAAATTCACAATCTTTGAATAACCGTTCACACCCAGGCAGCATTTCTGCTAGACCGAATGTAGGCAGCATGCCTGCTAGACCGAATATGGCCGTACCATCTCCAGATCATCCAAGAATGAATGCTCCTGCCAGTAGTGTTTATTCTGGTATTTCCAACCCTGGATCTAGTTATTCTAGTAATGCACCTCCTACATATCCTAAAGTAGAACCCGGAGCTAATTTTTCTAGATCAGCACCATTTACTGGATCTCATGGTGATCAGAACATGGGTATTCGTCATCCCCAATCTGAGACTTCAAGGACCTTGCCAAACTCTTTTTCTCGTGCACCTCAGCCTATGTATCGGCAACCATCTCCAATGTACACTAACAGAGGGCCAATTGGAAAAAATGAAGCTCCCCCCAGGATAATTCCAATAGCAGCATTGAATCCTTACCAGAATATGTGGACAATTAAAGCCAGAGTAACAGCTAAGGGAGAACTCAGGCACTATAACAATGCTCGAGGTGATGGCAAGGTGTTTTCATTTGACCTTTTGGATTCTGATGGTGGGCAGATTCGGGCAACTTGCTTCAATAGTGTGGCTGATCAGTTCTATAATTTGATTGAAGCTGGTAAGGTATACCTAGTTTCCAGGGGAAGCATAAAGCCAGCTCAGAAGAATTTCAATCACCTTCCCAATGATCAAGAGTTAACCCTTGATATGACATCGATCATACAACCATGCCCTGATGATGATAACTCAATTCCAAAGCAGACTTTTAATTTTCGCCCCATTAGTGAAATTGAAAGTTTGGAAAGCAATACCATAGTGGATGTGATTGGTGTGGTGACTTCAATTAGCCCTACAGCTTCGATCATGAGAAAAAATGGTACTGAAACTCAGAAGAGAACACTCCAGTTGAAAGACATGTCTGGCCGAAGTGTTGAGTTAACATTGTGGGGAAATTTTTGCAACGTGGAAGGACAAAGGCTGCAAAATATTTGTGATGATGGGAAATTTCCAGTTTTGGCTGCAAAAACTGTCAGAATTAATGATTTCAATGGAAAGTCTGTTGGGACTATAATGACTAGCCTACTGTTCGTAGAGCCTGATTTTCCAGAGGCTTACACACTGAAAAGATGGTTTGAAAATGAAGGGAAGAATGTTCCAACTCTCTCTATCTCCAGAGATACATCTAGTTTTCCTAAGAATGATAATCGGAAAACTGTATCTCAAATTAAAGATGAGAAGTTAGGGACTTCAGAGAAGCCTGATTGGATATCGGTCTGTGCAACTATTTCATACCTAAAGTGTGATAACTTCTGTTACCCAGGATGTCCTATCATGATAGGGGATAGACAATGTAACAAAAAAGTGACTAACAATGGTGATGGAAAATGGATTTGTGATAGGTGTAACCAATCTGTTGACGCTTGTGATTATAGGTACATACTGTCATTCCAGATAATGGATCACACAGGTGTAACATGGGTTACTGCTTTCCAGGAGAGTGGTGAGGAGATCATGGGCATGCCTGCAAAAGATTTGTATTATCTGAAGTATGAAGAGCAAGATGATGAAAGATTTGCTGAAATCATCCGGAAGGTTATCTTCACCGAGTACGTGTTCAAGTTGAAAGTAAAGGAGGAAACATTCAGTGATGAACAACGCGTTAAGTCAACTGTGGTTAAAGCAGAAAAGGTAAACTATGCATCTAAATCCAGAGTTAGTTTGGAATTGATTGATAAACTCTTGACTGGGAAATCAGAAGGTGCTACCACCGTTACCAACTCGTTATCCGGTAATACTGGAATGGGGAGTGTTGAAACTGGTCAAGTAATGCCACCAGCTTATAACCCAATAAAGAGTAGCACTAATAGTTATAGAGATTTTGGGATGCCAGCAAATCAAGTGGGTCAACAACAATATGGAAACCAATATGGCAATTTTGGTTCAGCAGGTGCTGCTGGTGCATATACATCATGCACCAACTGTGGAGGTTCTGGTCATACTTCTATACTTTGCCCAAATGTTAGAAATGTGTCTGGACAGTCTTCAGGAGGGGGCTTTTCCAACAGGGCATCATATGGTGGATCAGGTGGTGGTGGTGGTGCTTCTGGTGAATGTTTTAAATGCCATCAACCTGGCCACTGGGCAAGAGACTGTCCTGGTTCCGGTGCAGCAACTGCTTCATATGGAAGCACTAATACAATGCATGGAAGATTTGGAGGATATTGAAATTTTGCAAGCCCTTGTTGTCTTTTTTGGAGCTCAGTTTCACTTGTTTCAAGTTCCTCTGTCTTAAATATGTAAAAGCAGTTTGGGCCTAATTCTGTATATACAGGACATAATTATGTGGTGTTGGTGCGACGGTTATCGCTGCCGACAATGCAACTGTCAAACCATGTCTTTTGATCTCGACCATTTTACTATTTAGCTGATGCAGTTGATCATTATAGATATGTTTTAATGCTTGTTTGTTCAAAATGTTATGAGAATTATCCTAACCGTAACTGTGAGACGGAAAGGTACTAACTAATGATTAAAATTCTTTCATGGTTAAAATTATTTTTTGATGTTAATAATAAATTTTAAGAATAAAATAAATATTTTCTTGAATATGACATTAATACAATAAATAATAAGTTATTTGTTATATTTTCATTTTGTACATCATGTTCAAAAAAAACCTATTGAATGAATGTAGATATAAATATAAATTTATAAAATTATTGACTGACTATTGGAGAAAATATTCATCAATCCTAGATACCAATGAATGATTTTGTAATGTCCAATATGATAGATTAATTTATTGAAGTTTTTTGACATTTGTACCTTACTTTGAAAATAAGATAGAGTTCTAAAGAATAAAGGAAAATATTGTTACTTTTTTTTTTCTCTAATGGTTAATGAAATTAACATTATTTTATTGAAACGCTAATTAGCGTAATAATTTGATTAATTTTCTCTAAACCTATATTGCCAATTTGCCACACAAATCAAAAATCCAATATCCTAATCCTTATTAAAGAGATTAATATTTTTATTGTTAAATTAAATAATTTAATGTATCAAACCAATGATTATCCTAAATGGAATGATTTCACCACACTAATGTTATAATATCTATATCTATATATAAAAATATTTTTATATACATTTCCTTTTCGATTATACCTATTAAATAATTCTATTATTTTAAATTACAATAATTATATTTTTATTTTATACTGATAATTTAAGTTTAATTAATTTTTAAACTAAAATGTTAGTTTATTATTTGATCTTTCAAAATCATTATTTATTTAAATTTAATTATCTTTTTAAATTAAATTAATTATTCATAATAGTTATGATAAAAAAAATACACGTAAACATACACGTAGTTAGACCAGAAAAATGAGTTGTGGTCCACGAGCTAACCTGTGAGCTATTTTGCGAGTCTGTCAAAACGAGTTCGGATGAGGTAAAATTTTCAGTCCACCATCTTATATGACTAGGTCTATGTAGCTCGCTATCCATTAACCAATTTTTTATTTATTTTAATTTAAAATTTTATATAAATCATTTAAAAAATTAAATTTTTATATTAAATTTTTTAATATGTAGATACGTAATAGTATCGTAACTTATCTTATTAAAAACATTAATTAATAAAAAAATTAGAAAATATTTATATTATTAAATGTTTTTAATATATATTTAAACAAATTTTAAAAATAAAAAATAAAAATAAAGTTAAAATTAAAAAAATAAAGTAACAGGTTTTGATGGTGGGGTCAATCCAATCAAGTCATTTTTAACGATTTAGGATCAAAACAGGTTGAATTAGTCTGTTTTATTATCTTACATATAGTGTACGTATTTATATTCATAAATAAAATATATTGTAATTTTTACTTAATTTATTGATAAATAATAAGTGTTGTTATATATTTATAAATAAAATATATTATAATTTTCTTATTATTTGTCAGTATAAAAAATGACACATATTATTGCATTATTTTAGAAATAGATTATGTTACGATATTGTAATTGATTTATTGATAATAAAAGATAACAAATATTGTCACTGTGATTATGATAAAAATTAGTTATCTTCAAAATATTACAAAAACAATACAGAAGATAACATATATTATTATTGTGATTTTGTGATTATGATAAAAAATTGGTTACCTTCAAAACCCTATATAAACAATCTAAGGGTTTGTTTTTTAATACACTATTATCACTTTCTCCTCCTTATGATATTAACACTTACATAGAGTTCTTAAGAACTTTTGTGCTATAAAAATTTACTAAGAGGTACATATCCATATTCATATGTATTGTCTATTATTATTATTATTATTATTATTATTATTATTATTATTATTATTATTATTATTATTATTATTATTATTATT
>Ga0099823_1000446_pt1 | contig 27154 bp, 15 predicted proteins | sample CowpearedBW_FD_76831 | JGI IMG/M metagenome (GOLD analysis project Ga0099823, IMG submission 76831) | Root nodule microbial communities of legume samples collected from California, USA - Cow pea red BW | ecosystem: Host-associated > Plants > Roots > Nodule | place: USA: California | collected...
AGTGCAAAATACAATTATATAAAGGTGTAAATATTATTCACATAATAGCATATTAGTAGTTTTATTATTGTCGACCACTTCTTGTATTATTCTCTTATCGTATAATAGCATATGAACGAAACACAAAAAACAATAATAATAACTTAATAAGATGTATCTCTCTTACAATAGTGGTAACCCTTATAAATTCAATCATTTGTTATATTTTTAAAAAATCAAATGTCTATATTAAATTTGACTTCACCTATATACATATATGTAATTATAACCTAGTGGTTCAATTCACAATATTCTCAATTACTTAGAAATTTGACTTTATTTATGAAAGACATATATATTGAGTAGACTCAGAGATTTTACACTTGACATACTATCTTATATTTTCACAGAGTCCGTTCCTATTGAGTAGTAAACTAGGACCAAAGTCTCTCTTCAAGTATTGGTAGTTCAATCTTGTTTCATATCAAAGCACGCAGGAACCTCTCTTGATCTCTCAAAACTAAATATATTACTCTATGTGAATTAGATACTAACGAAATAAGGATAAGTCCATCGCATCATAATCCAATACTATCAATCAAACCATCATAATCCAATACTATCAATCAAACCATTACCTCATCCTAAGCATTCAAACTCAATTAGCTTTGTTCTAATTTACTAATTTCTTTTACCTCAAAAGTAGAACCCACACACCCAAAGGTGCACCATACAACTCAACTATCACAAATAACTATAACTATACAAAGAAAAACTATATCAATGATCTAAACATACCCCTCGTGACCATAAAAAGAGCATAGTTTCAAATTGAGTTATCTAAAATCACAAATAGTAACCAAGATTAAAACTAAATCAAGAAAAATAGTAAAGAAAGAACTTACTCTAATCACAAATTTAATTAGTCAATTATGATTATCTCTACACCAAAAGTCTTAAGGTGGGTTCAAATCTTCAAAGAGATGAATGATGAAGTCATAATCTTAAAAAGATGATATAAAAAGTTTAAAAAAAATATTGTAGAGATGAAAATTTAAATAAAATGAGACTCGTTTAATATAAATTATATTTATAATTTAAGTTTTTAATAATAAAGTATTAAAATATCATTTATATAACTATATGCACTCTTAAATTGTTTTATAAATCCTTATAAAATCAATCATTTAATATTGTCTTACATTTGATATAAACAAAATAAACTTTATACAAACACTTTAAAATATCAACAAAATTAATAGTTCAATTATAAATATAGTCCACTTTCAAGTAATATTCTGATTTTACTAATATAAGGATTTACACACACCCAACATAATATATCAATAAAATTTTCATAATAACCATAATGTCATCTTAATGATAGTGTTATTAAACTTATATTTTATTTTTTGCACTTATAAATATGCTTTTTTTTAATCTCTACAAATATATATTTTTATTTTAACCTCTAAATGTATAAATTGTCATTTTAGTTTGACAATTATTAACGGAGTGACATTTTTATTATACTAAACTAGCGAACACACAGGCGCTGTCGCGCCGGTATATCCGCATTTTTTAATTTTTATAAGATTAATAATATTTATTTTTAAAACATATATAATAAATTTTAAAATAGTTGTTAAATAAAATAACTGTTAAAAAAAGTTTTTAGAATAACAGTCAAAATAGAAAAGATTTAAAAAAACGATTAAAAATAAACTAATTATAAAATAATTATTTTTTAAAATAATTAATTTTTAAAATAATAATTAAGGGTAAAATTGAAAAATGAAAAGTGAACACATAAAGAGGAATCCCCTTTATTGTTATAGATAGATTAAGACAAATGGTTATTATGGAGGACTCAGAGAAAATAAGCTAAACAAAAGATAAAATGAAAAATGTTTTGCAACATAGAAGAATCACTACACAACTCACTTTTAGAATAAAATAGTTACTAAATAAATACATTTATATGAAAAATAAACATATAAATGTCAAAGAAGTATAAAAATTAATTGAGTGTCAAAATAACATGATCCAAATAAAATAATTTCAAACCAAATAACTTATATTATAAATTGAAAGTCTCCATTCAAATATAAAATTACCATAATTTATGTTAAAAATAATATTCCCACCAAATGCTCCATCCTACAATATTTAAACATGTAAGAATACATTTTAATGAGCCTAAATTATCAAATCTATCTTTTGTCTTATATATTAAATTCAATTTGACCTCTTTTTTTGTTATTTAATCCTTTATAGTTTAGAAAAATTAAAATTCCATTAATAATTTAAACATGTTTACAGTAAAACAGACAGGAAATACAATTTTTTTAAAGATTTATCTTATTGATTAATAGATAATTAAAATTAATTTTATTAATAATTAGTATAACAGTTAAAATCGGTACTATATTATGTTATATTTGTTTTGTAATGTTTTTTTTCTAATTTTCATCATATTTATATTGATAATGGAAAATATTTTTTTTTACTTTTATTTTTTCAAACATTAAAGGTTAAATTACTTTTTTTACGTAAACAATTGCATTAATCCTTTAAAAAGACAAAAAGGTAAATTCAATCTAATCTATAAAAAAACCTATAAAATAAAGATGAATTTGATAATAAATCCTATTATATTACCTGATTTTTTCCCCAATTCAAAAGCAAACCCTCGAGTCCCAGGAATGATTACTGAAAGAGGAAAAGGGAGAAAGATTGTAGTAGAAACTGTGTTCATAAGCAAAACAAAATTCATCTGAGTGCGTCAATTTGGTTTGCTCTGTGTTCCTCTGCATCACCTCTTCCTGCTTCTACATCGCCGGTGTGCAGCGATTTCCTTTTCTGCGACTTTGAGGTACAGGACAATGATTTTCAGTAATGGGAACCCACTTTGGTTTTGATCATTATTAATATTGCCGTTGTTTGTTCTAGGGTTCAGCTGTGTTCAAATTCAAACCCTAGCCTGCGATTCGTGGTTCAAAGGAATGGCCTCATACAGGCCCTTCCCTCCGCAATCGAGTCAAATTCAAAACCCTATTCCCAGTGGGAATCATCAGTATACTAATAATAATCAAAATTGGGGTGCTTACGGAGATCCCTCTAATGCTTCATTTCCCCAAATCCCTCCAAATTCCAATTATCACCATCAGCAGCAACAACATCAAAATCAACATCATGCTCCGTATGCACCTCCAAATCCCCATCACCCTCACTATCCATATCCGCCACCACCTCCACCGCCACCGGAGGCTTCATACCAGCCTCCGCCGCCACCACCTCCTCCCGCCTACTATCCCTCTAATAACCAGTATAACAACCAGCCACCTCCGCCGCCGCCGCCGTTGTCGCCGCCGCCGCCACCTCCTCCTGTTTCGCCCCCTCCTCCTCCCCCGGCAACTCAGAACAATGAAGAGCGGCGCTTCAAGGATCCTTCCACGTCCGGCCGCCGCGAATATGATCCTTCCAATCACGGCATTGCTCACAAGCAGCACAAGCACCAGCCTCCCGTGCCAGCAAAAAAGGTGAATGGGCCTCCTGGCAGAACTGAGACGGAGGAAGAAAAGAGGTTGAGGAAGAAGAGGGAGTTTGAGAAGCAGAGGCAGGAGGAAAAGCATAGGCAGCAGCTCAAGGAGTCCCAGAACAGTGTTCTGCAGAAGACTCACCTGTTGTCGTCTGGGAAGGGGCATGGCATGATTGCAGGGTCTCGATTGGGAGAAAGGAGATCCACTCCTTTGTTGAGTGCCGAGAGGGTGGAAAATAGGTTGAAGAAGCCCACGACATTTTTGTGTAAGCTCAAGTGAGTATGTTGATATCATTTTATGTTTTCGAGTGTTTTTTCAATTCAATTGACATTGTATTGGTGTTGGCAATGATCCATAAGGCGGGCAAATGTTATTTGTATTTTTTCGATGATGCCACCTTGTGGTTTTGTCGTGCTTATTTCTAACACTGACACTTTTCTTTGTGTATTCTCATTAAAGATTTCGAAATGAACTTCCAGATCCAAGTGCTCAGCCCAAGCTTATGGCTTTCAAGAAAGATAAAGATCAGTATGTTATCTTATCGGCACTTTACATCTGTAGCTAGGAAATATACGGATAAAAATCAGTATGTAATCTAATGGTAATTTTATGATTGTTGGCAGATATGCAAAATATACAATCACATCCCTGGAGAAAATGTACAAACCCAAGCTTTTTGTGGAGCCAGATCTAGGGATACCTCTGGACCTGCTTGATCTCAGTGTTTACAAGTACTGTCCTCTGTTCCTTTTGTAAATTTGAATACTTGAATGAATGAATTATGCGAACTGAGAAGGTATGGTGAACCTTTTTATACAGTCCTCCCAGTGGCAGACAACCTCTTGCTCCAGAAGATGAGGAACTGTTGCGGGATGATGAAGCTGCTACACCTATTAAAAAAGATGGCATAAAAAGAAAAGAGAGGCCTACTGATAAAGGTGTAGCGTGGCTTGTCAAAACACAATATATATCTCCTCTAAGCATGGAGTCCACAAAACAGGTATTAGGCTTTATATATTGACATGATGATGCGTTACACTCTACAAGCAAAAACTTATGAACGTTTCTGTAGTCTTTAACTGAAAAACAAGCTAAGGAGCTGAGAGAGATGAAGGGGCGTGGCATTTTGGACAATCTAAACAGTAGGTAAGTATATTCCACCATTACAAAGTCAATTGTCGACATATGGATTACTATGTGAAAGTAATTTGTATCTTCTAACTAAAATTGAAATCTCTATTTTAGGGAAAGACAAATCAGGGAAATTGAAGCATCGTTTGAAGCAGCTAAGTCTGATCCTGTCCATGCAACGAACAAAGATTTGTATCCTCTTGAGGTTATGCCATTACTGCCCGATTTTGATAGGTACGATGACCATATTTAACTTCCACAAGTAACATTATTGCTCACCCTGATGTTCTATTCATCAGTCTTTTATGTTTGTGATATTAAAGCCTAATCTTTTGATAATAGACGATGCAAACTGTTAGACAACATTCATATTTCATAATAACTAAAGCTGCCTTATATCTTCTGACCTCTTTGCAGGTATGATGATCAGTTCGTTGTTGCTGCATTTGATAATGCTCCCACGGCCGATTCAGAAATGTATGCTAAGTTGGACAAATCTGTTCGTGACGCCTTTGAATCAAAGGTAAGCTTTGCAAAGATGAATGTATTAATGATCAGTTGTTCACATATCCCCTCTTTTAAAAAGATTATCAGATAGGATCTGGTTAAATACTTATGATAATGTAAAAAAGGAAACTCTGTCATAATTTGTGGTGGAGCTATCTAGCATTGAAAATTCAATTTGCCTTTGTCAATACGACAGTACTGGCTAAATTACCGGTTTCTTAGCTACCTGATTGTTGGTCTTTTGGTTCTATATGCGTTTGAAAGTAGCAACTGATGAGAGATATGAAGTAAATAATATTTTGGCTCCTGTGAATCATGGTGCCAATTGCTGAATGTTGTTAGATTGATTCCTATCCATTTTGTGGCTTGCAGGCAGTTATGAAGAGTTATGTTGCAACGAGTTCAGATCCTGCTAATCCTGAAAAGTTTTTGGCATATATGGCCCCAGCACCAGGAGAGGTATGCATTAAATCTATGTATGGATTTCGATTTTGAAGCTTTAGTTATTGTACATAATTATGTATTAACTTCTGGAAATGTCTAAACTTTGTGATGGCAGCTGTCAAAGGATATATATGATGAAAATGAAGATGTCTCGTACTCTTGGATTCGCGAGTATCATTGGGATGTACGTTGAATCATTTTAATACTTCAAAGACCATAAAATTACATGACTGGCTTTAAATTTTCCATAATTAATTTAAGTCATTAACCCTTTCAATGTTAAAATAAATTCCCCTTTTAACACTATTCTGACAATTTTGTATCATCTTAATAGGTTCGGGGTGACGATGCAGACGATCCTACAACATTCTTGGTTGCATTTGATGACTCAGAAGCACGTTACTTGGTATTTTCTGGAGCCAGTATCTGTCTTTTTAACTAAGGATTGGAACATAGTTTCTTGATTACGCAATGTCGATCTGTTAATTTTATTATAAATTTGATATGCAGCCTCTTCCGACTAAACTTGTTTTAAGAAAAAAGAGGGCTAAAGAGGGAAGATCAGGTGAAGAAGTTGAGCAATGTCCAGTACCTTCAAGAGTGACCGTAAGACGGAGGTCTAGTGTCGCTGCGATTGAGCGGAAGGATACTGGGGTATTGCACTGAATTTATCTGTTAAGTTTGTCGGTTTGTTTGAACGCATAAATATAATTTCCTATATTATAATGCTTTAAAGGTTTATACAAGTTCAAGGGGCAATTCCTCGAAGAGAGCTCGTCTAGACATGGACGATGGTCTAGAACACCAACATAGAGGTGCTTCACACCAGGACAACTATCAGTCTAGTGGAGCAGAAGATTACTTGTCTGAGTGATTATTTGATGCAAATGCTGCCGAAGTAAAGCAAATTGGTCCAACGAAATGGTAGTTGGATGAGTGGCTGCAGACAGCTGAATTTTTCGTGGCGCCTTTGTGCTTCAATGAAGAATGCCAACGACAAATCCCATAATTTTGTATGACCATTTTTAACTTGATGCACATACATTCAGAGTGTAGGCAGCTGTTGAATTAATATAGATTTTCTTTTCAATACCATTATATTAGAAAAGATTGAAAAATAATTAAGTGTAAAAAGCATGTCAGACCAAATAGAATCCTGTCATTGCTCAATGTTCATCTGACCTGCTTGCCAATGAAATTACAGCCTTTGGTCATGTTGTGGCATTCTGATTCAGACATGTTTGCTTTTGTGCCTTTGGTCATGTTGTGATAGTTTTATCAAATGGTGAAATTTGAGTGATAGCTGATGGATTGCCAGTAAAAAGTACTGGTCGTGCCATGAGTTGAAGGCTTAGTTTCTGGTGTGGAGATCATTCTACGATTGGTAAGTGAAGATAATTGTCGAATGTGAATTAACTTCAATAATTTTAGACAGGTATTATTCATTATTTAAAACACGAATAGTTGATAAGTGGCTTGGGTATTACTCGTGGAGGTGAGAATATAATTATCAGCCTGAACTAATACTTAACCGTAGATTCAGAAAGGAATTTCAAAATTTGTGAACTGACAGTGCAAAGTCACAAGGACGAAATAAAGTTGCATTAAGGATGTTTTAAGCGGTAATATCGAAATAAACTACATTGTGAATGGGAGAGACCAAGTAAGCAACTTATAAATAGCCGTAAAAATTTACTTCCAAGTTAAATTACATATGCTCATTAATTCAACATTAGTAAGGAGAAGAGCCAAATTTATGTTTCTAAAAACTTGCAGTCACAAGACCCTAACTAAATTTCTGAACATGGATTGAAAGGTTATTTATGTAGTTTTTATAAACCCTAATTAATTTGAAAAGATTAACGGTCTATAGAAATAAACCACCGAGTTTATTTCGGAGAAGGAATTATTGAGAAACCCTAATTTATACACCCTAGATTAACAACCCTAGTTTTAGAAGACTTTTATGAAGGTTCACTACTATCATGTCAAACAATATATAATTATAGAGAAAGTTTTAAAAAGTAATACAAAATAAACTTTTCCATAAATTTGCAGTTTCTTTATAGAGAAAATAACAATGCTCGTTTGGCACGCATTTGCCCGTGAGTACATGAACAAATTCTTTTCTACAAATCTTACAACATGAAGGAGCATTTACAAGGCAAAATTTTCAAGTGAGATGATATTCTTTGCTTATATCTTCTTTGACATCTTGAGATCTTTAAACTATTCATCACAGGAAGCTTCTTCCAGTAGGTCAAGAAACCCTTTGTGGGCACTCTTTTCATCGGTGGGTAAGTTAGGTTGACACCCCCAAGTGGACGCTGCCTCAAACTTAGTCCATAACTCCCTTTTCAAAGTATTTTCACCAGGTCGTTTTCCAGTTTCAAATGAGCTTTCAGGCATGGGAGTGTGCTCTACGTGTTCTAAGCTCCCAACAAAATGATCTGCACATAAGAGAAAAATAACAGCTATTTTCATGCATGAAATCCATGTCAAGTGTTAACCAACGACTCCAATAATTTCTGGTAAAATCCTCAACAAACATTTACAGGAAATATAAAAAGTAAGATGATTTGAAGTTCTCTCACAAGCCATAATCTATAATCAACAGATACAATACAATTCAAATTTCATAAAAGATGCTATATTTAACTTTTTGACAAATTGAGATGGATATTTTCATTTTCATTTTCTTCTCTATATGTTCTTATTGATAAATTTATCCAAACAAGACGAGCAATTGCAATAAGCATTACCTCGGTCACTATGATCTTTGCAAACATCATCACCATCACCATCTTTACACTTGCCGGCTTGTTGATTAAGAACGTTGGCAGTTACGTGTACACACAAGCGATCATCAATATTATCATCAGGTGGCTCCAGCAAAACACATGTTTTAGGAGGTGAGGTAAACCAATCCGGCGATGCTTCCACTGTTTTGTTTCCAATTCCCGGCTTAGAATCGCGGCATATCCCAAGGAGTTCCGGATACTTCAAGGATAAATCCGGCGAAGAATCATCACTACCAGAAGATTCTGAGTCACTGTAACGTATCCCAACAGGATAGGGAGTGCCCTTGCGGAACTTGTGATCACCCAAATGCTTCATTTCGGAAATAGGTTCGAGTAAAAGGCAGGATTGGGGAGGGGACATTTTCAGGCAGGGAGTCATGACAAGAAGCATGGATCCCTTGTCTTGGTTGTTTGGCAGTTGGTGCTTAACTGGGGTTGGTTTGACTGCTAATGAGGACGGAGGGAACTGTGGTTTAGGTTGTTTGTGGTGTTTGGATGATAACGGAAGAGGTGTAAGCATGAACATTTGTCTACCTCTTTCCACAGTGCAATTGGCACGCCAGGACACAAGCGGTGAAGGAGACACCAAACTTAAGGTTGTCTCTTCAGGACTATCACACGCTCTGCTTTCATCATCGTATGAATCTGTCTCTTCTTCCGTGTGAAGTGCATTTTGAAATTTGGGGACCCACGACTACAATTAGAGCAAAGCAAATTAGAAAAAAAAAACAGTAAAATTAAAAAACAAAGAATAGGGTTGAGTAAGGTTTCACCTTCAAAGAAGAGAGCATGTCAGAAAGGACTCGGGAGAAAGATTCAATTTGCGTTTTGTCATCTTTGCTTATGCCATTCTGCTTCTTCTTCTTCTTTATCACATTATTATTATTATTCACTTCAATGGCTCGCACGACAAGCTCATCAATCTGCGAATCCAATTTTTATAATTACACGTTCCCAAAAATTGGGCGTTAGGTTAATAAATAATGAATGATTGCATTGGTTCTCTGGTATTTGAACAGATTGAAGAATGAAATTGTGTGCGTTTGAAAGGATTGAATTGAAAGAAAAGAAAGGTGAGAGAGAATGACGCACCTGATGGAGAAGAGAAGAAAGATCGGAGCGAAGACGATGAAGATCACTGTCTTCAACCTCACTACCCAAACCCATCTTCTTCGTCTGTTCTTCTTCGTTCTATTCTCTACAATGTCTCTCTCTTATTTGAATTTTTCGCCAACGCGGGATTACACCAAACTACGTCGTTTTCTTGGGTTTTCTATTGGACTTTTCGGCCCATAAATTTGTTTGGATCATGACTCCTTCATTAAATAAATAATTTTAAATCCATCATACTAAATACACTAAAATGATTGTACTTTCTTTTTCTAAAATTTGTTTATACACTATTTATATAAAATAATTTGCACTAGAAATTTATCGACAACAATTTCAAATTTCTATATTTTTAAGTTGCAGACATGAATGATTCAGTTAAAACTCACTCAAACGTCCCACTTTACTATTGTAAATACCACAACTTATTTAATGAATTTTACTCCTAATCTTTAAAATTTTGAATAAATTTTAATCAATAAACAACATAAAATGTATTAAAAATATATTGCTGGATATTTTTTTCTTTCCCAATATTGTAAATTTGGTTTACACATACAATTATTTAGACAACGCGACATGATAGTAACATTACATGTCTCTCAATAAAACCCAAGAATATGTTACATGAACAGAAGACATGGAAGGAATCAAAGAATATAACATAGTTTAATGTCGAGTTACAACTTTCATCAATACAAATGACAGAACAATAAATTATCAGATCCTTCCTTAGCTTCGTTATCACACTCTAAAATACATCCAAAATTTTCTACACAAAAATCAAGGTATGGCCCATAAGACATTAAGCAAAATAAATGGCCAAAAATGGATATTGACCCACATGTCCCTGTTCCTATGGATCCATCACTATCATCAACCCACCAAAAAGGTATAGAGCTGGATACAGAGAAAAAAATGAAAAAGAATGAATCCGGTTATGTAAACTATCTTCCCTGAACAAGGCCACTGAAAACCTGGCTATTTCCAGCTAGAGTTGCTTCCCACTCAACAGAAGACAGAAGAATCTGTGAGAGTGAAATCACAACTTGTCTCATATCAGGTCGTAAGATGGGGTCCTCATCCACACATTGCTTTGCCAGTGTAGCCATCTAATATAGCATACAACAAAAAAACAAATCACTACGTGTTTGATTTCCAAAATCAATTAAAGAATAAAAAATTTCAAATCACTACGTGTTTGGTTTCCAAAATCAATTAAAGAATAAAAAATTCACGTTGAATGTGAAGCAACTAATTATTGTTTCTGCGTTAGAGAATTGATTCAGGTGAAATCAATTCTTGGAGAATGGATTCAGGTAAAATCAATTCTCCAACGCTGAACCAAACACAAACTTAATGCAATGTTACTAATATTACAAAGCTGCATGGATTGCTCAATTCAGATATGAAAATATCCATTCTTTGAGGTTTGAGCTGCATTGTCTTCAATTTTCCGGGTCAATAGATCCAAGATATCCAAAATGAGAAAAAAAAAAGTGAAATGGAGAAACTGACCTTAAATACACAATCATGGGGATACAAATCCATCATATTTGGATCAATGTAATCTCTCAAGCTTGACATGCTCATGGAGTCAGGTGAATTCCTAAGAACTCCCAGCATCTGCAATTTAACGAACATCAAGGCAAGGTCCGAGAAGCCAGAAATTTATTCAATAAATGGTGTAACATTTTGAACGTAAATCTCTGTGCTCTATATGTATGTATTCATCTATTGCCACATGGCTCATACAACAAATCTCTGTGCTCTATATGTATGTTTTCATTACAGAACAACTCAACCATCTCAGTAGGTTGACATAGTAAGTAAATTGCAGATTAGTTAATAACATGAGTCACTTTTGTTAGTTTATAAATTTAAAATATTATATTGCAAATTGTGGGACTTTATTTTGAACATCAAATATTATTGCAGATAAGATGAGATAATTACTGCTAAAGTTACTCACATTACACCTTAAAAATCTTTAACGTAAAACCAGGCAGAACTACATTCAGTAGAACTGTTATTAAAAACAACATATTGTAAGCAGAACTTACTATGGATGCCAATGAACGTCTTTCAGGATTTTTTGTTGTTGTGCCTTCTGGTCGAATGATGGCCTCCTTTCCTGATATAATCTCAAAAAGGACAACACCAAATGCATAGATATCACTTTTAGTTGTCGCAAGACCCTCACTCAAATATCTGCAAAGTATAAGAAATAAAAAATATTATTTTATGCAGGAGGAATGAGTGAAAAGAAAAAGTTGTTGGTGACTTTACTTACTCTGGGGCAAGATATCCATATGTACCAACAACTTTGGTAGTTGAAATTTCTCCCTCATTTGCTTTCCCAACAAGTTTTGCTAACCCAAAATCTGAAATCTAGAGAAGACAAAAGAGATGTAAGACAAACGACAACCAAGAAATGTGAAACATTTTGAAATTAAAATAGTGTAGCAGCCTATACTTTTTTATTACCTTTGCTCTAAAGGAAGCATCAAGTAATATGTTACTGGTCTTGATATCACGGTGTACATAATGAGTTTTTGTGTGCTCGTGTATGTATTCAAGGCCTCTGGCAGCATCAAGTGCAATTTGAACCCTCATGATCCAAGAAAGTGGGGAATGACCTGTAAGCAACACAAAAAATTGAAAATAAACCATAAAAGCATAGCTTAAACTTGTTCATACAATAATACATTAAATGTAAAAGCAGGAGTCTATACAACAGTGTTGATTAATATTCTACAAACCAAAGCATAGATGCATAATCTTACCCTTACTTTGAGGATCATGCAAATGGCTTCTAAGTGAACCCTTCTGAGCATATTCATAAACTAGGAAAAGCTCCTCTTGACTAGCTGCATAGCCAATCAACTCTACCTTGACAATATCAATCAAAAGTACAACTCAGGCTTTTGAAATGTGCCATACAATTGACTCCAAAATTAAATCATATAATTTATTTTGATTGGATAGTTAGAAAGGAAATTACCAGATTGGCATGATGAACCTTGCACAAAACTTTCATTTCTGACAAAAATTCTTTTGTTTTAGTAGCAGTCATTCTTTTAATAGCAACTTCCTGCAAGGATTCAAGTAAAATTGGTCTGAGAAAAAAATACCCACTATATATCATAACAAACTTCAACTCTTCATGTACTTGACCCCAAACCTGATCACGAAGGAGGCTATAATAAACAGAACCGTATGTTCCATGACCAAGTAGATTTGAATCAGAGAAACCATCAGATGTGGAGAAAATCTCTTCATATGTAAAGACAACTGGCTTGTCCATTTCAAATACATCAGGCCCAAGAGCTGCAATAATAATGAGCATATTATTATCTATCCATTCCAATTCGAACGGACAAATCATTAATAGGAAAATGGTGACAGAATGAAAATGAATGCAGGTTATATAAGCAAAGTTTTCAGATATCAATAGGAACAATAAACACTTGATGAAAAATCAGTATGTAGATAGTTACTTGAGACTTTTGGAATGGTAATCGTGTGATTGCTGGATTCAGCATCTGTTTGCTTATGTTCAACATGCTTGCCACATATGTACCTTCCAGAACCACAAAAAAAACTTGGGTTCCTTAGAATGTGGAATTTATGAGAAATTTTGCCCTCGGCATCTTTCTCATGAGTTCTGGCATCATCAGCAAAACAATTTGATGATCTCATACAAACACAGAGAATCACAACTAATAATCCAATTAGAATCACACCAACTCCTAAGCCCCCAATGATCCATCCTAAAGGTACATGAGCATTGTGGTTGACTTGATCAGCTGTAACCAAAAAATTAAATTAATTAAATAAATTAAGTGCGTAGTATTTAGTAGGGGACATGACAGACAAGCTCAAAAGAAAGATATTTTCCTTTCACATATGTGATCAGTACCTGAAAAATTATCAAAGGATGGAGCGGGAACAGGAACTGGTGGAGCAGCATTATTTAGGGGATAAGGATCACCAGGAACTGCAATCCATTGAAATGGTAAGGATTCAAGGGTGCCTAATATTATAGCATTTCACTGATACATTTGGAATACTGGTTCATCACTAAATAATGCTAAAGGAATATAAACAAATCCATTGCACGTAAAACATTGAAGCAGTGAACATGGGCAAATATTTGAATGAGCAATTTCAGCTTGGCCATTCAATAAAAAAGGTCATTCCGTGCATATTCTCCCAACTAAACTACAACAGAAATGCAACTTCCACCACCTCAAAACAGATCATATTTGTCCTAAACCTAAGGAAACTAATATATAACCAGAGATAACATTCCTTGACTTAAGCTCAAGATCTCAGACAGATTAACACCAGCAACATAGAAAATATGATATTCTTCAACTTTCACTCTGCATGGAGAAACTACCATAAAGCACTCTTTGTCAACAATCTGCTACCAAGATAACACAACACTTTACAACTTGATTTAATAGTAAATCAATCTCGTTTCGAAACAGAATGCTACTGTGTTCAGGGCAAAGAGAAGATGCAAAGAAAAATCTGTTTAAATGCACTCCGTAACCCCTCCAATCTAGTTCCTCAAACAGTCAAAGTAATCAATGCATGAAAAATAAACAATTCTTCCAACTTTTAAGCAATTGACAGTAGTAGGTATTTCCCGCACACGCATGATTTTCTTAACACATTAAATGCCAAACCAAGAACTTTACCAATTCCCAACTACGTGAATGAAATCACTTTCAATTCATAATCAGCTCATTAAATGTACACATCATCTTTCATTTGCCAGCTGCTTTGTGAATTATAACCTATCCTGAAATTCTATTTTATTTTGATAAAGTATACTTTTCTATTTAAGTGACTTAAGAAAATCTTAACATTACAATTCTCAAAATCACTGTTATATCCAATCACCTTTTTCCTAAATCCCAACTACATAACCCTCAACAGCCCCACCTCAGACATCCTATCCAGACTTTCAAAAATTGACAGTAAGCAGATGCACAAAGCAATATAACACTTAAGTCTAAAACATCCTCGACCAAAACTGAAGAGAACCAAAACAAGACCCTCTCAAACTAAAAACACACACTTTAATCCATAAGGTATGTTTGGACAAATTTTTTCGTAAGTTCCTCTGAAAAAGAAAATGAGAAAAAAAATTGAAATTTACTTGTCTAAAATTAGCTTATACATGAACTAATTTGTAGAACTTCTTTCGTATAGTTTTTCTAATTTTATTTATTTATTTTAACTTACGCATTGTCTTGTTGGAAAGTCAGGTTCATTTTCTTCTAAAAAACATGCGAAGAAACTGGTTCCAAAAGACTACAAGAAAATGACCGAGGAAGATTGCAAGGAAAGACTAACCAGAATCAAGTGGTATGTAATAAAGTGAACCAACTGTGACATTATCCAGATTACTAATGCCATTGACACTCTCAATGCTATCCATGCTAACCCCAAACCTGCTTGCCAAGGACTCAATACTATCCCCATCTCTCATCACATAACTGACCAAATAGTTCCACAGTCCACTGGAGCAGCCACAAAACAACCTCAGAGACACAACAGCACCATTCCTGGCCCTCCTGGTGGTGTTGGGAAGGACAGCAAGGCCGTCATAGGCATTCATCACCACGTCATACACCAACCCCTCATTGGATTTCACAGTGAAGGTGGTATTGGACAAGTATTTCTTGATACCCGCAGCACAAGAACAGTTCTTCCTTATGAACATGTAACCCCACCCGTTGCCTTCAACTGTGATGTCACCCGGCAACACATCAAACATGCTCTGAATCACAGCAAGCGTTTGGTTTGGCTCAGGCTTGAAGGCCATGAAAGAAGTGCAAACGCGGCTTGTGTCCGTACAGTTCATAGGTTCTGTGGAGTAACAGGTGCTGAAGTGAAGGTGGAGAAGAAAGAGAAGCAACCCCCAATGGGGTTTTCTCACGAGAATCATCATTGACTGGTAATATTTAAGTGAGGGGTATTTAGAGCAAAAGGGTCAATGAAAATGAAGCAAACAGCGAGCTTGATCCAGAGAAAGAAAGCAACTTGATCTAAGTTTGAAGGAGAATAGTACAACCAAGTACAAATTCAGTCGGGAAAAAGGAAAGGAAAATCCAGATTGTGCAGAAACTAGAAAGCAAAGTGATGGGATTTCGATGCTCCAGCTTAGATGACAGAAGAACTTGTTTTTGGTCCTTTCTAACAAATTGATGAAAGATGACAAAACACAAATAGGAAAAGAAGTTAAGAGAGATTAGTGAATGGAAGATGGGTTAAGTGCGGGAAACAAAAAGGTGGAAGTAAAAGAAATGGTAGTAGTTAGGGGGGTTTGAAGCTGAAGGGAAGAAGAAAAAGCGAAGGAAGAGAGGCCAAAGAGAGCATTTGTAATGGCAATGTGTTTGTATGTGATTGGAATTGGAAGGGCTAATCGTGCATTGCTTGGTTGTGGTAACTGGTAAATCCCTCACTGAACACAGTAAAAGAGAAAGCGACCTTCAAAGAGGGAACTTTCAGACCCACCCACCTCACCTGGCAGACTCCATTGTCTTCAACACACATTTCTCTTTTGACATTTTCACCCCTCCCTTCTATTCATTTGCCCAATTGAAAATAAGTAAATATATATATATTTTAACTACTTTTTCTCAGGAGTGATAAATATCTATGAAGTCCATCAACTTTACTTTAATGTAAATATCTATAGAATTCGTTTTGGTTCAAAAATTTATACATTTTAATTTTAAATTTTAAATTCTATATGTTTTAATTTTCAATTTTTAAAAGTGAATAGATATAATTTGTTAACCTTATTATGTTAAAATGATTTATATATTAAATACATTTTTCAAGTGACAAAATTAAGTAAAAAAATATAGAATTAAATATGTTTTTATGTCTCCAGTTTTAGTGAAATCTAAAATTAATTTATCTTCGAAACTCTTCCAATTTAGTTCTTCGCCTCTAAAAATGCGTGAATTTAGTTATTTTAACTCAATTTTGTTAAGTTTATCTGACATTTCAAACATATATCATGATAGTATTTGAATTGTTTACACCATTTGATATATTTTCGTTTCAATGTTAACTCAAATATTATCATAAAACGTGTTTGAAATGTCAAATAAACTTAACAAAGTTCGATTAAAAAATTAAATCTACGCAGTTTTAAAAATGAATGACTAAATTTGTCAAAAATTTCGAAGATTAACTAATTTCAAATTTTGCTGAAACTCGAGGGACCAAAAACATATTTAACCCAAAAATATATTAACATATTTTTTTCAATAATATGCTTTTAGTCATTTAAAATAACAATAACAATCAATAGAAAATTGAGATTGAAATAGTTTTTAAAATAGTAATTATCGTAAAAAACAATAGATGTATGTTATGAATTTAATTTGAAGTATATGTATATATATTTTTTAAGAAATTGTAAAGTGAACAAAATTAGAAGGAGTGGCCCATAGACAAAAATCTTGTTTCGTAAAATGAAAGTATGATATTTGAAGAAGTGAGGGTAATATGAGAAATAAAAAATATGGTTACGGAAAGGTGAAGGCACAATAGAGGAAATAGCTGGCAATAGGCAAAAGGAAAAGGACAGTTTGGGAAGTGGGGCCACCCAAAAGGGGTGTCCGATGTGACCAAAACAAAACCTCGCCGAGGAGGATTTCTCAAATCATCGGAGACTCTCCTCGTTGACCTTGTCTTGTTTGACTCGCCGAAACCGACACAAACAGAAACATCATGGACATCGTATGATTCACTGCTTTCTGATGATAAAATTTTTATTAGTGGGACGTGTAAATTGTTTTACCAATTCAGTTTGAACATTAATTTATAATATTATTATTTCTTGCGAAAATAAATTAATTTAAATTTGAGGATTATTTTTACTAAAGATGATGCAGGAGTTATATTGTGTTGAAGTGCAATTGAAGTGAAGAAAAAGTGTGGGTGTCTCCATTAACGAGGGAATGCCAGAAAAAGCATGGCACCATTTAGTGGAAGATGAAAAACTATACCCCACCACCATAATCACCCCCTTCAATTCAACTTAGTGATGTCATATTCTCAACAACAAAAACAAAACTACCAAACACACCTAATTTTTACTATTCTGGTGTAACTTGTTTCTTTTAGAGTGTGATGAATGATACATGTAAATGTTGAAAAAGTGTTTTTTTTTAAATAGTTAAATCCATGTGGAACTTTAATCCATGCAGCTTAAGTGTTCATCATTGAAGGTTAATTCAAATTTCTGAGTATTGAAGGTTTTTGGGAAAAAAATTATTAATTATATGAAGGTCGTAAAATTTCTGAGTATTGAATGAATGAGAAGAAGAATGATAGAACATAAAAATGGAAGACTCACGCACGTGGAACTCTAAATTATACTATTATCTATGAGATACACACATCTCATCAATTACGAATCTTAATTACGACACATTATAATAAACAAATTTTGTTTTTAAACCCACTTGTTCCGGATTTTGGACAATATACGGAATTTCTGGTTTAATATTTGTTATCACTTTTTTTTTTCTTAAAGGAATTTTATTATTAATACAATTCTTTTTGGATCTTTTCTCACATAGCAAGAAGGATATATGTAAAAATGTTAATAATCGATTTTGATATTATTATGAGTAGAAAATTAGTTATTCGTAGAACTATGAATAATAGTACCATGAAAAAGCGTAAGATATGTTTTGAAGATGTCATAAAATATAGTGTTGGAAAAGAAAAAGAAAATTAGGTTAGGTGTTTCCTTGAATTGTTAATAATACCTAATCAACCTAATCCCTGGAACATATACGAAATGAAAGATTAGGCAAAATATGTGGGACCCATAAGCTACGTCACTTGCATGTGAAACCCTTCTTCCAAAGCCATGTGTATTCAAGAAACATCATCAATCATACATAATACACCAACTCATTATTTACGTTTCATCTTAATTAATTAACCAAAAATCATTCTTTTTTGGATTTCAAATAATGTGGTTCATCAAGGTTTGCGATTCCACTATGCTTCCCCCAACACTTGGATCTTGTCTGCGAATCATCATCACCTCGCGTCAAAACTTTTTCATATTATTATTCACCCAATTAATGAAATAATTTTTTAAAAATTAAATTTTGTCAATTTTCTCCTATAATATGAAATAAGATCTTTTAAATGATTTTCTATTTTTTTATTTTTTTATATTCATGAACTTGTAGAAGGACAAACGGATCATTCCACCATTCCACAGGGAGTGCAGGTTAAATTTAGGGGTGCCAGAAAAAAGGCCCAATTAAGCATTATAGTAAAATAGGCCATGTGGATTGCGATAAAGACGACCAACTCATTGGCACCAACCATGGCGATAGAAAATAACTTTTTAAATAGTGCTATAAAATAAGAAAGACAATTTTTTAAATTCTATTTGATCACACACACACACACACACATATATATATATATATGATATTTTTTTCCGTTATTATATAGAAAGTTTATTTCTTATTAGTTGACAGTATAATCTGCATATTCTTCTCTACTTTATTGATCTCTTTTGTCAAGATGGTTCAAGATATAAGTAAATAAATTTGTTGCTTTATGCCTCTTAGAAGAAAATAAGGTGTCAATTTTTTTTAGTATTAATTGATTTAGGTATAAAAATAATTTTTTTTTTGGTACCTTAAAAATATTTGATAAAAAAAATCATACCTTAAAAATGTATCCCAATTTAAAATTTATTTAGAATGTATAAATTTTGAAAAATATATAAATAGTATGAAAAAATATACTCCATTTCTCGCTCACATTAAAAATCTGGTAAGTATATACAATAGCTTTGTTGTATACATATATAAATAGAAAGAAAATTATATCATAAATTTAAGAAATTATTTCAATGTATACAAATATAACAGTCAGGCAAGATGTGAAAAAAAATGTAATAAGAAATGTAAAATTAAGTATTACAACGTTATATATTATATTATTAATTTTACATAACATGCCCGTCTAGCTCAGTTGGTAGAGCGCAAGGCTCTTAACCTTGTGGTCGTGGGTTCGAGCCCCACGGTGGGCGATTATTTTTTCTTAGTTTTTATTTTGAAGTTAAGACTTTTGTTTTGTACCCTCGTTATGGGTTGGGCTTTTCCATCTTATTCACTCCTGGATCACTGTTGGTCCAATAGCTTCAAATTAAAAAGAAGGCCTTTACTGTTTCGTTTTGGTACATTAAAATCTCATTGCTATTTTTTTTTGTCTCTATATATGTATGATCAATATATTCGATGAAGAAAAAAAAAGTACATACAGAATACTAATTTTCTGCGCCTTGCATAAATGACATTGAATTTTATTTTTTTAATTTAAAAAATTAAATCTTATGCAAATTCTTATTTTATACACTATTGTATTAATTTAATTTCGCTAAATGTTATATAATTTTCCCCAACCTTGTTAATCCACAATTAGTTTGATTTCTTAAACAAATTTCATCCAATCAATCATTTGTTTTCTCTTCCTTCTTTAGACCGCAACCCAAAAAAAATGTGACTCAATGGGCTAATAGGGTCCATTTGGGCCGAGTTTGTCACCAACAAGAACAAAAAAAGTTGTTTTAGACCAAGCTCATCTACTTCTACCAAATGAAAACAAACAGGTTAACCTGCTGAGAATTTAAAATAAAGAGTTTTTAAAGTTTTTCTTTTAATGTATTCTATAACATTAATTTAAATAGACAATTATGGTTAAATAATCTAAAGCATACAAATAATTTAGTCTAAATCTCATTTAAAAATTTTATTAGTATTAGAGAAATTAAATTTATAAAATAAACTCACAATATTATCAAACAATTTATTTTAAAAGAAATCTCTTAGCTTCTCCCCCACACTGGAACTATAACATGAAAAGAAAAGGAATTATGGGAGATTGGGTGGGTTAAAAATAATTTATTGATTTATCATCAGTTATACTTCTCTATGTTGAGTTATTGTTAAGTTAAAGTATTTTTTTAGAAGGGAAATGTAGTTTTTAAAATAGTAATTTTTAAAATATTAAAAATACATTGGTATATAGATTCAACTTAAATTAAATACTTCAGGTATTGATAATATAATAATTTTGTATAGGAATTTAACTTTATTGCATAACTTTAGGTTCACTTTGTACATTTACTAATACTTTCACCTATATCTAATCTTAGTTGGATAAGATGTTATAGTTTTTTCTATTGTAACTTTAGGTTCACTTTGTACATTTTCTATTATCAAAACATGCAATAAAGTTATATAGATTCAAATGTTAGTTAATGAGTAAAATCAAATGCCAAATAATAAATGACTTTTATGTGTTGTAATAGTGAGAGTGTCATATTGGAAAGACTCATATCTTTCATTTAAGAACAAAACTCATAAGTATATATTTTGACTTTGTTCAAAAAATCATAAAGCAAGGAAGTGTGAATATGTAAAATATTTATCCTAAATCCTAAAAACATTAGAACTATATTAGTATTTTACCACTCTTATAGACTTTTATAACTATTTTACCACTCTTACCGAAATGTTTGATATGTTCCGAGTTTTTACTACACTCATAACTAACATTACTTGTAAAGTCAACTATATTAGTAATATAAATAACTAGCCAAAAACATGAAAATTAATCATTAGAATGGTTAAAGTAAGTAATGAAAATAGATTAAGAGATGATCTTTATAAATAAAATTTAAGTTGTTTGTATTCACCAAATTTTCATTTGTGTGTATTCAAAATTGTTTATATTTAAGTACTGTAAAATGAAACAGGGACAAAATATGTACCCAAATTAGACATTTAGAAGCAGAAAAAAATGGAAAAGTTGTTAAAAGGTGTTTTCTTGAGGTTGAAGACAATGGTGAACAATACAAACCAGACGCCAATACATGCATCACTTTATTTTTATATCAAAATAATGAATATCTTCCTAATATTTCCAAAAACCTACACAAAGTTTGAACAGATATAGATAACTATAAAGTTTATTTTAATATTTCAATAGATAACATGACAAAAAATATTCTTGATTATTTTCTTATTAGTTGGTTTATCATTTCAAATTTTAAAAATAGATGTAGTAGAAATATTATGTATGCATACTTATTATAAAAATACCAAAGCAATTATCATAGCACTTTGATTTAAAGACGAAGAAAAAATATATTTGTTGTGAGATATATGAGTGTATGATTATCACAACTAAGCATTGTCCATTTTTAAAACCTATCTTAGGCACTTCCTATTATTCTAAAGAGTTAAATTCGAAAAAAGTAGAAATAAATGCAGTTACTTCCATAGTCTGCTAAAAGGGAGAAGAAAAAAAAAAATACGAAGTGAAATGTTTAATTGTTGTCCATTTTCTCAAACTAAACAAACACTAGGCTTAGTTCTTGGTCCACACTATTTCTGAACATGAATTCACCACAAAAAATTAATGACACAAACATCAACAGAAAAACATTAATGTCACAAAGGGACCATATTGTCGTGGGTCTGTGCTTTACCATCAGATGAACAAGGACTTTGGGAGTTTCAATGCTCTAAAGGACAAGATTTAGGTATGTTGTAAAGCAATGTTTTAATGAGAAAAGAAAGAAAGAAAATTTTCATTTACCAAATCTACAAAATGAAACAAGTAAAACAATAAATTAATATAAAATTTTTTACTTTTATAAATATTATATAATCCTTTTAAATTATATATATATATATATATATAAATAATTCTTTATTTGTTTATTTGTGATCCATTTTCAAACTAAGAACTAAGTTAAAGGCAAAATCATGAGTACACATGAGTTTGTTTATTCTTGCACGTGCAGAAACAAATCAGAAGTTCAGTAAGAACAAGGTACATTCCTTGATACAAACATTACTTATTAATTGAATATTTCATTGTCTAATATTCAACATTGAAAAGAACCAAAAGGTCAAATAAAAACACTCTTTAGTCTTGGAGTTTCAGAATGGAAGAATGCCCCAAACTGCTTCATTCTTTATTGCCAAATCAAGTAGTGTGGCTAGTCTTGCTTATTTCTAACTGAAAGAAAAAAAAAATGTTCAATGATTGATCACAGAGAAAAAAATCAGAGAGGAAAATAATGAACCAGTTCTTTTCAATTAAAAGAGTCAAACTCACATGCAAATGCAGGAAGATCAGAACTCTTCAACACCCTCAGCCTCTTCACTGTCGACACGAACATGCTGCAAAACAAACATATTCAAAAAGAATAACATAATAATAGCAATCACAGCTTCCAAGAATCATAGATTTCTAACAATAGCTACATCATGAGATGATAATCAAACTGTGGCAAAGAGAAAAATGAAACTGCAAGAGTTACTTTTAGTCTAGTGTTTATTTATATACATTGCATGACAATGTAATCTGTGTATATCTTGGCTTCAAAGTATAGTCATGCAATAGAATATGAAAAAAAAAATGCATTGATAAGGTGCTTACTGCCAAGGTACATCTCCAACAAGCATTTTGTCTCCTTCATTATCCTCATAAACAAGAGTATATTCTCCACTTCCAACCAGAAAACCTGTGTTGCCTTTCTCTTTCTCTTCCTCTCCCTTGTTTTGAATTCCACCAGCAATGAAATCTCTTTGTGCAGAAAAACAGTGGGAAGAGGCAATATGAGATAACTTCATCTCTGCAACAAGAGTCCTTATCAGAGAAGAATGAAAAGAAAAATATAAAACTTAATTGGTATAAAACATAGCTTAGAAATTGAACCTGTGCATCAGTGTGCATGCATTAATGTGCATCAGGAATTTGTTGAACAGATGTTATTTCCTTCTATTTAGCAAGTTTTTACGAAGGTTGAGATTAACTGAATTACTTTTATTATTATAGAAACAAATTTCTGTATTGAAAACAATTGTGTAAACAACAAATATGAGTAAATCCACCTCACTAAAAGGCTAAGAGTGAAACCTGCAAGTAGGCCTCTAAAGAGCTCATCAACACCAGAGGAAAGTTTTTCATAGCTGTCATAAGCATTAATGTTCAGTTTTCTTCCTATAGGAACACCATCCATATTGATCTTCACAAACAAGCCTTTGCCACAGTTGTAAGTAGGTTGTTTGCTAGCAACGTTGTCTGGAACAAAATGTTGATATTGTTGGGACCCAGTAGGCAGCTTTGAAGAGCTTCCACTTGCAATGTTCTTCCTGAAGGAACGAATTGGAGGCCAACCCACTACTGGATCCGAAACAGTTCTGCTTTTGGTGTTCATATACAAAAAATTTCAGCAACAACATCAACAGTAAAAATATTCAATAAAAAATTTATTCTTATATAACTATAATCCAAAATGCTGTAGAAACAAAGCTTTTTTGCATGGACTAATTACAACAATATCAAAGGTGATCTGAGAATGAATATATATATATATAATCATGAAAAGTTGAATAAATATAGGTATATAAGTTAAGTTTTAAAAAGGTTCTGCAACTGCAATATTGTCTGAAACCTGAAACATTAAGGGTTAAATATTTTCTGCTATCACAGTTACGTGTTGCATAGGCTATGTTTGTCTCTATTTTCCGACAATATCAAAAACTGTGACAAAACAGCAGAGGCAGTTTAAAAACCTCGTATACAAAAGAGAAAAGTAGTACCTTGTGCATACGGTCGCTTCTGCATAAGAGGGTGAGAATGCCTTGTTCTCTACACAACAAAGTTGTTGTGACACTTCCTTTCTCATCATTAACAAGTTTTGTGACCTTGATTGGAGTTGAAAAAATGATGAAACATTTGGTTTAGCCTGGTGTTGGTAACTCCATGCATTGGGCACCATAACCCCACCTGGACCTGGTTTGTCAGAAGTGAAAATTTCATGAGGTGAAAAGTAACCAAGAGTGAGCGGTGATTCGTTTCTTTCTGTGATGTATTTTTTGATGCTTTCATCGAAAGACTCTTCGCTAGGTGGACCAAGCCTAAGCTCCAGTTTCCTCTCCTCTGAAGACCCGTGGCTTCTTTGCCACATCTTGCTTGCAATCGTGTTCTTCCTTTGTTTAGGAACAAACTTCTAGTTATAGACTGAAACAGCACACGTACTTGAACCTTTGATATCTGAAAAAGCACCTGTCAAAAGAACAAAAGAATCGATGAGAACCATGCCACGTGTTAAGAGAGAACAAATATCATCACACAATTCACTGGTAGACAATATAGAAGATGATGATGAAAACATAGCATTCACTGAATCGACCATCAGATATACTCACACGAGTACTTTGATGTGACGTTGAATTTCCTTCTGCTTTTCACTGTTTTCTCTAAGAACTTTCGAGAAGAAAAAGTATATTTAAGTAAAATAGTAAACGTTTTTGCAGCAGCATGAGCTCCTAGTGTTGTGTAAAATTTGTCTCATGACCATCAACACTGACATGTCTGCAATGTGGTTGGAACCAAACTGAAAAAACATATATAAAAAGTAAGCTTTTCACAGCTAGTTGATTACACTGCTGTTTATAAAGCTGATTCCAATTGATAAAATAGTTATAATGTATCTGATACAAAGATACATTATTTTAAACACATATATATAGATTCAACATATGAAGATACATTACATACCACTGTATATGAGCATTACACTGAGAATAGCAAGTGCATAGAGAATAGCGATAATGAATTGGTTGGTGAAGATGTCTCAGAAAGTATCATCATTGAGCATTCCAATGATGGTTCAGGAATTGGTGCTGCTCTTCTTGCAGCCTCTCACTCCCAGTACCTTGATGCTTATAATAAAGAACATCATCATGATATATTGGGATGTGTATCAATTATTTTTTGTGGTGGCCATGATCCATTTATGGCCACAGTATTCTTGGGAGTTGGGAGGGTTGACTTGCAAAACCCCTTAATTTAACCCAGTCTTTGCACCATTTACTTCCCAACATTTCTCTAAGCTCATGTATTTAATTCTCTCAGGAGGATTCTGCATTTTTCTCTTGCCTTCTTAATCTCAGCATCTTATTACTTGATCTGTTTCTTATCCAGTGTCAGTTTTTATTAAATTGCATCTGTTTAAGAACCGTTTTCAGTAATTACACAAGCCTGTTCTGCACCATTCTTTGAATACATAGATACCTTTTGTGCAGAAATTACTGGATTACTAGCTGGTGATGAGACTAAAGATAGATTTTGGATCAAGTGTTAGACTTTTCTGCCAGGTGTTCTTTGATATACATGTGGAATTAAAGATCATCATGAATTTCTTTGTTTTGCTTCTGTCAAAACTTCCAATGTTGCAAAATGCAGTTTTTCTTTCTTTTATTTTCACTTAAAAGCATTGCTTTAAAACATACCTAATTCTTGTCCTTTAGATCCTTTGGAACTCCCCACGTACATGTTGGTCTGACGGTAAATTCGAAACCCACGATACTATGGTCCTTTGTGACATTAATGGTTTTTTTGGTGATGTTTGTGACATTAACTTTTTCTTGGTGAATGGACATGCTTAATGTTAAGAAGTATAGAGCGGACCAAGGACTAATCCTATTAGTTCTGTTTGTTTTGAGAGAGACGCAACAATCAAACATTTGACTTTCTTCTTTTTTTTTCCCCATTTACCATATACTACAGAAGCAAGTGCAGTTATTTACACTTTTTTTTCCAACTTTAACTCTTTTAAAATAATATTTTTACGTTTAATGATGATATTAGACATATTTTTAACTTTAATGTTGAAATAGGATAATGTTGGGACACCTTGTTAAAACTATCAAAATGGGATTACAATGAGAAGGTCCGAAAATTCAATAAAATAGATTAAATTAAACTAAACCAAAAAAAAATAAATTGTGGCATAAATTAAATTAGGACATTTTTACCGACATATTTAACTTCCAACCTAAATATACTTTAGGTTGAACCAACCTATAAAGTTATGAGTCCACCCATTTTGTAAAGTAATAATTATATTTAAAAATAAATAAAAATAATGTTACTTTTATTGAAATGTATAAATGTATTATACTTGTATCACATCATAATATTAAAAGTTAAAATGGTTAAAATATTGTAATATATTTAGAATAGAAATAGAAAATGGAGTAGGAGGAGGTTTTTTACAGCATTGGTGATAGCATATAGGAAATGCCTAACATATAGGTTTTAATTTGTGGCAACGGATGAAGGTTAAGGTAATGTAACGTATTTATTGTTTAAACACCTAATTTAATTTATGTTCCCACAACATCACATGATCAAAAAATATCTCACTAGATCTTCAAGTCCAAAAGATCAAGTTAGTTTTTTTTTTTTGTATTTAATTCAGAAATGCGCGTGTATTGATTTCACCATAATAAAGTAATGTGTGTAAATATTTTCTTTCGTGTTGACAACACCATTTGCATGCAATGGTTATCGATTCATAAATAGATAGAATACAAAACTCTTAAAAAACATCGAGACTAGAAAAGAAACAGATCGATGAAGTTAACAAGGCAAGAGAAAAAATTGCAGAATCCTGCAGAAAGAATTGAATACACATAAAACTTAAACCAATGGTGAGGAGAAAAGGTGGCAAAGATTGGTCTAAATTAGAGGCTGAGAAAGTCA
>Ga0099823_1000447_pt1 | contig 27149 bp, 16 predicted proteins | sample CowpearedBW_FD_76831 | JGI IMG/M metagenome (GOLD analysis project Ga0099823, IMG submission 76831) | Root nodule microbial communities of legume samples collected from California, USA - Cow pea red BW | ecosystem: Host-associated > Plants > Roots > Nodule | place: USA: California | collected...
CCAAGAGTTCTTCCCACTCCCTGAAATGGAACATGCTGCCTTTCGGGTTCCTGTAACCATGACCAAATGCACTTATAATTTACACTCTGGGCGTGTTTGGTTTCAGACTCAAGTAATTATGCATAACAAAAGGACCCGGATTGAATTTCAAAATGCAAAAGTTAAAAAGCCCCAAAACTAGTAAACAATGTCAACAAAATTCAGTGCAGTCTAACATAAATGGGACAGGAACGAATAAAAAAACTCAAATAGAAACCTCACAGGATAGTTCTCATTCCTTCTGATGAGGTTAACGTTAACAGATGACCTCCTATCTGCAGGTTCAAGCTCTTTGGGACACTCGGATTTTTTTATGCTCTGCATTAAAAAATAGCAAATATCATTAAGCACAACGAAACCATTTTATGCAACCAATAAGAAATTAAAAGTAGCCCAAACACATTTCTGGGGCAACATTCTTACATGGTCTGGAAATAAATTATGAAAGCAACTAACCAAATACTTATATAATAAAATATGTTGGATTTCAGAAAGAATTTAAATAATTTTCACGAAAATGTAAGTGGAATTTGTTAAGATAGTCCCCGATTTCCCGAAAAACATTAAAAGGTCAATACTCCAACATCAGGATTTGTCTTTCCAAGAACTCAACCTCATTATTTCCGAATTATTTTACCATCAATGGAATCAGAATCTTAAACAGCATCACCTCCAGAAATGATGCATTTTCAGGATCATCCAATCTCCTCAAAGGTCCATCATTTACAGTGAAACCATTACTCCAGAAAACAATGTTGTGAACAACAGCCTCAGGTTGCTGATTAGTAGTAGACTGTGCAGTTTCCCCCGAGAGTAACCTACCAGTTCCAGTAAAGCTAGTTGACCTTGGAGGTTCCTGAAGCTGATCAAGAGGCCTTTCAATAGCACCAAGTTGCCTAGCTTGATTGAAAATCGCATCCACATCATTTCCCTTTGAAGGATCCTGGACAAGCATTCCACTGAAGATACAATGTACAATGGTTAAATACTGGATAGAAAATAATCAAATTGTTAAATCAACTGAACAAGTGTATCTGCAAATCTCTTGAAAAATTGATGTACCAGTAATTTTAAATTTTCAAATTCCAAATGTGAAATACTTTCTATCAAGAAAATCAAAGTGATTTTTCACTGTATGGTGCTTGATGATCTAAACAAGAATACAAGTGAAGCATACAGCTACATTTGTAAATTTTGAAGAGGATGAAGTGGAGTCGGTTGGAGATGGCATGGTGCCACTCTATTATTTGAAACTTCTAATGAGGGATTGTGGAGATCCCCTTTCCTTTATTTGAAAGTAAAAATAATAATTACCCAAGTGAGTATATTACAAATTCATCTTCTAGTATTGCCCTTTTAATATCCTTACTTTTAGCAAACAGGCTAAGGTGTTGGGTTGAAATTATTGAAGGCTAACCTCAAATTATAACCACTGAAAACCCTCTAAATTAGAGAGTATCGAAATTATTAGTCATAATGGTGAGACAATTTTGGTTCCCATCCCTAACCATCTGAAAATGGGAATATCCTCTTTCATTCTGCTCCACCCATCCAAACACAGCTTAAAATTGAATACATTACATACTATATGAAAATATCACTAAAAATATAGACATATAGGTACCCCAAGCTACTAGGCTATTTAGTTTGATAAATTCAAATATTGTGAACTTAAACCAGCTTAAAGCATTAATCAAGTGGGCAATGCTTGAAGTCATAATATAACTACACTGGTATTATAGACTTTGAAGGCTATCACTTCATTGTCCCATTCTTTAACTAGCTGAGATGGATCTGAATGGTTTTGAAAAACCAACTTCTATACCAGAAGAAAGGAACCAAACTTTAAGCAGAATAGCTTCAAAGCAAAAGTTCCAAACCTCTCATAATAAGCATGATTTTATTTCTTTTAATGCCTTAAGATAAGTTTTCAAATTCTTAAACCAAAAAAGAGTTTTATAAAAATCTTAAACCACTTTACACTACTAAAGTGTCAAAGAATACGTGCATGTTTGTGTTACCATTCACTGAACCTTGCATTTCCAGAAGACCCCCCTACTCCCGTTGATTATGAATTGAACATGCATCAGGACCTCTACAACAGTTTCAACAGTAACACATACAAGTGATAAGCTGAAATCTAATCACTAATTTCGGTTTAAGAAAATTGTCCGAGTACCATCACAGCAGTATGCCAATAAATGTCTTGGTAAATGTATTTGTGTCTAACTCAATATCACAAAATTGACTTGTAAAATGGAGTTTATACTCCACTTATATATTATGATTTGGTAATATATCTAAGTGATATAGATCTCTAACAAAACTGCTCAATATCTTTAAATTAGGATTAGATATTTGTAGGCGGCAAACTAGTTTCAATGAACTTGACTAGACTTATGCATAACTCAACCTCTCAAATCTGGTCTGAGGTTTGCACTCATGTCTATTATGATTTGGTCATGTCCATCATATGGAATCTCCAACAAAATGTAAATGTTGACCCATGCAAGAGCACATGGGGGAAAAGGTTACCAATCCACACACACAAAACAGTCACAACTTAGGTCATAAAAGATCAACAAAATAATAACAACTACAGGAAGACAAAAGCAAACATGCAAGCATAATCGCAATTCTGAATTCAAATAAACATAAATCATACTAGAAATTCATACGATCGAAAAAAACTGTTCCCAAAATCTAACCTAGTCCTTGGACTGGTGGTACGCCAGCTTGATGCAAGTCAACTCTACCAATCTTTACAGTAATAATTGGCAAGGGAATATGTATACAAGAAATTATATTAGGAAGCTGCTAGAGTTTGTATAGCGTGGACTTGAAAATATACCGAGTGAAATAAAACGCCATTTGTTGTTTCTAATTGTGTTCTGTTGGTTGGAATTCAAGAATTGAAGGATGAGAAGATATGAAGAAAAGAAGAAAATGACTAAGAAAGAAGAGAACCTCTTCTCGCCGCCGGTGTAGTACTCCTGAGGGCCATCGGAGTCGCTGTCGGAATCGGCGGAAGGACGGTTGAGATCGGAGAGAGTGCGAATTTTGCCTGCTTGGCTGCTCGACGCCCTCGATGCCTTCTTGTTGTCCCGCGAGGCCATGTCGATCAGGATTTCACAAAAATCGTGAGAAAGAGTCACTCGCCTATTTTTTGCTTTGCGCTCTAATATTTAATACTCTCATTATACTCAATAAATGCAAGGTATTTTTTGTTGAAATTTTTAAAAACCGAATGTGATAAACAATGATATAAAATTTTAAAATCTAATAAATAATGAGTCGAACATATTGCAAATAAAATATATTTTATCTTTGAATTTATTATATTATCTATGTTGGTAATTTTTTTATGAAATTGTCATATAACTTGTATTTAGTTATGAAAATAATTAACTTAGATATATTTTAGCAAATATATAAATTTGAATATATAAGTTCAATATAATATCAAGTTGTGTAAATGCCTATTAAAAGTATATTTTACTTTTTTTATTATTTCTGAATCACAAAAATACGTAGTCGCAATGTATTTTGAAACTTAATGTTATTATTAGTCAGATAATTTTTTGATCTAACATCTGGTTTATCGCTCATATCCAAGTCGGATAAGTAAATCTGATCCAAGTTTTACAATTGCAAAGTTTTTAAACTTTATTGTACATCTTACACACTTTATATAAGATTTTATTCTAAAAAGCATAAAATACGACTAAAAAAAGTAATTCAATCCGAAAAAACTAATTTATATTAGATTGAATTTAAATTTAAAAATATAGATTAGAAAAAGAGTCAAGCAAACTTAATTAATTGGATAAATTGTTTTTACAACTAATTTAATAAAAGTACTTCAATGTAAAAACATTAGCAATATATGATTGAATAACCCGGTAAAAACTTATTCTTGATGCATAAACTTATTCTTGATGACGTAACTAATACAAAAACAAGTTTGAGAACCAAAAAGCGTAAATAATTAAACTTCTAAACTTCACCTCGCATTTCAACTGAGCTACTTACTAGAGGAAAAGGAAAAAAAGGTCAGAATTTCACTAGGTAAACCAGTTTTCTATCCCAATAAATTAAGATCACAGTCAAACAAAGAATTCTAATGCTCCCTTTCAAAGAAAATAGAAGAGAAAATGCTAGTGACACTTACTTTTATATTCTCTGGTTTCTATTTTTACCATGCGAAACCAATCAAATCCAGCGACTCTATTGAATAATGAACAGACAGACAAACATTTGTATTTTGTAGCGTAAAAAAAGGTCTCAGTCGCTTAGTATAGTATCTTGGGATGGGAAGAGGTTGGGACCTTCCTGTTTGCGGCAGCACTACGCAGCGCCTCCTGTCGACTCTCGGCGCATTTTATGTATTCTTGAAGAGCTGGAAGCTTCGCTTTTTCCCCCTCTTTAGGCACTTGTCCTCGAATAATCTGTCCATCAATTAATAATACTAAGATATCCACTGAACACTAAGACTGGTGGAAATCGGAAAGAAAGAGGATTACCTTTGACGCCCACGATCGTTCTGCTTGCTGACAAACATCTCTGATATCTCTTCCAGACATACTGAAACAACAAAAAACGATAAAAGTCACAAAAAAATGAGCAAAACATTTTTGAGACAAGGTAAAACAATGTAGTTAATTGGAGCCTGTTGAGTGTTCAAGTTATGAAAAAGGCTTATGAGCAGTTATACATGATTTCAACGATTTAAGAATGTGTCATGGCGAAAGTAAAAATAAGAGGTCAATTCTTCTAAAGTTAACCCAACTTACTCTTCTGTAACTCTTGCAAATTCTTCTAGTTCGTGTTTGGACAGGTGCTTTGCATATTTGGATGCTATTTCCTGACGATTCCGATGATCAGGTAAGCCAAAAGCGATCATACTATCAAACCGACTACAAGCAAAAGGAGAAAAAAACAGTTAGGGTTTAATTCCTCCATGCTTAACCGTAATTTGTATTGATGCTCGCCTGATTAATGCGGGATCAAGGTCTTCCTTTCTATTTGTGGCAGCAATGACTACTACTTTCTTATCCTGCTCAAAGCCATCTATCTGCAAAATTTGCTTCATCCATCCGTCAAATTGCATAAAAAAGTAACCTTTCAGCGTGTTTTTATTTAGTTTAGACGAGTTATTGATACAAGAGTTTCTACCTAACAATGATTTTTTTTCTACATTTAAGAATTATCAAGCTGTTTACTGTCTTAATACGAAAGTCCATTACTTTGGTTCCGGCAATACTAAAATTTCAATATTATAAAAAGCTACCACAACAATCAAAAGTTATCCCAGTAAATGGTTAGTAAATCAACCAATACTAGAAAGCTGTTAAAGTCAAAGAACATATCGTAAATCAATCTTGACGAGTACATATAATATAATGCTAAATAAAACTTACAAACTGAAAATAAGTCTTTATAAACTCTTCACTACAAAATAGAACTTCAAAACTCCAGCACACAATCCTTTTCTAAAGACATATGTATCATAAAGCAGTAACCAACAAGATTAACCTGTCTCAACAAGACTGACAATATTCTACGTGTAGCTTCATGCATTTCATTGTCACGTGCAGCAGCAAAAGAATCAATCTGTATCGCAAAAAGTAAAAACACAAACAATACGTAAAGAAGTTTTCCAGAAAATCAACAAGTGGAACAAAGCAACTCCATATCAACATTCTCATTTTGTTACCTCATCCAGAAATATAATAGCACCATTTGGAAGATTGTTTGCCAGCGAAAACACTTTCCCTAGAAGACGTTCACTTTTACCATAGAACTCGGACATTATTGCCTCAAGTGGAACATATAGTAAAGGGACACCCTGCCAAATCAAGTTCACCGATTTCAGTTCACTCTATATTTACCCCTCATAATTAATACCATATTGCAGACAATCAAGAATCATAAGCATAGTTATCATTGCCCTGTACGTGACCATATTGAATACAGCTCTTTTACACATGAGCTCAGAACCATAAGCTATAGCTGTTTTCAGTTAACCAGATAACATGAAAAAGTTTATGTACAGTTATGGTTAACTTAATTTACAACCAGTTAATTTGATCAGCCCTACCCCGCCCAAATCACCAGCCCAAATCAAAGATGGAGATACAACTTGATCAATCTACTTCCCTTACCCCCAGAATTCCAGCTGGCAAGAAGACCAGCTCTTCCCCTGTGTCCAAATAGTAACTATATTTCAATTATGAAAAGATTTCCCACTCAATCACCCTTGTTCCTCCTCCTTGCAACCACAGTTGCAAAAAGAAGAGGTAATTGCAAATATTGAAGCAAGACTTTTTGAAGCACCTAGACTTCATCAAATGAATTCATTCTTTACTTTGACCACAACAACATTCTTAAAGCATAGCTCTGAAATAAAAAATAATTCTGTCTGGCAAAGAGTAAAATACAGAAAATCACAATCTCAAAGCTTACAGAACAGACATACAAACCAAACTATGAGGAATGAAAACATGCACAAACAAAGTAAGGATATATAGTAATATTAATCAGCAGTAGTCAATACATGGAGGAGCTTTCCCCATGAAAAACACAAGATTCAACTTCCTGGTAAGTGACAGAGCTAAACAACCAATTTTGACATCGAAGTGGAACATGAGTACCCAAAGCAACAACTTCCATAAATGTAACTTCAAGAATAGTTTTAAAGTATATTTTTCTGTTGGTAGAGGATAGAGCAGGATATTCAGAAAGCATTTTAAAAATAAAGCTAAGGGGTAAAATTGTAAAACAATTAAAAGCAACATACCGCTTGATTGGCAATAACACGAGCACAGGATGTTTTCCCTGTACCTGAAACCATAAAATGTGCTAATCAAACATAATTTAATGTGGATAATGAATATTAAAGGCTGTATACTGATGCCAGTAACTTCTATTGAGATTCAAATTTCAAAGATGCAGTTTCTTACTGAAACAGTGGCAAAATCTACTAAATATCTAGGATCCTGCGCATGAAATAAACGCAGTTCAAACTTCGGAGATCATGAGTATATTGATATGCCAAAAGCTCACATAATAAATGAAATGATTGTTAGAAATTAGAATATGTGAAAATATTTCAAAAGTATCTTAGCATTGGCTGTCATGTTCATACAATTTATTTCACTAATTTTAATTAAGATTATGATCAGTATAGATCTAGGTCTTAAGAACAAACTTAGCAAGACATTCCATTACATAACAGAATATTATGCAAAACCCATTTTTCCCTCAATCTCCTCCCCCTCTGTATCCAAAATCACATACTTCCAACATGGTATCAAAGTGATACCATCATAAGACCTGTTTCACCACTAATTAGCTGCTAAATTACCTCAACTCAGGAACATTTTCATGATTTCCCTTCAACTGTATTGTCTCTCTTGCCTGTTTCTTCTTTGGCATTAGGTCACAACTATTTTATCATCCTCATGATCATCAGCTTTGTTCTTCATTTCAACTATCTACTTCACCAGTTTCCCACGTATTTTAATTTTAATGCGTTAGACAATTTTGGGTCCTGTCATTTACTCAAGGTTTCAATCTCCTTGACATGTATTTTAGCATGTCCAAGATAGTTTCTGGCTGCTGCTGCTGCTGCTGCAGGCAACCTACTGCTGTATAATTCAAGATGGTTCAGACCTTTGCTTTCAGTTCAGCCTTGCTGCCACCACTCCCTCCATCAGCTTGCCTCATGACAGTCTTAGAGAATCATCAGCTTGCCATTCTACATATCTTAGTACCTTTTTGTAAATGGTTTTTTAGGTTATCAACAGTTTGTATTTGAGAAAATAGCTTTCCTAATGAGAACTTTTTTTTTCCCATACATATGTTTTCCCTTTCAGATTCTATTTCTTGTGAGAAAAATTGGCTTTTATAAAAGAATGGAAAAAGCAAAACAGAATATAGAAATTCAATCAAACTAAGCATATGCCCTGCTTGGATTACAACATTATACAGAAAACATGTAAAAGAGTCTAAATGACACACCAGGTGGACCTTCAAATAGCACAGCTCGAGGTCTGTTTGACTCAAACTTATGACGAGTCCCTCGGGCAATATCATCGTATACTTCAGGACTATGCAATGCCAATAGTATTGTATCTTCTATTAATCTACGAAATTAAAGATTTAAGTAAATTTACTTTCGTGCATAATGAGAAATAAAAGCTGAACACACCATGTTTATAAATGATACTAGGGGTTAAAAAGTAGTGTTACAGAGCTCTTGTGAGATATAGAAACCACATTAATCATATAAGCATGACCCAGTTGGCTGGATTGACAGACAAAACTCCCATTCCCTTAAATACTAGAATCTAATCACATTAGCTGAAATATAAACATAAATAGTTAGAAAAAAGAAATATATACGTCTATTTCAGTTTTGCCCACTTGCAACGGAGGTGTCAAAAACCATAAAATTGAAAAGCATCATGAAAAACATTTGCGTTTCACAAAATTAGATATAGAAAATTCAGATAGTTGAAAAGCACAAGCCAAATGTCCAGATTTACATACCGTTTTTGATGTTCATAACCAGCAATGTTGTCCCATGATATCTCAGCATCTTTCAATATACCTACGGGTTCATCAAGTCCATAAATTCTCACTCCCATACCCTCAAGATCAGAAATAGATTTATCTACAGATGGCACCTTTTCAGTCTCTTCCCTTGGTTTTCTTTCCAGGGTGCTTTTTTGTCCCAACTTGTTACCGGCTAATTGTAAAACAGAGATGAAAGCATCAAGCTCTTCAGGACTCAATTCCCCTTGCTTAATGAATTCAATTTCCTGCAATATTCACATTTTTCTATTGAACAATGACCATTTTTTTCAATGCAAAAAGTAAAAATAATGAGTAGATCAAATTAAGAAATATGAAAAAAAAAAATATACTTACAGCCTTATCTGAGCCAACGAGAGAATGAAATATGAGTATACATAGATCTGTATCTTCTGTATTTATATCTTTCGATGACATGTCAATGCCATTCTCTGGAATATGTTTTTGTTCTGATGGATTAGAAAGGGTAAGTTGCCAAGCAACTGGGCTGTGGATAGGTCACAAGAAAATTGAGGATCATGAATTGAGTGCGTCAATACAGTAAACTGTAAATGAGAAAACTCAATATGTATATCAAATGCCATAAACATGCAAACTAATATTCCCTAAAACACAGAAATATAGAATGAATTACCTGTTCCAAGCTCGTAACAACATGTCTGAACCACCTCCATGGCCTTCAGCCTTCGTCCCAAGATGTGCAGTAAGACTTGCAATAAGTTGTGAAATATCACAACCATGAGGAATTTGAAACTTAACACTGACCTATAATTGTAACTCCACCATCAGATAGTTTTTATTTCTATTATAGTAACAGAACTTGAAGATTGCATCATCAAAACTAGAGCATAGTGGTTGTGACTTCTTTCTTTTTATTTTCTAGACAAAAAGAGTAGAATGCCCAAATCAATGTGACTGAAGAAAAATGAAAGGTTGAAGTTTAACAATGACACGCAAGACAACACTTCAAATTGAAAAATAATATATATAAATAATGCAATATCGGTAGAGTTCAGATTTCATTAGAATACAATCTTGAAACAATCTTGAAACGGGAAAGATTGGTAATTACGGGCATTAACCAAATACCATTTTAAAACATAAGAACTTTGGAAAACATAAACCAAGAAGTTATCAATAACCACTTGTAGTTTTATCTCCCATGAAAATCGTCCTGAACTTGAAGCAAATTACTGAATAACAATGTGCACCAACCTTCTGGCCTTTAACGGCTACAGAAAATAAAGGATAAGAACCGTATCGAATTCCCCTACTTCTAATCAACTCCTCAATTCGCTCGCGTTCCTTCTTGGCTCTTTCTTGGATATCCACAGCACCATTATCCGCATAAGCCACTCCCACCAATCCAGATCCAAAAACACCAGCAAAGAAGACCGGAAGCCATGAATAATCCTCGGACAAGACTCTGGACATGGAAACATCGGGCGAGGAAAACCAAGAAGACGCAAATTCTACAGAAAAAACAACAAACATGAAGCATTCGCGACGAAATGAGTTCTGGAAAATAAAAGAAAGAGGAACTTACTGGGATGTGTAGAAAGACGTGAGGAGCGAGAAGTTAGGGTTTGAAAAGAGGAGAACGAACGCCAATACCAACGCCACCCTCGAGCTGACCTAGCCAAACGCTCCATTGACATTGAAGAACGAAGAAACGAAAGTGAATTTGACGTGACTACAATAGTATAGTTCGTTACACTACAGTACCGCACCGTCTTTCGTGCTCTGGAAGTCCTTCTTCAACTTTCCCGCTTTATATCTTATATCTCTCTAGAACTTTATGGAGAGAGAAACGAAAAATTGAAGAGAAAATAACACAATAGAAGAGCCTGACGCGTGTTCATAAATTACAAAGTGACGTGATATGTAGGAATTAAAATGAAAACACTCTATTACTGCGAACCTACATTAAAAATTATAAGGTTGTAGAAAATCAAATAGTGAGACGAATGATTAAATTAATAAGTAATATTAACGCTAAAAAAATTGCATGTCTTTTAAAAGTTAAAAAATTGTTTAAGCCTCTAAATATATGTATTAAAAATTGCATGTCTTTTCTATACATCGTAGAATCATAAATTTTCTTATAACTACAAATTATTTGTTTCATTCTAATTATTTCACATACCTAAAGTAATTTCTTAAACTTACTAATCACTATCCAGATCACAAACCCAAACTAACATTTACTATATCTAACAGGTTTATAAATTTAGTAGATTCATAAACCGAATATTTGAGAAAAGACCCAAAGTTACAAGATTTTTTGTTGGCCTTACGTTAGATAGGTGAATGAGATAATATGAAAAACTGCATATTTATTTTGTTCTAACAATAAATTTTTTCTTCTTCTTCTTCTTTCTAATTTTCATGAATTTAAATTTGAAATTTTTGACTCCCTCGTAGTTTAGTTTGACCGAGAATGAAGCATTGCATATGGGTTTATGTAATGGGCCACATGCACTGTGTACGAAATTGTAACCTTTTCGCATTTGGTGTTGGTTCAATTATTACTCACACCACTCTTGCAGCTTCCCTGTTTGTATGGGCATCTTCTAAAATATCTACCTTCGTAACCAAATCATGGTACATTTATAATAATACCACACTTGTCCACTGCAATTTTCACTCAATTTAAGCACGCTACGTGTTTGAAGCTTCTTCTCGTGTAATTAACACGCATTAACTAAAATATTAGTTTCTTTGAGCAAACAAAAATTTGTGATCCATGTTTCACAACCTTGGAAGAAGGAAAGCCGGATATAGTTTTCGACAAAAAGCACCTTTCGGCATTTCACCTCCTTTTCTTTTATAATCTCGATATTTCAAAGTTTGATAGAGATGAAATTTTATCATTGCACATTTTATCCACCATTATCGATTTCATGTAAGCAAAATATTAGTACAGCTTAGGTTGACATAATTTTAAATTGTTTGTATTTTATTTCGAATTCATTTTCTGTAAGCAATTATTTTCCATTTTTTTTTCTCTCCAGAAATTTTAGATATTTATTTATTTTTTTCCATTCATATTTTTCCTGATAGAAGACAAAATATTGTTTCCATTCATATTTAAAACATAACTCCTAATTTAAGTAAACAGTAAGTCAAAATAACTATTCATCATAAATATCGCTCAAACTATAAGTTTATTGATTGAAGGGAGGAGAATCGTGATTATTTTTTTATGTATTAGGTAAAGATGTTTAAGTAAGTTACGATGTCTCGTGCAAGTAATATCTCTCTATTTTAAAACTTATGTTTTGTTATTTAAAAAGAGTCTTTTACATAGTAAAGATATATATAATGCGATTGTTTAATTGTTTCAAGTAAATTCATTATTAAATATGATATATTAAAGTAATTAAATAAATGAAAAACCACTAGCCATGATATTTTGTCCATTTTAGTATCTAACATTGAAATTGATTTTTTTTTATATATAAGTCAAATATCAATTTATAATAAAACTTATTCAACTTATATCTTTTAAGACATACTCATTTTTGTGAAATACTTTTTAAGGTAAGAAGTATGTGACATTATATAAATTGTTTATATTGAATTGAATTAATTATTTTAAATAAATTTTGTTTTATTTTTTTAAATGGATTTCTTAACTAATATCAAAACATAAATATTTCAATCAATGCAATCAATTTAATAAATTTAATACATTTTGATTAAAAAACTAAATTTACTTATTTTTTAAATTAAAAAATTAAATTAAATCAAAATTTAAAAAAAATATAGACTAATTTCAATTTTCATGTAACAAAAATATATTTAACTTAAATCTTTTATTCTCACTTCGTACACAATGACCCTGACTAAACATCTTTACGAACACGAATTTAATTTTTTTAAATCTTTATCTCATTTAAAGTTTAAATTATCTATTCTTACACTATACATGGGAAAATATATCTGTTTTAGACAGGAAACTATTCTCTTAACTTTTTCGATTAAAAATTCTCAAAATTATTACTTTTATATTCTTACGAACAGCATTTCATGCATCATCCAGACTAAAAAAAAAGCACTTTTCAAAATATATATTTCATATTATTATTCTATTATTATATTAAAAAAATACTATGAAGTTATTCTTCTCCTTTCATTTTTAAGACCCAATAATTAAAATCAGTTACCGATTAGATTTCAATACCATAAATGATTAGAATGAAAATAAATTATTTGGGAAGTAACTTAATTCTATATGTTTACAGGGGTTAAAATAAATTCATTTTGTTCCATCCTATTTTGGTTTTAAATTAATAGTAGGTGATGATAACTCAGAAAGAACATTCAACCCATTAAAAACCTTCATAAAACAAGCTTACTTACATTCATCATAATTCCAAAAAATAAGTGAGAACACAAAAGTGCAGTATATACACCCATTTTAGAACAAACAAACATGGTGATTTTTCTTTCACCCACAGTAATCATTATTTCAGGGGAGGCTTTTCCACAAATTTAACTTTCTTCTGTCATTTTTAATTTCTTTTCATTTTTCAGGGTCTGTGTATCAGCAACAATGTAAAACTCAAAAGCACCTAAAAGCCTAACAATCCAACTTATGCCATGCCATGCATGACAGCAAAGATGCAGAAATAGTTGCTGACACAACTGTAAAGAGCATTCATTTCTTTCAACAATCATTAACACACCCTTTCGTTAAAAGTCTTCTCTCGACTCAACACAACCACATTCAAAATCCTTCTCAACAAATTCTACCTTTCCCTTTGAGATGCCATTCAGTGGATCATAAACGATAAATCAAGAATTATTCAAACAATTTTTATCTATCAGCCACCTCAGACAAGTTTCATTATAATTTTTTGTTGTCTGCTTTGTGTTCTAGCGATGTGAAAACATAACATAAAAAAGGCAATGAGAAAACTAAGAACAGCAAAAAGTTACATAGGAAAGTCCAAACTGAACTTAAATAATAATATATAATATAATAGTAAATACATTCTGATAAAGCATTTCAGATTACACGAGGAAGAGCACAAAGGAAAAGATACCATTTACGAGCTATGACACGACGAATCTAATTTCAACTCCTAACCTCTGTAAGTCAGAAAGAGATACCTTTTTTGTTACATACAAAGTCACAAAATGAAAAGAGAAACTATAGCTTTCCGTATACGAAAATCTAAATAAACCCCTCCAAAAAAAAAAAAAAAACACTAATTATACAACTTATGGCGCGGTTAAAAAGTAACACTAGTGAGAAGTTACTACGCATTTTTTGGTGAAGAGGTTGCGCAGGTTAAAAATGTTACCCCCACTTCCTCCATCATTGCCTCCACTGTTGCTATTATGAGTATTATTATTAATAGAAGTACTACTGTTACCGTTGGTGATGACGCCGCCGCCACTAACACCCACGGCGCTGTTCTCGTCGCTTCTGCAGCTCAGGTGGTGTCTGTAGCCAATGCACATGGGGACGTTCAGATTCAAAACCCTCGTGGTTCCTCCTCCGACGGCGACTTTGCTCCGGCGAGATTTGGGAGGGTCGGAGGTTTTGCGGCGGACCTGCCAGACCGGGCTGCTCCGGCCCACGTGGACGCCGGCCCGGCCAGGACTGCTGGGCCACTTTCTGGACTTGGACTCGCCGGCGGAGTTGCTCCGGGAGCAAGGCGCGCTGTTAACCTTCCGGGTCAACGGGGCTCCGGCGAAGAGCTTGGGTCGGGTACCCGCATTTCCCGCGGACCTGCTCCGGGAGAAGGGCCATATGTTGATGTTCAATTCCGCGGAACTCGCTGAAGTACCACTTTTTCTCTCTCTCTTTTTCCCTTTCTCTTTGTCTTCTGCGTTTTCCGTGTTTTTCTTATCGGTCTTTCTGAAAATGTCCCTCCAGCGTTTGGACGCGGATGAGGAGGTGGTGGATTCGGTTAAAATGGAAGGGGAAGGTTCTGGGTCGGGCGGTGAACCGGGTTCGGGGTCGGGTTCGTGGATCGGAGGGGTAAAGGTGGAGGCTTTGGGAGATGGGTGTGGTTTGTTGGGGAGGAGGTGGAGGGGGAGGAGGACGCCGTCGACGAAGAGTTCATCGGCGGAGAGAAGATGGGGCTGAGGGAAAGAAGGGTTTCGGAGCATCCAGAACTCGAATTCCGGTGAATTGCAGTTGGTGGCGTTGGGGGAGAGAAGTGTTTGGGGTTTGTCCATGTCTGCGTGTTGAGAAAGTTGCGTTGTGTTGAATTTATGGCGTTTTGCAGCGGTGGTTGAAGGTTCTTGTGTTGCGATGTTAGATGAGGGGAGGAGGAGAGAGAAAGAGAGAGAGAGAGAGAGAATGAGGCATTAAAGAAAGAAAGAGGGGAAAGGGATGGCATAGATTTTAAGGGAGGGTGTTGGGGTCCATTGAGTTGGAAGAAGCATGTGCCATACAATTTGGTGTTTGGAGAGTGTGTGTGTGTGCATAATAATCACCTCCTTATGCAGCTTTATATCTGCCTTTCTTCGCCAATCACCGAGGAAAACAAAAGATAATGGTGGATATGTGTGGGGTGCACATGCTATGCCCTCTATTTCTAATCCTTCATTCTCTTCTATATTAATCACCAACATTTCACTCTTCCACTTTCCTCCAACCAATTTCAATTCCCTCTTATTTCATTTCTAATACTATATATACAACTCTACCACAATATCATTATATTTTCAAAACTTAAATTCACTTCGAGTACTATATTAACCACAAATAAATATTGTATATGAAGAAAAGGATATGATTTTGAGACACGTCAATACTTTATTACTTATTTAACAGATTTATAAAAAAAAACATCACGTAAAAGATTTAAACGACAATATCTCTAGATTTAATCATTTATTAACGTTTTAGTCTTTTAATTTAACAATTTAGTGTTATTCTAGTCCTTGCTTTGAATTTTCAAATTAAGTTTCACTAAACATATAAAAGTTGTTAACTTTAAATAGTAAATAGTAAATGATTAAAATTAAAAGACTAAAATAACCATAAACGATTAAGCCCAAACAGCTAAAGTAATAGAAAGTGAATAAGTGTATAATCCAAATTGAAAGATAGTACGTCATGCATGAACAATCATCATTAACTGTAATAAAAGCTCTTTAAGATGATTAAATCATAACTTTTTCAATTTGGTATAGTTTCCTATTCACCGAAATTGCATTTAATCACTTCGATACACCGAATCACTTCTTACAACATTATTACGGAAGTGCTTAATTTTCGAAGCGTTACAACGTTAATGCGTAGGTTTGTAACATTTGTATGAGTGTGATCCACAGAGGTTGACGCGGATGATTGCGTAAGATAGTAGTGTGTTTTCAGCACTAACTCGTTGATACCAACCACTCGAGAATAAATAAGAAATGATTAAATGCTGTTGAATTATGACAAAATTATTGTTTAACTCTTTCCCTTCATTCCAATCTCTACCACACGAAGGAATGGTTTTATGGCTTCGCAAAATCTTGTTAAATCTCACTTTGATTGAGAAGGAACAAGTCCAACAAATTATTGCAAAAGGGAAAGTAGAACAACAGTTAGGTTACTAATATTACAAGTCTTTTAGACATGACGTTGAACCAATTTTTTCTACACATATTAATAATTTTAAAAATAACAAATATTTCACACCAATAATATAAGATAGCTAGTAGAAAAAAAAAAACATGTCGGAGTAGATTCTAAGAAATTAAATCTTACTGTATATATACTATACAAATAAAAAGAATATTTATAATTTTAAAATGTGGCATATTTAAACAAGGTACCTATTATTCGACACAACATTTGGAAATATATTTCGAAGTTAGACAAATTAGAATGCAACGATTTGAAATAAGTTATAAATTGATGTTATACACGATTGTGGGTGTAAAAATATTTCAGTTTTTATTGTCGTAAAGAATATATAATTAACGAGTATAAAAGATTTTGTTGTTAAGAAATTTTATGTCATATATACAAATTATTTTTTAAAAACTAACTTTATGTTATATTAAATTTCTTTTAATTGTTTAAATGAATGAATCCGCTACTCAACAATACTTGAGAAAATACTAACCTTATGTTTGGACGGAAAAAAATTAGACTTTCATGCAAATTTGAATCAGAAATTTTTAAAGAATAATTTTAAGAAAGTTAGAATATTTTATAATAAAACATGCAGTTTAGATAAAAAAAATGAAAATTATAATAAGTTATAGGAATAGTTTGATTAGTTAAAAGTAAATAGCTTAATTTAATTTTAGAAAGCAAGAATTTGAAAGTTTTTATACTCTCTTTTCTCATTTTTTTAATGTCTCCTTTTCTTAGTGTACTTTTTTTAAATCTCAGTTAATATATTCTTGGAAGTCATTACTTTGACCAATGTTAAAACGTTATTAACTCGATTTCATATTTTTCAACTCATTGAAGAGACATTTCTTTTATGCCAAGTCAATAATTATAACTGTTTTTCTATTGTTATTGTCAATTTTTTTTTATGTAAATATTATTTTTTTATTTAGGTTTTATTCGTAAGCACAATTTTTTTTTATCACGTCAAATACGATTTTTTTTTTAATTAACGTCAACAAATGTCATTTATTGTTGGTGTGAATTGAAATTATTTTATATCAATGTTAACTATAAGATTTCTTCTATTAAAATAAACAAAAATATTTTTCAACCAACATCTTTTAAAATCTTTTTATTGATGTTAATAAGATTTTTTAACCATTATAAGTGAATTTTTGTAATTAATATTAATGTTAATTATTTTTAATTAACAGTATTAAGATTATTTGTTTCTCGAATCATAATTATTTTCAAGTAAGCAAACGTCAATCATCAAAGTTTAGAAAGTGAAATTACTTTAATCAATCACTTACCGGAGCTAACTTATTTTAATCTCTTTGCCTAATTATGATTACCCAATCTAGTTTTGAAACAAGATAATGAGTTCATAACTACGGTCCATGAAATATTGATGTTGTGTAATTTCAAAATATCTATATATTATGGGAGCCAACTTGTAACATACAAATCAATAATAATTCGTATATACTATTTCAAGCCGACATCAAATATATATTTGTTGCGTTACCTTCGTATCATGAAACATATAGTGACATGAATATTAATAATTTTTTTTCTTCAGTACAAGGAATATTGATGTTTTGTTGGTTATATATTTGTAATTTGTAATGAATGGATAATTTAAGAGAGTGGAATCACACACAAATGAATTGGAAAGCTCGTGATGTATAAACATGTAAGTGTTGACTTTTACTTCTATTATTACACGCATGATCATGATGCTCTGCTAAAAGCTTCGTTTCCATTTTCTATCTTAATCACATGTAATCAAGCTTTTTCAGCTTCATACTCCCTCGTCATTACCTTTTTTATAGATGTCTTTATCACAATTTAATCATTAATCACTTCCTAATTTAATTATCCTAACCCCACAACAAAATTTTTAACACGTAATTGGAATTTTCTACCTTCGAAGTGTTATTATTCCAGTATCATTAGATGTTTTTAATTTGGGTTGGGTTCACACCATCATGAATAATATATCATTTGTCAGGTTCGCTTATCATCATCACTATTTCTTTTGAAAGAATATCACAGTCACTACTTTTTCAGTAACAATCCATTATTAATGCATTCACTTATTTAAAATACACATTTGTTCATGAGTGAAACTATAAACAAATAGTATCACAAGAAATGGGTTTGAAACCCTGAATTGCAGTTCTATTAGAGATGAGAAAGTTGATGAGGTTTTAGTGGCATGGTTAAATGTCTTTTTCTAGTATAATCATTAGAAAGATTTGATAGGTTAAGGTGTCGTTTTCACTTATATATGTGTTTTTTTTTTCTTTTATTAAATAATAAGTTTTTTGGTTTATGAAGTGTTCAATTATTATTTTCGACAATAAATAAGTTTAAAAATAGCTTTCAAATTAAGCTTATGATTCAGAAGTTTGGGATTTTAAAATCACTAGTAACCCTTTTATCTGTATTATACATTAAAAATAAATTGTTAAATCTATACACAAAAAATAATACATTCAACAAATCTGAATTTGTTAATAAATATCATGACATGATTTTTATTTTTCAATTTAATTTAATTTATTATTTTTTTCGTATATTCTGTTACACAGTGAGTCAAACTTACATGTTACGCTCTTTTCCATAACTTAAGGTTGACTACGAAGATTTATAATTTTTTAATGAAATATTCTACTTGCTCTCAAAGTCAAAAGGAAGGAAATTGGGTAGAAATGGGTGTGAAATCGGTGAGAGCAGCCCAAAATTAACGGGCCGACAAAGAAGCCCGTTATAACAGCAAGTAATAAACGGGGTGGGGCCCAACTGAAGGACTTAACGTACAGGTGGCTGCAGACTAATGAGGAATGTGTGGGGTCATAGATGTGAATTCCTGGAAAAGGATCTTATGTAACTTTTTTTAATGTTTGCCATACTCAAAAGAATAACTGAATACATGTCAGGAACATAAAATTATAATACACAAGTAAAACACAATCGTTGAATAATAATAAACCATCTCACTCTTTTTAAAAATATTTATTAGTAACATTTATTTATTTTGAAGGAAATTTATAAGTAAATTAATAGTATCAACTAAAAGAATAGACAGATAAATTATTTATTATATTTAGTTGCAAATGAGAATCATGGAAGAAAAAAGGAACGGTGTTGAGTTGAGGTTGTTAACAGCGTTTGTTTGGCTATGATATCAAACTTTGCATTTCTTTTTCCTGTATTTTTTAAAAAGAGTTATAACATTTCATAACTACTCTTATATTATTTATTTATTTATTTATGAAAAATAAAAAAACAGCGTTTGTTTGGAGGAAAAATGATTGTGGCCTGTGTGGACGAAATGAAACAGTGTTTCATCAATGAATGTGGCTCCACTTCAAACTCACCTTTAGTTTGTTTTTTCTTCACTTTTTTAATACCATTTGAAATGTCTTGTTTGCACCTCTCAACTAAAATTCACAATATTTTATTATCTTTTAAAAATCTAACCACATTCCATCAGTCCCTTCCCAATAATACAGAACTATACCTTTTTTTTTTTAATTTTCCAATTACTTAAGTATATTTTAATTTGAGTAAACTAATTAGATAGAATTATAATTTAAGATACTATATATTTGCGTTATTCAACACTAGTCAACACCGTACAAACTTTACCTCAATATTCATTATATTTTATTACTTTAAACATATGATATCTCAAATTATATTACTTTAAAATGAAGGCGTTTAATAATCATTTTAAAATAAAATAATTCTTCTTCACCGCAATTGACTGAATACAACATAAATTATTAAAGTAAAATTGACAATTTAAAAATAAATTAAGGTGGACTTCTCGTCACCAAGACTATTCACTTCATTTAAGACCTTTGGAAAAAAATTCCTCAAATAATCAATAACAAGGTGATCTTTTGAATTTTTAAAATAATTATTATAAGTTGTATCGAATACTTCTCCTATTTTAACATTATTGAAATAAATACTTTATTAATCATTAATCAATTTTCATTACTATAATGATGATTTTAAATGAAAAACTAAGCATTTAAATATTAACTAATATTTTATAAATTTAAATATTTTGCACGATGACTACAGCATTTTTTATGATTTGATGTGATTTGTCAGTTTCTCCGCGGCCTATTTAATCTTGGACGAGTGTTCATTGTGGCTTTCAAACACTTGGCTATTTGATTCAATTTTGTAAGATATTTTTACTTATTTTAAAAATATATTACGTCATTAGATAGATAAGGTTATAACATGCTATTAATATCACATCATGGCATTATATTAGAACATGATATTAAATTAAATATAAAGAATAAAATAAATGAAAATTATATTAGTGGAGGTGAGCAGCCTTTCCTGATCAGAACAAGTCCAATGAGTAAACTATTTATATTAATGTTTTAAGAATATGTGTGGGGGAGTGTTTTTAGAAAAAAAATATATTTTTAAACTAAAATTAGTTTATACACAAATTAAGTTGTTAACAAAATTTATATATTTTATCCTAAACTTTTATTCACAATTTATACACATTTTTTTCTCCATTTTTGTATATTGTAAGTGTGTAGGTAGAAACTCATCCAAATAGATTTGCAAATTTATGCAGATATCACGAGTACGAAATTTAAAAACAGTGATTTAGGTTTATTATTTATGATATTTATTAGGTTGAATACCATAAACGAATAGAAATTGCAATTATAAATTATAGATCTGAATCATAAAAGTTAAAGTGTGTGCATCAAGAAGTAAAATAATCAATAGTTTGATGGATAGTTTTTATTTGAAAACCTAATCAATTTCAATAGTTTTTTAACCACACTTCTATTCTTATCCACGCTATGTGTGTGATAAAAGTTCAATTTTATTCGGATAATGTTAGTGAATTATAGGTGTTAGTTAGTTTAGCTAAAACACAAAACTATAAAAACAATATATAAAACGAGTTTATTATTTAAAAATAACATATTCATGAAAGAAAAATATTTGTAATAAAAGTAAATTCTTAATAATCATGGTTATTTGTAGTTTTTTCTCTTCACACTGTATTTAAGTTTGAATAGAAGCATAGACTAAATCCCAGTGTTCCTTTTCAATTTTGGCGGAAACATTATACAGAATCATATTAGTTCTGATTACACCTACTCCAGACACAAGAAAAGACAAAAATCATTGGAATTTAGCTCCTGATGCAAAGTAAAGAGATCTTTCTGATTTATTTTCTTAAAATATTAAATCAATAAAACATTATAAGTAAGAAGAAAAAGTAAAATTGAATTGTCAATTGAAGGCAGGGTGTCAGTTTGTGAGAAACAGTTTTGATGATTATTGCTGGTCCATGTTTAGGAAGAGGGTTCAGTACTTAAGTACTTTAATCTTAATTTAATTAAATTACAAAGATCTTATGTGCAACAGTGTAGAACTAAAGTTGTAATCTCTTTCCTTTGTCTCCCTCCCTCCACTCAATTAGGTACATATAGGGGAAACAGAGAACACACCGTAACACCAAGTGATTAGGATAAGCCTAAACTTTTTTAGTGAGTTGTAAAGCTACATATTTATAATTATAGCTCAATTAATCTTCTATATAAACTTTCGGTTATCAAGTTGTTCAACATAATTATAGTTTCAGTGTGTTTCCAAGATGTTTCGCCAATGTAAACCTTTTTTTCTTTTTCCTGTGCCACTTGCCTTATCAACCTTTTCCCTTTTTATCTACGTGCCTTCATTTTCATTAAATCACTCTAACTTATGCTCTTTTCCACCAAATTGTTCAACATTTTTATTACATAAGAATATATATATATATATTTCAATTTAAACATGATTATATTGAGTGCGTGGAAGACATAAACACAAATGGTGTGTTTTTATTGAAATTTCTTGAAAGTCTTTGAGAACCGAATTGAAGCTCTTTATTAATACTATCGTGTCGCGTCTATGTGTACACATTTTTTAGATATATGAGATATATGTGATATTATATTAGTAGGTGATAATAATGTAATGTTATTAAGTTAATATATAAAAAAATTATATTTATTAAAAATAAAGTGAATATATAGAAAAGATAAGAGAATAACTATTAATAAATAGAGAAAAAGAGAAGAGTAGAGATAAATGATTTTATAAAAAAGTTTGTAAAAAGTAATGGTCAATTTTCAAAAATTTAATAAATAATTATATTTTAAAGGATAAAATTGGTATTTTAAAATGTGGACATAAAAGAGAAAATCCTCTTTATATATTCCTCTTTATATATTGTTATAGATTGTCTAAGAATGTAGTTATTTGAATTGGAATTGAACGACGAAAAAGATAAAGTGGAAGGAGTGATCACCGTACCAAGATTCAACAAATGTTGCTTGAAAACCAAAACAAGAAAAGTTTTTTTTTCTTTCCTTTTCTTGATTAATGACAACGGAAATTCTAATTGGTTTGCTATTAATTTGTTTTGTTGTTATGTGTTGTAACGAAAATGTAATCGAGTTTGCTTAAATAGTAGGTGTTGTTGGGTTTGATCTAAGATGTAACACTAAAAAAATAAATAAAAACTAAGTTGTCTGAATTCTAAATAATTTATTTTAAAAATCATTTTTGAGACTCGTCTATTATGTACGTATTAAAATAAACTGATTGTTTAATTATTAAACAATATTTATTTTTTAATGAACACAAACAAACAAGTTGGTCCAAGATTTGTCAATTAAATATGAAATTACTTATTTCAAAAATAAATATATTAAAAATATACATTAAAAAGTTGAATTATTCTTAGTATTGGAATTATTTTTTAAAAAATAACTTGATGTGCAATATAATTTTTTTGACGATTTGAAAAGGATTCAACTTTTACTTATTTACCATGTGTCAGACGGACCCACTTTCATTTGGCTACCTGTAAAAATGGAATAGGATGAAGAGAACCGATTCATGATAAATAAAATGAACTGAATTTTGATCATCTAACCATAACTTTTTTTAAAACTTTATTTTATATATGCATATACACACAAATATATATTAAAAACACAGATTATAATATTTTATAATTTTTGAATTAATTAATGTTTTTACTTAAATAAAATAAAATGGTTATAACTTTATATGCTAACTTAATATAATTTAAATTATTATATATTTACGTTATTCAAATAATATTAAATTAAAAAAAAAAACATGTTTGCAGCTGTGTCTCACCGCCTTTGACTTGCTGGTGTGATGGATGAGATTATAACCCAATTTGCAATCCAAACCGATTTTACCAGTATAATAATTAAATACGTAGGTCTTCACTCATGTCAACTAAAAAAATAAACAAATATTTTTGTGAAACGTGTTTTAATTAAAATATTGCATTAATAACTAAAATAAATAAATAAAAAACACTTCAAGAAGAGGTTTACTTGATCGAACATGAAAACTGTTTTGTTTGCCTTTTTGAGTTTAGAAGCATGCATGTGTATATAGAGCACGTTCATTGGTTCATTGATTGTAGGAGAAAGGAAAGTATATTCGTTTCCTCCCAATTTTAGTGCAACAAAGAAAAATAGTAAGGCACCAAGGATTCACTCTCAATAGTTTTTTCAAACCCTAAATTATTCACATAATTTCTCACCCTAATTCACTTCAATTTCATTCATTCATGTAATTTTGCAGAATTACATATAACTAAACTTGACAAAAACTCACTGATTTTTAATTTTTTTTTTTAAATATTAAAAAAAATTATATATTTTTTCTTAATTTTATATATTTGTTTCTCTTAATTTTGTTCTCTTTAATTCTTTATTTTTATTTTCAAAAATTACTTAATTAAAATCTAAATAATTTTTAATTGTTCCTACTAATTTAGGGTCTTAGATAGGTGACTATCTTCATGTTTCCAACCCATCTAGATAAATTATCAATGACTAAACCTACCTTTAATCCATTGTAATTTAATGAATATACAAAACCTAGTTCTTAAAACAATATACTGTCATTTATACTATAAATTCATAATACTATGCTTATTGCATCAATCAGAACCTCCACTAAACTATCTAATTTAACTGACAAAAATAATGGTCATAAAAAATCTTTAATTATATAAATAAATACAAAGATATAATAAAGATGCAATGTATATATTTTAATCTCAAACTTTTCTTTTATAATTTGTATGTATGTATGCAGTCAAGTCAAAGCTTCTTCACCAAGTCTCCACTAATTTAAACAATTATTGAGGGTATGCTGTGTCAAGAACGAATTCCATAGAGTAATTAAGTTAGTTTACGTGACAGGTTTTGGCATTTTGTTAATATAATTGGATTTGATTTGGGTTGTTTTGTTAAGACCATCATCAAAAACATCTATAATAAGAAGAAACATAATCAAAAAGAGTAGAGCCTGCCACAATACACAACAAAAAACCATGAATACACACAAGTCAAGAACCACCAAATTTCAAAACAAAAGCACAGTAAAGTTGCATGGATCTATCCTTTCTCGTTTACTTTGAAAATTTGGTTCTTAGCAGAATCTTGAGTGATGACAGGAACATCAAAAGTTCTCCAGAGGAGGTTGAGAGGGTTTATACATCATAGGTGTCAGGTGATGTTCCATAACATGGTAAGTGGAACAGTCCAAAAAGCACAAATAAATAAGCATGGCATGTGAAAGAACAAGCATTGCACATAGAGGCACCCATCAAGACCAAAAGATAAACCCTTGCATGCTGTGTCTTGGAGAGAAAAAAAGAAAAAAACCTGTCCTTTTCAGTTTCACACAATGAAACCAAGACTAACTCACTCTGAGTCACTGATAAAGATACCAATTCAGTGCAAAAGATAAAGAAACGAAGCAGAAAGCATCAAGAAGAATTGAATGCTTGTGCTTATCTTATTACCTTCCAAATCACCTCAATTAGAAGCTTAGTGTCATGGACCCATGTTGGTGAGACATAAAAGAAGTCATGTGCATGGTTGAACAAGTCCACTACACATTTATGAGTCAAAAAACTTAATACATGCTTACCAATTAGTGAGTGATGGTGCTGAATCAGCATTCTCTCTGGCTGTATCTGCATGGATGAATGTGTGTGATGAAGGGAAAGTGATAGATTTTTTTCATGTGGATTTAAATATTTTACTAGGAACCAAAATCATAAAGTGTCAATTGATTTGTCACAGACAGAGCCAGCAACAAAAGAACCCTTCCCCTTCACCCAACTCCAAGCCCACCACGTTTGATCGTCAACGTCTTACTAGCTGTGCTGGGTCTGTGTCTGTGTAGTCACCCCAAAAAGTAGAAACCAATCTTTCATAATGCAATCATAATTCGTTGAATCTTATGTTTCCCACATTCATATCTTTCATATACCATGCCACTTGGCCTCATCTCCACTTATCAACATGAATCAATGTAGAATATTTTGGTTCAGAATTTTATGGCAGACACAACTTCTGAAGAACCCTGCTGTATCAAAATCAGAAGACATATGAGTATGATTTATTCCAGATTCTTTTGAGATTTTGCGATGAGTGTGTGAGAATGTTTGCATATAAATGGTTGATTTTTAGCTTATAAGTTACTCAAATCCGAGTCTTCCTTTAAAGTAAATATTTGAAAGATATACTTACCCTACATGATAATTACATCTATAACTTCAACAAAATTAAGTGAAGTAAAAATACTCTTATTTATTTTATTTTTGAAATGGAGTTTCTTCTACCTACCTTATGGTACACTATATGCATTTTGATATTGCTGAAAAAAAATATACTCGTAATTTTTCTAATTTCAAATTAAAAATTCATATTTATTATGCTTATAATGGAATTGTATTAACATTTTACTTTAATTTTTAAATAAACATTCTTATTTTGGTATTTCCTTTTTAATAAATGACACATACTTTCTCTCATAATTTTAATACAGTCATACTTAATTTTTTTATTAAAACTTGAACAATAATTTTTTTACTTAATCTTAAATAAAAATTAAATGATAAAATATAAGTTAAAAAATTTATAAACAAATTATTTTTCCTTTTATAAAAAAAAAGTATCACATGATTAAAAATAAAAATTACAAAAGATAGAAAATGTGAATGTTATTTATCAAAAATATAAAAAAAATAAACATTTATTCAAAATAGAGAGTATATAAGTGTCTATCATAAAAAATATAGGGTAGAAGTTACTACAGACAGACTTTCCCCTATAAAAAGATCCATTTTCAAATTGCGCCTGCAGCCTCACCCTCTTGTTATTGCAGAAAGCAAGTCCAACTTTGAAAATGAAAAAAATGAAAAGAACAAGGAGAAATAATTTTGATAATATAGTCCCTGTTGATGATTTTAGTTTTTTAGTTGTGGTAGGTCGATTAGCGATGAGTAAGATAGGTTTTGGATTATGTCCAATACCAATAAGTATGATAGGTTTTTACCTGATTAGTACAACAAGACATGTTAAGGTCCAATAAAGGGTGACGTGAAGATAAAATGAAAAGGGATTAAATAACTTAATAAGGACTAAAAGAAAGAAAGAACAAAAAGGAAGACAGAAGTATAAGTAAAGAATATAAAAAGAAAGACTAAAAGAAAAAAGGACCAACATTATCAATTAACAATTAAGTGTTTTGGTCAAGAGATCTACCTTCTACATTCTTATTGATCAAAATATTTATAAAAATATTATGCAGCTTCTTACTGATCTCCCATCTTTCATATTAATTACATTTTCATTATTTATACTTATGTTGTTTTTTCGCTTTACATGATCTACTTAATATAATAGGAAAAGGTGTCCATTTTTATTTATCTGTAAGTGAAATATATATTTTTATGATAAAATTTTAAAATGTAAAATTTCACTAGATAACTAAATAATATATATATATATATATATATATATATATATATATATATATATATATA
>Ga0099823_1000450_pt1 | contig 27106 bp, 15 predicted proteins | sample CowpearedBW_FD_76831 | JGI IMG/M metagenome (GOLD analysis project Ga0099823, IMG submission 76831) | Root nodule microbial communities of legume samples collected from California, USA - Cow pea red BW | ecosystem: Host-associated > Plants > Roots > Nodule | place: USA: California | collected...
ATTTACTTGAAAAAGAAAAAACAATGCACAGGTGCTCGAAAGGAGAAGACACAGATAGCAAAGATTCTTATGTTGAATTCCAAAGGGTGAATTACTGACATTTGGACAGAGCTAAACAAGTAAATTTACTTGAAAATATTTGTTTATCCATAGAGTAAAATGTAGCATCAACCGGTTAGGGGGGCCAAACCAATGCACGAGAGGGGAATTATAAATTTATGTATATAGATGGATTATGGGTTGCTTATTGTTTAAATTTTACTAAATAATAAGAAACTATCTTCCAGATTTATCAGAAATATATGGTCATAAAGTACACTTAGAAGAGTATCAGATATAAGTGTAAAGCAAACCTGTACAGAACTAATTCAGTGCCCGAAGCTGAAGGCTCTCTCTTTTGATTATCACCATCAAGATCAGTTTGGAATTGCTCAAGTTGCCGCTCTACTGCAGCAGGCACAAGATGTGGATGACTAATTAAAATCTGAGAGAGAAACTGGCCGATTGGAGACTCCAGTTTAAGTGGAGCAACATTGGAACTTGGTTCAGATGACTCTGGAATCGATGATGCAGCTCTAACTACAAAACCCTTTTTACGTCCAACTCTAAGTCTCCCGTGACATTGCTTGGAGATGGAAACAGATACAGAAGTGCTCAACTGCCAACCACCAAGGACACTCAGAACGCAAATAACTAATCCCCAAAACCTCTTATATGCAACAAAAATAAAATAAATAGTAATAAAATTAAATATTTGACAAAAGCACATTAATTCATGCAAACCAAAAACACTTGACAAATGACAAGGTTAGAGAAGAGACGTCATAATTTCACAATCAAACAAGAGAAAAACTACAAATATACTTTGTGCAAGTTCAAATTAGACACAAGCGTGCTCTGTATAACCCCTTTTAAAACCGAATCATATATCCACGATACAATAAAAACATGTTAAAAACAACCAACCATTAAGAAACAATCAGAATAAACTTTCTCGATTAGTACTTGATGGAGAAGAAAATAAGAAGGAAAAAACAATTAAACTTCTCTTGTAAATTAAAATAAAGTTATGCCAGGTTAAAATTAGCCTTAGAAGTATTTTTATAATAAAAGTTGAACTGAATAAATTGATTTTAGCTCATGAGAGAGAAGTTTAATTTTATAATAAAGAATGAAGCACGTAAGTTGATTTTAGCTCACAAGATAAATTTAATTCATTTATCTTTTCACTTTTCAGCCACAGGATAAGTTTGTCCAAACAAAACCTAAACAGCACATTCTTATAAGAAAAACACACTACTCGTAATTTCTCTTTCCCTAAAGCAAGCAGAAGCCCCAAGACAACACATTTTATTCAAGTCAACAACATCATCAATGTAAGAAAAACACCTAAACAAGCTAAGCTGAGGGAGAAAAAAATAAATTGAAATGTTAAACTACTCTAATCAACCACAACATACATTTCTAGCTACCACAAATAATACTCCAAAAATTAAAAAGATAAATAAATAATCGATTGAAACCTTAGTGGAGAAGGCAAGATTCGAAGGGAAGGCGAGTGCGGAAGGTCGTCGGAGGAAAACCGAAGGCCGAGGTGGAGCGGACGGTGGTGTGAGGACAGTTGCAGTCGCAGCCGCTTCCATTGACAGCTCTGCGAAAGCGATGAACGCTATTGAATGAAGGAAGAAAAAATTATGAATAAAGGTGAATATAATATAACAAATAAAATATAAAAAGAAATGAAGAAGATGAAGCTTGACCATGCCTACCTCTGACAAAGACGCAGGGATGTAAATGGAATCCAATACAAACAAAGTGATGATAAATAATCCCATTTTTTATTATATTAAAAACTAAAATATGTCCATAATTTATTTTACCACTATTTATTCTGTAATTTTTAATTGAAAAACAGACACAAAATTTCTTAAATTGGTTTAAAGTGATCAATGAACTGAAATTGATCATCTGAACAGTTTTATTAGAAGTCTTTTAAAATTATAATAAGTTTTGTAATGTTTTGATGACAGGTAATAGTGTAAAATCTAGTATTGCTATTTTTAAAATTAAAATAAAACATAAATAAAGTTTACACAACTACACGTACATAAAATATTTAGATAATAAGTTAATACATATAATTACGAAAAAAAATATGAGTTTACAAATAAAGTTAAAATTATAAAACTTAATAATTGTTATTGGTGTATCGTTTACCAAAAGTTCTTTTACATATCTTTTTTCAACTTTTTTTTCTGTCTTATCCATTTATTTTCTTGTCATTTCTCTTATTTGCTTTTTATTTTCCTTGCAATTTAGTTTTTTAAAACTTTTATTTCATTTTGCATGCTTTAAATTTTGTGGGTTTCAGTTTTTCAATATTATTTATTCTCTCTCTATTTTTATTCCTTTCTTCTATTTTACTTTTTTTTTTTTAAGTTTTGCCAATTATGTCTGCAAATTTCTCAATTGTTGTTTGTTGTTTTTAAAGTGACATTGTATTTTTTTTTTATATTGAAATATTTTTATTATATTATTTATTTTGTTATTGATTAAAAAATACACTACACTTTGTTTTATGCACATGAATATGAACCTTATTTGATGATATAATTAGGGACATTTTTAGAAGTGATATTTTGAGTTTTATTTACGTGAGTTCTTTATTTTATTTTATTATATATATATATATTTTTTTTAATAACCCTTAATCATCTAATTAATAACCACACCATCTGATCAAATGAAAAATCTAATAACAAAATCCATTTGAAAAACTTTAAATTTTTTAGAAGTAATTATACTAAAAGAGATGAATAAACATTCAATTAAAATTCTTCAAATATATAAGGAATTTTAAACTCAATTAAAATATATATCATATTATTAATTAAAAAATGCCTTTTTAATTTTAAAAAAATCACACAAGCCCTTGAACGAAAGATCCCAAACGATAATAATTTTGTCCTGCATATGTGCCCTAACTCCATTGCAGTGGCTCTGTTCTGTTCCGTGTTCTCCTCTTCTCTTCAATTCAGCATCTCAGTTTCAACAGAGCATCAACAGCAACAAACAAAGAAAGGAAACAAACCTCGAAAGTAAAGAGAACAGAAGAGATGAAGTTTCGTTACGCGATGGTGTGTTCTTCGAACCAGAACAGGAGCATGGAGGCTCATTCCCTGCTCAAGAAGCAGGGCTTCGACGTGTCTTCTTACGGCACTGGTGCCCACGTGAAGCTCCCGGGTCCCTCGCTCCGGGAGCCCAATGTCTACGAATTCGGAACCCCCTACAAGTATATGTTCGATGACCTACGCAAAAAAGACTCTGAACTGTATCCTTTTCTCTCTTTTTATTCGTTTTTTTCTTTCTGCGCTTTCTCTCTCTTTACCCCAAAATCAAATCCCAACTCGTGGGGTTGCTTCCCCTAAAAAAAGATTCCATCTTTTCAGCTTCAACATTTCCCTCTCACAAGTTTTGTTCTATTCAATTTTGTTCATAGACTTGGATTTGTGCTCTTTTGTTGTGTGAGTTTGATTCAGATGGGTGTAGAGGGTTTTCTGTATTGAACTTATGATGAGTATATTGACTTTTATAATTATATTCGGTGAAGTTCTACTTGTATGGTTTTTTATTGGTCGGCAATATGAAGTGTTTTTTTTTTCTGCTGGCAAGACATGGAAATTAAACTTATGTTTATTTGGGGAAATAGAACAAAACAAAAGAAAATCAGTTACTTTCAATATTTTTTTTTTGAATTAGTTGTTTTGTATTTGTTACACCAGGTGGTGATAGTTTTGATGGAGTAATATTCACCGTGATACCAAGTGGTGGGAATTTTTGTGTAGGGATCGATTGAAAGAGCAAAGGGGTTAGTATTGTTAAGTTCTTATTTGATTGTGTGTTGTTTGGGTTAATGGAGTAAGATACTGAGATAACCCACAAAGCTTGCTCAAGTGGTGGTGGTTTGGATAGTTTGCATGAGGTCACAGGTATAAGTTTCATTTTTGTCATTGTAAACACAAGAAAAGAGTGGGATACTGAGTTGATGATCGCATTAATTTTTGTTATCTACATGCCTATCTGTTGTTAGAATTACATGCATGTTGGGTAATGCATTTACTTTGCACTTTCATTCTTGTTTATCATTCTGTGTGGTGTGGTGGATTGATGGCACCTTGACTAGAGTACAGCTATAAACGAAATGGAATCTTGACAATGCTTAAAAGAAATGCATCAGTGAAGTTGGCACCTCAACGGTGGCAAGAAAATGCTGTTGATGGCGTCTTTGACGTGGTTTTGACATTTGAAGAAAAAGTGTTTGATATGGTTATTGAAGGTTAATATTCATCTTGATTTGTTTATTCGGTTTCCTGATTGTTGATTGGTCCGTTTTTAGTGAATATAAAATGGTGTTGTAGGATATTTGAATTTGAGTAACTTCTAGATATATTTTTATTTTGCTAGCAATACAAACAGTCTTCTGCTTCACATTATCTTGGTTGATAGGCCTAATTGAATAAGATACTTGGGTTTTAAGCTGGGATGTCATGTCTGCTAGTGGTGTTAAAAGGAAGTTCACAAGAGATATTTCTCAGCCATGATTTGGCATTTGATTTTAACTAATTAAGAGAACCAAAAAGACAGGTGTTTGTAACCCCAGTTTTTGCAAGGAGGTTGCAACATAATTTATTTTCCTCCCTCCTTGTTTTTATTAACAGCAGAGTTGCAAATACTGTGAAGTGCACTAATGTTCTGTGTTTCTTTTAGATTGTCTTTTATGGTTGTTGGTTGATCTTAAGTTGTTTTTAGCCATTCTAGTTATTTTTGTATTAAGTATGTTTTGCCTCTCATAAAATGAGTGGCCAGATTATATAGTTTTCCCAGAAACGATACTTGATTACTTGATGTTTCTTTCTTACATTTTAGTTTTTAACTACATCTCATAGTTTTGGCTGAAGCTATTGTTTTCTCAGTCCCTCCATGCATATATTGTTGTGGTATCTGTCTAGTTGTGTACATGTGGAAACTCTAGCATAGATACGTCTCTGAATTGAAGACCATATTGTGTCTAATGGCTCTCTAGTACCTATGTTTGATGGCTATCTAACTTAAACAATGTGCAGATCTTCATAACAGAGATCAAGTTTTATTGAAAGCTGTGCTGGTAATCAACTTGGAGGTAAAAGATAACCACGACGAAGCAGCTGTGGGAGCTAAGCATACTTTGGATCTATGTCAGGAGGTTTGTATCTCATGCAATCCATCAATGTTTTCTGTTGATGGCAAAATTCAAGTGCTGTATATGAATTTATATATTTTGAAATGGAGAAGACTTTTTCTTTTTTCTGTTTCTTTTCAATGTTTTATTGCTTACTGTGTATGTATTTTGTGCACAGATTGAAAAAGCTGAATCATGGGAGGAATCAATAGATGAAATTATTACTGGTTTTGAGAATAAGCATCGGAGGAAGCTTTTGTACAGTGTCTCCTTTTACTAAAATATTGCAGGCTCCCTAGAAAAAGAACTGTTACACTGATGAATATTTTATTAAGCATAATATGAAAACCATTTTTGTAAATTTGACTACTGATCTCATTTCAAATGAAAACAGATGTATTGGCTGCTGTGCATTAAAATTTAAGGATTAAACTACCAAAGAACAAAAGGATCATGGACTTGTTTTGGTGAGTTTTCCAAAAGGGTGATGAACTTATTTTACAATTTACATATGAAATAAGTATTTTGAAATATGTAATATGTATTCAGAAAAGATGGAAACATGAAAAATGCTATGGATTTTCTTGTTGTATTTATGCAGTAAAGTACAGTTAATCCATAGAAATTATCAGAATAAATTTTAATTTTTCTGAAGTATTTTCTTTTCTCTATGCATGTTCAAGATTAAACTATGGTCAAGTTGTTTGAGATCCATTTGTACTATTGATTTCAGAATACCACTAGTGTAAAACCTCATGAAAACAATGAATCATGCTAAGAAGACTAACTTCTCTGTTTCTCAGAATCAAGTATAGGAACCAATCTCTTTGCTTTTCAATCATTTTACTCTCATTGTGATATATAAATCAAAATACGGTAAAAGTAATTTGACAACGACAGAAAAAAAAACACTAGTGAGGAGACCAAGTCACAGATAAAATAAGTATTATTTATTGTTTCTGCAGCAAATAACAGTCTAATGGTTTGATATGAATAATTTTCTTAGTATCTTAGTATTTGACCAAGTTATGTCAGACGCCTACATAGAACGCAAGACTGCACCAAATTTATGAAGAAGGTTCCTTGTTTGTAATGTAGCATAAAAGTATAACCTCTGGTCATTATATATTGTTCTCTTTGTTTAATTATGTTTTCAATTCCTCTGATTTGAATTGTGTCATTTTACTTTTCTTAGGCTTTTATGTTATTAGGCTCACCTACTTTTTTTTCTGTAAAATAAAAGGTTCATCTGTTTTTCAAAGCAAATATAGTTTTGTCTTGTTTTTCTAGCTTTTATTAATCTAAAATCTCCACACATTAAACTGATTGTTAAGGATCTATCTGGAATAATTACAAATTTTTCAATCTGAATTTCAAATACAATTTCAAAATTAACGTATTTAACTAAAATAGAGTTGATTTGTAACTCTCTTTCAAAACGTATTTAATTGGATATAATATTATTTACATTGTCTTATCCAAAAATTGGAATTGGTCCCAAATTTTAATATAACTCATTTGCATTATTTAACATGTTAAAAGAAATTTTATTTGATTTATTTTCATCATTTAATTATTTTAATTTGAATGTCAGTCTAAAATATATTTTAACAAATAAAAGTAAATTGACGCTGTTAAACTAAAGTATTATATACATTAATTTTTAAGTTTTGAAACTAAAATATATTAAAATTTAAGACAAATAATATATTTTGATTTCACAGGACTTAAGCCTATAATATTTAATATTTAATGAAATGAAATATGATATATATTGATGCCCATGTGTATCTTTTTGTTTCACTCAAGAATTCATATTTAATAATTCATTTAGTATTAATATTATTATAATATATTTATGCCACATCCAATATTAATAATAATGGTATTTAATATTAATAGTGTTAGTGTAATTCTTTTTAATCTATAACGTGTATTTGTATTTAATATCATTATGCGTTTATTAATTTATTTGAAAAAAATTAAATTATAAATTATTAGAGTTTAATATTTATGTAATATTTATTGATATATACTTGTAATAATAAATACTAATAGTAACTGAATCTTAAATACTAATATTTAATTAAAAGAAATTAAGTTATACATATAGTCTATAAAAAACGGCTTATGCGTCACTTTTATAAATTATTTATTGAAAAAACTTCTCTATCATTGTACAATACATTTTTTTTTACGTTTTCTTAAAAATAAAAATTAATTTTAACAAATTAAAATAATTTATTTATTTGATAAAATAATTACATAGCTTCTCCATTTAATTATATATATTTTTAAACGATTAATGCAATTTTTTTACGTTTTGAAAATTATATTATTTTAATAGAAAATATGAACACATAAACGTATATGTTTCCGCGTGATAAAAGAGTTTTTTGACTTTTAAAATATTTATCTTAAAAAATATATGATTACATATTCTTTTAATAAAATAGCTTCAACAAAACCGCTAAATTTTAGTCAGAATAGAAAACGTTTGTTCCTTAGTTTGAATTACATTTTCTACTTTCATTTAGTTTTTAAAATTATTTAGAAAAGTGTGGAAGTAAATTATCATATGATTAATCTTATCGCCGATAAAAAAACATGATTAATCTTATCAATTTTTGTTTAAATTCGTACTTTAGACATTTAAAGTTATTTTAAATTTAACTAAGTTTCTAAATAGGTCGTAATGAAATAATAATATAAAGATTATAATCCAAAATTTACACGATTGAATTATGTGTATACTTAAATATGAAGTCGTTTAAACAATATTTTATAATTATTTTTTAATTCGAATTACGGTTAAAAATGACTTCACTGGCTCTGTAAAAACTTGGGCAATAATTGATGCGAGAACCTTTAAATTCATTTACAATTTAAAATATAAGAAAGACTTTATTGACTTAAAGAATACGACTCATAAGCATATTATGTTTTGTTACAGATTCACACCAAAGAGAATAAGAAAGAAAATTATATATTTGTTTTATTTGATTAAAAATAAAATAATTTTTAAAAAAATTAATTTTTAATTTAAATAATTATATTAATACTTAGAAAATTTAAGTTAAACACTAACATTGAGAAATTTAACGTTGAAATGATTTTTATGCGAAGCTTTAAAATTGTAAAATTAAAATAACCAATATCTTTAAGTAGTCGAAGTTAACTCATGCCTATGTCATAAAAATGTATTGAAAAAAACATATATGCAATCACGATGACGTGAAATATAACGGAATACAGTGAAGAGAGACGGAGTCTGGCGTTAAAGGCCTCCGTTTACTTTCTGCTAACTGCTGCAGCTGACAACTCAACACTCACAAACTCTTTCTTTCGCTTCCTCTGATCCAAAAGACGATGGAACCTTTAGGTTGATTCCTTCGAACTCTCGCACTTTCTTTATAAATTTCCCGCACTTTCTCGCCCTCCAAAAGCCCTTCGCAAACCCTAAAATGGCGTCGGAATCTACTGAAGAGGACAAATCCTGGGAGCATGTCCTCCGCCGCATGCTCCCCGCCGGTGCGCCGCTCCCGGACGAGGAGCACCTGGACTACTCCATCGCTGTCGAGTACGAAGGTCCACCGGTTCCATACGACGTTCCCAAGGTCGATCCGCTCGAAATCGGCGCCACCGCGTCCGCCGTCGCCGTACCGATACGGACGGCTTCAATCGTCTCCGATCACAACGCGTCGGCCTCGATTCCGGTCGCCATGCCGGTGCATCCGCGGTTCTCGCGGTTCGGCCGAATCCGCAACGGCGGTTTCGACCGCGCGCCGCCGCCGCCGCCGAGAAGTCCGGTGGAGAGCCGGAGGTCGTCGTCAGTCTCCAGGTCTCAGTCGCAGTTCGATTCGCGCAGCGGCGAGGTGGTTTATCGATCCGATTATTCCGGCGAGGTGAACGACGAAGACGGAGCAAGCTCCGCCTCGGAGGCGTCTGAGCAGCAGTCTCCGCCGAATTCTGCTCCGGTGCCTCGAGGCGGGCCCGGAGCGGGCAAGCGTCCGACGACTGTGACGTTTCATACTCCGAGGGACTCCGAGGACGACGGAGACGATTTTCCGTCGCCGAGGTCGGTTGCGACGGAGCCGGTGGGATCGCCGGTGGGCGCGTCGCCGTCGCGGAATACGAAGCGGTGGATTTGTAGCAGATGTGGAAATAGTAACAGGTTGAAGGAGAAGGAAGCGTGTTTGGTGTGTGATTCAAGGTACTGTAGTAACTGTGTGCTGAAAGCGATGGGGTCTATGCCCGAGGGAAGAAAATGCGTGAGTTGCATTGGGAAGCCCATTGATGAATCGAAGAGGCCAAGTTTGGGGAAGTGTTCTAGAATGTTGTCGAAAGTGTGTAGTTCTTTGGAGATTAATCAGATTATGAAGGCTGAAAAGGAATGTCCTGCTAATCAGCTTCGGCCGGAGCAGCTTATTGTGAATGGCCGGCAGTTGAGGCAAGAGGAGTTGGCTGAGATTCTGGGCTGCCCCATCCCTCCTCAGAAGTTGAAGCCCGGGAGGTATTGGTATGATAAGGACTCTGGACTTTGGGGCAAGGTGAAAATGGAAAACTATTAACAACTTTAATGCTTCAATATGTTGTGTTTTTGTGTTTCTTTTAGTGTTTGTCTTTGGTTATATGTATAGGCTACTTTTATTGGATTGGTTTGTTGTTTTGCTGAACTTGGATATGGTGGATCGATTTCAGGAAGGAGAGAAGCCTGATAAGATAATAAGTTCGAAGCTTAATATTGGAGGCAAGCTTCAGACGGATGCGAGCAATGGGAATACCAGAGTCTACATGAATGGCCGTGAAATAACAAAGATTGAGCTTAGAATGTTGAAGGTAATCAAATCAATAATCAGGTTCTTGCTTTCATTTAGCTTGGATTTGGTTCTGAATGAAATAATTGAACATGGAAGTTAGTAAATGTACTAGAATCTAGGCCAGAATGCTAGATACCAACTTTTTTAGCTGAGCGTCAATGTTTTCTATGTCTTGGCTTCAACTAAGGTTGTGTGTGAAGTACCACGTGGCAACCCTAATTGATTGTTGTAGTGCTTGACAAGTTTATACACATTCGGTTAACTAAGGAAAAACAAAAATGAATACAGACCGTGCTATTATCAGTCAACTTATGGCCATTTCTGTTTCTAAAAATTTAGGTGTTTGGATTTTACTTTAATGCCTACCAATTACTATCGATATCAAGAAGAAAAAAGCATTACTTAAATTACTCTCTTTGCTGGGTAATATTAGAGATAGTAGATATTAACCCTGGACATACATTAATTGTTTTTCTTAGCATTTCCCTTTAAAAATAGAAAATATTTCAAGCATATAAGCTTACCTGATTTTAGTGCAACCATAATTTCTACTTGTTGACAATCAACAATCAATTTTAACACAACTTATGAAACCCTGGAAAATTATATAGTAGCTTTTATGATGGTACCTTAAATGTCTGTTTTCACATATTGTACCTAAAATGTCTGTTTTCTCTAACTTATTTATTTTCCTGCTCTCTTATAATTTCTTTTTGTGTCTCTTTCTTATTCTGCGCTCCTTTCTATCTTTTAAAAAACCATGCTTGCCAAAACAACTTGAGATAGTGTGAAGTTTGTCTTGAAAGGAGGATTGCAAAGGCCTTTCAGTAGACAGTTCTTTTAAATGCATTTAGGCCATAGCACGCGAAATAAATCTTGATCATGTGAACCATGTCTTCAAAGAAGGCTGCAAGGGCCTTTCAGTAGACAGTTCTGCTCCCTCTTTTAAATGCATTTAGGCCATCTCAAGTGAAAGAAATATTGAATTTTTTCTTTGTTGTCCCTACTGACCCAATCATATACCATTAAGCTATCGTGTTTCAATTTGTAATGTCTTTATCATCTCATTGGTTTATTTGTGATTTGTTGGTTATCATTTCAGTTAGCAAATGTTCAATGTCCACGAGATACCCATTTCTGGGTTTATGAAGATGGATCTTATGAAGAAGAAGGGCAAAATAATATTAAGGGGAACATATGGGGAAAGGTTCTCTCTTATCTGATAATAGCATACACTTCTGTTCAATTTAGGCTTGAAAGTGTATCTCTTCTTAATTTGGTTTTTTATACAATATTAGTTTGGTTTATGGTAGGCAGGCGTCCACTCGTTTCATTTGTTCATTATTCTCATTGCCTGTACCTCCCGCTAATCCTCCTGGGGTCAGGGATAATTCAACTAACTATTCAACAAGATCTGTGCCTGAATATTTGGAGCAAGGCAGAGTTCAGAAACTTTTGTTGTTTGGCATGGAAGGGTCTGGAACAGCCACGTTATTCAAACAGGCATGTTTGTTTCCTCTATCTTTTACTTCTTCTGGCTCTCTCACCTTCTTTCTCATAGTTGCATGTTTTCACACCTTTTGTGCTTATTAACTTTTAGCCTGGCTGATTTGGATTAAATATATTTGGCTTTCCCTTTTTGATGGGTAAAGGACTTTAGTGAAGAGTCATAGTTTATGTTCTTGATTCATTGTGCAATGGAGGCTGATAGACTGAATAATGTAGATATAAGTTGACTATTTTCTTAGGAGTTTAGATATAAACACGTGCTCATCCACACTCTCACAAATATATGTTGTATAGCCATGTATTTGCTTAAGTATGGATGATACATGCATGCATATACCATTAATTTTTTGTATCATGTTCTGTGTGCTTGTCAGATTCATATAACATAATGTACCAATGAATACCTATTTATGCAAAACGCATACGTACTAAGAAATTAGGTGTATATTTAAACAAGAAGTTATATGCATTTTAATCTGTATGCACAACTTATGGATAATGGAAACGCGACCTTGCCTTATTTTTATTGTAGTGATTTCTCATATGCTCATTATGGATGACTTTTTCAGTGCAAATGTGGCAGGAGATAATTTTTCGAAAATTGCATCATTTTAGTTTACATGCTTATGACACTTTTGAGTTGGAACAGGCTTTAATTCTTGTTATTGTGATTATAACACCTTTTCTTTTTTGATACATATTATTTTTTCTATTAACCTGGCGTTAACTGTTAATATGGTGTTTTACTGATTGTTTTGTTTTTTGCATTTTATCATTTCTAATTATCTGAACTTCATTTTCCCCACCTGTGGAACAGGCCAAGTTTCTATATGGAAACAAGTTTTCTTCAGAAGAATTACAAAATATCAAGCTTATGATTCAAAGCAACATGTACAAGTATCTTAGCATTCTACTTGAAGGACGAGAGCAGTTTGAAGAGGAAGCTCTGGCAGAGCGAGAATCTACTTCATTAGAAGGTGAAGGATCTGGACAAGTACAAGGTATAATTTCTTTCATTGATTGATGGGACTGTTTCTCTTTAAGTTGATGTGCCACTTGCTTTCTACTATTTTGTGGCATATATTTCTTTTTCTTCTATATATGTATATTATATGATCATACAGTGATGCTTAATGGTTTTAAATTTCCATAATGTTTGTAACATATGCATTTGCTCTGTATTTTTTACTCACGTACCTCGTGCTTTTGTTGCATTTCGAATGCTCACTATATCAATTCATTTGTCATTTTTTCTTCATGTTTGTGTGAAATTGTTGTCCAATTGGAACATTTAATGAAGAACGTCTAGTCCTCTTGGAGTATATCTTGGAGAGAGTTCTTTTTCTTGCCCATTATTTGCAATAACTACAGGGCAATACAACTATGTTTTGAATAGTATATTGGATCAATTGTCCTTTTAAGCAACAATTTTCAAGTTAGATGTGGTAATTTTTGATACCGCATCAATTTTTTCCTTTGTGGATGATACAATTTGATAACCTTTTTTGTAATGTCTGTGGAAAAACTACAGTTCTGTGAGTGAATCTAATTGTAAACTAAATTTAGCAGAAACAGCAGCTGATGGAAACAAGCCTTGTATTTATTCAATCAATCAAAGATTCAAGCACTTTTCTGACTGGTTACTGGATATTATGGCAACGGGAGATTTGGAGGCCTTCTTCCCTGCTGCAACACGTGAGTATGCTCCTATGGTAGATGAGATCTGGAGAGATCCTGCTGTTCAGGAAACATACAAGAGGAGAGAGGAATTGCATAATCTTCCTGATGTTGCTAAATATTTCTTGGATCGGGTATGACTCTAATATTTCCTTTTTATTATTTCTTCTTCTTGATAAGTATTTAGTGGTGTTGTTTTGTATATTTCTTTGCCACTGAACTAGTAATTATGTTTACATGGTTATTTATGTTTGTCCTTAACAAAATTATTTTTCCAATTCCATCCTGAAGTTACTTCAAAGTAACTGACAACATTGTCACTGCTTTCCCAAACTACTGTTTTTCCTTATATGTCAATAATCTTTAAAAATATGCAAGAGGTGAATGTAACATTTTCCGGCTGTAGAAAGAATCCTGGATTAGAAGGGTGTGTCTATCATGTTTTCTCTTCTGTTTTTTGTATTTTCCTCTACCTTGTTAGATAATATAATTTCCCTTGGTGGATAGGAATTGTTCCCATCACATAATCACAAATATCTATGGAACATTAAACTGCATAGCAGAAGAGAAGTCATGGAAACTATACTGGTTGTCTTGTCATATTAATTATTAAAAGCGTATATTATACTATCAAAAAATTGAGAGTGGAGTAGCAAATGTTATTAGTTGATATTTCACTTATTTATGATTTAGGTAAATATTTAATGTCTAGATTTTTATAGATTTCTATGGATATCAAGATGTCTATTTAATGAGCATGTAATTATGTACTTTTGTGCAACTTCAATGAAAAAATATCTACGATTCTCTCAATGCATGAATTGATACCTCTCAATGCATATTTAAATACCTGCATAATAATATTGCCACCATGGAAAACTTACAGCAAGATATTCACAATCCATCATCTTTATAGTTGCTAAAGTTTGATTGGATAGAAGATTGAGAACCGAACCTTCTAAAGAATACTTTTAAAGTATGGTCTAAAATTTAAATTGTGGAGCATAACTCCTTCCTGCCTATCTAAATTTGGCTCATATAATAAATGTTTGTCTTTCACTTTAGTGTGCTCTGTTATCAAGATGTCTTATCATATGAGATCTTGCACACGCAATAGAAATATTATGATGTGCATATTCATCTTTTACCTTCTATTTTTATTAGTCTTGCTTTTGTACTTTTGATTTTTCATATTTTTCGGGCTAATATTTTAAAAATAATCTTGAAATGTATGGACTTCCGTACCGTGCTTCTGTTATCAAGAGGTGTAATTATATGTGATCCTGCACAGGCAATAGAAATTTCGAGCAATGAGTATGAACCTTCTGATAAGGATGTATTATATGCGGAAGGAGTCACACAGAGCAACGGTCTCGCATTCATGGAGTTCTCATTTGATGATAGGAGTCCAATGTCTGAGATATACAGTGAAAACCTCAATTGCCCTCCTCCCTTAACCAAGTAAATCACTGTCCTCAATCTCCTTTTCTCTTATTTTACGGAATCTTCTGAAAATGTACTTGACTTCTTGACACCGTTATTGATTCAGATATCAACTGATTCGCATAAATTCAAAGGGACTGCGTGATGGTTGCAAATGGTTGGAAATGTTCGAAGATGTGAGGGCAATCATATTTTGCGTTGCCCTGAGTGACTACGACCAGATGTGGCCCAGTAGCAACGGTCAGCTTCGAAACAAACTACTGGCAAGCAAAGATCTTTTCGAGAGTCTGGTGAAGCATCCTTGTTTTAAAGATACCCCATTTGTGCTTCTCCTAAATAAATATGATGCCTTTGAAGACAAGATAAATAAAGTTCCTCTATCAAGTTGTGAGTGGTTTGGGGACTTTTGCCCCGTGAGACCTCATCACAACAATCATGCCCTAGCCCACCAAGCATACTACTATGTGGCTGTGAAGTTCAAAGAGCTTTATTATTCCCTAACTGGGCAGAAGTTGTTTGTGGGGCAAACTAGTGGTCGGGACCGCACCTCGGTCGATGAGGCATTCAAATACATAAGGGAAATCATCAAATGGGACGATGAGAAAGACGATGATGTATATGAAATCAACCCAGAAGAGTCTTTTTACAGTACAGAAATGAGTTCTTCACCCTTCGTCAGACAGGAGTGAATGGTAACCCTTCTTCCAAAAAATTTATTTTTAGGAGCAATGCATTGCATTTGTGAAGGTCAGGGAGTGGGAGAGTATGTTGTTTTGTTTTGGTTTTTTAGGATCTTCCCCAAACAGCTTCAAATGATTTTTGCCCCTTCATAAATAAGCTAATTTGATTGAGAGGTTGTAAATTCAGAGGTGATTTGTTCTCTGTACAGCTTATGTTGACAATATTCTTCAGCTTAATTTGAAAAATAAAAATAAAACATAAAAGAGCTATTTTTTTTCTCTAACCGTCCATTTTTTAACCACCCATTTATTACCCGGTGTTAAAAAAAATAATTTACAAAAAACCTAACTTCTTTTAACTTACAAAGATTGCTTGAGTTATGATTGATTTATTAGGAAAGTAAATGAGTTAAGCATATTGAATTTATGATTCAACTTTAGCGATTAAGTAGTGTTTTTAATAACTGTCACGATTTCTCCGCAAGCATGAATGACTTGTTATGATTAGTTAATGAATAACCATAGAGCCAACTGAGTTCGATCTAATGGAAATTCTTTTTTATTACTATAAATATGACATAAATATACCACAGGTAAATAAAAAATTATACAACTCAATTCTCTTCAAAAAAAAATTAGATTCGTCAAACTTGCCCTATATTAAATATACGCCTTCCTCGTTTTATGAAAAAAGAAAATATTTATTAGGACCGTAAATAAAATAAAAAACAAAAAAGCCTATTGGCATGTTACATTGTCATACACACCTAAATAAATGTGTCTCTTTTATCCTAAATTTGTAATCTCGAAGAACATTGTAATCTTTAAAAAGTGATCTAGTCACTATTATACTATTTTCAAGACTCCCAAAAATCAATATTGCATATTGGATATTCCTTTTGAACCATACTCAAATAAAATGTTGGATGCTTCTTTTTGTAAGTCTTGGGCTTCCAATATGAATTGTTCTGTTTTCACCACAGAGGGATAAATTGGTCCGGAAACACATTGATACTAGAGAATGATAAAAATCACACTAGTGATGCTAAAATAAAATACAATTTCTAAATATATAAACATATAATACTATTCTTTACTAAAAGTCACAAGTTCAAAATGTCAACATATTCATAATTATCTTTCAATATGGATTTTTATCTCAAAATCCTGAATATTTATTTACGAAAATCATAATAAAATCATCTCATTGTTACACATTTTTATTTTTCGAGAAAAAAAACTTAAAAGATATAACATTAAACGTTACTAAAAAGTAATTTAACACGTTTGATCGGAAAATGTAAAAAAATAAAGATGATTACTCAACTGTTTGATTTAATTATAAAACTAAAATATAAAAATTACTTAAAACAATTTAATTCTTATTTTAATAAAAAAACAAAATCAATATTTTTTACTCATTTCTTACCGATTAAACTTTTTTCCCACTCATTTTTTTCTTTTTTTTTTCTTTTTCCCATTCACTTCCTGTATTTTTTCTTTCTACCAAATGGCGACTTATTGCTATAAAAATTTATAAATTCAAAAATATGGATTATCACCTTAGCATTGCACTTGAATTTTCATCACATAGCTTCAGCATTAATATCGACTCTTTAGAACTGATCCAAGAGCTTTTGAAGACAATTGTATAATGGATTGCAATCACAATCTTGTTACTTCATTCTAAAATGCATTTAGTTAATGGACAAAAAATTAATTGCATATATAGTCATAATTGGTCCTTTATGCGGAGGTCACAAAATTTTTCTTTTTTTGTTTTTTTTATCTCTAAAAATAAGTCCACTTCATTTAATAACAGATAACTCATATTTTTAAATGAACAGAAATCTCACTTGTGAGATTAATTATTTCCTAATATCTATTTCATAAATATGAAAAGTATTTGTTTTAGTATGTGTAACTACTCAAATTATAAAACTATATCAATCTTAGGGTAAAAATAGTTCAAATTCCTTAATTTCTACAATGTCACCTTCCATTAAATGTAAGGAGAAACGTACCCAGGAGACAATAAAACGCAATAAATAAATAAATAAATTAAATTGTAAACTGGTTGCGTCAATATTTTGAGATAAAGACGATGCTAATTTCTTATCTAAATCGAAATTGAAAATCTTTCTTTCAAATTAATTAATAATATTTACTATATTTGTTAAATCATGTGTACCAACCTAAATAGAAATATCTTATGATAAAATAAATTTAGAGATGTACTTTTTAAAGTCAAAGACTGTTAAAGATGTTGGTCGAAACCTAAAATAAATCTATCTCATTCAGGCATGCAATTTCATATTTTAACTCTGCAAACCTAACTTATACCATTTAAGATTAAGCCTAACTTTACCCATTTCACCCTATTCATCTTCATGCAACAAAATTCAACAACGATTAATAAATCTAAAATCCATTTTTAACAAGACACTTTTTCAAAAATTGAGACTTGACACGTTTTTAAAAACGGTTATCAATTAGTTGGATAATACTCACTTTCGTTTAGATGTATCAGTTTGATAACCGTGTTTTTAAATATGTGTCAATCTAGTTTAAACTTTTGAAAAAGTGTCTTAATCAAGTCACTTTCAGACAAAAATTACTAAAGTTGTTAACTTAATTCATGACTTTTATCACTAAATTTTAATATAAATATCAATACTTAATTTTGTAATTCATTTTAAATATCAATACCGTTAAAATGATTTTTTGCTGAAAATTACTTAATTAAGGTATTTTTTCAAAAGTTAGAACTTAATTGACATCCTTTTAAAAGCAAGTAAGTACCAAATTGACACATCCAAACAAAAGTAGGTACCATCCAACTAATTAAACTTATATATAATTACCATATTTCACAAAACAGAACTAAAAAGATGAATAATTATATTTTTTCAGTACAGAATCTAAGTGTCACTCATCAAACTAATTAATAATTTATTCATTTATTGTTTTTAAAGAAGAGGGTGGTTCCATTATCGCCGGCAGAAAGAGTGATTGTATTTTTCTGACTCCATATTCATACCTAACTAGGCTCACCCATGCTTACTTTCAATTCCTCATCACTCATATATATAATAAACACAAGAGAATTCAATATAGTACAATATCCTAGTCAAACCGCTACCTTAAATTTTAATATGCTTACTCATCTTTCTCACAATTATTAACCTTTGCATGTAACATAGCAGAAAAATCTGCATTAATTAAACTGTTTTTGCTGTTAGGTATAATGTGAGGCCTGTGATTTAGGTTAGTTGTGTTGGATTTGGAATTTAAACTGGTAACCTACATTTTTGTTGAAGTCCAAAGTAAAAGCTTATAAATAGTACAAAGTTGACAATAACATTGTTGTCTCATGTCCCTGCACCATCTTTTACTTGAGAAAGTTGAGAAATTATTGGCTCTAACATGTCTCCTCAACTACTACTTAAACCACCATGTCAGAGTCAAGTGTTTATAACTGTGTGTGTTTGAATCAACATTTACAAACTTTACTTTAATGTTTTTCATTTTATAATAACATTATACTTTTTATCTCAAGTTTCAGTAAAATATAGAATTAATTCTTCTTTAAAATTTTCGATCAATTTAGTCTTTTATTTTTTAAAATACGTGAATTTGAATTTAATCTTTTTAACAAAATTTTGTTAAGTTTATCTGACGTTTCAAGTGTATTTCATGATAGTATTTGAATTGTTTACACCATTTAAGACATTTTCACTTTAATGTTAATTCAAAAATTATCATAAAATGCGTTTAAAATGTCAAATAAACTTGACAAAATTTGGTAAGAAGGACTAAATCTACGCATTTTTAAAAATAAAGGACTGAAATAGTATAAAATTTCAAAGAAAATTAATTCTAAAATTTACGAAACTTAAAGAATAAAAAAATATTTAACCCTTATTCCTTATTTTATTGAAATTGTGTTTGAAATGTTATAATTGATATGTACGTGTCTAGAGATGTCAAAAAAATCCGTACATGTGGGTATCCGCGGAAAAACCCTCAACGGGTATAAAACGGATATTAAAAATGGATACCCGCTACCCGCGGGTACAGATATTTTTTATGCTCGCATGTTAACGGGGCAGGTACGGGTATCATAGTATCCGTACCCGTGGATACTCGTACCCGCTAAACTTATACCTCTTGACATTTTTCTCTTTCTTTTCTTTGAAATTGGACATATACATCAAACCTTATATAGACAATGACGTTTATGGTATGCTTGTTGTCAAATGATGGAATAAAAATAAGAATACTTGGCATGTGGCAATTGAGGTTTATTATTTGCTTATTTTGTTTATTTTTTAGGAACCAATCGAAGAGAGTGAGTTTGTTAATCAAAACACTAATTAAAAAATTTCGATTGTGTTGAATGTCATTTTATATTTACTTTTACAATTATTTGGACTTGTATCAACTTGAGTTTACTTGAACATTATTTAAAATTTATGACAATGATGTATTTTATTTGAATTTATGATTAAATATTTATTTTTTAAATAATTTTGCAAATACCTATGGATATGAAAAAAATAGGCAGACACCCACATAATGGATACCCGACAAATATAAGTACGGTACGGGATAAATATTTATCCAACGGGTAGGATACGGGGTTGACATCCCTGTACGTGTGTAAAGGATTGATTAAAATTTATAATTATAATTAAATGTGATGAAAGTTATAAGAATATATATATATAGAATGTTGTTTATTGCGTCATGGACTGATTGCACACGCAAAGAAGTCAAAGATGAAGGGTTTAGGATTTGCAATGAAATTGAATCGAAGGGTTTGAAGGTGTCAACAATGGAGTTTTATTACTTTCGTAAATACCAACGTCTCTTTTCTTTCACCTATTCAATCACCATCACAAATTTTATACATAGAAAAGGTCAAACTAATAATAGTTTTTTTTTAAATAAAATAAAACAAATAATAAATTATCACTTTGATCTTCAATTTATAGAATGTTGTCGTGGTAGTTTCTAGATTGAAAAAAATTCAAAAAAAAAAAATCAACAATGAAATTAGTTATTAAATGAATAAAAAAAAGTATGATTAAGGTTTCATTTAAGATTAATTAAAATATATTTGATGCCCCATTATCACCGTTTCTATTTATTTTTGTCACAAATTGACTCCTATTACCATGCCAACTCATTTCTAATTCCTAGGACTTAGATTCATATATATTATGTAGGACTTGGACCTTCTCGAATATAAAATTATTAATAATGTGTATTTTTAATTGCCGATTACTAATATATTTATTATTTATTCAAACAACATCGAAATCTTCAATTTTTTTGTAATTCTGCAGAAGAATTCCAGCTTGCTGCGATGGTCGATCTTTTTATCTTTGTTGATTTAAGCATAGTCATTAAGTTAATTAATTTCCAGAAAAATGTACTACCTACACAGCATAATTTATGTACCATGATTTTTATTTGTCTTCCTAGAATTTTAATATCATATTTATTATTACTTTTCCTGTTATGTTCTTAGCTTTTCAAGTAATTTGTATTTGTTATATATATATATATATATATATATATATATATATAGAGAGAGAGAGAGAGAGAAATAAATGAGCAAAATAAAAAACTTAATAACTATTTTGCTAATATAATAATGGTTAAATATATTTTTGTCTCTTCACTCTCGATGAATTCTTGAATTAGTATATTTCAAAATTTTGGACCAATTTATTCTTTCATCATTCGATATACGTAGATTTAATCCTTTTAATAATTTTTTGTTAAATTTATTTGACATTTCAAGTGCGTTTCATAATGGTATTTGATTTAACATTAAAACAAAAATGTGTCAAACAGTATAAACAACTCAACTACAATTTTAAAATACGTACGGAACATCAAATAAACCTAATCAAATTTGATTAAAATGACTAAATTCACATATTTCGAAAGATAAATGATTAAATTGGTTAAAAGTTTCGAAATGAACTAATTCCAAAATTCACTGAAAGTTAAAGGAAAAAAAAACATATTTAACCTTTATAATCATAATTATTTTATTTCTTAGTTATTGTAAAACAATATTAAAAGACATATAGAAATTAACGGAGAGAGTAATAAAGTAATCTTATTAATCGGAATATTTTAACTAAGAAAACCTTAGAAGTTTCCATTACAATTAAAACCATGAGTTGCAGGCCGAAAAGAATGGCACTTATGTCAGGAAGCATGTTCATTAAAACTCAAGGGGGGAGAAAATAAAAGAAAATTATTAAAATAATTAAGAAGATCGAAAATCTAGTAAAACCTCTATTAAAAAATACGTGGTAAATTTAACCTAGTGTGTGTGATTATATCAGTTGTAAAATATTGATTTACATGGTTAATTATAGATGGAATTGATTATATGAATAAGTTTTACATTTTGACATGTTGAGTAAAATATATATATATTTTTAAAAAAGATTTCTATGACTCTGATGAATCTATTAGGCTTTTTAAAGGAGATTTTTTTATCAGTAAACTTAAAAAAAATGGTATAAAATGATTTTTGTCGTTAATTATATGTTTAAATTAATTTATTATTTGGGGTACCCGAAAATGAGGATTAATAAAAAAAAAAGTTAACTTTAAAATTACCCAATGCATTTAACTTATCAACTTTTTATTTTCTATTAATTAAAATATAACGAGTTTCTAAATTCGTTTTAAAATAAAAGTACACTAAATTAAATAACTAACTAAATATAATTTAATTTTGATTATTTCCCATATAAAAATTTAAACGTTATTAATGAATTCAAAACTGTTCTAAGTTTGCCAAACAATTATCATAAAACTGATATAGAGATGAAGTTTGCGTGTATTTTTAAATACTTTGTTAGGATGATTTTTTTCTAAGAAAATAAAATTTAAGTTTAATTAAATCCTATAAAATAGGTTTTGAGTTGAAATTTGTATTTATTTATATATTATTGTTATGAACAATATTATAATGCGTTAATGAGATAAATTTTATTTTATTAAATCAATTTATGAATTCATCTGACCTATTATGTCCTTCCTGGTTCTCAAGATGTTTTCAATATCAGAAAATATAATGAAAATTTCATTTAAAAAATATGATCAAATAATAATATGATAATACTGTATCTATACTTTCTACTTTCAAGAGTCAACTTTACGTATTTTTATGCAAAAACATCCACACGCTTTTCTTTTTTTCTCTTTTTAATCTTAATTACCATAAATCTGTTATACCCAAATTAAACATTATAAATAATAAATTATTTGTTAATTGCGAAGCATCACACCATACAAAAAATAACAAAATAATCTTCACACGTTTTACTAATATCTTGCGTTCAGGTAAAAAACAAGTTAATAAATTAAATTAAATAAAAAATATTAGTAGATTATGAAAGCCCATGATTGAAGGTCGACACGTTCAAGGAAGAGATCTTCAATATAATTAATCAATTCTATTAAATAAATTAGCTTCTTAAGGAATATTCTTCTTCCTCTGTTATTACAAAGTATTAATAATTACATAGTTTTTATTTTATACATTAAAATCTCAGCGAAATGCCCACTCTGACATTTCTTTGAGAATTGGTCTATTTTAAGATACCAAAATCAGTTTAAAGAAATAATTTTACTCAGCATTCAACATATTTCTCTCATTTAAAGAATCAATTTCCTTAATTACATATTTAAGTAGCGTAATTACTTTTAATACATTTTCTGAGTATTTTAATAAATTTCAAACTTTTCCTTTTCTTGACTTTTTTGTAAGCCAAAACTTAAAATCTATGCAAGTTTAATGAGCCTGATTCAACTTTAATTTCAAAATTTGAGGACACAAAAGAAAAATAGAATTTTTAGAAGAACATAAAGGGTAATGGCGCGTAGCAGAGTAACAACGTCCGTGTTGTGTTTGTCTAATGTCCTAGTAGAAAGCGTGTGTCACCGAGTCTAAACCAAAACAAAAAATTGTGTTGCTTAGGTCTTCTCTTCTGTTTTCATTTTTTTCTTTTACCCGTTCTCCTCTTTTGACGGTTATGTCTATTCTCAAAATTTCTTCAAATCTTCAATGGTCAATATTCAAATCCTAACTCCTTCTTCCTAATATGCAACAACACATTAACTTTCTCTCTCTCTATTCAGTTTGAATGCTTCTCTCTTAGAATACTATTTTCTTGGGTCTAACTTTGAACACACTGATTCCTGTGTATGAAACCAAGGACCCCGACCCTGTTCTTATACATATATATCACAACTCACACATGAGACATGACATATATCTCTGTGATTCTCTGTAATATATAACTACACGAGCAAACCCTTTTGAAGATCATTGAATATTCTTTCACCAGAAACCTCAATTCAAATTGCAGAAACAGTTTTGGCTTCTATATTCAGGTTGCTAGAGATGGTGTTGGGATGGAGAAGGAGGAAGGGAAACAGCAAGCACAAAAAAGGTGGGAAACCGATGATGGAGTTGGTGGTTCCGAACTCCTTCAGGTGTCCAATTTCTCTCGACATGATGAAGGATCCTGTGACGCTGTCGACTGGGATAACCTACGACAGGGAGAATGTGGAGAGGTGGTTCGAAGAAGGGAACATCACATGTCCAGTTACCAACCAGGTTGTGAGAAACTTCGACATGATTCCAAACCATTCTCTCAGGATAATGATCCAAGATTGGTGTGTGGAGAATAGGCAACACGGGGTGGAGAGGATTCCAACACCAAGAATACCAATCAGCCCAATTGAGGTTGCTGAGCTTCTGATGCAGGTGAAGAACTCAGCAAGGCGTTTGGACCAATATGGCTGTGTTGAATTGGTGCAGAAAATGAGGAAATGGGGTGGGGAGAGTGAGAGGAACAAGAGGTGCATAGTGGAGAATGGGGCACCTGTGGCATTGGCTTCATCGTTTGATGCATTTGCCAATGACTCAGTGGAGAGAAACGTGGTGGTTCTTGAGGAGATTTTGTCAGCACTGAATTGGATGTTTCCACTTCAACTTGAGGCACACAAGTGCCTGGGATCTCTGGCTTCTCTGAGGTGCATGGTTTGGTTCTTGAAGCACCAAGATCTCTCAGGGAAAGAGAAATCCATTGTGGCATTATCAGAGCTTCTTTCCTTTGGTGATGTGCAGCATGTTGAGGCCTTGTCACAGATTGAAGGGGTGAATGAACTCTTGGTGGAGTTCATCAACAAGAAAATTAGTCCAACCATCACAAAGGCCTCATTGAGGGTGGTTTGGTACTTGGTCTCATCATCATCATCATCTTCAAATTCCAGTGAGAAAATGAAATTTTCATTTGTTGAACTGGGTTTGGTTTCTTCTTTGCTTGAGATTCTCATTGACTCAGACAAGAGCAGGTATGAGAAGGCTTTGGCCATTTTGGATTCTCTATTTACCTCTGAAGAAGGAAGAAACATAGCATGTGGGAATGATCTAACAGTTCCTCTTCTGGTGAAGAAAATTCTGAGAGTTTCACCTTTGAGCACAGACTATTCTGTCTCTGCCCTTTGGAAATTGTGCAAGTTTGGAGAAAAAGATGAAGGAAGAAGCATTGTTGAGGCCCTTCAAGTTGGTGCCTTTCAGAAGCTCTTGCTGGTGTTGCAGGTTGGTTGTGGTGAAGAAACCAAGGAGAAAGCCACAGAACTTCTCAAGTTGATGAACCCTTACAGGGCTGAATTGGAATGCATAGACTCAGATTACAAGAATGTTAAGAGATCATTTTAACTTCATTAGGCTGCTTCTTATTTCTTCATTACAAGTTTTGTCTTTAATCATTATGTGTAACATTTTTTTTTGCCTAAAGATTGCATCTCTACAATCTGTGTCATGGCATGGGATTCCAAGAATCCAAAAGTAGATAGGGAAATACAAATTATTCTTTTTGTATATCACAATAATTGTGAGAATGACATATTTCATTCATATCTTGCTGTGAATTTTGGATTTTTGTTAAATTTTTCAGTGTCATTTCTTCAAAATATTTTAATATAATAGTAAAAAAAATGTAATAGAAAATGATACTGGTATTTTGATATCATTCTTTTTTTTTACAATCATGTGACACTGTCTCTCATAATTGTTTACTTTTTTTTTTTTCTAAAAATATAAAAATTAACTTTTGTTAAGACTATTTTATCTTTATACAAATTGTCAAATGGTCGTCAAACGATGTTAAACAACTTTTTTTCAATAGAAAATCTTTGGCTTCTACTTTGTTCTATCATATTCAACAACTTCACTACATGGTTTCATCAATTAACCAAAAGGAAATATATATCTATTTACACCATTTTTTTTTTCTTGTTCTTCATTTCATTCTTGTACCATTAATAATTATACGCCTTAATTTTGGACATATAATTTAATTATTTCTTTAACTTGAGCTTGAAATGTGTCATTCGGAAAGAAAATGAGTGACAACTTTCTTTTGAAATAACATGTGATTAGGTGGTGATGATAAGGAAGGAACAGTGCCTGAATGAAGAAATTATTGTAAAACTAGAGTAGTAGCTATGGTATATAAAGCTAGAACAAAAGCCAAAACTTTAGGTATTTTTTTTAGGTCATGGTTTAGTTTGAAATCTTTGGTAAGATCATGAGTATGAAATTATTTGATTATGTGGTATGAAATTATTTTAAAATATTTTGAATTGAAGCTTTAGATGTTTTTTCTTCAAAACTTTTTGTTGGCAAATGTTATTCTAAGTTAAGAGTCTCTTCAATTTAAGAGAAAGACATTGTTGAAGTGTGGAATCAAAGCTTTTTGAAGTATGAATTGGAAACTAATTAGGTATTCAATTTGACGAGCTTTGAAGAAAAGAAAAAAGAGTTGTTATAAATTATAATATATATTTTTCTAAGTAACTCTTTTGATCTTTTGAGAAGAGCACAATAAGAGCTTTTCTATATTTAGTTTTTCCTTTTTAAAAAAGTTTTCTACTAATCTTAATTTTTGAGTTAGACATGTTTATATATTAGAGGAAACACAATATACTAATCCTATATAAAAACATTGTGATTATATACTCACAATGTTTTTAGTTTCACGTTTTATTTTCTAGTAAAAAATAATTTTATTAAGATACATTTAAATACCCTTTTAGTCTTAATAAAAATTAGAGAGAGTTAAATAAAAAGACAAATGGTTATTTCGAGTAACACGTATTAGTATCATAATATAATGACACTTTATAAAATTATATTTTTAAAATAAATTTGCTTTATCTATTTTAAGTAAATACTAGAGACCACAGATGTTTATTTAAATTTTAGAGAAATTAATTGAAAAGAAATGTTTTACTAAAACCAAAATCCACATATTGTATAAAAATTTAAAACATTAATTTAAAATTTTATAAGAATGGAATATAAAAAAAAAACTACAAGAAACAATATAAAAAATAACTCATTTTACATAAACTAAAAACATATAAATGTTTGATTATTTTTAAGTAGAAGTTTTACCACTAAACTTCAATTTAATTATAATTGATAATAAAAAAAATTGTTTTGACGAAAAACATTCGCATAAAACTTTATATTCAACTTTAAAGATAAATCATTCCATTTGAAAAGCAATTTAGAATAACAAATTATAAATATAAAACATTACTTCGTTACGAAATCAGTTTTTATGAATATTTATTTCACAGGAGGAAGAATGACAAATAAATTTGTGTTTGACGTAATATTTGAACTCATTAAACCCTTTACAGAAAAC
>Ga0099823_1000461_pt1 | contig 26980 bp, 16 predicted proteins | sample CowpearedBW_FD_76831 | JGI IMG/M metagenome (GOLD analysis project Ga0099823, IMG submission 76831) | Root nodule microbial communities of legume samples collected from California, USA - Cow pea red BW | ecosystem: Host-associated > Plants > Roots > Nodule | place: USA: California | collected...
GTCGTTTATAGCCGTTAAGAGTACAATGGTGAGGAAATGTGGGTCTATAAATATAATGTATTGTAAGAACAAATATAACAACAAGAGGTGAATAAAGTTTTTTCACAAGATTAGAGAGTTGTTGTCTAACAAACTGTTAACAAACAGTAACAAAACAACTACTCAGTACCAGCAAGCGGCAACAGTACATAACAGACAACAACACAATATCACTAAATTAACCGGCAGTAACACTTTATGTTGGTTTATTGTCATATCAGTACATTACCTTCTCCCAATAATATGCTAGATCATAGCAATTAAGAAGAAAATAAGAATAAAAGGAGGCTTCTAAAATGATTTTAATGGTTATGTACAGTAAACTAGAACGTGAGGTGTTACTTAAAAGTTGAAACAACCTGCAAATTTTCTCCTCTACTCCATTTTAAATACAAAAATATTAACAGTTTTTCCTCGGCTAAGATAAAAATGATAATATGCTTTATGTTGTGTTAGAAAATGAAATTCCCACCATTAAGAACTAATAAAGTGAACACATTTCCATTTTGCTCTATGTTTTCTTCCACGTCCCTTCCCATCACCTTTTCTTGTTTTACTAGGGCGAATGGTGCTACAATTATCTCTAACACAACATAACCCTTTCAGTTTCCGAATCCTCTTTCCAATTTTTACCTCAGAAAAGTTAAGTTCATATGACTTTGTTATATTAAGTATGTCATGCAGAAAAGTAACCTGAACAAACTAGACAACAATCCTGTCTGCATTGTGGAACTCACCTTGAGATCTTCTCCACAATGCAGCCTCACGCATGGTTTTAAGTTCAGCCTGCAATCACATGATGATATTAGTGCTTCAATCACTAATATTATAGCGAGACAAATCAGTTCAAATTACCTTCAATTCCTCTTGTTCTTGCTTGAGTTTGATTTTCTCATCCATTGCTTTACGCTACAAAAAGCACACAACACCATCTTGTTAATAAAAAGAATTCAAATACATTGAAAAAATATCTAATCTATCATATGTTGAACGTGAGAACAAAACATCTCTCTAGAAAAAAATATATATGCCAAGACCAAACAGCTTTCTTAATAAACAAAATTATATCGGGAAAACCCAAAGGAAAAGTTAAAAATACAAGAAATAAATCAAAAGTCCTGTGCTGAAAATTATATAATTACCAAGTTTCATGTGAGACCACTAATTCATCTCACTTGGGGGCAAGTTTGTTTGTTCTAGCTTCTTTTGGGGGGCATATTATTACTCTTTTCAATGTATTCTCTCAAAAAGCAGCAAAAAAAGATACTATTTACCGTAGAATAAGATAATCCAAACATACCTAATCACCCCCGCAGTGATTGCTTATTCACTACTAACACAACACATAAATGTCAGCAATATCGTAGGTCAAATGCAAGAAATTGCTAATCACTTTGGCTTTTTCAAATTACTTCAGACATGTCACACTCAATTATTCACTATTCAAGTTCCTTGATTGACAGTTCTGCTTCACACACAAATTTTTTAAACACCTGGATGATTTTGACATATCTGGGGTCCTTAAATGCAAAAAAGGCTTATCACTATTTTTCTTAGTTGAAAATAAACAAGTGCTTCCCCTGTTGCTGTATCCAAACAAGAGGAAATAAATTCCCTCAAATCACAGGTAAGGCACTGAACTCAAATCAAAATCAATTGTAAATAAAATAAACCCAAATTGCCAAGAACTCCACTCATAATGTTCCCATTATCCAACTTAAGAAGGTTTGTCTTTAGTTGATGGTAGATAGATAACTATTCCCCCAGTCACATCCTATCTTTTCTGTGAAAAAGGACTTTGTACTCTATTTTCTGTACAAGATTAAAAAAATAATATTTTTTACTTTCAAGTGAAACAATCAACCCATAAAACAAAAAGGCAAAAGAAAACCCACATATAGGTAAAACAATTAATCAAGTGTATGTCTAAAAAAGAAAGAGCTTCAAGCATATAGGATAAAAAGAACCTTTAACTTTTGATAATAAACCATCCTTCTAGCAGGCTTACCTTTTCTGGATCTTGTAACTCTTTGAAAGCTTTATTTAACTTAATGAAAGCCTGGTGGGCTTGCGGATGAGAGCATTTATCTGGATGAACCAATAGTGATATCTTCCAGTACCTAAACGGCATTAATCAAGATGACATTAGACAACCAAATAATCTCGATCATATGTAGTCAGTTGATGGGAAAAAGATTGGATTTTTATTTTATTATTGCATAGAATATAGAACTTCATATATTTTAGAGGCATTGCCCTTTTAGTTCCCAGTATAGATATAGAATGCCTTGAGTTCAAGCTTATGTTTTGAGTTCAGAATAGACTGTTATATTCCATTTTGTTTTTAACATGATAATACAATTTGGATCATTTACAAAAGAACTTAATGACATTTTTGGAGCAGTAAGGCAGCAAAGTGGTACTGAAAAATCATTCCGACAATACCCATTTTCTAACTAATTCCGTTTAGGGAGGGAGAGCATGAATTGATTTTTAAATAATTAATTCAAACACAAAAATTAAGCAGAAACTGTTATTGCTTTGTTCAATTAAAAAACCACATAAGAGAACATACCTTTTCTTTACATTTGCATCGGACATATTATGATTGACTCCTAGAACATCATATGGGCTATCAGCCTCAACTTCCATTATTCTGGTCACCTGAGAAATAAACATACAAGAACTTGTACCTCAACATTCAATTACTACAAACTTTCATCCAAAATCTCATTCATAAATAAAGTAACAAGTAATCTGAGAATTAAAGAGTTTCTCCCCTGATAGAAACTCTTTAAAAAATATATAGAAATCTACAAACCAGTACTAAATGGAAAAATATAAAGATTCCTACGTCCAAAGAGCCAAAGTACCACCATACCACCCCCAAAAAAACTGAGAGATAAACAACTGGAGCTTCCCTAGAGACTCCATTGATCAGAGGAAACCAAACTATCTTTAACCCACATAGCAAAAGCAGACAGTTAAAGATTAATCAAGAAGTTCAAATACAGCAAACGTAAATGACTAGTCAGATTCAGACGACAGATTGTTCAGTTTAGCTGAAGGAATCTACAATACATAATAACCAGAGGGACCGTATAATGCATATGCCGCCAAATTGAAGAAGTTATTTCTCATGTTCCCTAAATAAAATCCAATCCTATAGGTAAAATACCAATATATCATACATCAATGATTAGATCTAAGTATTTAATTTTAATATTTGAAGAAAAAAAATCCTGATTAATGACTACTGGGATTAAGTACCTCTTCAAAACGTTCTGCTTCATTAGCTGATTCTGCTTCAGTAACCATAGCTGGTGGTGGAGGTCCAATAAATAGTTCACTATCATCATCCAATTCGGCCTCTCTAAAGACATTAACATAAAAATCCATCCATCATCAGATGTGAATTGACTCAATTGAGCCAGGAAACAGAATCAAAAGCAACTTAAATGGGTTGGCACCTGAGCTCAGTCTGCGCCTCTGTTAATTTGGCAGCGGCAGCCAGTAATTCAGCTGATGGCATTGCAGGGCCAATCATCCTGCACAGTAAAGTAAGCAATAACTTCAAATAAATAAATAAAGTCAGCAAAATGACAAAAAGAGTTGTCACCTTTTCCTAGGACCAACAGAATGATCATCTGGTGATGCGAGCACATGGTCATCCACCATCTTTTCATTTCCAACATCCACTGGAACTGAACTGGATTCAGGCACCGGCGCAGAAGCTTCATCGTGCTCATTTATGGGATTTGTGTACGAGTTAATGAGAGGGCCGAGAACATACAAAGTAGGGCGACCTTTAGAAGGTAGCAAGAAAACCCTATCTCCATTCTCCTTAAGGTTTAACGAAAGAAACAGCTTCTTCAAATGCATCGCCAAAGATCGTTCTGATATACCCTTTATGTCAACAGCTTGTCCATTATCAATCATTTGCAAAAGCTAAACACAACCACAACAGCAACAAGACAATAAGAATCAAGCCTGTATTGTGAAATATGAAATATGATATAAAGTTAAAACACTAACTTAGTGTTCAGAAAAAAAAAAAACACTACCAATGAAATTGGCAAAGTATGGGAAGAGAAATTAAAGTGAAACCTGCTTCAAATCGTTGCCGACGTTGGGGAACTCTCTCATCATTTCAGCTACCACAGTTTCAGGCAGAACCCTAGGTTGTTCGTCTTCATCCTCCGAAGAGTTGGAGGAGTCATCGGAATCACGGAGCCTCTTCCTCTTTCTCCTCTCTCTGTCTCTCCTCTTTCTCCTTCGCTCCTCCTTCTCCCCGCTCCTTCTGCGCCGCTCCTTCTCGCGACGCCGTCGCCGCCGCCGCGAAGAGCGATCGGAGTCCGATGACGACGAAGAGGATGAGGAGGTCGACGAGTCCTGCAGACGACGCTGCTTCTTTCTCCTGTCACCCATTTTTGCAATTCACGCACCAAAATTCTGTATATGAATGATTCAAAACTCTGAAGGTAAAGATTTGGAAAGAAACAAGGAATCAAGTCATCACTCTTGTGTTTTACCGCTTTGCACTAAATTTTCTGATTGACACAGAAATAACTATTTTTTTTTCTTAATAAAATTTGACTTAATTAAGTTGCAACCCAATTCTAAATGCGAGAATATTCAAAAATTGAGTTATTATAAAATAATAAAATAAATTACAAAATTATAGATAAAATATAAAATTATAACATTATACGTGAACTGGGATTACATCAAATATAAAACTTGTAACAGGTAATAAATAAATATTTTAAATGGATATACATAAGTAATGGATATGGGTATTTTTATATATTTGTATGTTAATAGAAGGGTATGAGTATTATAGTATCCGTATTCGTGAATACTTGTACTCATTATACTCTGCTCTAAATTAAAACTAAAATATAAAAACATAATTAAAATATTAATGCACTTATTTTGAATGAGTTATTTTTTATCAATTGGTTTTACAAAATCTATATTTCTATGTAAACTGTCATTTAACATTATTTAAATAAGTTATTTGAACTTTGTTTGAGACTTATGAATGTTATGTATTGCATTTTATTTGAATTTATGATTAAGATATCTTGTTAAATATTTAAATTTTTTTTATAAATACTCACATATACCCATAAATATCTTTGGACATTAAAAACATATGCAGATATCCGCACAACGAATACATGCACATATATGAGACGGATATTTGTTTCGCGAGTAGGGTATAAGAAAACTGCTACCCGTACTCTACCAATCTGTATAGATTCCTTATGGTATCTTTCCGTTCTTGTCATCTCATTAACATATACTCATCTTAAAGTTTTTAAATTTATTATATACTTAATTTATCATAAAATTTTAAGGATATTTGTTATGTGTAATATGCAATGCAACTTATCTTGTATTAAAAATCTGCTGATGTAATGCATTAGTTTCTCACGACCATGTAATTTACGGAGAATAATGAAGATGTTGGAGAGAATTAGCTTAAAAGGCTGATCAAGAAAAGTCTATGTATATGAATAGTTTAGTATCGGCAGATATCAAAATGTGTATATTTATCTTTTCTTAATTTTTTATTTTAAAATATAGTTTGGTATCTTTATATTTGAAGAATTGTATATTATATTATGAATTTTATATTATACTTTTGTTTTTTTATATAATTATATAATTGCTTCTTAATACTAATTATGATGTTATAATTGAGTTGTTACATAGATGATGTAGTTCATTTAAGTAATTATATAATAAAGAATGCTACATGGATGCCATAATTATATAATTGCCTCTTAATAGTAATTATCCATTTAAGTAAGATCACCGTGTGAAGATAGAATAAAGAATGCTAACTATCATGTTAAGATGCCTATAAAATAACTAATACAAATTCATTTAAGGGCTCATGTATTGTTTATTAATTGCTAACTTTATTACACACATTTTACACGTTCATCAGTTTTTACATACATTTTGATTCCTCACTTGTATTTAAAATTTGTAGACTCGTGAAACCATTATTAGACAAAAATGTCTCAACCCAATAAATACAATTAAAATTCCTATAATAGTTTGAACCATAAAAAAAAAATCTTATTATCCGAAAGAGAGTTTTATTTACGTCTAATTTAAGAGTCAAAATTGGTATTGATCAGCTTTTGAACAACTTTTATTTAGTGTATAGCAATTGTCAAATTATTGCTCTAAATTTAGCCATTCATAACATTTCAACTATGTAAACCTTTTGAATGAAGACTTACCTTATGTTTGAATAACTAGTGTTGAATAAGAGATTTCAATCATTTTAAGAAATTGAAATACATGTTATTTACTTACAATTAAATTATCTTTATTTTTTAAATTGTTTGTTTAAATTGAATAATTAAAATATATTGAATTTTAATTTTCTTGTCTAGATAAAGTAATTTAATTTCTAATTTAAGATAAATTCAACTCCACGGTTAAAGATGAGTTAACTTATCTCAACATTTAATTCGGTTCGACTTGACTTATTTTCAATTTGGGTCGATTTAGATAAACATTCGATCGGAATTGACTAGGCTCAACATTTAGATAGAGCCGACTCGATTCAACCTTTGGCTCAAATTGACTTAGTTCGACCTTCGGCTCAGACCAACCTGGTTAGACATTCAGCTCGATCTTCAACTTGGTCAAATTTTGACTGACCCAGCCATGTCCAAATTTGGTCAAGTCGACAGACCAAATTTGGGTTGAATTCAGTAGAGTCGACCCTAGTCGAAATTCAGCTAAGTTAGTTCCAAGCGAATTCGAATTCGAGTCAATGAGATTTGATCGAATTCAACTGGGCCAGAATTCGGAGAGTTAGTCCCGACTAAATTTTGAACTAGTTAGCCCCATTTTTTTTTATCCTCACAAGATGAAGAATTCCACTATGAAATTTCAATTTCTTAAAATTCTTCAATTTTTTTTTAATTTTTTTTTTCATTCAAAAAAATTATTTTACTTAAAAAATTCAAAATTTCTAAATAAATAAATTATTCTTAAATTCACTTCTCCAAACATAACATTTGGGATACATCAAATAAATGTTTAAGGACACTTGAGGTTTCCTGTGCGGTGAGTGTAGCATAGCAAGGGCAGAAGTGTGTGTTCCCAGAAGTGCCTGATGGCACGCAGTTGCACCTCTCAGCAAGTATTGCACGCCCTCATGCACATTTTGTACCTGTCAGCCCTCCTGCACCTGTTAATGCATTCTCCATGACAGTCTACACCATTTAACCAAATAATTATAGCACCAGTAACTAATTAAACTACAAACACTACAGAATATGTAAAATATTATTCTCAATTCTTACCTATCTTGTTGGCGACCATGTGCTTATTTTCACTGTAGATCCATAACTGAAACTTTTCCCATAATCAAGAAAGAAAAAAATAGCAAAATAATTTGTTTCATATTATTCAGAATCTTAGCTATCTGAGTTTAACTTACTAATTACTATACTAAAGAGGTTCAAAAGTTCTTCCTAAACAGGCTATAAAACAACATTAAATTATTGTCTTTTCCAACCATATGAATTTGATTGGAGTTTGTTGTCTAGACGAGGCTTCAGAGGCTTGTATAAATAGGTACATAGAGTAAGGAGTAAGAAACTAATATTACAGTGAATAACACATCATGAATGAACCACTTTACCTCTTGTATAAGGATGAAGCACAAAATAGTCATGACCACTGTGTTTCTGGTGAGGGCCATAGTTCTGGGTCTGAAGCTTTGAGGGTTACTCTCAATATTTATATGGAAAAAGAAAGGGTGATTTTTGAGAGAAGAGGTTGCAGCTGAAACAAGATAATTATGTCACCCCAACAAATTAAACACCCATTCCTATGCATGCACTTTGAACCATTTTTTCCATATTGGATTAATCTTTATCGTAAAAATATTGTTAATATACAATAATATCAGTTTTCTGTAAATACCAGATTGATGTAATATTGTAATCTTGCAACCCTTTATCTAACAGTGTCTCTTTCAATGCGCTTCGGTTCATTCTTTTTTCAGAAATTAATTCATCAATCTTCTTCTAGTAACAATTGTCGATTAAAGATGGTTAACAAATATTAATATCTCTCCACAAAATCAACCAAATTCCTTGTTTTCTTTGTCTAAGAAAGAACCACCACCAACTTACATATAATGAGTAATGAAACATGGTCGTTTTTCTTTTTCAGACACGATTAAGAAAATCACTATATTTGGAAATTGGTTTGCTCAACTTCAATAGTCCAGTAATGGGCAATGATTATAGACGTAAAAAACTCATTTAACCCTTAAAATATTGATCTGTTTTGATTGCGAAAAACCAGCTGAAGATATGATCCAGGAAATCTGCATGCAAGGTTTCAATTTGTGTGAACCATTTTTTAAGCTTGAAAGATGAAACCATTGCAATTAGGTGTGATGATGTATTAAAAGTCAAGAGTGGTTACTCCTTTAAGCTTTGTTTGACACAAACTTATATAATTAACCTATTTACTGTAGGTGGTTATAGATCTGGACCCACTTACAACCCACATCAAAATGAAGAAGAAAATCTTTTTTTTCTTTTTCTTTTCTTCATTGTTGACTTTGTTAAAGAGAACAAGATAAATGACTTGATTGTGTTGTGCTAAGTCGGTAAACTCAAAAACTATCTATTAAGTTGACAAACTAGAGATTTTGCCTCTTTGGTCTGATATTCGTAAGAGAAAATGTTAATACTATTTTTATTATACACTTTTAATAATTGCCTAAAATAAGTTTAAACTTAAAAAAATTTTGTGAGATTCACTTCTTATTTATAGTAAGTCTAAAATTAGTTAAAAATTACAACTTTATACTTTTTCTCATGATTTTATAGTTTGTAATTCATTTTATCCATAATGTTTCAAATAAACTCTTGCACAAACTGAACACCAATACCTGCTGACAAAAACAAAGGTGTAAACCATCCCCTTTATGCTATCTTTCAATATTTAATGTTGAATTAAATTCAATGATAAAAAATTCAATATTTAGATATTATAATGATAGAATAAAAGCAGATCCATCTAACACCCCCAAATTGGAAAGAAAGAAGAAGATAACCATTAAATAGAATGGAATGGAATCCCTTACATTACTTCATGTTCATTCCTTCTTCTTGCAAGCAATCCAAACAATAAAACCTATGATAATTTTATTTTATACCACTTTATCATATCTCTGACTATGAATCTAAAAGGAGAGAAAATTTGCTTTTTGTCAACTTGGTATCAAATATTATTTATAGCTCATCAACAATATTGAACATCTTTCAACACAAGAACATGATTTACAAACAACCTTATTGGTCTGGACACTATTACATCAATCAACAATTCAGAATAGTGTCTAAATCATAATTGCTAAACAGACCTCTTCAACTTGAGAATGAACTAGTTATTGGTATCCTAGAAAGTGAGAACATTTCTTCATATACAAGTACAAATGTCTTCCATTTATGTTGGAGAAGGTGAATGAATGAACCAAAAATTATGCACCAGTCAACAAAAAGATACATCTCACCCAATCATCTAGAATCGAGCCCAGCATCTAGTGCATTGTGCTATACAGTCTCCCTTGCAATCAACATTATAACCCAACACTTTTGGATTTCTAAGGAGAAGTTTCTTAAGAGAATTTCCGTTAATACTCCACTGCTCCTCCAGGATCTTTACATTGCCTTTCAACTCTTCCTCTAAATTACATCCAAGAATTTCTGGAAACTTTTTAAGCAACTTAGACAGATCATCATCAGAAAGATTTAAACTCCTTAGATAGTCAAGTATTCCATTTACTGTCTCAAATTTGGGAATTTCCATCGTACGTTCTTCTCCCCAATAAGGGGAATGAACAAGACCAAATGCTTTCCCAAGTATCTTGTCCTTTTCTTCATCACTGAAGTTAAATGCAGAAAGAGCTTGTTTACATGCTTCCCACATGCTTTGATCTTCATTACTTGTGATTATACTTTCTATCTGTGCAGTTGAGCACAATATCCAATGTTTGGTAGAAGGATTTGAGGTCCATGTTGCTGTTGCTACACTTGGTGAATATCTACAAGAAAATCTGATATTTGGCAGTGGAATACTTGATGATGCAGCACCAAGATCAGCCTGCAAGATTATATGCAATTTTTAGACTTGGCGACCATTATTAGCCTTGTATATGACATATTTCTGTTAAATGTTGCATTTCAACTCTGTCCATTGCAGATCCAAATACCTTTTTAGGAATGATGGTGTGCATAAGGCATAAAAAAATACTTTTCTTGAGCTCTACAACAATACTTTTAACTGGTTTAGTTGTAAACAAGTAGTATTCTCTACCAGGATATCAAAGTCTAATTTTCAGTTCTGGATCTTCATATATTACTGATTGTGCAAAATTATAAAATAAAGTTCCGTGCTGAATAGGAAGTAAAAGATGTAAAATATGCTAGATAATCCAAGCATTTAGAATCAAGTCAACCGTAATGAAATCCCCACCTGTTACAATAATCAAATTGTAAAACTGTTCTTTTTATATTCTCTACTCCATTCTATTCCATGTTTCTTTACTAAAGTAATTTTAGTATCAAAGTCAACCTTCAAACCAAAAATAAAAGGTTTTGCAGTTCTCACAGTTCTCGCAGTTGGAGACAGTTAATACATACTGTAAAATTATACCTTCTTTAACTCCAATTCCACCAACAAAAGTACAAAACCATGAAAGCATTCTAATGCAATTCTATCGTAGAAGGCTTATGAGAAACTAAACAGGTTAGTATGGTAATACTTTTCAATACTACAATTCACATGATGATTAGATGAATGCATACAGACAAAATGTCACTTTTAGGACAAAAGAGCATTCACTCTTCAGTTAATAGCATAAACTAGTACCCATTCTTTGAAGAAATAACTGTTCAAAAACATTGTGAAACCCATCACTCGGCCACTTTCTTGGATTATGAACAGTGAAAAGCCTAACACGGTCCTGTCCAAGAGATGGCAAACTTTATATTCTTGATTAGCTGACTGTAAGCAATTTTCCATCAACAGACTTCTCTTCAATTTTCACAGAGCAAGCAAACACAATAACCAATCCGACAAAACGTCCCAAATCAGAAGTGGAGTCTCTTCTCGGTATTTTATATTAACCTTTGTTGTAATAATTAATTAATCACGCAGATTATCAATATGAAGCTCCAATTTTTATCGAAAAAAACACCAAAAGGGCTTACGGAACTCCATCTAACTTTTGTCCTAATATCAATTCAAACAAGATGTCTTCTAAACGTTCCTACATCTTCACTATTTGCATTTTCATAGCTAAGTGCTGAAAACCAAGAGAATTCCTTAAAACTTTCTAACTGTGGCTCACTTTTTTACTGACTAGCACCGATTCTTAACTTTCTATAATACGGATTTCGGCACTTCTTTGAAAAGGCCGATGAAGTAAATATAAACATGAATTCTGTTTTACAAATCATTCCGGACAAACCATTTCCTGGCAAACATGTTCATAAAACTAGAAAAATGTTAAGAAAACATTTACCTTGCAATAACAAAACTGCGCTGCAGAATCAATAGTAAGTAAAGGGGAATTCAACCGGTTCCCTAACATCCCTGCACTTGCAATATAACACATGAACATCTGATTACAGTAAACAGTAGTAAATTATAACACGGGACAGAGAAGAAGGTGAAAAAAAAATAAAGGTACCCAGAAAATCAAAAACAACTTTCCCACCTACACCATTAAGGTAAAGCAAAGTCCACCCTCCAAAAGAGTCACAAAAATCAAGGACACTCAAAAAGCAAATTCCTCATATTTCTCGTGTTGAGTTGAGATTTTGAATGTGATAATAAAACCAGAATTGCCCATTTTAAACGAAAGGGACGAGAAATGAATGAATAGCAGAAAAGAGGAAGAGAAGGATTGAAAAATTAAATGTACCAGAGCGTCGATAAGGAGACAGCGCCAAAGATGCAAACTTGAGACTCTCCATCAACGCCCTTATGCTTCAACGCTAATTGGCTTACCCAACACCTTCACTGAAAAACAGTGTTTTTGTGGAGTCATAGGTTCTACATTTTGGTGGTAGAGAAAATTGCAAGCAATTAAACCTTTTTGAAAATATAATTTTAAGATTAAATATCTCGCATCAATGATAATATATAATTCTTCACTGAAAAATAATATTTTGTTTTGACATATTTTCATGCCAGTCTTTAAAACATATAATAGTTAGTTATTGAGAAATAGTAATAACATAACCTAACCTTTTGTACTGAATGCAATGTTTTTTTCTATAAACAAAAAAACTTTAAAAGAAATAAATAATTCAAAAATAAAAGACAAATACGAAATTATTTTTATATAATAAGAAGTTTTAAGTTCAAATTCTAAATTACCAATTGTTTCCACAGTATTATTACTATTATTATTCATAGAGATCTACATTCTTACCCACTCAATTTATATTGACTTCTGTCATAATTTGAGGTTACGTTGAATTATTTAATTCTACTAAGAATTTTCAGCGTACGTAAATTTACTAGACTTCATATATGTCGGTTTTTTCATAGGAAAAAGAGAGAGTATATTTTCATCCTATTTTGTGTAACCTCCAATAATGTGTTTGAATTCTATAAAAAAATTGAGTTTAGTTGAAGTCAATCGAAATAAAAAGAATTGCATCGATTATATTATCATAATGTTTAATAGAAACTAAAAATTGATTTAAATGTTTGACCGAAATTTCAAACATACCGTAAGAATGTAATTCTTTTATCTATTCAGTCTTAGACAGAATACTTTTTTAACAATTTATTTTGTACACAATAAAGAGAGAGAAATTGTATTCAGTCTTTCTTGTACATATATTTGAAAATGGAAAATAACTTAAAAAACACAATTTTTAATTAAATTAAAAAATAAAATGTAAATAAAGGTCACTTAACTTTTTAAAAAATGTTAATAAATATTCTCACTGGTTGAAAAATAAAAGTTTATTTTGCTAAAAGTGTCATTTATAAATTCTAACTCTTTCATCGAAACCTTTTATTTATCAAGTCCTTAACTCGTCTTTGGCAGTATAAAGCTTTTAACTAAAATAGATTAACTAGACTTAATGTTTTATCTTTATTACCAGGAGTAAAAGTCCCAATAATTAAAAAGTTTAAATATTTTATAATAAGTGAGTTAATAATTTATACTACAAATTATACATTTTGATAAAGTTTGAATGAACTTCCTCTAAATTTTGTACTTTAAACTTGACCAACAGAATATTTTATGAATGACAATAAATGGCATTGCGCGCGTCCATTAGGTTAAAGTCACTCCTCTGGCTACGCGTATTGGGTAATGTTTCCTCTCACTTTCTTCATTTATTGTCATCATTTTCATCACTTGTATTGAATTAAAATTTTAAGTTTATAATCGCATATTAAAAATATAAGTTTCTTACCATATTATTTATATATAAATGATAATTAATGAAATATTAAAAACAAGTATTGTAAAATAGAACATAATTTTGTATTTGAGTAATATTTTAGTTTGTGAGTGAATGATACTTCTTTTTTGAAACATGTGGGATCTTCTAAAACTGGATCTAACCATGCTGCACCGTGTCAGATCTTCCAAAACTGGATCAAAACAATACTAGTATGTTTAATGGAACCCAACAAACAATTAATAATTAACAGTAGAGTGATCCAATCACTTTCATTTTCTCATTTGATATTTTTCTGTCATATGGAAAAGGAAAAGAAGAAAACAGAAAGTTTAGCCCAATCTTTGAATCCCAATCATTAAAAGATTATATGCTTTATTGGCCTCTAATTTCAGGGGGAAAAAATAAACCCATTTCCGCCCAAGACTCCGGCGGCACAACGTCGCCGGTAACGTTTCTCTCTCTTATTTACTCAACCTCTGCTTCCTCTCATACATATCCATTTTTTAGATTAATAAAAAATTGAAAACTGGGTTACCCATTTTTTGTTTTTCCAAAGCACCAAGAAAATCAAGCTTCGTCTTTCATCGCTTGCTTCACACTCCTCTTAACCTCGTACCCACCTGAAATCTACAGCATCTCATCACACCAAAGTGTGGAAGTTTGAATCTTAGAGGAAAAGGAGCACGTGGGTAAGTGGTGCTGGGTAGAGAGAGACACAGAAACGGTGTGTGTGCATCATTGTTATGGTATGGCTCAGCAGAGGCAATCGGGAATGGAGAGGCTTGGGGTGAGAGTGGGGGCCCACGATCTGCACCACACCAACGGCGCCGGTGATCACGTCGCCGTCGGGATTCGCAGTGGCACCGCTCACAAGCAGCCGCGGTCCCGGCGATCGGCGCGATCCGACAGGGGCACGCAACTGTCGGTGGCGGCAATCCTTGTTTTCCTCTTCCTCGTACTTGTCGTCACTGTGCTCGTCTTCTCTTACATTTCTAGAGACGGTGAGGTTTTGTTTTTTATGAATCTTTTCTTTCTTTCTTTCTTTCTTTCTTTGATCATAATGCCTTTGTTGATTTTTGGTGTTCTCGAGCACCCATGTGAGTGAACACTGTGGGTTTTGCATGAACTTGAGTGCGATTTCTTGTTTGGTTTTTGAATGGGAGAGGGTTTTTGAATCTGTAGTTTTTCTTGGTTGATGTTTGGTTTGGGCCGTTCAGTTGGTTGATTGGGGCTAGGTTATTTAGAGAAGTAGTAGATTGAGTTCTTGTTTTCATCTGTTATAATCAAATGTTTGCTGTTGCTTCAGCATCAGAGTTCATTTTGTTCTTGTTATTTTTTTTTAGTTTAGTTTGTTTCTGGCTCTTAAAGATTGTCAATCTGTGTTGCAGAAATAAGTAACAATGGCGATGACGGTGTTGATTTAAAGAGTGATTCTGATTTTCTTACAAATGTACCTCGGATACAGAAGAAGAAAGTCCTTGACTTTGGGCATGGCTCTGGAGGACATGGTCGAGATTCAAGATATTGGGATAAGGATGATAGGAGAAGAGATGGTGATTACGATGAGGATATGATGGAGCAGACAAGTAAGGATCCTGGAGATGAAATTGCTGAAGATGATGATGCTGTAAAGAAGGACCACGATACCAAGTCTTCTCACGATGGCTTAAAGCGGAGAGGCGATGGCTTGTATAATGAAGCAGGACGTCAGGAGCTGAAAAGATATGAAGAAGAATATGAGGCTTCTTTGAAGAATCTGAGACACTCCACCGAAGTTGATGGGAAACTGTTGCATGAGACTAACCTTGAAAAGAGAAGTGCGTCGGATGACATTGATGATGAATATGATGATTTTTTTGATTTTAATGATGCTCAATCGGAAAACTCTAGCGATAGCAAAAATGTGAGAGGGGAACATTCTAATGCCAATGTGTTGGACAATGAAGTTCAGAAACAGAAAGAATCTAATGATTCTTTTGCTGAGGAAAACAATGATGATGTTACTTCTGAGGATTTTGAAGAGGCCTCTTCCTTGAATAAAAAGAATCCTCATGAGAGAAAAACAAATTCTAAACATGCAAGTACTTTTAATGGACAATCAACTAGAAAATCACACCCTGAAACAAAGAGGAAAGTCAGGCGCCGTAAATTTTCAGGTGAAGTTCATTCTTTCTGATTGTTTCTTTAGTAGATCTCCCAAAGTATATCTGTTGTATGGAACTCCTTTTGAAAGTTATTTGCATCTGTATTCAGAATCACCATTTATTTGGTACCAATACTACTGTTGCTCATGAAGATAGATTTGCTGGCAAATGTTGTAGTTTTGTTCTGTTGCAGGTTTTTCTAAATAAAGGATAAAATTCTCACCCTTAAAGAAAGTTAATCTTAAAATGGGGAATTGTCTAAACTTTCGGGCTTCTTATGAGTTAAGTGAGGGGGTATTGTCTGGATGTGTTGGGAATATAATTTGAGATATCCTCCTTTACGTGTTGAATATGCTCTTCCCTATGAAGCTCGTCTCTTTAATGGTGTGTCCATGTGTCCGATATGAATACGACACTCACTCGACATGTATTGGTGAACTATCCAATTTAAAAAATGTTTTTTTTGGGTTTCTGACATAGTTCTAACCTGGCTCCAACACTAGTTTAACAAGGACAAACACGGTGATTTTTTAAAAATTAGAACCTTATTCTGCAAGTTTCTGTTATGATTATAGAAATAAGAAGCGCGTCCTGTATAATCAAGAATATTTAGATTATATGTGTATTATTAGGAATGCTTTTATTTATTCTCCTATCATATCTTCCTATAATGTCGAATTTTTTGACGTACTTTGTCTTTAGATGAATCTCGGTTAAAGTGTTTTTTTCAATGATGATAATCAAGAAGGGGATGAAATGTCTTAAACGAATTGGATCCTCTTTTCACTTTTTTGGATTTTAGATAGACTGATTATAGTCATGTTTGTACCAGGTGACAATATGTTTAGATTGTTATATTTGACTAACTTTGTTTATGGATGATTTTGAATATATAAATCTTGATTGTCAATTTTAATAATTTATAATGATGTTCAACACACACACACACACACAATCCGTGTCACCGTGTGTTACATTTTGGAGATTATGCATGTTGCAGTGTTCATGTCGGATGCCCGTGTCAATATCTTGCTACGTAGGTTGTTTCTTACTTTTGTTTCTTCTACATAGTCAAAATTATCTATAAAAAGTTAGTCAATATACCAATTTGAATATATTGTTACCTAATATAAAAATGAATTTAGTCCATTTATCTAAAGTCTAAAAAGTGAAAACAGGATTTAATTCATTTAAGAAATTTCACCTTCTTCTTGTTTGTCATCATTGAAAAAGACACTCTTGGCAAGGTTCATCTAAAGACAAATTAACACCTTCAAAAAGTTCCACAATATATGATACGAGAATAAATAAAACCATTCCTAATTATATTGGATACCCTCTTTATTTTTATAACTACAGCAGAAACTTAACCGATAAGTTCCTGACTTTCTAACTTATAAAAAAAATCGTGTCTGCCTTTGTTGATGTTGTGTTGGAGCTGTGCCTTAGTTACGTTGAACCTGTGTCCCAGGTCTGAAAACGTTTTCTAAACCCAACACTTTAGCAGAGTGTATGATATGTGTTGTGCAAGTGCCATAAACGTGTTGGTGTCTGATACATGATGGACACATGAACATGCCATGGCAGAGCTTCATAGTTAGTTAGTGATTGTTGTAAAAGTAGAAGTTACCTATGTTTGGTCATATTAAAAAAAAGGTGTAGTGTCCATCCATGTTTTTGAAAACAGCTTTGGGGGACAAGCTTATTGCAATAAGGTAATAGTAACTCGTCAAAATATGCTGTTTTCTGCTTATTTTTGGCTTCTGCTTTTCCAAAAGAAGTTGAAATGAACATCTTCAAGAAAACATGGTAAGTGTTTTTCTGTAAAAGAAAGTTCTTTTTTTTTTTCTCATAAAAGATCAAACAAACACAGCTGTAGAAAAGCAGCAAGTTTCTGTTTTTTTTATATTTTTAACCGTTTAAGGACTAAATATATGAATACTTACTAATGTTATTTTAAGATGAGCACTGGATGGCTTTGATTTATGGTCCACCAACCAGGAGATGATCTTGTAGGTACAAAAGTCAAGAGGAAATCATGTTTAAAATATAAGTTTGAATGTGTATTTTATTCAAAAACAGATAAATTGATCTATTCAAGTTGGTTTCTAATTTGTTAAAATACTATATAATATTTAAAAGATTTGATGTTTTTCTTTGTTTGATAAATTTCTGGTTGAAATTGATTCCATAGAAATTTCAAATCTGTATAAACATGGTTTATGTGATTAGTTGTTTTTTTTCTCTTTGCTTCCTGCTGTCACCGTTTTTTCTCATGTATCTATGTCTGAGAAAGATTTACCAAATGACGTTCTTAAAATTGATTCAAGACCTGTTTACAGGCTAATTAATATAATTTATAAATATTTTTAACTTTATATAGATATATCTAATTGGTCTTGTTTTTAATTGTTTTAAGCCCTCTTTGGACTTTCAAACATTCCTCAAAGTGGTTCTATTCATGATATTTTCTCTGTCACCACTTTTATCACAAGTATAAAAAGATAAGAAAGAATATCTTGTTGACATGTTACCTATTAAACAGGATCCTGTGAGATGAAATTGTTAAACTCAACTTCACAGCTTGTAGAACCCCTAGAAAGTCGAAAATTTGCAAGATTTAACTTACAGTACACAGAGATGGAAGAGAAGCCCCTGGGAGAAGAACAATGGGTTCCCAGATTTGCTGGTCATCAAAGCTTAGAAGAGAGAGAAAGTTCATTTTTGGCCCGTGATCAGAAAATAAACTGTGGTTTTGTTAAAGGTCCTGAAGGGTCTCAGAGTACTGGGTTTGACTTGACAGAAGATGACGAAAGTTACATCAGTAGGTGCCACATTGCTGTGATCTCATGCATATTTGGAAATTCTGATCATTTGAGGACCCCAGCCACCAAAACGGTAATTGGTTTATCTTTTAGTTCAGTTTATTGGTTTGAGATGCATTCGGAGGTTAAGAATCACTTATTCTAGTAAAATGTTACTCTCTTTGAAGTTTCATTCAAGTAAATTGTCAGTGCTCTATTCTTTGTGTGGCATCTATAATCTATTACTATTTTTATATAAATCTGTTGTGCATTTTGATTATAAGATTTCCCAAAAGTCTCTATATAAACTTTTTGATGTAATTGCCACCTAGTATGTTTTATTGTATTGATCCAAATCATTGTGGTTTCAGGTCACTCGATTGTCAAGGAAGAATGTCTGCTTTGTTATGTTTACGGACGAAATTACAGTTCGGACGCTCTCTTCAGAAGGGCATGTGCCTGATAGAATGGGTTTCATTGGCTTTTGGAAGTTGGTGGTGGTGAAGAATCTACCATATGATGATATGAGAAGAGTGGGCAAAATACCTAAGTTATTGCCTCATCGACTTTTTCCTTTTGCAAGGTGAGACTGATATAAGAAGGAATAGGGGTTCTTTTGAAATTAACAGTAATGATTTGGATGATGTTTTAAAATATGGTGACTGCTACGGGGCGTTAAACAACAAGAAAGATGTGTTGTATAAAATGGTAAAATTTTAGTTAGCTGATTCTAACATTTGATTCTTTTATTATGTACACCATATCCTTGTGTTGGAAAGAGTATTGTAAAGGAGAAGCTAAAGAGTGTGACCATAGGGTAGATGTCAGTGTCCGGTTTTTACTACCAATAAAGAGCCTTATAACGGCACAAAGGTTAGTGCTTGATGAATCTCTGATGGGGTTGAATATTGAAAGAGATTTGTGAGGATTATTATATAAGTTTTAATGACTGATCTATTGGCTTGAACATACTGTCATTATACTTGTGGATACTATTGTGTGTTCCAGTGTTTTATAAGTTGGAAGTGTTTCTGCGAAAATTCTAGACTACCTTGGTATGTTATATAACTAATGGCTTAAATTTTAGTGATTCTTCAATTCCCCAACCTTTCTAGCCTAAACCAACTTGGAAAATGAATCTTTGTGCATTTCCTAGTTTTAGAATTTTGGTTATTGGAATAGTTAAGTCCTTATTGCAATGGGGATTGATACAAATACAAATTTATTTTGTATGTGGTGTTCTGTATATATATATCTGAAATCTTTGGAAAGGTTTCTTATTAATTTTCTTTGTTAGTTAATTTAGTTACTGTTTGTTTTACGTATAATTTTCTTTTCTTAGATGTTCATTAACTTGATGGTTCTTCTTTTCTTTCAATTTTCATTTCAGGTATTCAATTTGGCTGGATAGCAAATTACGGCTTCAGCTTGATCCTTTACTTATCTTGGAGTACTTTTTGTGGCGCAAGGGTTATGAATTTGCAATATCCAATCATTATGATCGGCATTGTGTATGGGAAGAAGTAGCACAAAACAAGAAATTGAACAAGTATAATCACACAGTTATAGATCAGCAGTTTTCATTTTACCGGGCAGACGGACTGCAAAGATTTGATGCATCGGATCCAAACAAGCTTCTACCAAGCAGTATGTTCTGTTAACCATTTATTTTCTGTCAATTCTCCGAAGTTGTTGATTAAATGAACTGATGTGATTTACATAATCTTGACAGATGTACCTGAAGGTTCTTTTATTATTAGAGCGCACACCCCAATGTCGAATTTGTTTTCTTGTCTTTGGTTCAATGAAATTGATCGGTTCACTCCTCGTGATCAGCTGAGTTTTGCATATACATATCAGAAGCTGAGAAGGATGAATCCAGATAAACCATTCCATCTGAATATGTTTAAGGTGAGGCAATATAAGCTCAGCTACATGTTGATAGTTTATTTGTGCTGTAACAGTACATTGTGGTCGTGATGAAAGTAGCATTAATGGTTTTTTCTTCTTCTATGACCAGGACTGTGAAAGGAGACACATAGCCAAGTTGTTCCGTCATAGATTGGATGAGAAGAGGATACATCATTAAAAAATACCAGTTTTTATCAACATTTTTATGATATGACAAGATGTACTTGGCCAGTCTTGTCTGTATCTGTTGAAGTTGATCATCTGCTGCAGAATGTGTTATATGAAGATTCAGTGATTTGTGCTCCAGCACAGGTGATTGCCATGAAGGTGAAGTGGTGTTTTCAAAGTATGATCTACTACGGTGCAGCTGCTGTGTCACAACATAATTTTGTGGTTATGTTTTATATATTTCTTGTATCTGTCCATTTGTGACATGATTCATTTATGCCCTGGGAGACAACACGCAAAGCATCAAATGACTCACTCCCTCTCCATCACTTCCACTACCTCATTTTTCTTTTTCTAAATTGGGATTGTTTGTATGTAGAAATTTTTGGTAGGCCATTAACACTTACCTTAGAAATCTCACTCGTCATTCTTATTGTTTTATTATTATTATTATTTAAACATTTCATTATACTAAGCACGGATGAGTTGTTAAACTAAATGTGTAACACTTTCTCTACTGCTCCAAAATTCAAACACCTCTCTATCTCTGTATGTTTTTGGTTACTAGGTTCTTTTACGAAAATGACTATTTCTTCTGCTTAAATTTTGTACTTTCCAGAGATGTACACTTTGAACCATAGTTTTGTTTCAATTAACACTATTTTTTATATATAAAAAATAAATAAAATTGAACTTTGATTTCTCTATTATTTTTTTCTTAATATGGATGACTCAGTTGAAAACTGTTTCATCAAATCAACTCAAGATTTCACAAATTTGTGCTGATAAATAATATAACATTTATCCATTTATATAACAGTTGTCAGTGTTTCCCATAATACTAACTATTCAAATGTGTTAAAAGGATAAAAATTTAAATATTATCATAAAATATTAAATAAATTTAATTAAATTAACTAAATTCACATATTTTTAAATTAAAAAATTAAATTAAGTCAAAAATTTAATGAAAGATTAATTTAATTTTTTAATGAAAATTAATAAAATAAAAATATATTTAACTCAATAAAATGTGTGTACTAGATCACACTACATATAAAAGGATTGTTACAAAAAGTATTACTGTAATAATTTATTTGAAATAAGATAGGTTACCAAAGTATTACTCTGATCATTTATTTGAAATAAGTTATACAACCAAGAAATAAGTGGTGCTGTCTTAAACAACAACAAAAAAACATAAATATCCTCGTGAAGAAAAGTTGCCAAACAGCTGAAACTCAACCATATTTTTTAAGAAAGTAAAGCTGAAATGATGGATAATCTTATTGGTAGCTCTATTAGCTTCACAGAAGGGAGTTTCTGAACTGGCTAGCTTGTCATTGATGGAAATTTAATTTATTTGTGAAATTCCATGGTTCCTAAGACAGAAAAAGCACGACAGACAACTTGAAATCTTGAGAATCCAGAAAGCTTGCACAATTTCTCGTACTCCTTTTCACTTCTTTCCTTCCCACCACTTGTGATATACATGGCGTTGTCGAGTGTGGATACAAGCTTTGATACATTAGACTCTGATGCTTCTTCTGGTGCTATAAATTCTATCACAACAACCTTTCCATTATGTGGCAGTGCATTGTGACAGTTCCTCAAAATGCTTAAGCAGTCTTCATCTGACCAATTGTGCAACACAGCCTACACGGAGTCAAAAGAAATAAAAATCGAATTCAATCATCGTTGGAGAGATCAAACATTCTCAAACATGAAATTTAAGTGTCATAGAAAGTGTTTTCTGACCTTTAGAATCATGGCATCACCCTTTGGTACATAATGGTGCATATCTCCTCCAACATGCTGTATCCCTTAATTCATGCAATTTTAGACAGTGTCCAAGTCAACTTTTGGTAAAAATTAAAATTAAAACTATCATGCATCATTTACTTTTGCTAATGGCATATATATACCTGGGTAAGGTGGCGCTTTTTCAACAACATGAGACAAGTCAAAATTAATACCCTTAATTGTAGAGTACTTGGAGATTATCATGTGCAGAGTTTGCCCTGTACAACCTCCCACATCAACCAGAGTTGACACTCCTTCAAATCCTTTATACTCTTCAAGAATCTTATTCATTTCTAAGTTGCAAATATTAGCCATTGATTTGTTGAAAATGTAATTCAGTTGTGGATCTCTTTCAGTGCATTGGTAGAAAGACATTCCATGAACCTTCTTGCATAGGTCGTCCTCGGAATCAACTATTACATCCTTAAAATTTGGCCTAAAGTCACATCACAACATATCAGCACACTTTTTAACTTTATGAGATTTCTACCAAAACATTACCTTTTAGATTATTGTATGGAGCAAACAAAACTACTTACCAAAGTTCTAACACTGTAGGATGTTGGCAAAGTGTTGTGAAGGGACAGAAACTACCCCTTGTTTCATCATTGACAAAGTATTTTCCAACACATGAGATTCCATAAGTTGTGTCAGTGCTACCATCTTCATTGATGTGAGTGGAACAAGTGAGCAGAGAATAGTTGGCAAGCAAACGCAGCATGCGTTGGAGCCTATCTACGTGTTGTGTTGGTAACGTTGGTAACTTAGAAGCAATTTCTGAGGCTGACATGGCTGCATTTGGTGGTGTTGCCTTGGCTATGATTTCAAACAATTTAAGCTCAATAGCAGCATTGAGCACTGAAGGAAATACCTGACTAGTGCAAAGTAAAAAAGCAGAAACGAAAGCTTCATCATCTCCTTCTCTGGGAGTGGTTGTGACAACTACATCACCTCCATAGGAACCCATATTTGCTTATCTCTTCTCACTGCTAAATGTGTTCCACTTGTTTTCTTCTCTGCATATTCCCTTTCCCACACCATGTGGTTTTTATAGCCAAGTATGCATTCTGGTTACTCCACAAATATCTTTTTTATCTTTAAGAATCATCCTGTTAATAGAGAATAAGAAAAGTCAAATACTAGCTTAAAAGTGTCTTTGACTAGGAACAAAGAATATCATAGACTTACAGTTCATTATATAGTCATTAACACTCTTCTTTGGTCATTTAGACGATGTGAAACTTTTCAAGACAATGCAACTCCAGCAACCAAGGATGATTCTCCAATAACAAAAATATTAATTACTATGTGCAAATTTGTACGACACACAAAAATCACTATTAACCATTTGATCCCAATTTACACCTCACAACACTCTATTAAAGAGAATAAAAAAGTCAAATATTAGTTTAAAGTGTCTCTGACTTGGAACAAAGAAACGTGATAAACTTAGAACCCATTATATAATCACTAACATTCACTTCCTTGTGCCGATATAAAACTTTTCAACATGTTATTTTCATCAAGACAATACTAGGAGTAAAAGAATATATGGGTTGGGTTAAAGTTTATGTGTTTGTTCTAAAAAACTCCAGGAACTGTGCAATGCTAAGAGATAATGTACAAATGCTTATGCTTCCATTTTAGTATGTTTTTGTTCTGTTTTTGAGCAAAGATGAGGATTGTGCACAGAAATAATGTTTTTGCTTTGTGATTCTAAAGATATTTTTAGTAAACAATAATATACATACACATTTATTTTATATGTATTTATTATATATTTATTTCCCTCTTTCTATTTCTCTTTTCATGTTTCCGTATCAGATCATATGTACTATAAATGTATTTTGTTTATTCTATCTGTATACTAAATGTTCGTCAATTCTTTTGGATTACATTTACATGAATCATTTCTCATTTTTAGCACTATTTTTTGAAACTAAACGTCACGTGTGCACATAGCTTCCTTGTATTATCTTTGGCTTATTGTGGGTTATCATTTTTCCTTTTATTATTTTTGGATTTTTCACTTTCTTCTGGTTCTAATTAATCTGCATCTTATATCTTTTTGTTGTTTTTCGTTTGGTATTCGTTATGGAAAACGTGAAAGACAATTTTTTTACATTCTATTTCTGTTTGGTTGTTGATATTAATTATTATGTTAAAATAAAAGAAAAATATACAAAAATAAAGCAAATCAATGTAAATCAAAATGATATATGTGCATATAAAATAATTTTATTTGTATCAGTACTAATAAATATTAAAATAAATTATAAATAATTATAAAAATACAATAAAAGTTATAGTTATAATGATAAAAAAAAATTAATTTAACATTAGTCTAAGAGTGAATTGTTGTACTAATAATTATAAAAGAATAAAAAAGGGATATTAAGTATTCTCACATGTCGTAAGAGAATTTTGGGATTAAAATAATTTGAAGGATTATTTCAATTTGATGATTGGATTATCAAGTTGGAATCAAATAAGTTTCTCATGCAATTTTCAATTTCAGTAAAACAATTACAACAACATAATATTCTATGTTCTTGTATAACAACTATAATTATGTCCAACTTTAGTTATATCATTTCATTATGTCAAGTAGAAGTTGTCATGAGAAATATTAATAACGTCTTAATAATTTAATTAATATTAAAAAATAAAATTTATAAAAGATAATGACACCTAAGTTTGTATTGAAATAAGAAAAAGTAACAGTGATATCACACGTAACTCACTTAAAATGACATTAAAAATGAATAAAAGTTAAATATTTTTTTCTTAGTTTAAGTGTAGAAGACTTTTATACGTATATTATAAAGGAATATAGCTATTATATGTTTTTTTTATAGAAAAAGCATAAACGTGTAATAACTTAATACGTTATCAACATTTTCGAATAGAAACGGCACAGTAAGTTAGCTAAAATAACTAAAACTTAGACGGAATTATAGCTATTATGGAAATAAATTAATTTTATATTATTTACTATACAATAGACTATTTATTAACTTGTGTCATCTTTTAATTAAATAAATTTTATCTTATAATAAATAAAAATTAATATATTCATTTATTTCATAATATAAATAACTGAATATTTTTTTTATTTTAGAATAGTTAAATAATCTTTCTTTTGAATACTAACATCTATATCATTATTTGTATTGAAAATAAAAAATATATTTTACCCTTTGATGGAATAAAAGTAATGTAATATGATGTGAAACCAGGAATTTTGGAATTTCATACAATAAATGTTTTTTTTGTTTTATTTAGTATGAATAAAAGATGTTTTTACGTTATATGTGATTTGATAGCTCAGATTTTATAATTGACAACATTGATCCGATTTGATATTATCGAAATCCAGTTTATATTATTACTGAACGATTGAACCTTTTATGGAATTAAATCTCTCGATTTTTTCTTTTAAAAATCTAAGAGAAATAAATCATAATAAAAATTGTGAAAGTAAATATTATCGCATTTATTATAGTTCTTATGGTAAACTATGAATACACATCTACCTTCTGCATATCCAGTGACAAAATATTTTATAGTTTAGAAAATTTAAATTAAGTGCTGAAAGAAAAACCCCTCTAAAATGCCTTCCGAATATCATAAAAAAAAAAAATGGACACATGTCATGCCTCACTTTCATGCAACAAATATCAACATCAACATCAAAATCAACAGAAACCCTAAGTGAACGAGAACCTTTGAAAATTTATGCAAACTAATTTAGATAATGATTTTTTCATCTCCAATAATTTAGAGAACGCTTTGTGAAAAGAAAAGAAATTAAAAAAATTATGAAAATAGAAGTTCTTAATTTGAAAACAAATTCAAAGAAAATAGAGTGGAAATGTTAACTTAAAGTAAAATAAATAAATATCAATTTATTATTATTTTTAATTAAAACTAATAATATTAATTTTTATTATTATTTGCTTTTAGAGAAAATTGCGATTCCTGAGGTAAATGAAACTCACATCCCATTTAATTTTAAAATATACTCACAGTTTCTTTTACATTTTTAATAAAAAGATACTTGTGTTTCACATAATTTTTAAATATATGTTTTTTTATAGTTTTAATAAATAACATCCACTTTACTTATAATTAATACTCGCCTTTGATTTATTTAAATATATCGTATTCATTAAACTTAATTTTAAAAATTATGAAAAATTTAGTTTTTTAATTTAAATGTTATTGAATATATTTTTAAATGAAATAAAGAAGGTAAGTGTCAATTTATTAAAAATATGAGAAAAACTAACATGATTTATTAAAAATATAAGTAATGTGATTTTTTTTTTTTAAATCAAAGGAGAATTTAAGTCTAATTTTATAAAAACATACACTATATATTTTAAGATCAGAGGAAGTTGTGATTATTATTTAACATAAGTTCAAGTGATGTTATGGTTGATACATTTCAATTCACATATTATTATTAAATATTCTATTTATTTATTTATTAAGGAAAGTTGTCTCTATCTTCTTACAGAATGATATTCATATCTTTCCTATATTTAAATAAATAATAATATATCGGTAATAATTATATTAGCACTAAGGGTTTTATATATATATATATATATATATA
>Ga0099823_1000470_pt1 | contig 26858 bp, 9 predicted proteins | sample CowpearedBW_FD_76831 | JGI IMG/M metagenome (GOLD analysis project Ga0099823, IMG submission 76831) | Root nodule microbial communities of legume samples collected from California, USA - Cow pea red BW | ecosystem: Host-associated > Plants > Roots > Nodule | place: USA: California | collected...
AAGAACCATATTTCTCCAAGACCCACAACTTAATCTCACATGCATCCACTTTCAACATGTCACTATAACCCACCAAATTCAATACATGTATATATATTTCTCATAAAATAGACAACCACAAATTCTTTGAACAAAAACATCCCTTCCGTAAACAATTAACATTTTGAAAACTAAGTTTTTCTTATCAATACATGGAATTAAACTACCAATTAACAAAAATCCCTAAATTTACTAAAAACGAAATTCCCAAACTTGAAACAAGAACAAACCTACAATTCCATAATTCAATAAAAAAACATACTAAGACACAACCATTAGCTTCCCTTACATTGAAAGACAACCCCAAAAAACTTTACGAAATCCTGAAAACCCTTCGACTCACGAATACTCTTCTTAAACCTAGAGACAACGTACAGGCGATTTGACCGAAGGAAGGAACCACTGATTAGTAGAGAATTTAAACCAAAACCCCAAAAATGAATAAAATCCAAGAAAGTTCACAATGTGAAACAATAACACAGTGGGCATCAAAGGAGGTTGAAAATTTTCACTTACCTGAATGAAGAAATTAATTTGGTAGACTCAAAGACGAGTTTGCAATGATCGAAACCTCTACCTCTAATCACAAGGAAGATGAAGTGAGAATGAGAAATTGGAGAACGAAAATTGAAATGGGGAGAAGGATTGTATTTCACAAAAAAGATGTTCCTATGTGTATGAAACTAAGATGGACGGACTAATTATATATTTTAATTTTAAGACATAACTAATTATTATACTACTTTTAGTATTTACTAAATTAATTTTTAGTTTTTTTTTACGAAGTTTAAAGCAAAAGATTTATCATTATAATTTGGACTATCAAATATATGTCATATTTTATGTGAAAATTTACAAACAATAAAATTATTAAGAAATTAAATATAACAATAATTTAATCTAAAATATAAAATTTTTAAATTGATGAAAAAGAAATAAAAAATCGTATGGTACATATAAAAATATATTACGATATAAAATATAAAATTGAAATTAAAAAAAAGTTTAAAACTATAATCATATAACAATATATTTTTATTTAAAAACATATATTTGATAATTATATTTATTTGTGTAATTTTATGTTTACCAACTAATAAACATTGAATTAATACATATACAGTAAAGAATAAAGTCTGAAAAGTGTGACAGGAAAATATCACGAGGTGCCTTCCATCCTTTCAGTCTTTTCACACACAAAAATATATGCTACACGCACGCTTAAAAATGCATGCATTCTCTAATATTTTATTCACGGTTTGTATCACTGCATACATGTTTGGTTTAAATATGTCAAAAATATTCATATCTGAATTGTTCCTTTTTCGAATACGCAAGTTGTGCTATTGCGTTTTGAAAATAATAGTATATTGGTACTTTTATGAAATGCATGCATTTTATTACAAAGTAAAATTTTCATGATTTAATAGATTGATGGATTATACGTTCAGTTTGATGTGCTTTCTTATTTATTCAATTAGATTCATATAAATTCAAATATGATAAATAATGCATTAAAAGTGAATTATCAACGAAGCCTCAAAATAATTCTGGCATTGAAATGATTGAATGATCAAATAGGGCCTATGATATATTGATTTGATTGTGACTGAATTGCTGCTGATTGTATTGAATTATTTATGTTGTGGGCAATTTTAAATTTCTTCTAAACATTTTTAATTTATAAAAAAAAAAATCAAGTTATAGAATGATTGTCAATAATTTTATATAAACAATAAATTTAACCTATCCAATTGTTAAAATACAATTTCATACCATTATTATTATTTATATCAAAGTTTTATTAGAACTAAATAATTACCACTAAAAAAAATTATTTATTTATGACAAAAAATTATATGTAATTACAAAATAGTTTGTTTTGACTTGAAAATAGACTGGTTTAGGTTGACTCAATATGAAAATAGGTTGAAATAATAATCCTTCTCACTAATAGTAAATCTTTGACTAATATTATTGGAGGAGTCAAAATAATACACTTAAAATTTATATATTTAATTATTGACACTAATACAATAAAAATAAATACATAACTTAGTATAACGATAGTTAAAAACGAAATCGCACATATCTAAAAGATTGTCCTTTGTTCCTTTGTACATGTAAACTCATCAAAAATTGAATCAAAACTAAAATTTTCAGCTATTTCTTTTTCAATGTAAATAACCATATTGTCGGTGTAACATCCCATTTAATAGAGAATAAATCCTATAAATGAAACATCGCATGTAATATAATATAAAAGAGCAACACCATGAAGTATATATGTATCCACCATTACAATTATCCATAAATATACTTGAAGAAAAAGACTAGGCACACCATGATGCCATGAACAAAATTAAAAAAGTTCAGCAGTTGCCCAAAAGCTTGCTCATAGAGCAAGAGATTACAAAACAACAAAAGTCCTTCAAACTTGAGCTCAATAGTGAGCCAAACTTCAACTCATTAATGTTCCCATCATCATTGCGATCACCAGGGGTTCCCATATCTGCTCACACCAAGGAATTGGTGATCATTACAAAAAGGAAAACCACACAAGAAGACAAACACAAGCAAAGAGGGTAAGTTAGAGTAAAAAGATCTTTTTTATCATACAATTAAGCACACAATTTAAAATCAAGAACACATTAATCATCCAAGCATGTGATAACAATCAACAAGACTCTAAGACTCAATTTATTCGGATACATATAATATGTCAGATTTACTATATGCATGCGCTTGTGGTGGCCTCTACTGCTGTAGAGCCATTGCCAATGGGTTTCACCCTACCACGCACAAAGTTAGCCTTCAAACATCTAAGGCCATTATCCTGCCAAAGACTAGGGCCTCCTACTACTCTCACCACTTGAGTCAGTCCGCTCTACGTGAGACTAACTGACTCTTTAGAGTTTCAGGATACAATCCTTACTTGAATCCTTACCTAATTATATACACTACAACACCACCATGAAATCTCACCAAGAGACTCATGGAATTACATCTATCTCATACCACAACCATGTCTCTCCAACCAACCACAAGTTTATCAAGCATAGCAATCTCATGCAAATATATAACCAACCAACCAACCATGATTCATGACTTTATTCATACCAAGCTCATCTATTCCAGTCCCATCATATCATATAGAACATACAAGGCATCATACTTAAGCTTTTTAAAGCAATAAACCAACCAATTATTGAGAACATATAAGTATTCAACTAACTATGTCAATCTCGCTCAGGCTAAGGAGCTCTCGCTCAAGCGAGAGGAACCCTTCGCTCAAGCTACCAGCTCTCGGCTAGGCGAGATTGCAAACAGAGAGCACATTAAGGTCTCGCTCAAGCTAGCCCATCTCGCTCAGGCGAGAGACCTTCGCTTAAGCGAGTCCTCGAAATAGAGAGGGGGGTTAGTTGCTGCTGTTCTTGCTTAGGCGAGAGCTCCTCGCTTAAGCGAGAGCCTTTCATTTGAGCGAACACCCAACTCATCTGGGTGAGTTCAAAAGAACTCACCTACTCTCACGCATGCAGTCACCAGATTCACACAACACCAGCAACACAAGAAAAATATTATCACACGACCAACAACACGTATCAAGCACCAAGAACATAAAACAAACCAACCAAGCAAAATAACTTAAAACAATGAAACCCTGGCTTCCTTTACCTTGGTTAAACGTTAACTTGAAGAGAATAAGATCCTTAGCGAACTAGCACCTAAATTAGGAGCAACTTACGAAGTTGAAAACAGAACATACGTGAACGAAGATGAGGCTATGATAGGGACCAATGTGGAACCAAAGCTTGGAAACAAAAAAGAAACACAAGGGACCTTGAGTTTCAAGTCCTACTTACCCGGTGGGGGAGTGTTCAGCAAATTCGGAGGAGGAAAGCTATGCCCTAACAAAGCTCTTTGCTTTAGCAGTGTAAGAGAGAAATGTTCCTGTTTTTTGGGAATGGGGCAAAGTGAGAGGGTTAAGGATGGAAAAGGGGTTTTGGGGCACCCTATTGGCTGGCCTTAGGCCCAACAGATAAGACTAGGCCCTTAAACATTAGGAACAAAAAAAGTGGGCCTTACAGTCGACAAGAAATTCGTCTCCCATTTTATTCCGCAATCTTATTTTTATAATCTTCATTGTAGAAAATGATTTTTCTGTTGTACCTGTAGAAATAGGAAGAGTTAAAAGACGAATTAAATGATTAATCAAGTAGAATATCCTTGACTTTTCTGTTCTTGTCAAAGATTAACATAATTCAAGCATGATTGATAAATTCTTCAAATCTGGATGGTTAGGAGCATCAATAATAAAATGTTGAAGTTGAAATTTTAAACTAATCTTCTCTTGCTCACTAAAATCTGAATGATAATATTTGTTTACAAGAATGCATATATCCTCAATGTTAAAAGCTTTATAAGCATCCTCAGGAACTAAAGCATTGTTTAGAGTTAAAAGTTCCATTATTTGATCACTAAACCTATTATTTAATTCTTGCAATTGCTTGTGTAACATCCCGACTGGATATTACAGATTTAGATAATAAAATAAAGAAAATAATAATTACGCTTCATTGAATAAAACATCATTTCCCAAAAGCGCGGGAAATTTAAAACTTTTATTATATCAATAATAAATCCAACAACCATAATTATAAATAATATCATAATATCCAAAATTTGTGTAATACAAGGATTACAATTTATTTCAAAAATTCAAAATATAGAACTCCTTAAGCTATCCCCGTTTCGTAGCTAAGCCTCACCGGAACCACCTACAACAACATCCTCTGCTCACGTGTACCGCGTACACGATCATCTCCAACCACAAGTAGATAGGGTGAGTTTAATAGATAAAACATATAAAAATATTCACATATATAAAACACTTATATATAACACCATATTCACATCAGGGAAAACTTCCTTTCTTTAGTTCCATACCACATGGCCACAACCATGTGAATCGTGTTCTACATCTTCTAGTGATTACCTCAAGATGACTTCCTGCCATACCTATTAGCCACAACCGATAGAGCACGTGCGGGAAACCATTGCTACGAATCATACACCGTAATGTTAGGTGGAGTTCCCAAATACGAACATAGTTTGCAACGTCCCAAGACTACCAAACTCGTCAGCTAACTACTGAGGAGGGCAATCTATCTGGACCCATCCATACTGGTCACAACCAGCACACTCACACCGACAACACTCGCCAACCCGAGATCAACTCAAGGGTTCCTCATGTTCATCCGCCATCCCGAGCTCAACTCGAGGGATGCCATTCTGAGCCCAACTCGAGGAATGCCACATGCTTAACCCCTATCCCGAGCTCAACTCAAGGAACACTAGCAAGCCGACCTTTAAAGTATCCTAAAAGCCTTGTAGATCACGCATGTAGAACCAGCAACCAAAGACTGCTGCAACAAAAATTGCCTGGCGGGGGACACGTACCGCCAGGTGCTGCCGCTTCAAGACTGCCTGGCGGGGGACGCGTACCGCCAGGTGCCAAACGCTTTAGAAATCCCAACGCTGCAGACACCGTGTGGCGGAACCACCCTCACCGCCAGGTGCACGAGTTCCAGGTGCCACTGATGTATCAGTTATCGTTTGGCGGAAAATTCTCTATCGCTAGGTGCCGCAAGTCCAGACAACCTACTGAATCATCGCTATCGCCTGGCGGTTCGCATATTACCGCCAAGCGCCATGACAGTATTTGCGCGATACTAGTTTCTGCTCCAGTCCAGGCACAATTACTCGCATCATACTCAGGTCATTTCCCCAAGATCCTATAACTTAGATGGTTACTAACAATAGTGAGGTTTAATCATCACTCCCTAACTTGATAACATTGCATATTCTATTACTACCATCACAATTACAAAATCATGCTTCCTCATTTCCATCCTATTATCATTCTTGGATTCCTTAACCTTAAGTTAATGCCAAGCTTGTTACTACTGTTATGGAGTCTTCTTCAAAGTCCAATACCAACACTACTGATATCACATTACTTATTACATGATTCTATTTGTCTCAATGCCTTGTTCTATTCCATAACTACCAAACCCACATTTGTTCAATGAACTTTCACATATACATGTGCTGGAGTACCTACTACTTGTCTCACTAATCTTTTACAATTTTGTTTTTGTTACTGTATCATCATTGCACTTCTATCAATACCATTCTACACTCCTTTAAGTCTGGATCATTCCAATGCATCACCCTAGATCATATAAGTTTGTAACATCAGTTTTCCCGTTTAGACCATTCCCAATTGAATTCCCAACCCCAAACTTATATCCCACATGAGCCAAAATGGTTTCATCCAACAAAAACGTGCCAAGACCTCCAAATCCTACACCTTGGTATGGCGCCTAGCGGCAAATAAGATGCCGCCAAGTGGTTCCTATTATTCTAGGAACCCAGTACCTCTTCCTACACCTGCGCACTTCAATCAACCCCAATTATTCTGATTTTAAATTGCAAATTCGACCCCCTGGCTGCACTCCTATGTTTAATTTTAGGATTCACACCTAATTTCCCTAATATTACGGGTTTCCCTCAAACTTTACCACCTAACATCGTGAGGATTGGATAATCACAAATAATCTTTCATAAACTCATGTTCATACCATTTACACCCAACCGAACATTTAATCATGACTAATTCAGCGCATTCTAACTTCCAATCACTTCCAAACCATTAATAATGTATTTTCCCCAATTAGATTCCACCCAAAACGCGAAAAATATCAAAAACGAGGAAATAAGGTTTGCGTCGCCTGGCGAGTGTTCATCACCGCCAGACAATTCATGCTAAAACCCAGAAACTGGGTTACTTACCCAACGTCGCCTGGCGGGTAGAGTAGTGCCACCAGGCGGTTCCATCTCTGGAACCCAAAAACACCACAAAATAGCTTAAGCCGCCTGGCGGCCTAGCGGCTTTGAATGCCTGCCAGGCGGTTTCTGGAAAATTTCCAGCTGCAAGCACAATGGCAGCCTACCAAAACCCTCTCTCTTAGCTCTAATTGGCCTTTTAATGTGGTCTTAATATGGTCTTAATGTGGTTTAATGGCATAAAAACGAAAATAACATTAATCTAATGTTAATTACCATTCATTAGTTGTCTCATGAAGGTTTTCCAACCCTTCTTGGCTGCTAGGGTTTCATCTACCCTTTCATATTCAATCCAAAACTAAGCTTAGCAAAAATGAAGTTTAATTTGGGTTCTCTAAGGTTTGAACCCACAACCATGGCAAAGTCAAATCAATGCTAAACCATTCAACCAATTCATATTTTATGATAACTAATATAATTCAATGATTATATCATTCCTCAATCATTATCAACGTATATTTAAAAATAATAAAAAATAAAAAACACACAATTGGCATACATAGGACTTGAACCCAAGTCCTTTCACAACAACTAAGTACTCTTAACCATTTGAGCTAGTGCTTTTCCACATCACATCTATCAACATTTAATGCCATAAAGGCTCCCACTACCTGCATTTATTAATTAATTAATTAAATTCCACATGTCTTACAGTTTGTCCGCCATAACAAAAAAAAATGTTCACCCTAAAATGATGTTCCACAATGACATGATCTTTTTGATGTTGAGAACGACTATGCCATGCAACATAAGTAGAATTAAAATCAGGAATATCAATGTCATGTTGTTCATAAAACAATATCACTACTTTCAATATTTTTTCCCATCCTCTCTCAACTTTTGAATTAAAATTTTAGTAGAACAAACCAATTGCATATCATTTAGTATATACTGAGATTGTTTTTGCAAAGTTTGGCAATGACAATCAATAATTCCCATAATCTCTTTCATCATGTGTAAAATTAATATGAACTTAAATCAAGACAAGATGCATTATATAGCTTCATCATACTATAAATGGTATAAAAATGTGAGCTCGAATAAGTATCAACAACTCATTTTAAAGTGCCAATTTGATTTTATCCTTTACTAGTTTCAAGTTCACTTATTCTAACAATTGAGTTATTCCATCTAATTCAACAACTTGTAACTCATCATGATGTTTACTAGAGGAACACACAACATTTACAATAAAAGCTAAATTTGAAAAAATTGATGAACTAGAATAATCTCTCTTGAAGTAGCCACCAAAGCAAGTAGTAGTTTATGAGCAAAACAATGCACATGATAAGCCTAAGGATTATCATTAAGAAATAATGCTTGCAATCAATTCCATTCTCCTCTCATATTACTAGAACCATCATACCATTGACCACAGATATTGGAAACATCAAGATTATGCCTAGAGAGAACGAAGCTCAATTCCTTTTTTGGAGTGGCGGCTATTGTATCCTTAACATGCATAAGATTAAAATATCGTTCTTTTATTTTACCATCCTTATCTACAAATCTTAAAACAATAGCCATTTGATCCTTTTTAGATTCATCATGTGCTTCAAAAAAATTATGCAAAATTTAGAATCTCCAATTTCTTCTTGAATCCGTCTTCTTACTTTTCTAGAAAATATGTGCAAGATTTCTTTCTAAATATGATGAGAAGTGTACTTAGCATTATATGGAGCATTTTCTAACATAACTTGTGCCACTTTATCATTATTTGATGCTAGAAGTTTAATCATCTCAAGAAAGTTACCTTTATTACTTGACTCTAGTGTTTTCTTGTGGACTCTAAATGCACAAGCTTAAAATGCCAGCCAACGAATTATATCAATAGAGGTTTTGAGCTGTAAATGGTTCTTGCAAACTTGCTTTAAATTTTGAACATTTATAATGTTATTAATGTGCATAGATTGATTCAACAAGTCTTCACAACCTTTAATTGCATTGTTATGGAGTGAGTAAGGACTATCTCTATTGTGGTTGAGAAATGCACATTTTTTGTTGTATTAACCTTTTTCCATGATCTAAAACCTTGTTTAGTAAACACATCGGACCCAGAACGACCATCTAGCTTTGGACTAAATAAATAATGTAACATCCTGGTTGGATATTACTAATTTAAAATAAAATAAATAAAATTGATAATAAATATGCATTAATTAAACTATTTTTTCCCAAAAAAATGAGGGAAAATGAAAATATTTATTAACTAGCCAAATAATTCGAAAGCCACAACTCGCACACTCACACAACAACACTTGCTAATCCGAGCCACAACTCAAGGAATGCTCGTGTCATCCGCCATCCCGAGCCACAACTCAAAGGATGCCATTCCGAGCCATAACTCAAGGAATGCCATGTGTTTACCCTATATCCCGAGCCATAACTCAAGGGATATTGTTCCGAGCCACAACTCAAGGGATATTGTTCCGAGCCACAACTCAAAGAACACTCCAGCAAGTCGATCTTTAAGGTATCACCCAAAGCCTTGTAGAACACACACATCCAAAGTATACAATCATTCTGCCCTTGCATTATCGCCTGACGCTACTCTTGAGCCGCCAGGTGAAAGCCAGTTCCAGACCACCTGGGGGACCTTTCTGCCACCAGGCGCTAGGCGCCTCAAAGTATACTAACTTTACAGGTATCTCCTGGCAGGATGACCCTCACCGCCAAGCTCCACGTGTCCAGAGCTTTCTGAAGTTGTAGTTGTCATCTGGCGATCAAACTCCACTGTCAAGTGCTACACCAGTACTCATGCAATAATGGTTTTTTTTTTCTGGTCCAAGCACAATTGCTTATACGCTAACCTACATTGTCACTCATCCAAAGTACCACAAACCTAATCCATTATTGTCTACACCACTTCCAATTATAACAACTTATCTCATGGACATCCATCCCTTAGATGTTGTCACTTATGCAAATCTCAAGTGTTCACCCTCTTCCTTTCATTATTAATTTATACAAGCTGCCCTCTGCCTTCCACACCTAGTCACAACACTCATTCAACTTGACTATTTTTCTCTAAGTCCCTTGCCTCATTATACTTCCTTTTAAAACTTGAATGGAACCATGTCTAACTTGGACCCCCAAAAAGATACCACGAGTTCCTAAGTCTCGTGCTACAACCACTCCATTCCTGCTATTGGTTTAGTTGATATTTTGTACCAGTTTTAATATCACAAATTCCTTCATTACATTTCGAATCACAAATTATTCTTATTAACTTTCATCTATTTCTTCCTCAACATCAAAGTACTTGTGACCTGTCATTGCCCTAATTTATTTGTACTATTCTTTCTAAAACACATCATTGATTTTTCCTCTGTGCCCCTCACAACCAGAAGCAAAACTGGCACTATGCTCTGTACTATCGCCTAGCGGCAGACTACGTCCCGCTAGACGGCACATCAGTTTCTGGAAAACCCAGATTCTGTTGTACTTACTATAGAACCTTAAAAATCTCACAATTTCATTTTCTATCAATTCCTTGCTCGAAACGTTGCGATCACAGGCTTAACTCAAGATTCCAAGCCTAACCCCCCCAACATTCTCAAATCCTAACACAAGTACATATCATAATCATCCATTTTCCTCGCCCCACACCTTAATTTCAAAATTAATCCCTTCCCTTTAATCAATCCATGATTAAAACACCTTTTCCACCATTTAAAAGCAACCTAGAACACAAAACCCAAAATCGAGCCAAATCTGCCTCGCATCGCCTAGCAGATCGCCTAAAAACCCAACAAAATAGGGAAGAGAGGTTGTGTCGCTTGGCGGCTAACTCATGCCGCCTGGCGCTTCCTATCAGGAACCTAGAAGTACACATAATAGAGCATGAGTTGCCTCATCCATCCCAAAAATAATTTTAGCAAGATTCAAACAAACAATCACACAGTTACATGCAAGTGCACAATCAATTCAACCAAATCATGTTTTGGGATAATTCCTATAAATCTAGGATTATATCATCACTCATCATGATCAATCATATTATTAAAATAATACCCAATTAAAATAGCATATAATTTGGCATACACAAGACTCAAACCTAAGTCCTTTCAACACAACTAGATATTCTCAACCAATTGAGCTAGTATTATTCCACATCATAAAAACTAGTATTAACTGACATAAAGGTTCCGATTATCTGCATTTATTAATTAATTAATTATTTAGTTAATTAAATTTCTCAGGTCTTACAAATAACATGCCAAATAATAAGCTTTATCATTAGTCGGGGAATACATTAGCTAAGAAGGAAAAGTTTTAAACCAATTAAATTGAAATCTCCTTGGATGTTTCTCATTAGAAAAATGGTATCGTTCAAGTTGTATTTGATATGGACCCCATTTTAAATAAGCTCTTCTAATTTAATCTCTTTGACTTATTGGATATTCCCATATTTGAAGACATTTTCTTGGATCATGTTCTAAAGAATTAATATGAAACTTCTCACTTGTAATTCTTTGAACCTTAAGAAAGGGCTCTTCTAATTGAACAATTGGATCATCAGTATCATGCTTTAGAATATTTGAAGAAGTTGAATTTGTCTTGTTTTCATCTTCATAAGTAGCTTCCCTTTTATCACTTTTAAAAAATGAATATATTCTTTTATTTTTCACCAATATACCTATTTAAAAAAATACAAATTAATTTTTATCATAACCTAATAAAAAATTAAGAGATGTAAATACTAAATGAAAAATCGATGATAATCAAAGCACAATTAAGATCCAGTTCTAAAAAAAACACATAATACAATACATTTTTTTCTATGTTCATAAAAAAAATTAATATACAAGAGGGTTATGAGGTAAACTAGTAAACTAATATTTCACTATCAAGTGAGTCAAGAGAGAATTACCTTCTTTATGTTTTCTTCAAGAATGAAATATACCATATGAGAAATGAGAGCAAAAATAATAGATCATTTTCTCTTCAAAAACAAAAGAAAACAGGTGAGAATGAGAAATGTGAACAATTTGTGAGAGACTCAAGACACAATGGGAGAGAAAAGTAATCAAGTAAGTCCACCTTAGAGACTACTCAACCAAATATGGTAAAAACATGTATAATTAACTGAAAAGTTTTCAATTCAATGATAAATTAAAAAAAAAAATAATCAAAATATATTGAAAATAAAATATTTAATAAATATTTTACATATAATTTGATTCTTCCCTTTATACACTTTTATAAAATTAAATTTTAAGAAAAACTAGAAGATAAAAATGAGAGATTAGTATCTTGTTCTAATGCATAAAAAGAAAAGTTTTTTAACTCCAAGAAAATAAGAAGAATTTTATGTATCGATTAACATTAATGTTAATATGATGAATTAATATAAGCTGAAGATAATGTTTATCACAATTTCTGCAAAAAGGAAAAATTATAATAAACATTCCCTTATTTATGCAAACCGGGCTCAATGACATGCGTTGGTCAAACACAATAGATTTAAATATAAAGTAAATTGAAAATAGTGAGGAATAGAATTATTTTTTATAATTGGTTTTTAATATTAAAATATATAATTTATAAATAGAAAAATTAATTAGTCAGGTTTTTTTTTTCTTTAAAACTATCATCTCTAAAAAATATTCTCTTTTCTATTTTTATTTTTATTTATAAATTCATGATGTATTTTTTGTTTATCCTTTTGAAGATCAAAGACAATCTTACAAATCTTGGCATAAAACAAAATAATCCTAGCCAATCACAATTCTCTTTTGAGTAAGTTTATCTTTATCCTATTAGTGCAAGATGGCTATAAAAGAAAGAGGATAAATAGAGCCTATAGGCATTTTAAATGTTTTGTGCAAATATAAAAAAGTAAATACATAATGTAAAGAATTAACATTACATATAGAGTTTATATAGTTTACCCTCAACGCAAGGGCTATATCCAGTCACTTAAGCACCTAGCTCAAAAAGTTTCATTAATCAAATATTTTAATTTGATTACAACGAGTATCGGTCTTTCTAAGTATCACGAGTAAAAACCTCTTCAAGTATCTCGAGTACATATATCTCTCCAAGTGAGTACGATCTCTCTAGATAACAAATATAAACCTCTTCAAGTATAACCTTCTGAATATCCCCTTGAGATCAAGAACTCTCAAGTAATAATGAAAAAACAATCTTATAATAAGAGAGTGCAATCAAAGCTTAAAAGGTAAACTTCTATGGAAGAATATTATAATTGTTAAGCTCTCAACTAGAAATGACAAATAAACCTTTCCCTATGGGTATTGTCTGAACTCGCTCCCGTTTTGACAAGGAATCCCCTCATTGATTAGGTATGAGTATGTGTATGGGTAATACCAAATTTTTTTAATTGAGTATGGTGGTGGGGATGGATATGTAAATATATGTCTCGTACCAATCCCCATACCCACCTTAACACCCATCCCCGCCTTCATCTCTATCCTTGTTAAAATACTCATAGTTTATTAGATAGTCTTATATATATATATATATAAGACTATCTAATAAACTATGAGTATTTTAACAAGGATAGAGATGAAGGCGGGGATGGGTGTTAAGGTGGGTATGGGGATTGGTACGAGACATATATTTACATATCCATCCCCACCACCATACTCAATTAAAAAAATTTGGTATTACCCATACACATACTCATACCTAATCAATGAGGGGATTCCTTGTCAAAACGGGAGCGAGTTCAGACAATACCCATAGGGAAAGGTTTATTTGTCATTTCTAGTTGAGAGCTTAACAATTATAATATTCTTCCATAGAAGTTTACCTTTTAAGCTTTGATTGCACTCTCTTATTATAAGATTGTTTTTTCATTATTACTTGAGAGTTCTTGATCTCAAGGGGATATTCAGAAGGTTATACTTGAAGAGGTTTATATTTGTTATCTAGAGAGATCGTACTCACTTGGAGAGATATATGTACTCGAGATACTTGAAGAGGTTTTTACTCGTGATACTTAGAAAGACCGATACTCGTTGTAATCAAATTAAAATATTTGATTAATGAAACTTTTTGAGCTAGGTGCTTAAGTGACTGGATATAGCCCTTGCGTTGAGGGTAAACTATATAAACTCTATATGTAATGTTAATTCTTTACATTATGTATTTACTTTTTTATATTTGCACAAAACATTTAAAATGCCTATAGGCTCTATTTATCCTCTTTCTTTTATAGCCATCTTGCACTAATAGGATAAAGATAAACTTACTCAAAAGAGAATTGTGATTGGCTAGGATTATTTTGTTTTATGCCAAGATTTGTAAGATTGTCTTTGATCTTCAAAAGGATAAACAAAAAATACATCATGAATTTATAAATAAAAATAAAAATAGAAAAGAGAATATTTTTTAGAGATGATAGTTTTAAAGAAAAAAAAAACCTGACTAATTAATTTTTCTATTTATAAATTATATATTTTAATATTAAAAACCAATTATAAAAAATAATTCTATTCCTCACTATTTTCAATTTACTTTATATTTAAATCTATTGTGTTTGACCAACGCATGTCATTGAGCCCGGTTTGCATAAATAAGGGAATGTTTATTATAATTTTTCCTTTTTGCAGAAATTGTGATAAACATTATCTTCAGCTTATATTAATTCATCATATTAACATTAATGTTAATCGATACATAAAATTCTTCTTATTTTCTTGGAGTTAAAAAACTTTTCTTTTTATGCATTAGAACAAGATACTAATCTCTCATTTTTATCTTCTAGTTTTTCTTAAAATTTAATTTTATAAAAGTGTATAAAGGGAAGAATCAAATTATATGTAAAATATTTATTAAATATTTTATTTTCAATATATTTTGATTATTTTTTTTTTTAATTTATCATTGAATTGAAAACTTTTCAGTTAATTATACATGTTTTTACCATATTTGGTTGAGTAGTCTCTAAGGTGGACTTACTTGATTACTTTTCTCTCCCATTGTGTCTTGAGTCTCTCACAAATTGTTCACATTTCTCATTCTCACCTGTTTTCTTTTGTTTTTGAAGAGAAAATGATCTATTATTTTTGCTCTCATTTCTCATATGGTATATTTCATTCTTGAAGAAAACATAAAGAAGGTAATTCTCTCTTGACTCACTTGATAGTGAAATATTAGTTTACTAGTTTACCTCATAACCCTCTTGTATATTAATTTTTTTTATGAACATAGAAAAAAATGTATTGTATTATGTGTTTTTTTTAGAACTGGATCTTAATTGTGCTTTGATTATCATCGATTTTTCATTTAGTATTTACATCTCTTAATTTTTTATTAGGTTATGATAAAAATTAATTTGTATTTTTTTAAATAGGTATATTGGTGAAAAATAAAAGAATATATTCATTTTTTAAAAGTGATAAAAGGGAAGCTACTTATGAAGATGAAAACAAGACAAATTCAACTTCTTCAAATATTCTAAAGCATGATACTGATGATCCAATTGTTCAATTAGAAGAGCCCTTTCTTAAGGTTCAAAGAATTACAAGTGAGAAGTTTCATATTAATTCTTTAGAACATGATCCAAGAAAATGTCTTCAAATATGGGAATATCCAATAAGTCAAAGAGATTAAATTAGAAGAGCTTATTTAAAATGGGGTCCATATCAAATACAACTTGAACGATACCATTTTTCTAATGAGAAACATCCAAGGAGATTTCAATTTAATTGGTTTAAAACTTTTCCTTCTTAGCTAATGTATTCCCCGACTAATGATAAAGCTTATTATTTGGCATGTTATTTGTAAGACCTGAGAAATTTAATTAACTAAATAATTAATTAATTAATAAATGCAGATAATCGGAACCTTTATGTCAGTTAATACTAGTTTTTATGATGTGGAATAATACTAGCTCAATTGGTTGAGAATATCTAGTTGTGTTGAAAGGACTTAGGTTTGAGTCTTGTGTATGCCAAATTATATGCTATTTTAATTGGGTATTATTTTAATAATATGATTGATCATGATGAGTGATGATATAATCCTAGATTTATAGGAATTATCCCAAAACATGATTTGGTTGAATTGATTGTGCACTTGCATGTAACTGTGTGATTGTTTGTTTGAATCTTGCTAAAATTATTTTTGGGATGGATGAGGCAACTCATGCTCTATTATGTGTACTTCTAGGTTCCTGATAGGAAGCGCCAGGCGGCATGAGTTAGCCGCCAAGCGACACAACCTCTCTTCCCTATTTTGTTGGGTTTTTAGGCGATCTGCTAGGCGATGCGAGGCAGATTTGGCTCGATTTTGGGTTTTGTGTTCTAGGTTGCTTTTAAATGGTGGAAAAGGTGTTTTAATCATGGATTGATTAAAGGGAAGGGATTAATTTTGAAATTAAGGTGTGGGGCGAGGAAAATGGATGATTATGATATGTACTTGTGTTAGGATTTGAGAATGTTGGGGGGGTTAGGCTTGGAATCTTGAGTTAAGCCTGTGATCGCAACGTTTCGAGCAAGGAATTGATAGAAAATGAAATTGTGAGATTTTTAAGGTTCTATAGTAAGTACAACAGAATCTGGGTTTTCCAGAAACTGATGTGCCGTCTAGCGGGACGTAGTCTGCCGCTAGGCGATAGTACAGAGCATAGTGCCAGTTTTGCTTCTGGTTGTGAGGGGCACAGAGGAAAAATCAATGATGTGTTTTAGAAAGAATAGTACAAATAAATTAGGGCAATGACAGGTCACAAGTACTTTGATGTTGAGGAAGAAATAGATGAAAGTTAATAAGAATAATTTGTGATTCGAAATGTAATGAAGGAATTTGTGATATTAAAACTGGTACAAAATATCAACTAAACCAATAGCAGGAATGGAGTGGTTGTAGCACGAGACTTAGGAACTCGTGGTATCTTTTTGGGGGTCCAAGTTAGACATGGTTCCATTCAAGTTTTAAAAGGAAGTATAATGAGGCAAGGGACTTAGAGAAAAATAGTCAAGTTGAATGAGTGTTGTGACTAGGTGTGGAAGGCAGAGGGCAGCTTGTATAAATTAATAATGAAAGGAAGAGGGTGAACACTTGAGATTTGCATAAGTGACAACATCTAAGGGATGGATGTCCATGAGATAAGTTGTTATAATTGGAAGTGGTGTAGACAATAATGGATTAGGTTTGTGGTACTTTGGATGAGTGACAATGTAGGTTAGCGTATAAGCAATTGTGCTTGGACCAGAAAAAAAAAACCATTATTGCATGAGTACTGGTGTAGCACTTGACAGTGGAGTTTGATCGCCAGATGACAACTACAACTTCAGAAAGCTCTGGACACGTGGAGCTTGGCGGTGAGGGTCATCCTGCCAGGAGATACCTGTAAAGTTAGTATACTTTGAGGCGCCTAGCGCCTGGTGGCAGAAAGGTCCCCCAGGTGGTCTGGAACTGGCTTTCACCTGGCGGCTCAAGAGTAGCGTCAGGCGATAATGCAAGGGCAGAATGATTGTATACTTTGGATGTGTGTGTTCTACAAGGCTTTGGGTGATACCTTAAAGATCGACTTGCTGGAGTGTTCTTTGAGTTGTGGCTCGGAACAATATCCCTTGAGTTGTGGCTCGGAACAATATCCCTTGAGTTATGGCTCGGGATATAGGGTAAACACATGGCATTCCTTGAGTTATGGCTCGGAATGGCATCCTTTGAGTTGTGGCTCGGGATGGCGGATGACACGAGCATTCCTTGAGTTGTGGCTCGGATTAGCAAGTGTTGTTGTGTGAGTGTGCGAGTTGTGGCTTTCGAATTATTTGGCTAGTTAATAAATATTTTCATTTTCCCTCATTTTTTTGGGAAAAAATAGTTTAATTAATGCATATTTATTATCAATTTTATTTATTTTATTTTAAATTAGTAATATCCAACCAGGATGTTACATTATTTATTTAGTCCAAAGCTAGATGGTCGTTCTGGGTCCGATGTGTTTACTAAACAAGGTTTTAGATCATGGAAAAAGGTTAATACAACAAAAAATGTGCATTTCTCAACCACAATAGAGATAGTCCTTACTCACTCCATAACAATGCAATTAAAGGTTGTGAAGACTTGTTGAATCAATCTATGCACATTAATAACATTATAAATGTTCAAAATTTAAAGCAAGTTTGCAAGAACCATTTACAGCTCAAAACCTCTATTGATATAATTCGTTGGCTGGCATTTTAAGCTTGTGCATTTAGAGTCCACAAGAAAACACTAGAGTCAAGTAATAAAGGTAACTTTCTTGAGATGATTAAACTTCTAGCATCAAATAATGATAAAGTGGCACAAGTTATGTTAGAAAATGCTCCATATAATGCTAAGTACACTTCTCATCATATTTAGAAAGAAATCTTGCACATATTTTCTAGAAAAGTAAGAAGACGGATTCAAGAAGAAATTGGAGATTCTAAATTTTGCATAATTTTTTTGAAGCACATGATGAATCTAAAAAGGATCAAATGGCTATTGTTTTAAGATTTGTAGATAAGGATGGTAAAATAAAAGAACGATATTTTAATCTTATGCATGTTAAGGATACAATAGCCGCCACTCCAAAAAAGGAATTGAGCTTCGTTCTCTCTAGGCATAATCTTGATGTTTCCAATATCTGTGGTCAATGGTATGATGGTTCTAGTAATATGAGAGGAGAATGGAATTGATTGCAAGCATTATTTCTTAATGATAATCCTTAGGCTTATCATGTGCATTGTTTTGCTCATAAACTACTACTTGCTTTGGTGGCTACTTCAAGAGAGATTATTCTAGTTCATCAATTTTTTCAAATTTAGCTTTTATTGTAAATGTTGTGTGTTCCTCTAGTAAACATCATGATGAGTTACAAGTTGTTGAATTAGATGGAATAACTCAATTGTTAGAATAAGTGAACTTGAAACTAGTAAAGGATAAAATCAAATTGGCACTTTAAAATGAGTTGTTGATACTTATTCGAGCTCACATTTTTATACCATTTATAGTATGATGAAGCTATATAATGCATCTTGTCTTGATTTAAGTTCATATTAATTTTACACATGATGAAAGAGATTATGGGAATTATTGATTGTCATTGCCAAACTTTGCAAAAACAATCTCAGTATATACTAAATGATATGCAATTGGTTTGTTCTACTAAAATTTTAATTCAAAAGTTGAGAGAGGATGGGAAAAAATATTGAAAGTAGTGATATTGTTTTATGAACAACATGACATTGATATTCCTGATTTTAATTCTACTTATGTTGCATGGCATAGTCGTTCTCAACATCAAAAAGATCATGTCATTGTGGAACATCATTTTAGGGTGAACATTTTTTTTTGTTATGGCGGACAAACTGTAAGACATGTGGAATTTAATTAATTAATTAATAAATGCAGGTAGTGGGAGCCTTTATGGCATTAAATGTTGATAGATGTGATGTGGAAAAGCACTAGCTCAAATGGTTAAGAGTACTTAGTTGTTGTGAAAGGACTTGGGTTCAAGTCCTATGTATGCCAATTGTGTGTTTTTTATTTTTTATTATTTTTAAATATACGTTGATAATGATTGAGGAATGATATAATCATTGAATTATATTAGTTATCATAAAATATGAATTGGTTGAATGGTTTAGCATTGATTTGACTTTGCCATGGTTGTGGGTTCAAACCTTAGAGAACCCAAATTAAACTTCATTTTTGCTAAGCTTAGTTTTGGATTGAATATGAAAGGGTAGATGAAACCCTAGCAGCCAAGAAGGGTTGGAAAACCTTCATGAGACAACTAATGAATGGTAATTAACATTAGATTAATGTTATTTTCGTTTTTATGCCATTAAACCACATTAAGACCATATTAAGACCACATTAAAAGGCCAATTAGAGCTAAGAGAGAGGGTTTTGGTAGGCTGCCATTGTGCTTGCAGCTGGAAATTTTCCAGAAACCGCCTGGCAGGCATTCAAAGCCGCTAGGCCGCCAGGCGGCTTAAGCTATTTTGTGGTGTTTTTGGGTTCCAGAGATGGAACCGCCTGGTGGCACTACTCTACCCGCCAGGCGACGTTGGGTAAGTAACCCAGTTTCTGGGTTTTAGCATGAATTGTCTGGCGGTGATGAACACTCGCCAGGCGACGCAAACCTTATTTCCTCGTTTTTGATATTTTTCGCGTTTTGGGTGGAATCTAATTGGGGAAAATACATTATTAATGGTTTGGAAGTGATTGGAAGTTAGAATGCGCTGAATTAGTCATGATTAAATGTTCGGTTGGGTGTAAATGGTATGAACATGAGTTTATGAAAGATTATTTGTGATTATCCAATCCTCACGATGTTAGGTGGTAAAGTTTGAGGGAAACCCGTAATATTAGGGAAATTAGGTGTGAATCCTAAAATTAAACATAGGAGTGCAGCCAGGGGGTCGAATTTGCAATTTAAAATCAGAATAATTGGGGTTGATTGAAGTGCGCAGGTGTAGGAAGAGGTACTGGGTTCCTAGAATAATAGGAACCACTTGGCGGCATCTTATTTGCCGCTAGGCGCCATACCAAGGTGTAGGATTTGGAGGTCTTGGCACGTTTTTGTTGGATGAAACCATTTTGGCTCATGTGGGATATAAGTTTGGGGTTGGGAATTCAATTGGGAATGGTCTAAACGGGAAAACTGATGTTACAAACTTATATGATCTAGGGTGATGCATTGGAATGATCCAGACTTAAAGGAGTGTAGAATGGTATTGATAGAAGTGCAATGATGATACAGTAACAAAAACAAAATTGTAAAAGATTAGTGAGACAAGTAGTAGGTACTCCAGCACATGTATATGTGAAAGTTCATTGAACAAATGTGGGTTTGGTAGTTATGGAATAGAACAAGGCATTGAGACAAATAGAATCATGTAATAAGTAATGTGATATCAGTAGTGTTGGTATTGGACTTTGAAGAAGACTCCATAACAGTAGTAACAAGCTTGGCATTAACTTAAGGTTAAGGAATCCAAGAATGATAATAGGATGGAAATGAGGAAGCATGATTTTGTAATTGTGATGGTAGTAATAGAATATGCAATGTTATCAAGTTAGGGAGTGATGATTAAACCTCACTATTGTTAGTAACCATCTAAGTTATAGGATCTTGGGGAAATGACCTGAGTATGATGCGAGTAATTGTGCCTGGACTGGAGCAGAAACTAGTATCGCGCAAATACTGTCATGGCGCTTGGCGGTAATATGCGAACCGCCAGGCGATAGCGATGATTCAGTAGGTTGTCTGGACTTGCGGCACCTAGCGATAGAGAATTTTCCGCCAAACGATAACTGATACATCAGTGGCACCTGGAACTCGTGCACCTGGCGGTGAGGGTGGTTCCGCCACACGGTGTCTGCAGCGTTGGGATTTCTAAAGCGTTTGGCACCTGGCGGTACGCGTCCCCCGCCAGGCAGTCTTGAAGCGGCAGCACCTGGCGGTACGTGTCCCCCGCCAGGCAATTTTTGTTGCAGCAGTCTTTGGTTGCTGGTTCTACATGCGTGATCTACAAGGCTTTTAGGATACTTTAAAGGTCGGCTTGCTAGTGTTCCTTGAGTTGAGCTCGGGATAGGGGTTAAGCATGTGGCATTCCTCGAGTTGGGCTCAGAATGGCATCCCTCGAGTTGAGCTCGGGATGGCGGATGAACATGAGGAACCCTTGAGTTGATCTCGGGTTGGCGAGTGTTGTCGGTGTGAGTGTGCTGGTTGTGACCAGTATGGATGGGTCCAGATAGATTGCCCTCCTCAGTAGTTAGCTGACGAGTTTGGTAGTCTTGGGACGTTGCAAACTATGTTCGTATTTGGGAACTCCACCTAACATTACGGTGTATGATTCGTAGCAATGGTTTCCCGCACGTGCTCTATCGGTTGTGGCTAATAGGTATGGCAGGAAGTCATCTTGAGGTAATCACTAGAAGATGTAGAACACGATTCACATGGTTGTGGCCATGTGGTATGGAACTAAAGAAAGGAAGTTTTCCCTGATGTGAATATGGTGTTATATATAAGTGTTTTATATATGTGAATATTTTTATATGTTTTATCTATTAAACTCACCCTATCTACTTGTGGTTGGAGATGATCGTGTACGCGGTACACGTGAGCAGAGGATGTTGTTGTAGGTGGTTCCGGTGAGGCTTAGCTACGAAACGGGGATAGCTTAAGGAGTTCTATATTTTGAATTTTTGAAATAAATTGTAATCCTTGTATTACACAAATTTTGGATATTATGATATTATTTATAATTATGGTTGTTGGATTTATTATTGATATAATAAAAGTTTTAAATTTCCCGCGCTTTTGGGAAATGATGTTTTATTCAATGAAGCGTAATTATTATTTTCTTTATTTTATTATCTAAATCTGTAATATCCAGTCGGGATGTTACACAAGCAATTGCAAGAATTAAATAATAGGTTTAGTGATCAAATAATGGAACTTTTAACTCTAAACAATGCTTTAGTTCCTGAGGATGCTTATAAAGCTTTTAACATTGAGGATATATGCATTCTTGTAAACAAATATTATCATTCAGATTTTAGTGAGCAAGAGAAGATTAGTTTAAAATTTCAACTTCAACATTTTATTATTGATGCTCCTAACCATCCAGATTTGAAGAATTTATCAATCATGCTTGAATTATGTTAATCTTTGACAAGAACAGAAAAGTCAAGGATATTCTACTTGATTAATCATTTAATTCGTCTTTTAACTCTTCCTATTTCTACAGGTACAACAGAAAAATCATTTTCTACAATGAAGATTATAAAAATAAGATTGCGGAATAAAATGGGAGACGAATTTCTTGTCGACTGTAAGGCCCACTTTTTTTGTTCCTAATGTTTAAGGGCCTAGTCTTATCTGTTGGGCCTAAGGCCAGCCAATAGGGTGCCCCAAAACCCCTTTTCCATCCTTAACCCTCTCACTTTGCCCCATTCCCAAAAAACAGGAACATTTCTCTCTTACACTGCTAAAGCAAAGAGCTTTGTTAGGGCATAGCTTTCCTCCTCCGAATTTGCTGAACACTCCCCCACCGGGTAAGTAGGACTTGAAACTCAAGGTCCCTTGTGTTTCTTTTTTGTTTCCAAGCTTTGGTTCCACATTGGTCCCTATCATAGCCTCATCTTCGTTCACGTATGTTCTGTTTTCAACTTCGTAAGTTGCTCCTAATTTAGGTGCTAGTTCGCTAAGGATCTTATTCTCTTCAAGTTAACGTTTAACCAAGGTAAAGGAAGCCAGGGTTTCATTGTTTTAAGTTATTTTGCTTGGTTGGTTTGTTTTATGTTCTTGGTGCTTGATACGTGTTGTTGGTCGTGTGATAATATTTTTCTTGTGTTGCTGGTGTTGTGTGAATCTGGTGACTGCATGCGTGAGAGTAGGTGAGTTCTTTTGAACTCACCCAGATGAGTTGGGTGTTCGCTCAAATGAAAGGCTCTCGCTTAAGCGAGGAGCTCTCGCCTAAGCAAGAACAGCAGCAACTAACCCCCCTCTCTATTTCGAGGACTCGCTTAAGCGAAGGTCTCTCGCCTGAGCGAGATGGGCTAGCTTGAGCGAGACCTTAATGTGCTCTCTGTTTGCAATCTCGCCTAGCCGAGAGCTGGTAGCTTGAGCGAAGGGTTCCTCTCGCTTGAGCGAGAGCTCCTTAGCCTGAGCGAGATTGACATAGTTAGTTGAATACTTATATGTTCTCAATAATTGGTTGGTTTATTGCTTTAAAAAGCTTAAGTATGATGCCTTGTATGTTCTATATGATATGATGGGACTGGAATAGATGAGCTTGGTATGAATAAAGTCATGAATCATGGTTGGTTGGTTGGTTATATATTTGCATGAGATTGCTATGCTTGATAAACTTGTGGTTGGTTGGAGAGACATGGTTGTGGTATGAGATAGATGTAATTCCATGAGTCTCTTGGTGAGATTTCATGGTGGTGTTGTAGTGTATATAATTAGGTAAGGATTCAAGTAAGGATTGTATCCTGAAACTCTAAAGAGTCAGTTAGTCTCACGTAGAGCGGACTGACTCAAGTGGTGAGAGTAGTAGGAGGCCCTAGTCTTTGGCAGGATAATGGCCTTAGATGTTTGAAGGCTAACTTTGTGCGTGGTAGGGTGAAACCCATTGGCAATGGCTCTACAGCAGTAGAGGCCACCACAAGCGCATGCATATAGTAAATCTGACATATTATATGTATCCGAATAAATTGAGTCTTAGAGTCTTGTTGATTGTTATCACATGCTTGGATGATTAATGTGTTCTTGATTTTAAATTGTGTGCTTAATTGTATGATAAAAAAGATCTTTTTACTCTAACTTACCCTCTTTGCTTGTGTTTGTCTTCTTGTGTGGTTTTCCTTTTTGTAATGATCACCAATTCCTTGGTGTGAGCAGATATGGGAACCCCTGGTGATCGCAATGATGATGGGAACATTAATGAGTTGAAGTTTGGCTCACTATTGAGCTCAAGTTTGAAGGACTTTTGTTGTTTTGTAATCTCTTGCTCTATGAGCAAGCTTTTGGGCAACTGCTGAACTTTTTTAATTTTGTTCATGGCATCATGGTGTGCCTAGTCTTTTTCTTCAAGTATATTTATGGATAATTGTAATGGTGGATACATATATACTTCATGGTGTTGCTCTTTTATATTATATTACATGCGATGTTTCATTTATAGGATTTATTCTCTATTAAATGGGATGTTACACCGACAATATGGTTATTTACATTGAAAAAGAAATAGCTGAAAATTTTAGTTTTGATTCAATTTTTGATGAGTTTACATGTACAAAGGAACAAAGGACAATCTTTTAGATATGTGCGATTTCGTTTTTAACTATCGTTATACTAAGTTATGTATTTATTTTTATTGTATTAGTGTCAATAATTAAATATATAAATTTTAAGTGTATTATTTTGACTCCTCCAATAATATTAGTCAAAGATTTACTATTAGTGAGAAGGATTATTATTTCAACCTATTTTCATATTGAGTCAACCTAAACCAGTCTATTTTCAAGTCAAAACAAACTATTTTGTAATTACATATAATTTTTTGTCATAAATAAATAATTTTTTTTAGTGGTAATTATTTAGTTCTAATAAAACTTTGATATAAATAATAATAATGGTATGAAATTGTATTTTAACAATTGGATAGGTTAAATTTATTGTTTATATAAAATTATTGACAATCATTCTATAACTTGATTTTTTTTTTTATAAATTAAAAATGTTTAGAAGAAATTTAAAATTGCCCACAACATAAATAATTCAATACAATCAGCAGCAATTCAGTCACAATCAAATCAATATATCATAGGCCCTATTTGATCATTCAATCATTTCAATGCCAGAATTATTTTGAGGCTTCGTTGATAATTCACTTTTAATGCATTATTTATCATATTTGAATTTATATGAATCTAATTGAATAAATAAGAAAGCACATCAAACTGAACGTATAATCCATCAATCTATTAAATCATGAAAATTTTACTTTGTAATAAAATGCATGCATTTCATAAAAGTACCAATATACTATTATTTTCAAAACGCAATAGCACAACTTGCGTATTCGAAAAAGGAACAATTCAGATATGAATATTTTTGACATATTTAAACCAAACATGTATGCAGTGATACAAACCGTGAATAAAATATTAGAGAATGCATGCATTTTTAAGCGTGCGTGTAGCATATATTTTTGTGTGTGAAAAGACTGAAAGGATGGAAGGCACCTCGTGATATTTTCCTGTCACACTTTTCAGACTTTATTCTTTACTGTATATGTATTAATTCAATGTTTATTAGTTGGTAAACATAAAATTACACAAATAAATATAATTATCAAATATATGTTTTTAAATAAAAATATATTGTTATATGATTATAGTTTTAAACTTTTTTTTAATTTCAATTTTATATTTTATATCGTAATATATTTTTATATGTACCATACGATTTTTTATTTCTTTTTCATCAATTTAAAAATTTTATATTTTAGATTAAATTATTGTTATATTTAATTTCTTAATAATTTTATTGTTTGTAAATTTTCACATAAAATATGACATATATTTGATAGTCCAAATTATAATGATAAATCTTTTGCTTTAAACTTCGTAAAAAAAAACTAAAAATTAATTTAGTAAATACTAAAAGTAGTATAATAATTAGTTATGTCTTAAAATTAAAATATATAATTAGTCCGTCCATCTTAGTTTCATACACATAGGAACATCTTTTTTGTGAAATACAATCCTTCTCCCCATTTCAATTTTCGTTCTCCAATTTCTCATTCTCACTTCATCTTCCTTGTGATTAGAGGTAGAGGTTTCGATCATTGCAAACTCGTCTTTGAGTCTACCAAATTAATTTCTTCATTCAGGTAAGTGAAAATTTTCAACCTCCTTTGATGCCCACTGTGTTATTGTTTCACATTGTGAACTTTCTTGGATTTTATTCATTTTTGGGGTTTTGGTTTAAATTCTCTACTAATCAGTGGTTCCTTCCTTCGGTCAAATCGCCTGTACGTTGTCTCTAGGTTTAAGAAGAGTATTCGTGAGTCGAAGGGTTTTCAGGATTTCGTAAAGTTTTTTGGGGTTGTCTTTCAATGTAAGGGAAGCTAATGGTTGTGTCTTAGTATGTTTTTTTATTGAATTATGGAATTGTAGGTTTGTTCTTGTTTCAAGTTTGGGAATTTCGTTTTTAGTAAATTTAGGGATTTTTGTTAATTGGTAGTTTAATTCCATGTATTGATAAGAAAAACTTAGTTTTCAAAATGTTAATTGTTTACGGAAGGGATGTTTTTGTTCAAAGAATTTGTGGTTGTCTATTTTATGAGAAATATATATACATGTATTGAATTTGGTGGGTTATAGTGACATGTTGAAAGTGGATGCATGTGAGATTAAGTTGTGGGTCTTGGAGAAATATGGTTCTT
>Ga0099823_1000478_pt1 | contig 26702 bp, 23 predicted proteins | sample CowpearedBW_FD_76831 | JGI IMG/M metagenome (GOLD analysis project Ga0099823, IMG submission 76831) | Root nodule microbial communities of legume samples collected from California, USA - Cow pea red BW | ecosystem: Host-associated > Plants > Roots > Nodule | place: USA: California | collected...
GTAGCCCTCGGACCCCACCAAATATCTCTGAACAATCTCGCGCTTCAAGCGCTCACTGTGCTTCGCCATGAAAAACACCCCATCGGTTGGATTGGCGTCCAACCTTTGGGGTGCAGTTCAATGGGGCCCTGTTGCATTGGGGGATCGCCCGCGCGGGGCGTCAGCAGGAGGCCTTCCACTCCCGCAGTTCGGTCGCGAGGATCGGATGTCCGTCCTGCTCGGCGCGCCGGGCGAGTTCGTCGACGTTGGCGTCGGTGACGAACTCGTGGCCGACGCCCTTCACGAGCTGGCCATAGACGCTGTCCAGGTCATCGGCGTCGATGCCGGCGTCGGAGGACGGAAACGGCGGCACGTCGGGCGGCAGCTCCGGCTGCAGCTGGGGGGTCGGGCGGGAAGGGGAGTGGGATGCGGCCATTGGAATGCTCCTTGGATCGATGAGGTCGAGGGGGGAGATCGAACGCAGTGGCGAGGTGCCGTCATTTCTGCCGGACGGCCTGGCGATTGGAATGGGGCAGCTTGCCCTCCCGCAACTGCTTGACCGCGTCGCTGACGCGGTCGGCCACGGCACGGACTTCATCCTGGAGGGCCTGGTCGCGGTCGAGCGCCTCGTGGCTGTCGTAGTAGGGCTGGTAGTAGCCGAGATAGCGATCGAGCCGGGCGAGCGCGCCCGCGTCGACGAGCCCCATCCAGTCCAGCCAGTCGGAGAGGTTGCGGCGCTGCGATTCGACGCCGGCGACATCGCCGTGCACGACCAGGCCGTAGACGCGCCCCGCCAGGTGCTTGGGGTAGTCCCAGCCGCGGGCTTCGAGGGCCTTGGCTTCGGCGACGGTCTTGCCGTGGGTGCTGGTGGGATCCGGATTACCGCCATCGGCGCAGACGAGCCGGTCGATCATCAGCTTCAGCGCGCTGGGCGATTGATACCAATAGGTCGGAGCGAAGAGGATCACGCCATGCGCCGAGACCCAGCGCTCGTAGATCTCGTTCATCCAGTCGTTGGACTGGCCGAGGGCGTGATTCGGATAGCAGCTGCAGGGCCAGTGGCACAGCGGCATCGCGGTGGAGACGCAGCCCTTGCAGGGGTGGATCTCACGGCCGTACTCCGAGGTCATCAGGCTGAGGTCGAGCACGTCGACGATGAGGTCGCGGCGGCTGAGCTGCTCCTTGGCGATCTGGGTCAGGCGCCAGGTCTTGGACATCTCGCCGGGGCAGGTGCCGTCGTTGCGGTCGCTGCCGCAAACCAGCAGCACGCGCGAGCGGGTGGCGGGGTCGCTCCAGCGCTGCTGCGCGAGTTGCAGGCGCTGGTGCGCGTCTAGCCATTCGACCGAGGTCTCGTAGGCGGGGTCCTTGAAGCCGTTGCCCGCGGGCCGTGTCACCGGCGACTTGCGGCCTTCCTTCATGGCCTGGAAGGCGATGGCCTCGAGGCGCGCGATGGCGTCGGCCTCGACGTGGAAGGCCGGATCGTAAAAGCGCCGCATGAAGCGCTCGTGGAACTGCTCGCGAGTCAGCTCGGGCGGCTGCTGACCCTTGCGGATGTCGGTCATCGAAGGCCCTTGGGGTGCGGTGATGAGCCCAGTATTCAAGCCCGCGTCGACAGCAGCCGTCGGACGGCGGAGGGTTGTGGGCAGGGGTGCAGTCCTACGCTCCCAGTACTTTCGACCCCTCGAACACGGGGTGGGTGTTCCCGACCCCCGGGCTTCCCCGCAACCTGCTTGTCACGAAGCCACCCTACGCTCCGGCCGATACGCGTTGTCAAGCGCATCCATTTGCTGAATTGCTGACAAAGTTTTGCCGTAAACGTTTGCGCAAACATTTGTTTTAACTATTGACAGTCCAAGGGTCGCCATGAAATTCAAATCCATCCTGGTCGCGGCAGGCGTCTTCCTGACGTCCGCCGCCTATGCCGACACGGTCGCGCTCTGGACCTACAGCGCGGACCGCAACGGCATCGTCTCGACCAAGCCGACCTACACCGACCACGGCGGCGCGAGCTTCAGCACGCTGGGCAACGTGACGACGACCTTCGCGAGCCAGTCCGGCTCCTCGGATACCACCGCCAACAGTCAAGCGCTGAACACCGCGGGCTATGCCGCCCAAGGCACCGGCAACAAGACCAGCGGCGTGCAGTTCTCGGTCGACACCACCGGCTTCGACCACATCGTGCTGAGCTTCGATCAGCGCAACAGCGCGACCGCCTCCGCCTGGACCGCGCTGCTCTACACGATCGACGGCGAGAACTGGCTCGAAGCGACCACCTTCCGCATGGTCCGTGACAGCACCTTCGTGAAGGGCCTGGGCTTCGATTTCACCGACATCCTCGGCGTGGCCGACAACGCCAACTTCGCCATCCAGCTGGTCAGCATGTTCGCGCCGAACACCACCAGCTACGCCGGCACCGGCGGCAACTACGGCACCGGCGGCACCATCCGCTACGACATGGTGCAGTTCGCCGGCGCGCTGATCCCGGAGGTCGATGTGCCTCAAGTGCCCGAACCCGCCTCGATCGCGCTGGCCCTGGCCGCCCTGGGCGTCATGGGCGTGACGATCCGCCGCCGCAAGCAAGCCTGAGCAAGCCAGAGGAGCCCCCATGAACGTCCGCACCCTGTTCCCCCTGTCCGGACGCGCCGTGCTGCGCGTCACCACGCTGAGCGCCATGGCCGTCGTGCTGACGGCCTGCGGCGGCGGCCTGAGCGGCGGCGACAAGCCGCAGGCCCAGGCGCAGGCCGCGTCGCCCGACGACCGCGCCGCCGCGTTGAGCGCCGATCCGTCCGCCAAGTACCCGGACCACCATGAGTTCGACGCCGCCCTCGACGTGCCGTTCAACGGCGCCGAAACCGCCGGCGCACGCGACTTCACCGTGCATCTGGACTACGTCGGCGCGCCCGCCGGCACGTTGCTGGCCTACCGCGTCGAACTGCGCTCGCCCAGCGGCGCGCTGGTCAAGCGCTGGACCGGCGTCGAGCCGTACGCCGGCGACGTGAAGTCCGTGCCGCTGAAGTGGGCCGGCCGCGGCGACGCGGGCCTGGCTGACGGCGTCTACACCGCGACGCTGACCGCGCTGAGCGCCAAGGCTGGCACCGTGCTGAAGAGCTCGGGCACCGAGGCGCAGTTCGCCGAGCTCCTGGCCGCGCAGCAGGCTGGTGAGGTGCAAGGCCACGAGGTCGAGCAGAGCTGGAACTTCGCCATCGGCAAGCCGGCCAGGATCACCATGGGCACGCTGCGTCCGCTGGCCATCGGCGCCGCGGGCGAAGCCAACCAGCGCGTGCGCGCGCAGTCGGCGGCGGTGGGCGCGGGCTCCTGGCCCTACACGATCTACTACGGCAGCTTCCACGGCCAGACCAACGACTCCGACGGCGGCGGCGCGATCGGCAGCTGCAGCTCCTCGCAGCCGGCCCAGACCGGCGCCTACGGTCCCGATGCGGCCTTCCCGTACGCGAAGAACGCCGGCCTGGACATCTTCGCCAACACCGACCACAACCACTACTTCGACGGCTCGTCGAGCACCAACACCAGCGGCAGCGCGACGGCGGCCAAGGCCCGCTACCAGCGCGGCCTGCAGATCGCGTCCGACTACACCGCCGCCAATCCCGGCTTCCTGGCCGTGTACGGCATGGAGTGGGGCGTCATCAGCAACGGCGGCCACCTGAACATCTTCAACAGCAACGAGCTGTTCTCGTGGGAGTACAACGCGCAGAACGAGCTCTTCGGCGACCGCTACATCGCCAAGAGCGACTACGCGACGCTCTACTCGGTGATGCGCGCGCAGGGGCTGATCGGCCAGTTCAACCATCCGGACTCGAGCGGCCAGTTCATCATCAACGGCACCGACATGGCGTACAGCGCCGATGGCGACGAGGTCATGGTGATGTCCGAGGTGATGAACACCTCGGCGTTCTCGTCCAACACGACCGAGAGCGAAACCTCGCGCAGCTCCTATGAGGGCGCGTGGAAGAAGCTGCTGGAGCGCGGCTTCCACGTGGCGCCGGCGACCAACCAGGACAACCACTGCGCCAACTGGGGCAAGTCCTACACCAACCGCACCGCGGTGCTGATCCCGACGGGCACGCCGCTGAGCAAGGCCGCGCTGATCGACGCGCTGAAGGCGCGCCGCGTGTTCGCGACGATGGACAAGGAGTCGCAGTTGATCTTCAGCGCCAACGGCAAGCTGATGGGCGAGCGCTTCGACAATGCGGGCGCGCTGTCGATGAACGTCGGGTTCTACAACCCGAGTGGCCGCACGGTCGTGACGACGGAGATCTGGGAGGGCGTGCCGGGCCGCAACGGCACCGTCACGCTGCTGGCCAGCAGCCCGACCGCCACGATCACGCCGGCGAGCGGCAAGCACTTCTACTACGCCAAGGTCACGCAGGACGACGGCAAGGTGCTGTGGTCGGCGCCGATCTGGGTGAACCAGGGCACCAGTGGCGGCGATACGACGCCGCCGTCGGTGACCGCCTCGGTGAGCGGCACCAGCACGCTGACCTTCTCGGCCAACGCCAGCGACAACGTCGGCGTGACGCAGGTCGAGTTCTGGCTGGACGGCGCGCTGCGCGAGGTCGACACGACGGCGCCGTACGCGATCACCGTCACCTCGACGCAGTTGGCCAACGGCTCGCACAGCCTCGTGGCCAAGGCCTACGACGCGGCCGGCAACACGACGACCTCGACGCCGGTGAGCTTCACCGTCAACAACGTGGTCGACGCCGCGGACGAGCTCGAGCCCAACAACGCGATCTCCAGCGCCAACGCGGTGGGCAGCCGCAACCAGCTGACGGGCTTCATCAGCAGCGAGACCGACGTCGACTTCTTCAAGGTCACGCTGGCCGCGAACCAGCGTCTGCGCGTCGACATGACGGGCCCGACCTCGTCGAGCATCGACTACGACCTGTACGTGGTGAAGTCGACCGGCACCGGCCTGGCGCGCTCGGAAGCGGTGGGGAGCACGGAGTCGCTGACGTACCAGAACGGCGCGTCGGCGCAGACGGTCTACATCAAGGTGATGTCGTACACGGGATCGAGCACGACCTCGCCCTACAAGCTGACCATCAGCTATCCCTGAGGAGGGAACAGGGCCGCTGGCGAGGGCTGGCGGTCCCGCTCAACCGAGGCAGCGCGAGAGACGCCTGATCGCGTCGTCCATCTGCGCGGCCTCGATGCGGCCGTAGCCGAAGAGCAAGGCGTCGTCGCGAGGCGCGACCTCACGCGGCGTGACGGCGTAGCGCGCGAGCGTCTCGACGCGCACGCCCTGTTCGATGGCGCGCAGGGCGATCTGACGCGGCGAAGCGCAGCGTCCCTTCAGCCGGATGGCCATGTGCAGGCCCGCCTCGCCAGGCAGTGCCTCAGCCGCCGCGCCGAGGTGACGTTCGACCGCCGCGACCAGCGCCTCCCGCCGGCCGCGATAGATCGCCTGCATGCGCCGGGCATGCCGCAGGAGATGACCTTCCTCGATGAAGGCGGCGACCGCCGCCTGCGTCAGCGTGCACGAGTGCCAGTCCGCCGCCTGCTTCGCCGCTGCGAGCGCGCCCAGCGCCCAGCGCGGCGCGACGATGTAGCCAAGCCGCAGCGCCGGATACAGACTCTTCGAGAAGGTCCCGACGTAGAAGACCCGGCCCTCGCGGTCGAGCGTCTTCAGCGCATCCAGCGGCCGGCGGCCAAAGCGGAACTCGCTGTCGTAGTCATCCTCGATGACGACGGCGGGTGTGTCATGCGCCAGGTCCATCAGCTGGCGGCGGCGCTCGGCGGAGAGCGTGACGCCGCGTGGAAACTGATGCGACGGCGTGACGCAGACGATGTGGCTGCCAGCGGGAATGCGGTCGACGACCAGGCCCTCGTCATCCACCGCGATCGGCGCGAGCCGCGCGCCCGCGCCCATGAACGCTGAACGCAGCGGCGGGTAGCCAGGATCCTCGATGGCGACGGCTGTCTGGCCAGGCGCCACCAGCACGCGCGCCAACAGGTCGAACGCCTGCTGCGCACCCTGCGTGACGATCACGTCCTCCGGCGCGCAGGCCACCGCTCGCGTGGCCGAGACATGCGACGCGATGGCGGCGCGCATGCGCGGCAACCCCTGCGGCGCTCCGTACTCCGCCGCCGAGCGCTCCGCCTCGCGCAGCGCCCGCCCGGTCAGGCGCCGCAGGACCGCGAAGGGCAGCGGCGCGATCTCGGGAACGCCCACGGTGAAGTCATGCTTCAACGCCACGGCCGGCGCAGCCGTGATCACCTTCGCTGGCGCCGCCGGGGCAAACCATGCAGACCTCAACCAAGGACCCTTCGGCGCCACCGCCTCGCCAGCAGCAATCGCCGCGCGCTTGCGCACCCTGGGCAGCGCGTCAGCCACCAACGTCCCGCCCTTCCCCCGAGCGACGACATAGCCCTCACTCGCCAGCAGGTCGTACAGCGCAATGGCCGTGTTGCGAGAAACCCCCAATGCAGCCGCCAGCACGCGCGTCGGCGGAAGCCTCAAGCCCGCCGTGAGGCGACCACCCACGATCGCCTCCCGCAGCGCACGGTGCAACGCCTTCAGCAATTGCCCCGGCACCGCCGACGCGGCCTCGGAAAGCACACCGATGACGGCAGATTCTGGCTCTATTGAATTGCTCATTTATGGCGCTGGAATGGGGCCAAAGAATGAGCGATTCTCACAGCCTGTGAGGACGCGGGAGACCGCCCGCATTCACAGGCACGGGCGTTGGCCGCCAGTGCATGGGGCCCCGGCGGCAAGCGCCGAAGCCCCAAGCACTGCCGTCCCCAACCACCTTCGCACTGACACGGTTTTGCGACCGGGGACTTGGAGGAACTGTCATGCCGAAATTCATCTGCCAGACGTGCGGAACGCAACATGCCGAGGCCGCAGAACCACCCGCGCTCTGCCGCATCTGCTCCGATGAGCGCCAGTACGTCGGCTGGGGCGGGCAGACATGGACCACCCATGAAGCACTCGCCGCGGCCCATCGCCTGCGCATCGAGCCCGACGGCGATCTGCTCGGCATCGGCATCACGCCAGCTTTCGGCATCCCGCAGCGCGCCCTCCATCTCCAGACCGACGCCGGCAACATCCTCTGGGAATGCGTCAGCCTCGTCACACCCGACGCCATCGACACCCTCAAAGCCCGCGGCGGCATCGACCTGATCGCCATCTCCCATCCCCACTTCTACTCGTCCATGATCGAGTGGAGCGAGGCCTTCGGCGGCGTGCCCATCTACCTCCACGAAGCCGATCGCGAATGGATCTCCCGCCCCGCACCACAGCTCCGCCTGTGGAGCGGCGACCAGCTGCAACTGTCCAAGGACGTCACGCTCCATCGCTGCCCCGGCCACTTCCCCGGCAGCACCGTGCTGCACTGGCATAAGGGCCCCGGCGGCAAGCCAGTGCTGCTCGCCGGCGACGCGCTGCACGTGGTGCAGGACCGCCGCCACGTGACCTTCATGTACTCGGTGCCGAACTACATCCCCGCCAACCCGGCCGACGTGCGCCGCATCCAGGCACGACTGGACGGCCTGCCGTTCGACGACGTCTACGGCTACACCTGGGGCCTGAACATCACCGGCGGCGGCCGGGCCGCCGTCGACGAGTCCTTCGATCGCTACTTCCGCGCGGTCGAAGGCAGGCGCGCCGCCGCCTGAGTCCCGGCCGTGGCCCGGGCCCCGGCGCCGGCGGATTCCCATCCGCCGCCCAGCGCGAGGAAGAGCTGCACCTGCTCGTCGATGAGCGTGGCCTCGGACGCCGCCAGCGCCGCGTCGTTCGCGGCGAGCGCGCGCTCGGCATCGAGCGCGTCCAGGTAGCCAACCTTGCCGCCCTGGTAGAGCCGCCGCGCCTGGCGCGCGACGAGCGCCGCCTCATCGCGCGCGCCTTGCAGCGCTGCCCGGCGGTCGAGCTCGCGGGCGTACTGGTTGAGCGCGGTCTCGGTCTCGCGCAGCGCATTGAGGACCACCCCATCGAAGCGGGCCGCCGCTTGCCGCGTGCCGGCCTCGGCCTGCGCGATGCGGGCGTCGGCGATGCCGTTGTCCGGCAGCGTCCAGGAGATCAGCGGTCCCAGGCTCCAGCTCAGGGTGTCGCTCTTGCCGAAGCCGGCCAGCGTGCCCGCCGAGCCGGCGGACAGGCCCAGCGTGATCTTGGGATAGCGGTCCGCGATGGCCACGCCGATGCGCGCGGTCGCGGCATGCAGTTCGCGCTCGGCTTGGCGGATGTCGGGACGGCGGCGCAGCAGTGCGGCGCCGTCACCGACCGGGATGGCGCCAGCGACGTGGGGCGCGATGTGGCATTGGGCAAGCTCACGCGGGAAGTCGGCCGGCAGCTCGCCGGTGAGCGTCGCGAGCCGGTACAGCGCCGATTGGCGCTGCGCGATCAGCGGCGGCAGCGCGGCCTGCAGTTGCTGCAGTTGACTGCGGGCACGCGCGGCATCGATCTCACCGACACGGCCGGCGCGCTGCAGTTTCTCCGTGACCTCGAGCGCCTCGCGCTGCAGCTCGACGGAGTGGGTGGCCGAGTCGAGCCGCTGGCCCGTGGCGCAGGCCTCGGCATAGGCGCGGGCCGTGCCGGCCGCGACATTGACCTTGACCAGGTCGAGCGCCGCCGCGGCCGCTTCCGCGCTGGCGTGCGTGGACTCGATGGCACGCCGGATCTGGCCGAAGAGGTCGAGCTGGTACGAGAGCCCGACGCCCGCGCTGTAGCGGTAGGTGTCGGGCGGCACGTCATCCTTCTTCAGCATCGAGAGGCCCGACGGATGGCCGAAGCTGGGGCCGCCATTGACGCTGATCGAGGGCTTCTCGCCGCCGCGCGCCTCGGACTCCAGGGCCTGGACGCGCTCCAGGTTGGCCGCCGCCTGGCGCAGGTCGGTGTTGCGCGCGAGCGCCTTCTCGACCAGCGCGTCGAGCGTCTCGTCCTGGAACAGCCGCCACCAGTGCGGCGGCAGCGGCGCGCTGTCGAAGGGCGCAGGCGCAGCGGCTTCGGCAGGCCCCGCCGACTGTGCCGACCGTGCCGCTCGTTGCTGTTCCAGGAAGGGCTGAGCCGCCGCGGGCTTCATGACGGCGGCCTCCGCGGGCACCTGGTAATCCGGCCCCTTCGGCGCGGTCGAGCACGCCGCGAGCGCCGCCGCGGCCAGGATCGTCAGCGCGCGCTTCATCGGGCCGCTCATGATTTCGCGCCTCCAAGCACCTGCACCGTGACCGTCTGGCCGGCGACGAGCCGCTCGCCCTGCGGCAGCGGATCGAGCTTGACCCGCACCGGCACGCGCTGCGGCAGGCGCACCCAGTTGAAGGTCGGATTGACGCTGGGCAGGAGGTTCGCGCTGGTGCTGCGGTCGCGGTCGGCGATGCCGGCAGCAAGGCTTTCGACGCGGCCCGTGAGCGCGCGGCTCGCGCCCATCGGCTTGACCTCGACGGCATCGCCGATGTGGATGCGCGCGAGCTTGGTCTCCTCGAAGTAGCCCTCGACGTAGAGCGAGTCCGCGTCGACCAGCGCCAGCACCGGATGCCCGGCGCTGGCGTAGGCGCCCTGGCGCAGGTCGAAGTTGGTGATCGTTCCGGAGGAGGGCGCGCGGATCTCGGCGCGCGCAAGGTTGAGCCGGGCCGAGTCGACCGCGACCTCGGCCTGCGCGACGGCGGCGCGCGCCTGCTCGGCGCGGCTGCGCGTCTGCTCGCGCGACTCCTGCGAGACCAGGCTGCCCAGGCCGCTGTTGCGCTCGGCCTCGCGCAGTGACTGGGCGAGCGCGACCTTCTGCGCGGCGAGCTGCGCCTGCGCCTGGCGCAGCGCGAGCTCATAACGCGCGCGATCGATCTCGAACAGCAGCGTGCCAGCCGCGACGCGCTGGTTGTCCCGCACCGGCACGGCGGTGACGAGGCCAGAGACGTCCGGCGCGATCTGCACGACGTTGGCGCGGACGCGGCCGTCACGGGTCCAGGGCTGGAGCTCGTAGCGGTCCCAGAGTTGGTGGGCCGCCCACAGGGCGCCGCCGACCGCGGCCAGCGTGACCAGCATTGAGACGGTGCGTCGCAGGGGGAAGGAAGAGGCTTTCATGGCAGGGGTCCGGCGGCGGGGCCGGGGTCGTTCATTCGTTGATTCGGTGAGGCATGCGGGCAGCGATGGTCATCACCCCGGCCCGTGCAGCACGCGCAGCGAGGCGTCGCTCAGGCCCCAGAGCAGCAGCAGGTAGACCGCCAGGTCGAAGAGCGCCGGATGCCAGATCCAGCGGTAGGCGCCGGCACGGGCCAGCAGCCGCCGCACGGCGGAGAGCGCGATCAGCGCGAGCGCCGCGAGCGGCATCAGCCACGGCAGGTAGAGCCCGAAGAAATCCACTGCGCCGGTCATGGCCGGGCCTCCTTGTCCTTGTCCTGGATGCCCGCGGGCAGTGCCGGCGGCGGCGCGTCCGGGAAGAGGCTGCGCCGCAGGCCGAGCAGCGCGCCGGCCGCGGGATGGGCCTCGGCGGGCAGATCGCCGGAGCCGGCATAGGCGGCGATCAGTCCTGCAAGCGCCTCGTCCAGGCGCTCCAGCAGCGAGGGCGGCGGCGCATCGAGCGCCTCAGGCCGGCCGTCGATGCGCGCGCGCAGCCAGTCGCCGAGCGCGTTCAGCAGCGGCGGCAGCGGCCCTTGCGCCAGGGCGGGCAGCCTGCTGCGCACGCCCTGCAGCGCGACGAGGTCCGCGCCGATGCGCAGGTCGCGCAGCGCGTCGTCGGTGGGTACGCCGGGCACCGAACCGCCGGACTGCGCGACACGCGGCGCCAGCAGCGCGATGCGGTCGAGCATGCGCAGCAGGTAGGCCTGCCCGCGGCCCGCCGAGCGCGGCAGGCGCGCGAGGTCGTCGAGCTCGCGCCAGGTCGCGCGCTGGATGCGGCGCGCGCTCCAGTCCGCGCCCACGGAACGCATCAGCCGCGTGACGCGCGCCGCGACGAAGACGCCAGTCAACTGGCCCGACATCGAATTCAGGAAGCTGGTGAGGTCCGCCTGCGCGGTGTCGTGCATGACCAGCGTGCCGATGACGCCGAACAGGAAGGGCAGCGCCGCCCCGACGGTCGCCGGCCGGCCGATGAAGGCGCCAACGACGAGGAAGACCGGCGCGCAGACCGCCATCAGGGTCCACATGTCCCGCACCAGCGGCAGCAGCACCAGCACGTAGAGCGCGCCGAAGGGCATCGACCAGAGCGTCCAGGCGAGGAAGCCGTTGATGGCCGGCACCGGGTCGTCCATCGCCGCGAAGAAGCAGCAGAAGATCGCCGCCATCATCGCGGCGGCCGCGCCCATCGGCCAGCCGGTGAGGATCCAGAAGGCGCAGCACACCAGGATGGCGATCAGCGCCGCGGCGCCGGACCACAGCGCCATGCCCAGGTCCAGGTGCAGCTTCGGCCCGCTCGGCGCGGGCGCCGCTCGCGAGGGCATCGGCGCGCCGCGCAGGCCGCGGTCGATGTCCGCGCGCAGCTGCACGCAGTGCAGCCAGCCGTCGAGCAGCGCCCCCAGCCGCTCCGCCAGCGCCACGCGCAGCAGCCGCGCCCAGGGATCGCCGGCCAGGCGGTCGCGCGCGTCCGCGCCGGTCAGCGCGTCGAGCTGTGCTCGCAGCGCGGGCCACTGCGCCTCGGCCTGGTTGGCGGGCAGCGTCAGCCAGGGATCGATGCGGTCGAGCAGCGCGCGCACGTCATCCGGCACGCCGCCCTGCGCCTCGAGCGCTCGCAGGCGATCCTCGACGCCGGCCAGCAGTGGCGTCAGCGCGGCCACGTGGTCCTGCATCGCATGGACCGCGCCGGCGGTCCAGCGCAGGTGGCTGGTGTCGAAGGGAATGTGGGTCGAGAGCACCCGCAGCTGCGAAATGTCGCCTGCGACACGGCGCCGGTCGGCGCCGCCATCGCGGCGCGCGGCGATGTCGGTCAGCCAGGCGCGGGTGTCGCCCAGTGTGCGATCCAGCAGCCCCAGCACCGAGCCCGTCAGGCTGTTGGGCAGCACCAGGCTGTGCACCAGCGTGGCCGACAGCACGCCCAGGCCGATCTCCTCCAGGCGCGCGACGGCGGTGTCGAAGAGGGTCAGCGGCGTGTCCACCGCCGGAAAGCCGATCAGCGCCGCGGTGTAGCCCGCCAGCATGAAGGCGTAGGCGCGCGGCGTGCGGTCCCGCAGCGACAGCACCAGGCAGCCCGCGACCCACAGCGCCAGCGCCAGGCTGAGCAGCTCCGGCGCGTTGGCCAGGCCCGGCACCATGAGCACCGCGGCCACGCCGCCCACCAGCGTGCCGATGACGCGGAAAACGCCCTTGGAGCGCACGGCGCCGGCCATCGGATGGGCCACGATGTAGGCCGTCATCAGCGCCCAGAAGGGCCGCGGCTGGCCGGCCCAACTCGCCAGGAAGACCGCCAGCATCGCCGCCGCGAAGGCCTTGAGCGAGAAGATCCATTCGGCGCGCGTGAAGCCGGGCCGCAGCGCCGCTGGCAGCTTCAGCGGCTTCGGCAGCGCGGGCAGCCGGATCGCGGGGAAGGAGAGGGCGGGGAACTTCATGGCCGTCGTGGTGGAGCCGGCGCCTTCACTTGCGCCGCGGCGGCATGGCCGGCGTCGGCGCGCCGACGCGCTCCGCCAGCGTGGAGAAGACGCGCAGCGCCGCCTCGACGTCCGCGTCCGCGATGCCTTCGTAGAGCTCGTTGCGCAGGTCGCGCAGCGTGACCTCGATCTGCTCGCAGGCCTGGGCGCCCAGCGCCGTCAGGTGCAGCGTCTTGGCGCGGCGGTCGTCGGGATCCTCGTGCCGCTCGATGTAGCCGCCGGCGAGCAACTGGTCCAGCGAGCGCGTCAGCGACGGCCCCTCGATGCCCAGCAGCGTCGCCAGCTCGCCCTGGCGCATGCCGTCGCCCTGCCGGCCGATCATCACCAGCGGCCAGGCCAGCGCCTGCGACAGGCCCACGTGCGCCATCGCCAGGTTGGCGCGGGCGCGGTACGCCCGTTCCAGCACCGGCAGCATCATCCCGACCGTCATCAGCGCCGCTTCCCGCGCGGTGCGCGTCAGCGAGCGGGCCGGCTTGTCCTTGGAGGAGTTCATGTCCGCGAGTTTAAATAGTTAGCTTGCTATCTATTTGAGTGGGGTTATTGGCGCAGCCGCGCCTCGCCCGCGCCTCAGTTGCGCCTCAACTGCGCTTCAGGTGCCCCCATCGCCAGTCCATGACGTCAGAACGCACAACGGCCGGTCTGTCGACCGGCCGTTGTTATTTCGCGTCGCGGGTTGTCAAGCCCGTGTCGCGGGTTCGGGGCTCAGGATCAGTCCTTGTCCTTCATCTGGAGCATGCGGTTGGTGCGCAGCGCCACCAGCGTGCAGACCGCGCCCGAGAGCAGGTAGGCCGAGACCGCCCACAGCCCGTAGTGCGCGGACAGGCCCAGCGCCACCAGCGGCGCGAAGGCCGCGCCGATGATCCACGCCAGGTCTGACGTGAGCGCCGCGCCCGTGTAGCGGAAGTGGGGCAGGAAGTTGGACGTCACCGCGCCCGCGGCCTGGCCGTAGGACAGGCCCAGCAGCACGAAGCCGACCAGGATGAAGATGTTCTGGCCCATGGTGCCGCTGTCCAGCAGGATGGGCGCGAACAGGCTGAAGATGCCGATCGTGGTCGCCAGCGTGCCCAGCGTGCTGCGCCGGCCGATGCGGTCCGCCACCATGCCGGAGACCGGCATCGCCGCCGCCGCCAGCAGCGCCCCGATGACCTGCACCGTCAGGAACTGGGTGACGTTCTGGTCGCCATACAGCATCACCCATGACAGCGGGAACACCGTGACGATGTGGAAGAGGGCGTAGCTCGCCAGCGCCGCGAACGCGCCGATGAAGACGTTGGCGCCCTGCTGCGAGAACAGCTCGCCGGCGTCGCAGGGGTCGAGTTCATGCTCCTCCAGGTTCTTCTCGTACTCGTGCGTCACGACCAGGCGCAGCCGCGCGAACAGCGCCACCACGTTGATCGCGAACGCCGCGAAGAACGGATAGCGCCAGCCCCAGCTCAGGAAGTCGATGGTGGCCAGGCTGCTCCACAGGTAGGCGTACAGCGCCGCGGCGATCAGGAAGCCGATCGGCGCGCCGAGCTGCCCCAGCATCGCGTACCAGCCGCGGCGGCCCTCCGGCGCGTTCAGCGCCAGCAGCGACGGCAGCCCGTCCCACGACCCGCCCAGTGCCAGGCCTTGCCCGATGCGGCAGGCGGCCAGCAGGACGATGGCCGCGCCGCCCCAGGTGTTGAATCCAGGCAACACCGCGATCGTGCAGGTCGAGATGCCCAGCAGGAACAGCGCCACCGTCAGCTTCACGCTGCGGCCGAAACGGCGCTGGATCTCCATGCCGACCATGGTCCCGATGGGCCGCACCACGAAGGCCAGCGCCAGCAGCGCGAAGGCGTACAGCGTGCCCTCGAGCCGCTCCATGTGCGGGAAGAAGATGGACGGGAACACCAGCACCGAGGCGATCCCGTAGACGAAGAAGTCGAAGTATTCCGAAGCCCGCCCGATCACGACGCCCACGGCGATGTCGCCCGGGGCGATGGCGTCCTGCTCCTCCTGCGTCGCCACCCCGCTGCCTCGCGGCAGCGGCTGGCCCACGGTGGAGAGGTGTTGCCCGGCTGTCGAAAGGGTGCTGCTGTTCATACGTCTCCTACCTGGGACAAAATGTCCAATAGTTGGTTTGAGTCAATCGGGCAAAATCTGCGCCCGGCGTGCAACGGTCGACAACTGTCGTTTTCCCCTTTATCGCTTTCCCTCCGGAGGAAACCCCCAGGTTTCGGACGGCGGGAACCCACCGCCCAGTGCGGCGGTCAAAGGGGCTCCGCGTGAACTACGCCTGCTGGTCTGCTGAAGTCCCATGTACCTCAAAGCTGCTCTGAAAACAAGTCTCGCCCGTCCACTCGCCCGTCTCGGGCTGCTGGCCCTGGCGCTGCCCCTGTCCGCCTGCAACATGGTCGTGATGAAACCCTCGGGCGACATCGCGAACCAGCAGGCGCAACTCATCGTCGCCTCGACGCTGCTGATGCTGTTGATCATCGTCCCGGTGATCATCCTGACGCTGGTCTTCGCGTTCCGCTACCGCGCGTCCAACACGCAGGCGACCTACTCGCCGGAGTGGGACCACTCGACGCGCCTGGAACTGGTCATCTGGGGTGCGCCGCTGCTGATCATCATCGCGCTGGGCGCGATGACCTGGATCTCGACGCACAAGCTCGATCCGTTCCGCCCGCTGGAGCGCCTGGACGCGCAGCGCGCGATCCCCGCCGGCGTGGAGCCGCTGACCGTCGAGGTCGTGGCGCTGGACTGGAAGTGGCTGTTCATCTATCCCGAGCAGGGCATCGCCACCGTCAACGAACTGGCCGCGCCCGTGGATCGTCCGATCCACTTCAAGATCAGCTCGTCGACCGTGATGAACGCGTTCTACGTGCCCGCCATGGCCGGCATGATCTACGCGATGCCCGGCATGCAGAGCCAGCTGCACGCGGTGATCAACAAGCCCGGCGTGTATGACGGCTTCTCGGCGAACTTCAGCGGCGATGGCTTCTCGCACATGCGCTTCAAGTTCCACGGCCTGTCCAACGACGAGTTCACCGCCTGGGTCGAGCGCAACAAGGCCGACGGCGTCGCGCTGACCAAGGACCTGTATCTGGACCTGGAGAAGCCGTCCGAGCGCCAGCCGGTGCGCCGCTTCGCCAGCGTCGCCCCGGGCCTGTTCGATGCGGTCGTGAACCGCTGCGTCGACGGCTCCAAGATGTGCATGGGCCAGATGATGGCGATCGACGCCGCCGGCGGCGGCGGCAAGGGCGCCATCGACGGCCTGGCCAGCAAGGCCTGGAGCAATGAGCAGCGGCGCATCTTCGTCGCTTCGCTGTGCACGCCCGACAACGCGGGCCAGTACGCCTCCCAGTGGCAGGCCTCGGCCACCCGTAACTGACCCGCAGGACCCGGCGCCGCGCTGTGACCAGACGCGCCGGGCCCGCAAGCACCATCGAGATCCAAGATGATTGACGCTCAAAAGCTCATCTTCGGGCGCCTCAGCCTGGAGGCGCTTCCGCTCCACGAGCCGATCCTGATCGGCACCTTCGCCATGGTCGCCCTGGGCGGCCTCTTCGTCCTCGCCATGATGACGAAGTTCAAGCTCTGGGGCCCCTTCTGGCGCGACTGGGTGACCAGCATCGACCACAAGAAGATCGGCATCATGTACATCGTGCTGGGCCTGGTCATGCTGCTGCGCGGCTTCGCCGACGCGGTCATGATGCGCGCCCAGCAGGCCATCGCCTTCGGCGACCAGCTCGGCTTCCTGCCCCCGCACCACTACGACCAGGTCTTCACCGCCCACGGCGTGATCATGATCTTCTTCGTGGCGATGCCGCTGATCACGGGCTTCATGAACTACGTGGTGCCGCTGCAGATCGGCGCCCGCGACGTGGCCTTCCCCTTCCTGAACAACTTCAGCTTCTGGATGACCACCGGCGGCGCCGTGCTGGTCATGATGTCGCTGTTCATCGGTGAATTCGCGCGCACCGGCTGGCTGGCCTATCCGCCGCTGTCGGGCCTGCTCGCGAGTCCGGGCGTCGGGGTGGACTACTACATCTGGTCGCTGCAGGTGGCCGGCGTGGGGACGACGCTCTCGGGCATCAACCTGATCGCCACCATCATCAAGATGCGCGCGCCGGGCATGACCATGATGAAGATGCCGGTCTTCACCTGGACCTCGCTGTGCTCGAACATCCTGATCGTGGCCTCGTTCCCGATCCTGACGGCGGCCCTGGCGCTGCTGTCGCTGGACCGTTACGCCGGCACCAACTTCTTCACGACGGACCTGGGCGGCAACGCCATGATGTACGTCAACCTGATCTGGATCTGGGGCCACCCCGAGGTCTACATCCTGGTGCTGCCGGCCTTCGGCATCTTCTCGGAGGTCGTGTCGACCTTCAGCCAGAAGAAGCTGTTCGGCTACGCCTCGATGGTCTATGCGACCGTCGTGATCACGATCCTGTCCTACCTGGTGTGGCTGCACCACTTCTTCACGATGGGCTCGGGCGCCAGCGTCAACTCGTTCTTCGGCATCACGACGATGATCATCTCGATCCCGACGGGCGCGAAGATCTTCAACTGGCTGTTCACGATGTACCGCGGCCGCATCAAGTTCGAGGTCCCGATGTACTGGACCGTGGGCTTCATGGTCACCTTCGTGATCGGCGGCATGACGGGCGTGCTGCTGGCGGTGCCGCCGGCCGACTTCGTGCTGCACAACTCGCTGTTCCTGATCGCGCACTTCCACAACGTGATCATCGGCGGCGTGCTGTTCGGCCTGCTGGCGGGCATCTCGTACTGGTTCCCGAAGGCCTTCGGCTACAAGCTCGATCCGTTCTGGGGCAAGTGCTCGTTCTGGTTCTGGCAGATCGGTTTCTTCGTCGCCTTCATGCCGCTGTACGTGCTGGGCCTGATGGGCGTGACCCGCCGCATGAGCCACTTCGACGATCCGTCGCTGCAGATCTGGTTCCAGATCGCCGCGCTGGGCGCGCTGCTGATCGCCGCCGGCATCGGCTCCTTCCTGATCCAGCTGGTGGTGTCCTTCCTCAAGCGCGAGCAGCTGCGCGACGTGACCGGCGACCCCTGGAACGGCCGCACGCTGGAGTGGTCGACCTCGTCGCCGCCGCCGCAGTACAACTTCGCGTTCACGCCGGTGGTGCATGACCACGACGCGTGGCACGACATGAAGACGCGCGGCCATCAGCGCCCGGTCGGCGGCTTCAAGGAGATCCACATGCCGAAGAACACCGGCGCGGGCGTGATCCTGGCGGGCCTGTCGACGCTGTTCGGCTTCGCGCTGATCTGGCACATGTGGCTGGTGGCCGGCGTCGCCTTCGCGGTGACGGTGATCGCGGCGATCGTCCACACCTTCAACTACAAGCGCGACTACTACATCCCCGCCGATGAAGTCACGCGCACGGAGGATGCCCGCACCCAGGTGCTGGCCGCCCAGGCCTGAATCCGCAGCGAGCGATATCCAACATGCAAGCAACGACCATGACGAACAACACCGGCGCGCCGGTGTTCTACGACAACGGCGATCACCATCCGCAGCACGGCACGCTCCTCGGGTTCTGGATCTACCTGATGAGCGACTGCCTGATCTTCGCGGTGCTGTTCGCGACGTATGCGGTGCTGGGCCGCAGCTACGCGGCCGGCCCGTCGGGCGCCGACCTCTTCGACCTGCCGCTGGTGGCGCTCAACACCGGCTTCCTGCTGCTGTCCTCCATCACCTATGGCTTCGCCATGATCAAGATGCTGGCCAACAAGAAGCAGGGCACGCTGGCCTGGCTGGCGGTCACCGGCATCCTGGGCCTGTGCTTCCTGGCCGTGGAGCTCTACGAGTTCGCGCACCTGATCCATGAGGGCGCGGGTCCGCAGCGCAGCGCGTTCCTGTCCTCGTTCTTCACGCTGGTGGGCACGCACGGCCTGCACGTCACCTTCGGCACGATCTGGCTGGTGACGCTGATGGTCCAGGTGACCAAGCTGGGCCTGACCAAGGAGAACAAGCGCCGCCTGATCTGCCTGTCGATGTTCTGGCACTTCCTGGACGTGATCTGGATCGGTGTCTTCACCTTCGTTTATCTGATGGGAGCGCTGCAGTGAGCGACCATGACCACAAGCACGACGACCACGGCCACGGCCACGGTCACGACGATCACGACGACGTCGGCTACCACGCCACCGTCAAGGGCTACGTGATCGGTTTCATCCTGTCGGTGATCCTGACGGCGATCCCGTTCTGGCTGGTGATGGGCAAGGTCATCGCCTCGCCGGCGACCACGGGCATCGTGCTGCTGGCCTTCGCGGCGGTGCAGATCGTGGTGCACATGATCTATTTCCTGCACATGAACTCGAAGGTGGAGGGCGGCTGGTCGATGCTGTCGCTGATCTTCACGATCGCCGTCGTGGTGATCATGCTGGCCGGATCGATCTGGGTGATGTTCCACCTGAACAGCAACATGATGCCGATCCACGACATGCGCAACATGCCCTGATGGACGAGGTTCATCCGGAACTGCCGCGGCCGCGCCGCAGCACTGCCTTCTGGGCGCTGCTGCTGGGCGCGGCCCTTTTGTTTGCGGCCTTCGCCGCGCTGGGGGCGTGGCAGCTGCAGCGGCTGGGATGGAAGCAGGACCTGATCGCGCGCGTGGAGCGGCGGCTTGCCGCGGAGCCGGTGCGCGCGCCCGGCGCGGACCGCTGGCAGACGATCACCAAGGCGGAGGACGAGTACCGCAAGGTCGTGCTCACCGGCACCTTTGACCACTCGCGCGAGACGCTGGTGGGGGCGAGCACCGAGCTGGGCACCGGCTACTGGGTGCTGACGCCGCTGCGCACGGTGCGCGGCGACTGGGTGCTGGTCAATCGCGGCTTCGTGCCGCCGGAATTCAAGACACGCGCGTCGCGCACGGCGTCGGAGACGCAGGGCGAGGACCGCGTCGTCGGCCTGCTGCGGCTGTCGGAGCCTGGCGGCGGCCTGCTGCGCCGCAACGTGCCGGAGCAGGATCGCTGGTACTCGCGCGATGTCCAGGCGATCGCCAAGGCGCGCCATGTGGTCGAAGGACCGGTGGCGCCGTACTTCGTCGACGCGGCCGCGGCCGATGACCAGACGCGCTGGCCGCGCGGCGGGCTGACGGTGGTGCGCTTCAACAACCACCACCTGCAATACGCGCTGACCTGGTTCGCGATGGCCGCGATGACGGCGGGCGTGGGCGTCTGGCTGTGGCGTGTCGAGCGCCGCAAGGCGCTGGGTTTGCCGGGCTCGAAGGACTGAGGCGCGGACCATGCTGAGCCGTCCCGATCCGGACGACGACCACCCCGACGACAGCCGTTACCTCGACGGCGCCGGGGCGCTGGCGCGTGGCGACACCTCGGGCGCGGGCCGGGCGCTCGAGGCGGGACGCAACAACCTGCAGCAGTTGGTGCAGCTGCGCTGGCTGGCGGCGGCGGGGCAGTTCGCGACGGTGCTGTCGGTCCACTTCGCGCTGCACATCCGGCTGCCGATGCCGGAGATGCTCACGCTGCTGGCGGTGCTGGTGCTGTTCAACGTGGCCTGCTGGCTGCGCACGCGCTGGGTGCCCAGCGTGCGCAACGCCGAGCTGTTCGCCGGGTTGCTGGTCGACATCGCGGTGCTGAGCGGGCAGCTGTACTACAGCGGCGGCGTCACCAATCCCTTCATCTTCCTGTTCCTGCTGCAGATCGCGGTGGGCGCGGTGCTGCTGCCGTCGCGCTACATCTGGTTCACGGTGGCGGTGACGGGCGGCTGCTTCGTGGCGCTGACGCAGTGGCACCTGCCGCTGCTGGTGCCGGACATGGAGGGCCTCTCGCTGCCACCGCACTACATCGGCGGCCTGCTGATCTGCTTCGCGATCAACGCCGGGCTGCTGGTGATCTTCATCCAGCGCATCGGCCGCAACCTTCGCCAGCGCGACGCGCGGCTGGCAGACCTGCGCCAGCGCGCCGCCGAGGAGGAGCACATCGTGCGCATGGGCCTGCTGGCCTCGGGCGCGGCGCATGAGCTGGGCACGCCGCTGGCGACGCTGTCGGTGATCCTGGGCGACTGGTCGCGCATGGCGCCTTTCGCCGGCGATCCGGAGCTGCGCGAGGAGATCGAGGAGATGCAGGTCCAGCTGCGGCGCTGCAAGGCGATCGTGAGCGGGATCCTGATGTCGGCGGGCGAGTTGCGCGGTGAATCGCCGGTGGTGACGACGCTGCAGGCCTTTCTTGATGACCTCGTGCAGCATTGGCTGACGACGCGCGCGCATCACGGACTCGAGTACCTGCCCGATGTCCATCTGCCGCGCCTGCGCATCGTGTCGGACGTGGGGCTCAAGCAGATGATCGACAACGTGCTGGACAACGCGCTGGAGGCGGCGCCTGGGCAGCCGGTGACGCTGCGCGCGCTGACGGAGGACGGGCAGCTCGTGCTGCGGGTCGCGGATCGCGGCGCGGGCTTCCTGCCGGAGATGCTGGAGCGCTTTGGCAAGCCCTATCAATCGAGCAAGGGGCGGGCCGGCGGCGGACTGGGGTTGTTCCTGGCGCTGAACGTGGTGCGATCGCTGGGCGGACGGCTGCAGGCGCGCAACCGCCTGGCGGAAGAGGGTGGCGGCGCCGAGGTGGAGATCCGTCTGCCGTTGTCCGCCCTGGCCCCCCAGGACCTGCCGGAGAATGCTGCCCATGGATGACCTTTCGCCTGCGGACACGGACCGCCTGCTGCTGATCGTCGAGGACGATGACGCCTTCGCGCGGACGCTGTCGCGCTCGTTCGAACGCCGTGGCTACCAGGTGCTGCGCGCGACCAGCGTGGAGCAGGTGCAGAAGCTGCTTGCCGAGCGCGGCCGGGAAGAGGCGCCGGAATATGCCGTCGTCGACCTGAAGCTGGCGGGTGGCGGTTCCGGGCTGTCGTGCGTGCAGATGCTGCACGAGCATGACGCGGAGATGGTGATCGTGGTGCTGACCGGCTACGCGAGCATCGCCACGGCGGTGGAGGCGATCAAGCTGGGCGCGCGGCACTATCTGGCCAAGCCCGCGAACACCGATGACATCGAGGCGGCGTTCGCGCGCGCGCAGGGCGACGCGGAGGTCGAGGTCACGGACCGGGCGACCACCTCGATCAAGACGCTGGAGTGGGAGCACATCCACGAGACGCTGGCGGCGACGGGGTTCAACATCTCGGAGACGGCGCGGCGGCTGGGCATGCACCGGCGCACGCTGGCGAGGAAGCTGGAGAAGCAGCGGGTGAAGTGAAGCCGCTCCGCCGCTCGTTTCGAGCGATGCGCGGCGGCCTTATCCTGATCGTGTCGTGGCAACTCGATACGAAAGGAAGATCGATGAAACCCTCGCAGGCGCTTGCGTTGAAACGAGACCTGATCGGCTCGATCGTGGCCCGTTATCCCACGACGAACCTGCGTGTCTTCGGATCCGTGCTGCATGGGCAGGATCGCGAGGACAGTGACCTGGACCTGCTCGTCGACGCCATGCCGAGCGCCACCTTGATCGACCTCAGCGGTCTTCATCTGGAGCTTGAAGACCTGCTTGGCGTTCCCGTGCATCTGCTCACCCCGGGAGACCTTTCTCCGAGGTTCCGTGGCGAGGTGCTTGCAGAGGCGCGTCCGGTGTGACGCGCGTGGGGCTGGTGCAGCGGGTTGATGCGCTGATTCGCAATGAGAAAGGGGCCGCGAGGGCCCCTTGTCATTGACGCAGACGGACGCTCAGTTCGTGCGCGTCGTCGCCGGCGCTCGCACCACGCGCGACTTGCCGCCGGTGGTGACGACGATCACCGGCTCGCCGGCGATCCAGTTTTCGTTGCCTTGCGCCTGAACGATCGCGCGGCGTTCGCCGTTGCGCAGCTGCAGCAGGATCTCGACGGCCTGTTCCTTGGTTACGCCGCGTTCGACGGCGTTGCCCAGTGCCGCGCCAGCCACGGCGCCCAGCACGCCAACGACCAGGCCTTCACGATGGCCGCCGACACTGCCGCCGGCCACGCCGCCCACGACCGCGCCGGTCACCGCGCCAGCGCCGCTCTGCGAGCCGTCCACCGTCACCGGGCGCACCGACAGCACGGTCGCGTCCTGCACCTGCGACATGCGCTGCGCGTCGCCGCGCTGGATCACATCGGGGCTCGTCGTCGAGCACGCGGCCAGGGCGGCCACCATCGTGGCAATCAGCAGCTTCTTCATTTCATCTCTCCAGGTCGATGCCCGGCCAACGGATGCCTGTGACCTCCCGTTGACCGTGCAACAAGTCTTTACCCGCCCGTGACACGGACCCGCGCCGCAAGGCGGACGCACGTGAAGGACTCTACCGGAGCCCGCTTTGACGCCCCTTAAGAGCGCCGAACGACTGCGATGGCAGCGCGGTCAAGCGGTTACGGCGCGACGGGCATGGCGTGGCGGGCTGCTACGACGCATACAACCTCGACGATTTCGGCACGCTCGCCAGCAGGAACTCCATCTGGTCGGCCAGGATGCGCCGGCCGCGCAGGATCATGTCCTCGTGCAGGCTCGGCACGTATGGGAGATAGAGCAGCGACATGCGTGCCTCTTCCGGCGTGCGGTTGCCCTTGCGGCCGTTGCACGCGCGGCAGGCGGTGATGCAGTTCATCCACGAGTCCTGCCCGCGGCGCGACACCGGCTGGATGTGCTCGCGCGTCAGCTGGTCGGGATGGAAGCGGTGGCCGAAATAGGCGCAGACATGCCGGTCGCGCGCGAACAGCTTGAAGTTGGACAGCGCCGGCGCCTGGCGCCAGGCGCGGCTCGGGATCGCGCCGCGCACCGCGACGATCGGATGCAGCTCGATCCGCGATTGCAGCCCCGTCAGCCGCTGGAAGCCGCCGCGCAGGATATGGCACGGCTCGCCCAGCGTCCACGCCACCGCGTCGCTGGCATACAGCACCGCTGCTTCCTTCGTCGAGATCCAGGCCTGCGGTCGGCCCGAGATGTCCAGCTGCAGAACGTCCACGGTCGATGACCTCCAGCGACAAAGGGTAATCCAGTCGCAGGGGGCAACTCAAGTGCCAGCCGCGCACGGTGGCGCCGCCGAGACGATATTCAGGCTGTTCGCCGACGATAGGCGCCCATGGGCCAAGGTTCAACCCGGCGTATCCCCATTGCCCCAACTCCCTCGCCCCGCGTGCGGGGAGAGGGCGGGGGAGAGGGGTATTTGCAGATGAGGCAGCCGTGGCCCTGCGCCGGTCCCCTCACCCTCGCCCTCTCCCCCCTGCGGGGGCGAGGGAATCAAGACGGCAACTTGCCCAGCGCCCGCAGTTCCGCCAGCGCCACCAGCCCGCCACTGGAGAGCGCGTCCTCCGGCAGCCGCGCGCGGCCGATCCGCACGTCCGGCGCCAGCACGTCGAGCCGCTCCCGCAGCGAGGGCGTGTCCTCGCCGTCGACCTGCACGACGCAGAGCCGGTCCGCCGCGCCCGGATGGACCCAGCCGACCAGGTCGCCGCTGTCGACAGCGGCGATCAACTGCGCCGCCAGCGGCGGCAGTTCCTCGGCGCGGCCGGCGATCACATGCACGACGACCTCGCCGCCATCGCGCATCGCCAGCTTCACCGTCTGGTCGAGCTGCTCGCGCAGTGCCGCCGCGTCGAGCGGCGCCGGCACCGGCACTTCCGGCTGGCCGGTCAGCTGCCGCAGCATCTCGTCGAGTTCCTCGGCCTTGTCGAAAAACCCGTTTGCCCCCGCCGCCAGGACCGCGGCGCGATACGCCTCGGTCTGATGCGACAGCACGTGCACCTGTCCGCCATAGCCCTGGCGCCGCAGCGTCTTGAGCACCGCGATGCCGGAGCCGCCCTGCGCCAGCGACAGGTCCAGCAGCACCGCCGATGGTTTCAGGTGATCGACCAGCGCCAGCGCGGTCGTCTCGTCCGCGGCCTCGCCGACCACGCGCAGTCCCGGCACCGCGTCGAGCCGCTGCAGCAACTGGCGCCGGATGGTGAAGGAGTCCTCGACGAGGACCACGGTCAAAGGTGTCGCATTCGCTTGCATCGTTCGGTCGCGTCCTCCTCGCCGCGCGAGGTCAGTCATCCAGCGGATCGAGTTCGCCCCAGCTCGTACGGCTGATCGCGCGCTTGACCTCGTCCATGAAATGCCCCTGCGGGCCCGTCGGCGCGCGCACGCCCGGCGCGGGCACCGGCGTGCCATTCGCGCCATTGGCCACCGGCGCGGCGGCCGGATCGCGCGTCGCGCGCTGCACGTGGCGGTTCAGCAGCTCGCGGTCGCGCGGCGTCAGCTGCGACGCCGCCACGACGATCACCGGGATCGCCGCCGTCAGCGGATCGCGCTGCAGCGCCTCGACGACGCCGATGCCATCGACCTCCGCCATCAGCAGATCCAGCACGATCAGGTCGGGCACATGGCGCCGCGCCAGCTCGATGCCCTCCTTGCCGCCGGTCGCCCGCAGTACCGAGAAGCCGGGCTGCGACAGGTGCGCGCTGAGCGACTGCAGGTCGCCGGGCGCGTCGCTGATCGCCAGCACCAGGAATTTGCGCGTCGCGGTCGGCTTGAAGCCGAGCATCTCCAGTTCCTTGCTGAGCGCCTTGCGCGACACCGGCTTGTGCAGCACCGCCGACGCGCCCAGCGACAGCGCCACCTCCTGGCCCGCGTCCACCGACACCACCACCACCGGGATGTGCGCCCAGCCCGGCAGGTTCTTCAGCCGCGACAGCAGCTCCCAGCCATCGAGCCCCGGCAGGTTGACCTCCAGCGTGATCAGGTCCGGCCGCAGCTGGTGCGCGAGCTCCAGCGCCGCCTCCGCCGAGTCGACATGCCGCACGCGAAAGCCCGCCGCATTCAGCTGCGTCTCCATCAGCGCCGCCGCCTGCTGGTTGTGCTCGATGACCAGCGCCAGCGGCCGTGCGCCGGCCTCGTCCGGCAGGATGACGTCGGGGATCACCGGCTCACGCCACGGCAGCCAGCAGGTGAAGCAGCTGCCCTTCTCGGGCTGGCTGCTCACCGCCACCGCGCCGCCGTGCAGCTGCACCAGCCGCGCCACCGTCGCCAGGCCCAGGCCGGTGCCCTCGACCTTGTGCGTCATCACGTTGCGGATCTGGTTGAAGGGCTGGAACAGCTTCTCGAGCCCCTCCGGCGGAATGCCGATGCCATCGTCGGTGACGCTGATCTGGACGAACTCGCTGAAGTCGCTCTCGGGCAGGTCGGTGCGCCGTCCCGACGGGAACCCCGGCAGCGCCTCGCGCGCGCGGGCCCGCGGCACGCGCCGCGCCTCGAGCCGGATGTGGCCGGCCCTGGGCGTGAACTTCGCGGAGTTGGACAGCAGGTTGTAGATGATCTGCCGCAGCCGCCGCCGGTCCACGCACACCCGCTGGCCGGCGCCGACGCCGAAGAAGCTCATCTCGACGCGGTTCAGCCGCGCGCGTTCCTGCACGATGGTCAGCGCGTCGCGCAGCAGCTCGTCCAGATCGACCGGCTCGATGTCGAGATCGACGCGCCCCGCCTCGATCTTGGCCATGTCCAGCAGGTCGTTGACCAGCGAGAGCAGATGCTGGCCCGCGTTGTGGATGTGGTTGCAGAACTCGGCCTGGCGCTCGCTGACCGGTCCGGCGGCGCCGTCGCGCATCAGCTGCGCGAAGCCGATCACCGCGTTCAGCGGCGTGCGCAGCTCGTGCGACATCGTCGACAGGAAGGCCGTCTTGGCGCTGCTGGCCCGGCTGAGCTCCGCGTTGAGCTGCTCCAGCGCGTCATTGCGCTGCTGCAGCGCGGCCAGCAACTCGGCGCGGCTGTCGGCGAGGTTGCGGGCGGCGCGCGCTTCGGCGGCCTCCATCGCGCTGTTGTGCAGCTCGGCATGGACGCGGCGCGCCTCGTCCTCGAACTGCTTGCGGCGCAACTGCGCGCGCAGCCGCGCCTTGAGCAGCTCGACCTCGCCATTGGCCTTGACGACGTAATCGTCGGCGCCGGCCTCCAGGCCCGCCAGCATCGACGCGCGCCCCTCGAAGGCCGTGAGCAGCAGCACCGGGATGTCGCGTAGCGCCGGCGCGGACTTGATCCGGCGGCAGGTCTCCAGGCCGCCGATGCCCGGCATCTGCACGTCCAGCAGCACCGCGTCCACGGTCTGCACCGCGAGCAACTCCAGCGCCTGCTCGCCATTGCCGGCCGCGATCACGTCGAAGCCGTCGTCGCGCAGCGTCGCGCCGAGCTCGGCCAGCACATTGGCGCTGTCGTCCACCAGCAGCAGGCGCTTGGGGCCGAGCAGGCTCGCGCCCTGCTCGGGCAGAC
>Ga0099823_1000479_pt1 | contig 26694 bp, 22 predicted proteins | sample CowpearedBW_FD_76831 | JGI IMG/M metagenome (GOLD analysis project Ga0099823, IMG submission 76831) | Root nodule microbial communities of legume samples collected from California, USA - Cow pea red BW | ecosystem: Host-associated > Plants > Roots > Nodule | place: USA: California | collected...
AAAGGCCTACAAGGTCGCCATGACCGCGTGCATGCGCAAGCTGCTGATCATCCTCAACGCCATCCTCAAGTCCGGTCAACCATGGAGGCAAATCGAGAGCGCTTGACACGGTTGCTCTCCCCGGCGGGGCGAGGGAGTGGGATATCAGCGGCGGCCAGTGCCAGCAATCTCAGAAGAACCCCAGCTTCTTCTGCGAGTAGCTCACCAGCAGGTTCTTGGTCTGCTGGTAATGGTCCAGCATCATCTTGTGGGTCTCGCGTCCGATGCCGGACTCCTTGTAGCCGCCGAACGTCGCATGCGCCGGATACGCGTGATAGCAATTGGTCCAGACGCGTCCGGCCTTGATCCCCTTGCCCATCCGGAACGCCGTGTTGATATCCCTCGACCACACCCCCGCGCCCAGGCCATAGGGCGTGTCGTTGGCGATGCGCAGCGCCTCCTCCTCGGTCTTGAAGGTGGTGACGGCCAGCACCGGCCCGAAGATCTCCTCCCGGAAGATCCGCATGTCGTTGGTCCCCTTGAACAGCGTCGGCTGGATGTAATACCCGCCCGCCAGCTCCCCGCCGAGTTCCGCGCGTCCGCCGCCGATCAAGCATTGCGCCCCTTCCTGCTTTCCGATCTCGAGGTAGGACAGGATCTTGTCGAGCTGCATCGAGGACGCCTGCGCGCCCATCATCGTGTCGGTGTCGAGCGGATTGCCCTGCTTGATCGCCTTCACGCGGTCGATCGCGCGGGCGATGAAACGGTCGTAGATCGATTCATGGATCAGCGCGCGCGACGGGCAGGTGCAGACCTCGCCCTGGTTGAACGCGAACAGCACCAGCCCTTCGATCGCCTTGTCGAACAGGTCGTCGTCCTGGGCGGCGATGTCGGGGAAGAACACGTTGGGGCTCTTGCCGCCCAGCTCCAGCGTGGCCGGGATGAGGTTGGTCGCCGCCGCCTGCGCGATCACGCGTCCCGTCGCCGTCGATCCGGTGAACGCCACCTTGGCGATGCGCTTGCTCTGCGCCAGCGGCATGCCCGCCTCCTTGCCGTACCCATTGACGATGTTGAGCACGCCCGGCGGCAGCAGGTCGGCGATCAGCTCGGTGAGCACCAGGATGCTCACCGGCGTCGACTCCGCCGGCTTGAGCACCACCGCATTGCCCGCGCCCAGCGCCGGCGCCAGCTTCCACGCGGCCATCAGGATCGGGAAGTTCCACGGAATGATCTGGCCGACGACGCCCAGCGGCTCATGGAAGTGATAAGCGACGGTGTTCGCGTCGATCTCGCTCAGCGCCCCTTCCTGCGCGCGCAGGCAGCCGGCGAAGTAGCGGAAATGATCCACCGCCAGCGGCAGATCGGCGTTCAGCGTCTCGCGCATCGGCTTGCCGTTGTCGATGGTCTCGGCGTAGGCCAGCCGCTCCAGGTTCTGCTCGATGCGATCGGCGATGCGCAGCAGCACATTCGCGCGCTCGGCCGCGGGCGTGGCGCCCCAGCCCTGCGCCGCCGCATGCGCGGCGTCCAGCGCGAGCTCGATGTCCGCCGCGTTCGAACGCGCCGCCTGCGTGTAGACCTGCCCGGTGATGGGCGTGACCACGTCGAAGTACTGGCCGTCGCGCGGCGCGGTCCATTGGCCGCCGATGAAGTTGTCGTAGCGCGGCTTGAATTGCAGCGGCGCGCCGGCCGCGTTGGGTTTGGCATAGATCATGGGGATGTCTCCGTGCAGGAATGGAAGGGTGCCGGACGCCTTCTTGCACGGCGCGTGCCAGGGCCGCGCAGCGCCTCGCTTCGCGCGGAAGACCCCGCCGGCCGGCGTAAAGCCCCTTCCCAAGCCGCAAGCCTTTGGTCAGGATCGCTCCACAGACTGATCCGCGATGAGCCCGCGCGGCACAGCTGTTCCGCAATGGAACACCCGCATCGCGCGAGCGGCTCGAACCGGACGCAAGGAGACGACACGATGGTGAAAACCCCGAGCGGCGCCATGCCGGCGTCCCGGCTGCTGCGCGCGGCGCGGCGCGAATTGCTGGACACCGGCCGTCTGAGCGTCGAGGTGCTGGACGAGGGGCTGAGCCGCAGCTGGCTGCGCAGCCGCGACTTCGGCCTGAGCCCCGTCGGCCGTCCGCCGGGCGCGCCGCACGCGTCGAGCGCTCAGCTGCGGCGCGCACTGGAGCGCCAACATGAGCTGGTCGCCCATGCGAGGCCGGTGATGGAGGACCTGTTCGAGCAGACCCGCGACAGCGACAGCCTGGTGATCCTGGCCGACGCGCAGGGGCTGCTGCTGGGGGCGCTCGGCGATGGCCGCTTCGTCGACCGCGCGCAGCGCGTGGCACTGCGGCCGGGCGCGATCTGGGACGAACGCTGGCGCGGCACCAACGCGATCGGCACGGCGCTGGCGGAACAGCGGCCGGTCTCGGTGCTCGGCGGCGAGCACTTCCTGGAGCGCAATGGCTTCCTCAGCTGCACCGCCGCGCCGATCCGCGATCCGCAAGGGCGGGTGCTGGGCGTGCTCGACCTCTCCGGCGAGCAGCGCGGCTTCCAGCGGCACACGCTGGCGCTGGTGCGGTCGGCGGCGCGGATGGTGGAGCACCGGCTCTTCCAGACACGGCACGCGGATGGACTGCGGCTGCAGCTGCACGTGCAACCCGAAGGGCTGGGCACGCCGACCGAGGGCCTGCTCGCCCTCAGCGACGACGGCTGGATCCTCGGCTGCAATGCGGCGGCGCAGGCGTGGCTGGGCGCCGAGGCGGCGCGTGCCAGTCCGCTCGAATCGCTGCTGCCTGTCCGGTGGAGCGAGCTGATGGATGGGGCGCGGTCAGGCGGGGAGGGGGCACGGCTGGTTCGCCGCGAGGGCGCGCCGTCGCTCTGGGTGCGGATGGAGGCGCCGAGCGCATGGCGAGTGCGGCTGGCCCGCAGCTCGCCGGCTGTCGTCGAGATGGACCCCGACGCCGACGCCGGCGCGCAAGTGGCGAGACCGGCGTCGAGACCGCAGCCCGGCGCCGTGGCGCAGGTCATGGCCGCTGCGGCCGCGGATGCGTTGCAGGCTTTGGACCTTGGCGACGCGGCGATGCATCAGGCGGTGCTGCGCGCGCGGCGCGTGCTCGACAAGCCGATCCCGCTGTTGCTGCAAGGCGAGTCGGGCGTGGGCAAGGACGTGTTCGCGCGAGCGGTGCATGACAGCGGACCGCGGCGCGAGCGCGCCTACGTGGCGGTGAACTGCGCCGCCCTGCCCGACTCCCTGATCGAGGCCGAGCTCTTCGGTTACCGCTCGGGCGCCTTCACCGGGGCGTCGCGCGAAGGCGCATCAGGGCGGCTGCGCGAGGCGCATGGCGGGACCTTGTTCCTCGACGAGATCGGCGACATGCCGCTGCCGCTGCAGGCCCGGTTGCTGCGCGTGCTGCAGGACCGGCTGGTGCAGCCGCTGGGTGGCGGACCGCCGGTTCAGGTCGACTTCCAGTTGATCGGCGCGAGCCACCGCCCGCTGCGCCAGCTCGTGGCGCAGGGCCAGTTCCGCGAAGACCTCTACTACCGCCTCAACGGCCTGACGCTCAGCCTGCCACCGCTGCGCGAGCGCCAGGACCTGCGGCGGCTCGTGGAGCGGCTGCTGGCCGCGATCGAACCGTCGCGGGGCGTCGTGCTCGACCCGGCGCTGGAGCGCGAGTTCTCGGCCTATCGATGGCCGGGCAACATCCGTCAACTGGAGCAGGCGCTGCGCATCGCCTGCGCGCTGATGGAGCCTGGCGAATCGGTGATCCGGCGCGGCCATCTGCCGGACGACCTCATCGAGGATCTGGATCTGCGCGAGCCGGTGCCGGCCACGACGTCCGAGCCGGCGCCCGCAGCTTCGATGCTGCGCGAGCAGTCTCGCGCGCACGCGCACCGCGTGCTGGCGGACTGCGCCGGCAATCATTCCGAGGCGGCGCGTCGTCTGGGCATCGGCCGCAACACGCTGTACCGCTTGCTGCGCGAGCGTGCCGGCGGCTCCGCGGTGTAGGGCAACGCCTCACGTGGCCATCAGCCATCCGCCGAAGCCGCGATGCGGCGAACGCGCCTTCTGCGCGCGCGCTGGGGCCCGTATTCTTTCGTTCATGCGGTCCAAGGTTTCTGGTGGTGGATTGCAGAGGCGCAAGCCGGACGTCAATGGGTAAGGCGGGCATCCGAAAGGATGTCCGCCTTCGTCTTTGGGGCTTGTCGTTGAGGCTTCAGCGATTCGCGAAATACTGGATCGCGCGGCCGACCCGCGCGGTCTCGAGCAGATTGCCCAGTTCCTCCATCAGTTCGTCGCCGTCGCTGCAGTAGAGGCTCTGGAACTCGTAGACGAGATTGACGCTGTAGCCGCCGTGGCTGTCGATCTCCCAGCCCGCGATGATCCGGCCTTCGTGCTCGTTCTCGGTGCTCCGGATGACCAGGCGGTGCCTGAGGTCGGAGATCCGCATCACCTCCTCGTCCTCGGCATTGCGGAACTTGCCCACGAACAGCCTGGCGTTGCCGAAGGTGGCGCTGCGCACGGCGGCGTCGAGCTGCTCGAGGATGCGTTCGATCTCGGCGCGCTCGCCGTCGGCGGTGGTGGCGTTCTCGATGCCGGTGCGGATGCGTTCTGCGAAGTCGATCATGCGAAATACCTTTCAAGATGGCCCACGATGGGGAGGTGATCGAAGACCTTGTGCGTCGGCGGGCGCTCGAGGTCGAGTTGCGGTACGGACGCGACGCGGGTGTCGGCCTCGTTCAGGCGCCAACCCGAGCGTCCGAACAGCACCGCTGACGAGACGATGAGCTGATCGAAGGTCCTCCATCGCGAGCAGGTCCCGCCGTGGTGGAGATAGGTCCCCGGATCCGCTTGTGCGCAGCCGGGCGCCTCGGGTTGGAAGGAACTCAGGTGGCGCCAGAACGGGTTGTAGAGCAGCCTCGGATTGCGCCGGACCTTCTCCCGATCCCGGCTCGCGTGGAGATAGCGCTCCAGGCCTTCGTCGAAGGGCTCGTCGTTGAAGTCGCCGATCAGCAGGACATTCGAGACGTCCTCGATCGAGGGGATGTGATCGTCGATCCAGCGCCGCAGGTGGGCCGCGATGTGGGTCCGTTCGCTGTCATGCCGGTCCATGTGGAGCCGGCTGGGCCAGTGGGACGCAATCAGCGTGAAGGGGTATTCGTCCTCGTGGTGCGGCTGGACGCTGAAGTGCAGGCCGACCTTGATGAAGGCATTGCCCTCCTTCTTGATGATCGGGTGGATCAGCGTCACCTGGAGCCGGCGGGTGCGGCTCAGCACGCACAGGGAGAAGCGGCCGCGGCCCGCCGGAACGAAGGCTTTCAGCCATGTGAACTCGGTGCGCGCGATCTCGCAGCGGGCGCGCAGGCGATGGGCGCAATCCTCAGACATCTCCGCGAGCGCGATGAGATCAGCGCCGTTGTCCTCGATGAGATGCTGAAGCACGCCGGCAGCGGCGTCGATATGGGCGTCTGTGACGGGCCTCCTGCCGCGCGGCGGCGCCAGGCCGGTGTTCCACCATGCAATGCACAGGCCTGGATCGGTGCGGGACAGCTGGATCTTCATCGGGGGAAGGCGGACGTCGCCGAGCATGTGGAGGACATCGCCAGCCCTTGCGGGGCGGCGGCCTTTCCATCGCGCATTTCGCGGGGAAGGCAGTCACTCTACGTGTCGGGATTTCACGCCGCCAGCGCTTGATCGCTCTCCTTTTGATGCACTTTCCGCCGCCGATGCCGAGCATCAGTCAGCGGACCCACCGACAGTGGTGGGAGCCTGCGGATACGATGTCGCGCGCCGCATCGACTCCCGCTTTTTCAGCCGAGATGATCCTTCCGCTCCATCCCATTCCCACCGCCTTCATGGTCGACCTCGACGGCACGCTCGTCGATACGCTGGGCGATTTCGTCGCGGTGCTCAACCGCGTGATGGCCGACATGGCGCTGCCGCCGGTCGAGCGCGATTTCGTCGAGCACACCATCGGTCAGGGCAGCGAGCACCTGATCCGCAGCGTGCTCGCCGAGGCCGGCGCGCCGCAGGCGCGCTACGAGGAAGCCTGGATCCTCTACCAGCGCCATTACGAGGTGCTCAACGGGCAGCACGCCGACGTGTTCCCCGGCGTGGTGGAGGGACTCGAGGCGCTGCGCGCGCTCGGCCTGCCGATGGCGTGCCTGACCAACAAGCCGGCCGCGTTCGCGCGCGAGCTGCTCAGGCGCAAGGGCCTGGACGGCTATTTCGACCGCGTCTTCGGCGGCGACGACTTCGAGCGCAAGAAGCCCGACCCGCTGCCGCTGCTCAAGACCTGCGAATCGATGGGCTCAGCGCCGGCGACGACCTGGATGATCGGCGACTCCAGCAACGACGCGCGCGCCGCGCACGCGGCCGGCTGTCCGATCGCGCTGGTGAGCTACGGCTACAACCACGGCGAGCCGATCCGCGAGGTGTCCGCGCAGCGCCACATCGACCGGCTCGACGAACTGCTGCGCGGCTGAAGCCGCGGGGGCCTTGCGCCTCAGCGGCTGCTGCCGGCCGCGTTGCGATTGCTGGCCGGCTTGGCGCCGCCCAGCAGCGCCACCTTCAGGTCGCTGTCCGCCGGCGACTTGCCCAGCCAGATCTTCAGCAGCATGTGGAAGAAGTCCTCGCCCTTGATGGGCTCGCCGGGGATCAACTGGCCGTTGACGAAGATCACCGTGCCGGTGCCCGGGATGTAGTCCACGCCGAAGGTCTCGCCGTTCTTGAGCTTCTTCTTCTGCACGAAGATCTCGGACATCCGCAGCACGCCGCTGATCGAGCGGCCGAATTCCTCGCGCGAGGCGTTCTGCTCCATGCCTTTGGTGAAGAGCTTGCCCAGCTCCTCGCCGTCGATGTCGCGCAGCATCTGGATGTGGATGCGCTTGGGGCCGGTGTTGGCCAGCACCGCCTCGGCCGTGGCGGCCTTCGCGTTCAGGTACAGGCCGGCGGTGTAGACCTTGAAGATCGCCTTGTAGCGGATGCCCGCCCCATTGAGCACGAGCTTCTGGCCGGCCACCTCGACGGTGCCGTCGTACTTGACGCCGGCCACCTCGACCGGCGCGGCGGCGGTAGCCGCGCTCACCGTTGGCGCGGTCTGGGCGGTCTGGGCGGACGCCGCGAGCGGCATCAGGAGCACGGCCGCGAGCAGGCCGGCGGTCGTCGGGACAAGGCGCTTGGACATGGTGTCTCCTTCCCTCCAAGGAAGATCGGCCGGCTCCGCGGCCGGCTCTGGGCGCGAGTATGGGCCATGGATCCAAGGGCCGGACATCCGGGATCGTCCTGCTACACTGCCCGCCACCATGTTTATCACGCGCAAGCACATCAAGGGGTCGAACGACCGGGGAGCCTGGCCCTGGCGATCCTGGCACGACTTCATCTGAAGCCGCCTGCTGCTTGCCACCCGCCGTCCACCGTCTACCCCGGGACGCGGGTCACCGTCACACTCTTGCTGCACCCTTACCCGACGGGGCAGGTCCAACAGGCGACCTGAGTTTGCGCATGCGCGCGCGTGACCTGTTGCGTCACTGACGCCGCGCCGCGCCCGACAAGAGGCTTGACGACGTGATCACCGAACTGGAATTCCAAAGCCTGGCCGCCGATGGCTACAACCGCATCCCGCTGCTCAGCGAGGCCTTCGCGGATCTCGAGACCCCGCTCTCGCTCTACCTGAAGCTGTGCGCCGGCAACGGCCCGGGCCGCCACAGCTTCCTGCTGGAGTCGGTGGTCGGCGGCGAGCGTTTCGGCCGCTACTCCTTCATCGGGCTGCCGGCCCGCACCGTGCTCAAGAGCGAGGGCCGCACCACCCGCGTGATCCGCGACGGCGCGGTGATCGAGACCCACGAGGGCGATCCGCTCGCCTTCATCGAGGCCTACCAGCAGCGCTTCAAGGTCGCGCTGCGGCCGGGCATGCCGCGCTTCTGCGGCGGGCTGGCCGGCTACTTCGGCTACGACGCGGTGCGCTACATCGAGCCGCGCCTGGCGGCGTCCACGCCCGAAGGCGGCCTGCCCACGCCCGACGTGATGCTGCTGCAGTGCGAGGAGCTCGCCGTCATCGACAACCTGTCGGGCAAGCTCTACCTGATCGTCTACGCCGACCCCTCGCAGCCCGAGGCCTACTTCAAGGCCAAGAAGCGCCTCACCGAGCTGAAGGACAAGCTGAGCTACTCGGTCGCCGCGCCGCGCGTGGCGCGCGCCCAGGCGCATCCGGTCGAGCGCGAGTTCGCCAAGGCCGATTTCCTGGCGTCGGTCGACAAGGCCAAGGCCTTCATCGCCGCGGGCGACTGCATGCAGATCGTCTTCGGCCAGCGGCTCAAGAAGCGCTACACCGAATCCCCGCTGAGCCTGTACCGCGCGCTGCGCTCGCTGAACCCCAGTCCCTACATGTACTTCTACGACATGGGGGACTTCCAGATCGTCGGCGCCTCGCCCGAGATCCTGGTGCGCCAGGAGCAGACGCCCGAGGGCCGCAAGGTGACGATCCGCCCGCTGGCCGGCACGCGTCCGCGCGGCGGCACGCCGGAGCAGGACCAGGCGCTCGAAGTGGAGCTCAAGGCCGATCCCAAGGAGCGCGCCGAGCACCTGATGCTGATCGACCTGGCCCGCAACGACATCGGCCGCATCGCGCAGACCGGCAGCGTGAAGGTGACCGACGCGTTCGCCGTCGAGCGCTACTCGCATGTGATGCACATCGTCAGCAACGTCGAGGGCCTGCTCAAGCCGGGCATCGGCAACATGGACGTGTTCCGCGCCAGCTTCCCGGCCGGCACGCTGTCGGGCGCGCCCAAGATCCGCGCGATGGAGATCATCGACACGCTCGAGCCCGTCAAGCGCGGCATCTATGGCGGCGCCTGCGGCTACCTGAGCTTCGGCGGCGACATGGACCTGGCCATCGCGATCCGCACCGGCGTGGTCATGGACCAGGTGCTGTACGTCCAGGCGGCGGCGGGCATCGTGGCCGATTCGGTGCCCGAGCTCGAATGGAAGGAGACCGAGGCCAAGGCCCGCGCGCTGCTGCGCGCGGCGGAACTGGTCGAGGAAGGCTTCTGAGGCTGACGACGGAGAACGACATGCTGCTGATGATCGACAACTACGACAGCTTCACCTTCAACCTGGTGCAGTACTTCGCCGAGCTCGGCGCCGACGTGAAGACGGTGCGCAACGACCAGATCACGCTGGACGAGATCGCCGCGCTCCAGCCGAGCCATCTGGTGCTCTCGCCCGGCCCCTGCACGCCGAAGGAAGCCGGCGTGTGCGTGCCCGCGATCCAGCGCTTCATCGGCCAGCTGCCGATCCTGGGCGTGTGCCTGGGCCACCAGAGCATCGGCGCGGCGCTCGGCGGGAACATCATCCGCGCCAAGGTGCAGATGCATGGCAAGTCCTCGACCATCGCGACCGACACGCGCGGCGTGTTCAGCGGGCTGCCGGAGCGCTTCGACGTGATCCGCTACCACTCGCTGGCGATCGAGGAGGCGACGCTGCCCGCGGAGCTCGAGATCAGCGCCCGCACCGACGACGGCGAGATCATGGGCGTGCGCCACCGCGCGCTGGCCGGCACCGCCACGCCGCTGGAAGGCGTGCAGTTCCACCCCGAATCCATCCTCTCCGAGCATGGCCACGCGATGCTCCGGAACTTCCTGGAGTTGGCGCGATGAATGCGAGCACGAATGCGGGCGCGGCGGTCGTCGACCTGCGCAGCGACACCGTCACCCAGCCCACCGCCGGCATGCGCGCCGCGATGGCTGCGGCACCGCTCGGAGACGACGTCTTCGGCGACGATCCGAGCGTCAACGCGCTGCAGTCGGCGCTGGCGGAGCGGCTGGGCTTCGAGGCGGCGCTCTTCATGCCCACCGGCACGCAGAGCAACCTGTGCGCGCTGATGGCGCATTGCCAGCGCGGCGACGAGTACATCGTCGGCCAGTTCGCCCACACCTACCGCTGGGAAGGCGGCGGCGCCGCGGTGCTGGGCTCGATCCAGCCCCAGCCGCTGAACCACGCGCCCGACGGCTCGCTGCCGCTGGCCGACATCGAGTCCAGCATCAAGCCCGACGACGCGCACTTCGCGCGCACCCGGCTGCTGGCGCTGGAGAACACGATCGGCGGCAAGGTGCTGCCGATGGACTACCTGGCCGCCGCGTCCGAGCTGGCGCGGCGTCACGGCCTGGCCCGTCACCTGGACGGCGCGCGCCTGTTCAACGCGGCCGTCGCCGTGGCCGCCGCCGAGGGCGGCGATCCGTATGCCGCGGCGCGGCGCATCTGCGCGCATTTCGACAGCGTCTCGGTCTGCTTCTCCAAGGGCCTGGGCGCGCCGGTGGGCTCGGTGCTGTGCGGCTCGCGCGAGCTGATCCAGCGCGCGCACCGCTCGCGCAAGATGCTCGGCGGCGGCATGCGCCAGGCCGGCGTGCTCGCGGCGGCGGCGCATCACGCGCTCGACCACCAGGTCCTGCGCCTGGCCGATGACCATGCGCTCGCCAGCCGCCTGGCCGAGGGCCTGCGCGGACTGCCCGGCCTGACGGTCGAGGCGCCGCAGACCAACATCGTGTTCTGCGATGTCGACAAGGACATCGCCGCGGCGCTGGTCGCGCATCTGAAGGCGCAGGGCGTGCTGGCGACGGGCTTGTACAAGCTGCGCTTCGTCACACACCTGGATGTCGACGCCGTGGGCGTCGACCGCGCGATCGCGGCGGTGCGCCGCTTCTTCAACGCCTGAGCGGGAGGCCACCATGCCCATCACCGACAACGAAGCGCTGACGCGGGTCATCGAGCACCGCGAGATCTTCCACGACGAGATGCTGGCGCTGATGCGCCGCATCATGAGCGGTGACATCTCGTCGGTGACCGCCGCGGCGATCCTGATCGGTCTGCGCGTGAAGAAGGAGACCATCGGCGAGATCACCGCCGCCGCGCAGGTGATGCGCGAGTTCTCCGTCAAGGTGCCGATCGCACCGGGGCCGCACCTGGTCGATGTCGTGGGCACCGGCGGCGATGGCGCGCACACCTTCAACATCTCGACCTGCTCGATGTTCGTCGCCGCGGCGGCGGGCGCGCAGGTCGCCAAGCACGGCAACCGCAGCGTCTCGTCCAAGACCGGCAGCGCGGACGTGCTGGAGGCGCTCGGCGTGACGCTGTCGCTACCGCCGCAGGCGGTGGCGCGCTGCGTCGAAGCGGCCGGCATCGGCTTCATGTTCGCGCCCAACCACCATCCGGCGATGAAGAACATCGCGCCCGTGCGCAAGGAGCTGGGCGTGCGCACGATCTTCAACATCCTGGGTCCGCTGACCAACCCGGCCGGCGCGCCCAACATCCTGATGGGCGTGTTCCATCCGGACCTGGTGGGCATCCAGGTGCGCGTGATGCAGCGCCTGGGCGCGGAGCACGCGGTCGTGGTCTACGGCAAGGACGGGATGGACGAGATCTCGCTGGGCGCGGCGACCATGGTCGGCGAGCTCAAGCACGGCGAGATCCGCGAATACGAGATCCACCCGGAGGACTTCGGCATGCCGATGGTGGCGAGCCGCAACCTGCGTGTCGGCGGTCCGGAGGAAAGCCGGCAGATCCTGCTGGGCGTGCTCGGCAACGAGCCGGGCGCGGCGCGCGACATCGTGCTGCTGAACGCCGGCGCGACGCTGTACGCGGCCAATGTCGTCGAGTCCATCGCCGACGGCGTGGCCAGGGCGCGGGTGGCGATCGAGTCGGGCGCGGCGAGGGCCAAGCTCGACCAGTTCGTCGCCGAGACGCAGAAACAGGCCGCCGCGCACGCGTGAGGCCGGTAACGGAGAGAGAACCGGAGAGAGAACCGCATGTCTGACATCCTGGATCGCATCAACGCCGTCAAGCGCGAGGAGATCGCCGCGGCGCAGGCCAAGCTGCCACTGGCCGCGCTGCGCGCCGAGGCCGAGTCGCGCGCCGAGCCCACGCGCGGCTTCGTGAACGCGCTGCGCGCGAAGATCGCCGCGGGCCGCAGCGGCGTCATCGCCGAAGTGAAGAAGGCCAGCCCGAGCAAGGGCGTGCTGCGCGAGGACTTCCGTCCCGCCGACATCGCCCGCAGCTACGAGCAGCACGGCGCGGCCTGCCTGAGCGTGCTGACCGACACGCCGCACTTCCAGGGCTCGGTCGAGTATCTGAAGCAGGCGCGCGCCGCGTGCGCGCTGCCGGTGTTGCGCAAGGACTTCATGATCGACCCGTACCAGGTCTACGAAGCGCGCGCGATGGGCGCCGACTGCATCCTGCTGATCGCGGCCAGCCTGGACGATGGCCAGATGGCCGAGCTCGAGGACTGCGCGCTGGGGCTCGGCCTGGACGTGCTGGTCGAAGTGCACGACGGCCACGAGCTCGAGCGCGCGCTGCGCCTGAAGACGCCGATGGTCGGCATCAACAACCGCAACCTGAAGACCTTCGAGGTCACGCTGGACACGACGCTGGGCCTGCTGAAGCAGGTGCCGGCGGATCGGCTGCTGGTGACCGAGTCAGGCATCCTCGGCCCGGGCGACGTGGCACGCATGCGCCAGGCGCAGGTGAACGCCTTCCTCGTCGGCGAGGCCTTCATGCGCGCGCCCGATCCGGGCGCGGCGCTGGCGGCGCTGTTCGGCTGATGCCGGCGACGCTGAGCGCCATCGACTGGCAGGTGGGCGACGGCTGGCAGCCGCTGGTCGACGCCTGGCGCGCCAGCGCCGAGGGCCAGCGCATCGAGGCGCTGCTGCGCGAGCGCCTGGCGACAGGCGCGGCGATCTATCCCGCCGATCCGCTGCGCGCGCTGCGCTTGACGCCGCTGGCGAGCGTGCGGGTCGTCATCGTCGGCCAGGACCCGTACCACGGGCCGGGGCAGGCCGAGGGACTCGCGTTCTCGGTGCCGGCGGGGCAGAAGCTGCCGCCGTCGCTGCGCAACATCTTCAAGGAGCTGCTGCGCGACCTGGGCCAGCAGCCGGCGATGTCTGGCCACCTGTCGGCGTGGGCCAGGCGCGGCGTGCTGATGCTCAACACCAGTCTGACCGTCGAGGACGGCGCCGCCGGCTCGCACGCGAAGAAGGGCTGGGAATCGCTGACCGACGCGCTCATCGCCGCGGCGGCGAAGGACCCGGCGCCGAAGGTCTTCCTGCTGTGGGGGGCGCACGCGCAGGCGAAGGCGCCGCTCGTCGAGGCGGCGGGCCATGGACACCTGGTGCTGCAGGCGAATCACCCGTCGCCGCTCTCGGCCACGCGCGGGCCGGCGCCCTTCATCGGCTGCGGGCACTTCTCGACCGCGCGCGACTGGCTCAAGGGCCAGGGCGTCGACTTCGAGTGGTCGCTCGACTGAAGGGACCGCGCAGCACGCGCGCCCCTTCCGATTTCACTCGCGCGCCATCACTGGTACGTTGGTGGTTATCATCCGCAAGCCCCTAGCGGAGCGATTTGTGCATCAGGGTTAAGTCCAGTGCGCTACCAATTGACGCTTCGCGTCTTTTGGTACTAAACTGGTATTAATCATGACGAGCCACTCCCTGGCGGACGCCTGGTCCGCGCCCTTGCAGCCGCAGTTCGCGGCCGTTCGCTTCCTGGTGGGAGTGGATGGCGGCGGCACTGGCACTCGGGTCCGGCTCAGCGATGTCCACGGACGTCTGCTCGGCCAGGGGTGGGCCGGCCCGTCCGCGCTGGGGCAGGGCATCGCGCAGGCCTGGCGCCACATCCAGATGGCGGTCCAGGAAGCCGCCGCCAAGGCCGGCATCGAACGGCTGCCGCTGGCCGACACCGCGATCGGTCTCGGCCTCTCCGGCGCCGGCGTCGCCGCGCAAGCGCAGGCCTTCGTCGCGCAGCAGCCCGGCTACGCCCACATCGAACTCGTGAACGACGGCACCACCTCCGTCATCGGCGCGCACGCAGGCCGCCCCGGCGGTGTGATCGCGGCGGGTACCGGCACGGTGGGCGAGGCGCTGCGCGCCGACGGCTCGCTGGTCTGCGTCAGCGGCTGGGGCTGGATCGGCGGCGACGAAGGCAGCGGCGCCTGGCTGGGAATCCAGGCGATGCGCATCGCGCAGAAGGCCATGGACGGCCGCGCTGAACCCGGCCCGCTGGCCCGCGCCGTGTGGGCTGCCGCCGGCTGCGCGCACGACCAGGACCGCGACGCCGTCAACGCCTGGGTCGCCCAGGCCGGCCAGCATGCCTACGCGCAGCTGGCGCCGCTGGTGTTCGAGCACTCGGACGCCGACCCGGCCGCTCACGCGCTGGTCGCGCAGGCGGTGGCGGAACTGGAGCAGCTCGCGCTCGCGCTGGACCCTTCGCAGCAGCTGCCGCTGTCGCTGGCGGGCAGTGTGGCGCAGCGGCTCGCCGCGCTTTTCTCAGGCAACATTCGGGCCCGTTGCGTGTCGCCTCAGGGCGACTCGGCCGACGGCGCGCTGCGGCTGGTCCGCGGCGCTCTCTCCGAAACACGTTGAGAAGAAGAGACGCCCGATGAGCACCAAGCTGCCCTTCCAGTTCAAGCCCGACTCCGCCGCCGCCTCGCCGCTGTACATGCAGCTGGCCCACAAGCTGGCGCAGGCGATCCGCGAAGGCCAGTACCAGGCCGACGAGGCCCTCCCGTCCGAACGCGTGCTCTCCGAATCCCTGGACCTGTCGCGCGTCACCGCGCGCAAGGCGATCGATCGCCTGGTCGAGCAGGGCCTGATCGTGCGCAAGCGCGGCTCCGGCAACTACATCGCGCCCAAGCTGGAGCAGCCGCTCTCGCGCCTGACCAGCTTCTCCGAGGAACTGCACCAGCGCGGCTTCAAGCCCAGCAGCCGCTGGCTGACCCGCGGCTTCGCCATGGCCGCGCCCGACGAGCAGCTGTCCCTGGGCCTGACGACGGGCCAGCGCGTCGCGCGCCTGGAGCGTCTGCGCCTGGCGGATGCCGTGGTCATGGCCTATGAGCTGTCCGTGCTGCCCGAGGCCGTGCTGCCCGAGCCGCAGAAGGTCGAGTCCTCGCTCTACGAGCACCTGGCCCGGCACGGCGGCGCGCCGGTGCGCGCGCTGCAACACATTCGAGCCATCAACGCGGATTCGCGCTTGGCCGGCCTGCTGGAAGTTCCGGTGGGCCAGGCGGTGCTGTTCATCACGCGGGTGGGTTATCTGGACCAGGGGCAAGCCGTCGAGCTGACCCATTCCTATTGCCGCAGCGATTACTACGACTTCGTCGCGGAGATGAGGCGAGACGGATGACGGCCCAGCACATCGACGGATTCATACTGACACCCAGCGGTTTCATCCGCGGTGTGCTGGAACATCAAGAAGGACGCGTGACCCGCATCGACGGGAGCGCGGTCCCCGAGCATGAGGCGCGCCACGGCGCGCAAGACCTGCCCCTGGTGCTGCCCGGGTTCATCGACACCCACGTCCACGGCGGCGCCGGCCACGACACGATGGAAGGCGGCGAGGCCGCCGCGCGGCTCGCGGCGCTGCATGCGAAGCACGGCACCACCTCGCTGCTGGCGACGACGATGACCGCGCCGCTGGACGAGATCCGCCATGCGATGCGGGCGCTCGCGCCCGCCTGCGCCGAGCGGCCCGCCGGCGGCGCCCGCGTGCTGGGCGTGCACCTCGAAGGGCCCTACATCAATCCCGGCAAGCTCGGCGCGCAGCCGGACTTCGCCAAGGCCGCGTCGATCAGCGAGATCCGCGAGCTGCACGCGATCGCGCCGATCCGCCTGATCACGCTGGCGCCGGAGCTGCCCGGCAACCTGGACCTCGTGCCGTTGCTGCGCGAGGCCGGCTTCCAGGTGCAGATCGGCCACACGCTGGGCACCTACGAGGACGGCGTGGCCGCGCTGGGCCGCGGCGCCGGCGGCTTCACCCACCTGTTCAACGCGATGACCGGCCTGCACCATCGCGAGCCGGGCATGGTCGGCGCGGCGCTCGCGCATGCGCAGTACGCCGAGATCATCCCGGACCTGCTGCACGTGCACCCCGGCGCGATCCGCGTCGCGCTGCGCAGCATCCCGCGGCTGTTCTGCGTCACCGATTCGACGGCCGCGGCCGGCATGCCCGATGGCGAATACAGCCTCGGCCGGCACCGCGTCACCAAGTGCCTGGGCGGCGTGCGCCTGCCCGACGGCACGCTGGCCGGATCGACGCTGACCATGGACCAGGCGCTGCGCAACCTGGTGCTGAAGCTGGGCCTGCCGCTCGAGGACGCGTCGCGGCGCGTCTCGACGCATGCGGCCGATTACTTGGGTCTGGATGACCGGGGCCGGCTGGCTCCGGGCGCCTGGGCGGATGTCGTGGTGATGGACCGTGGCTTGCAGTTGCAACGCGTGGTCGTGGAAGGGGAATCGATATGACCTCGCGAATGCTGGAAGAGGCGCTGAGCGCGCCGCAGGTGGTGGCCCGTCAGATGGCCGCCGATCAGGGCGCTTATGCGGCGCTGGGCGACGCGCTGCGCGAGCAGCCGCCGGCCGCGCTGCTGACGATCGCGCGCGGCAGCTCGGACCACGCGTCCAACTACCTGGCCTACCTGGTCATGGCGCGCCTGGGCCGGCTGGTGACCTCGCTGCCGATGTCGCTGATCACGCTCTACCAGAGCCGCATCGAGAGCAAGGGGCTGCTGTCGCTGGCGTTCTCGCAGTCGGGTCAGAGCCCGGACCTGGTCTCGCCGACGCAGTACTTCCGCGCCAACGGCGCGCGCACGGTCGCCTTCGTCAACGCCGAGGGCTCGCCGCTGGCCGCCGCCGCCGAGCACGTCTTCCCGCTGCACGCCGGCGTCGAGCAGAGCGTGGCCGCGACCAAGAGCTACATCGCGCAACTGGTCGCCGGCGCGCGCGTCGTCGCGGCCTGGCAGGGCGACGAGGACCTGTCCGCCGCGCTGCAGGCGCTGCCGCAGGCCATGGAGCAGGCCGCGCGCCAGCGCTGGGACGTGGCCGTCGATGCGCTGAAGGATGCGGACAAGCTGTTCGTGATCGGCCGCGGCACCTCGCTGCCGATCGCGCTCGAGGCCGCGCTCAAGTTCAAGGAGACCTGCGGCATCCAGGCGGAGGCCTTCTCCGGCGCGGAAGTGAAGCACGGCCCGATGGCGCTGGTCGACGAGGGCTACCCGCTGCTGGTCTTCGCGCCGCGCGGACCGGCGCAGGCGGGGCTGCTCGCGCTGGCCGAGGAAATGCGCGGCCGCGGCGCGCGCGTGCTGCTGGCGGCGCCGGAAGGCACGCCGGGCGCCGAGCTGCCGCTGAGCTGCACCGGCAATGAGGACCTCGATCCGATCGCCGCGGTGCAGAGCTTCTATCCGATGGTGGAGGCACTCGCGCAGGCGCGCGGCCTGAACCCCGACCAGCCGCGCCATCTGGCCAAGGTCACGAAGACGCATTGATTCCCGCAGGCATCCCGCCAGGGGCCCGCATGGATTCCCCATTGATTTCCGGCAGCAAGAGAACGACATGAGCGAGACAGCATTCCATCCGGGCCGGCTGGTGATGGTGGACATCCAGGGCAAGCGCCTGGATGCGGCCACCGCCGCCTTCCTGCGCGACAACCGGATCCGCGCGGTCTGCCTGTTCCGCAAGAACCTGGGCACCGAGGCCGAGGTCCGCCAGCTGACGCGCGACCTGCGCGAGGCCATGGGCCCGGATGCGCTGATCGGCCTGGACCAGGAGGGCGGTTCCGTCGTGCGCGCCACCTTCCTGCCGCAGCCGCCGTCGGCGATGGCGCTGGGCGCGGCGGGCGACGAGGGGCTGGCCGAACAGGTCGGCGCCGCGGTGGCGCGCGGGCTGCGCGGCATCGGCATCAACTGGAACTTCGCGCCCGTCACCGACATCAACAACAACGCCGCCAACCCGGTCATCGCCGAGCGCAGCTTCGGCGAGACGGCGGAACTCGTGACGCGCCTGGCCGGCGCGTGGATGAAGGGCTCGATGGCGGCGGGCGTGGCCTGCTGCATCAAGCACTTCCCGGGACACGGCGACACGCATGTCGACTCGCACCTGGACCTGCCGACCGTGGACAAGTCGCGCGCCGAGCTCGACGCGCTCGAGCTCAAGCCCTTCAAGGCGCTGCGCGACGCGGCCCCGTCGATCATGACGGCGCACATCGTCTATCCGAAGATCGATCCGCACTATCCGGCGACGCTTTCGAAGACGATCCTCGGCGGCATCCTCCGCGGCGAGTACGGCTACGACGGCGTGGTCATCACCGACGCGCTGATGATGAAGGCCATCGCCGAGCGCTACGGCTATGCGAAGGCGGCGGTGCTGGCCATCAACGCTGGCGCCGACATGATCCTGGCGCAGGGCTCGCTGGACGAGCAGGCGCAGGCCATCCATGCGCTGCAGGACGCGCTCACGCGCGGCGAACTGAGCGTCGAGCGCGGCCGGGAGGCGCAGGCGCGGCTGGACCGGCTGGCGAGCGATTTCCCGATCCATTTCGACGACTACCAGGGCGCGCGGCGCGAAGCCGACGACGCGCTGATGCGCGCGGCCTGGGCGGCGGGCCTGAGCGCGCTGCGCGGCGCCACGCCGCCGGCGATCGACCGGCCGATCCGCGTGTTCGTGCAGGACGAGGTGCCCACCGACGGCGTCTCCGAGGCCGGACCGACCGGCGCGCAGGTGAGGGCGCTTTTCAACGGCCATGCGGACGTGGAATTCGTGTCGCTCACCGACATCACGGCGCTTGACTGGGCGACGGTGCCGCGCGATGGCCGCTTCAGCATCGTGGCCTCGACGCACCGCGCGCGCTATGGCGACAACGCTGGCGCGTGGGCGCCGGACCTGCACCTGGTGCTGTGGAATCCGTTCCAGGCGCTGGACGTCGACGCGCCGACGGTGATCAGCTGGGGCTACGCGGACGGCGCGCTGGCCGCCCTGGGCGCGTGGCTGCAAGGCCGCGGCGAGGCCGGCGGCCAGTCGCCGGTGACGCTGAACTGAGCATCGATCCGAGGGCCTCGACATGAGCCAGCCGCAGACTTCCGCCGCGCCCGCGCGATCGCCGATCCGCTGGGTCGCCAGCCTGTACTTCGTGCAGGGCATGCAGTTCTTCGTCGTCATGCTGATCGCCGGCCTGATGTTCAAGAACATGGGCGTGGCCAATGACCAGATCGCGCGCTGGACCGGCCTGCTGGGCCTGGCCTGGGCGTTCAAGCCGCTGTGGAGCCCATTCCTGGAGCTGGCGCGCAGCAAGAAGCTGATCGTCGTCGCCGGGCAGTTCACCGGCGCGGCGGGCCTGGCGCTGATGGCGGTGGCGCTGCAACTGCCGATGTGGTTCGCGGCCAGCATCGCGGTGCTGTTCCTGCTCGCCTATGCGTCGGCCACGCACGACATCGCCTGCGACGGCCTGTACATGGCGGCGCTCGACGACAAGCAGCAGGCGGCCTACGCCGGCTGGCAGGGCGCGTTCTTCAACGCGTCGAAGTTCCTGACGCTGGGCGGCCTGCTGGTCCTGGCCGGTCACCTGGAGCGCGGCATCGGCGTCATGAACGCGTGGTCGGTGATCTTCGGGCTGCTGTCGGTGCTGCTGTTCGTGCTGGCCAGCTACAACGCGTACGCGCTGCCCGGCGCGCTCAACACCGATCACGGCGACCTCACCGCGGCCGGCGTCTGGCGCACGCTGCGCGAGGTCATCGCGGACTTCCTCGGCAAGCCGGGCATCTGGCTGATGATCCTGTTCATCGTGATGTTCCGCTTCGCCGAAGGGCAGGTGCAGACGATCGGGCCGCTGTTCCTGATCGAGGCGCGCGGCAAGGGCGGCCTGGGACTGAGCACCGAGCAGGTGGGCGGCATCTACGGCACGGTGGGCACGGCGGCCTTCCTGCTGGGCAGCATCGCCGGGGGTTACTTCACCAGCTGGATGAGCCTGCGCCGCGCGATGCCCTTCCTGATCGTGGCGATGGCGGTGCCCAACGCGACCTTCTACTACCTGGCCGTCACGATGCCGGCGGATCTCTGGCATGTCGGCTTCGCCGTCGCGGTGGAGATGCTGGGCTACGGCTTCGGCTTCGTCGGGATGATCCTGTTCATCATGCAGGCCGTCGCGCCGGGCAAGTACCAGACCGCGCACTACGCGCTGGGCTCGGGCGTGATGCAGCTGGGCTTCATCTTCTCCAAGACCATCAGTGGCGACATCCAGCTCGCGATGGGCTATGGGCACTTCTTCCTCTGGACCATCGCGTGCGGCGCGCCGGCGCTGATCCTGCTGCTGTTCGTGCGCATGCCCGGACGGGCACCGCAGGAGCCGCCGGTCGCGGCGGCGCCGGTGGAGAACGCGACATGAAGGCGATCGCCGCGAGCCTGGCGGCGTTGTCGATGGCCGCTGGCGCGCACGCCGCCGAGCCGCAGTTCTTCTTCGACGACTTCAGCTACGCCGACACCGCCGCGCTGTTCAAGCAGGGCTGGACGGTTCGCAGCGCGCCGGGCCATCCCGGCATTCCCGGCGCCCGTTGGGCGCCCGAGGGTCTGAGCCTCGTCGACGGCAAGCTGCGCCTGCATGGCGTGACCGACGGCACCGGGCCGGGCACCGCGCAGGTGCAGGTGTGTCACCAGCGCAAATATCTCGCGGGCACTTATGCCGCGCGGATCCGCTTCAGCGACCTGCCGGTCAGCGGTGCCGACGGCGACCCGGTGATCCAGACCTTCTACGCGGTCAGCCCGCTCAAGCACGACTTCGATCCCGAGTTCAGCGAGCTGGACTGGGAGTACCTGCCCAATGGCGGCTGGGGCAGCGACAAGACCCGCATCTACGGCATCACCTGGCAGACGGTGCGCCTCGATCCGTGGCTGGCCTTCAACCAGCAGCACGAGGAGTTCGGCCCGCTCGGCGAGCGCGGCCGCGACTGGCACACGCTGGTGATGCAGGTGGCCGACGGCCGCACCCAATGGTTCATCGACGGCCGCAAGATCGACGAACACGGCGGCCGCAACTACCCGGTGGTGCCGATGTCGATCAACTTCAACCTGTGGTTCTCGCCGGGCGGTCCGCTGCCCACGGGCGACGCGGGCGGCCCGCCGCGGGTGTACGAGCAGGACGTCGACTGGGTCTTCCACGCGAAGGACACCGTCCTGAGCCCGGCCCAGGTGGAGGCGCAGGTGAAGCGCTGGCGCGCCGGCGGCATCGCGCGGCTCGACCAGGTCCCGCCGGCCACGCCCGCGCTCGAGAGCCGCTGCGACTTCTGAGCGTCTGTTTCCTTCCGATCCTCGTCCCATGAACGCTTCCTCGAAACGCATCGCGTCCGTCGACGCAATGCGCGGCCTGGCCGTCGCCGCGATGCTGCTGGTCAACAACCCCGGCGACTGGGGCCACGTCTACGCGCCGCTGGAGCACGCGGCCTGGCACGGCTGGACGCCGACCGACCTGGTGTTCCCGTTCTTCCTGTTCATCGTGGGCGTCTCCTTGTCGCTGGCGATGGGCGCGCGCATCGAGACCGGCGGCGGCGCGGCCCTGCGCGCCACCGTGGTGAAGCGCGGCTTGCGCATCGTCGCGCTGGGCTTGGTGCTGCACGCGCTGGCCTGGTGGCTGATGGACAAGCCGGCGCTGCGCATTCCCGGCGTGCTGCAGCGCATCGGCCTGTGCTTCGCGCTCGCCGGCCTGATCGCGATCCAGTGGCGCGCCGCCGGTCAACGCGTCTGGCTCGCCGCCTTGCTGGCCGGCTATGGCGCCTTGCTGCTGTGGGGCTGTCCCCTCGACAAGGCCGGCAACATCGCCAGCCGGGTCGACGCGTGGCTGCTCGGTCCGCATGGGTATGAATGGGATCCGGCGACCGGCCTGGGCCATGACCCCGAGGGGGTCGTCGCGACGCTGGGCGCCTTGGCGACGACACTGCTGGGCTGGCGCTGCGGCGAGGCGCTGCGCGCCGGCGCCCTCAGGCAGCTCGCGGCCGTCGGCCTCATCGCGGCGGCCACGGGCTTCGCGCTCGACGCCATCGGCCTGATGCCGATCAACAAGAATCTCTGGACGCCGTCCTTCGTGTTGTGGACCGGGGGGCTGGCCGCGCTGGTGCTGCTCGCCGCGCACGCGCTGATCGACCGGCTCGGCGCGCCCGCGCTGTTCCGCAGCTTCGGCGTCAACGCGATCGCGGCCTATGCCGGTGCGTGGATGTGCACCGTGTTCCTCGAAGGCTTCGGCTGGATGAGTCCGCTCTACGCGCACGGCTTCGGCTGGCTGGGCGCCTGGCTCGGGCCGCATGCGCAGTCGCTGGGCTTCGCGCTGGCCTTCGTGGGCGTGTGGTGGCTCGTCGTGCGTGAGCTCGACAGGCGCCGCTGGTACTGGAAGATCTGAGCGGACCGCGCCCGCACAATACCGTTCCATGAGCCCGGAGACCTTCGCCATCCGCATGCCGCCCGACATCCGATCGGTGCGGGTCGGCGAGCATCCGGTCGTCGTCATCGACGATTTCCTCGCGCATCCGCAGGCGCTGGTCGAGGCAGCCTGCCAGGCCCGCTTCGAGCGCTGCCCGGGCGCTGACGAGCGCAAGGGCTATCCCGGGCTGCGAGCGCCGGTGCCGGCGGCCTATAGCGAAAGCCTGACGGAGCTGCTGGACCCGCTGATCCGGCTGAACTTCGGCGTCCCCGAGGAATTGCCGCTGCGCAAGTCGCCGTGCGCGTTCTCGCTGACGACGGTCGCACCCGAGGATCTGGGGCCCCTGCAGCGGGTGCCGCATTTCGATGCCAGCACGCCGCACTTCATGGCCGTGATGCTCTACCTCTGCGACGAGCGCCATGGCGGTACCGCCTTCTACCGCCACAAGGCCAGCGGCCTGCAGCAGATCACCGCCGATCAGCGCGAACGCTACGGCGACTTGATCTATGCGGAGATGGAGCGCTCCCCGGCGCCGCCGCGGTATTTCAGCGACTCGGACGATTGCTTCGAGTTGCTGGGCATGCTGCCGGCGCGATTCAACCGCCTGGTGGCCTACCGGGGCAGCCTGTTGCACTCGGCCATCGTCAATCCCGCGCTGGGCCTCAGCAGCGATCCACGCCAGGGCCGGCTGACCATCACCACCTTCTACGACTTCTAGCGCGCGAGCGCCGCCCGCCCGCAGGCGGAGAGTCGCTGGCTTGCTGGCTTGCTGGCTTGCTTGCCCGGCCGCGCAGCGCAACGAAAAAAGCCCGGCGGCTGCCGGGCTTTCGAAGTGACGCAGCGGTGCCGGTCAGAACTTGGCGCTCAGGCCCAGCTTGTAGGTGGTCTCGCCCTTGAAGCTCCAGGCCGGGAAGCCGGCGCGCAGCGGATCCTTGATGGCGGTGTTGGAGGCCGCGGCGGCGCCGTACTGGACGTCGTCTTCCTTGGTCAGGTTGATCGCCTCGAACGACAGCCGCAGGTTCTTCGTGATGTTCCAGCCCACGCTGGCGTCCAGCGTGCCGTAGGCGTCGTGCATGCGGTTGCCATACCAGAACGCGCCTTCGCGGATCATGTACTTCGAGCGCCAGTTGTAGGCCAGGCGAGCAAAGTACTGCTCGTTCTCGTAGTAGCCGACCAGGTTCACGTTGTGCTTGGACGACTGCGTGAACAGGCTCAGCCCATCCAGGTAGCTGCTGGCCGGCGCCGTGCCTTCGGTGAAGGTGTAGTTGCCCTGCGCGCCGAAGCCGTTGCCGAAGGCGTGGTTGGCCTGCAGTTCGATACCGCGGATCTTGCCGCCGCCGGCGTTCTGGAAGCTCTGCACCGTCCAGTTGTCGACGCCGGTCTTGGGATCGACCAGGCCGACCTTCTGGTTCGGCGTGGCGATGGCGACGACGAAGTTGGAGATGTCCTTGATGAAGTAGGTCGCGGACATCATGTTGCCGCGGCCGTAGTAGTACTCCAGGCCGAGGTCAGCCTGGCTCGACTTCATCGGCTTGAGGCCGATGTTGCCGATGGTCCAGGTCTCGTTGCCGCTGCGGTCGTCGTTGTAGCCGGACACCGTCACGCCGAACATGTTGGCGAAGTTCGGGCGCGTGATGGCCTGCGAGGCGGTCGCCCGCAGCACCAGGTCGCTTCTCAGGTCGAAGGCCAGGTTGATGCTGGGCAGCACGTCGTTGTAGGTCGACTTGGTGGACGTGGTGGTCTTGGCCCAGTTCTGGTTGCCGGCGTACTGGTCGGCCGGCGTCACGCCGTCGAACAGGTAACCGGTGCTGGTGGCCTTGGTGGAGATGTAGCGCACGCCGAAGTTGCCGCGCATGCCCTTGGTCTCGAACTCGAACATGCCGTAGACCGAGCGGTTCTTCTCGTTCAGCTCGCCATAGCCGGAGCGGTCCTCGACCCAGCCGGAGATGTTCCGGTTGGTGTTGTCCAGCATCGCGCCGATGTTGGCGCGCGGCACCGTCCATCCGCCGACGTTCACCGAGCCGTCGAACAGCCCGGAGGTGGCCACCGGCGTGATCGTCGTGTTCCAGATCGGGCGGTAGCTGCGCTTCTCGAAGGTGTGGTCGGCAAAGCGCACACCGGTCTTGAAGGCGTTGATCACGCCCCAGTCCAGGTCGAAGGTGGCGTCGAGCTGGCCGAACTTCTCCTTGTCCTTGTTGGGACCGGCGGAGGTGGCCCAGGTTTCCGGCGACATCTGCGCCGGCAGGGAGCCGACGCCCCACGACTGGTTGTTGCTCGGGTTGACCTTGATCTGCTTGCCGGTGGCGTCGATCGTGCCCTGCCAGTTCGGGCGCGTGAACGGGCCGGCGGCGCCGTCGAAGGCGGCGGTCTGATAGTTGGTGGTGGCCGAGGTACCGCCGTCCGCCTTGGTCGTGCCGACAACGAGGTCGAACTTGGCGCTGCCCAGGGTGTAGTGGGCGTCGGCCACGGCGCTTTCCGAATCCATGCTGGCGCCGCGCGCCCAGACCTGGAAGAACTTGTGCGGCAGCGGGTTGGCGGCCGTGGTCGTGCTGTGCAGGCACATGCCGTTCGGGTTGAAGTCCGACTTGACCGCGGTATTGCGCTGGTCGCAATTCTGGTCATGCATCAGGTAGTCACTGGAGTTGGAGCTGTCGGCGTCCAGCTTCAGCTTCAGCAGGTTCAGGCCGACTTCGAAGCCCTCGACCGGGCGCGCCTGCAGGGCGACGTTGAGCGAGGTGCGCTTGCGCTCCTGCACGAAGGCGGTCGGGGCCACGTCGCTGTTCCAGCGGCTGTCGGCTTCGACGCCGCGGCGGATGTAGTCGCCCTTGGACAGGCCGGCGGCGATCAGCGCGCCAAAGGTGCGGCTTTCGTTGCGCCAGCTGTACAGGCCGGAGGCTTCCTTCTCCGAGTCGCTGATGGTGCCGTCACCGTAGCGCACGCTGCCGAAGACCGTGTTGGCCTTCAGGTCCAGCGGCTTGCGGGTCTTGACGATCACCGTGCCGCCGATGCCGCCTTCGGTCAGGTTGGCCTGCGAGGACTTGTAGACCTCCATGCCGCCGATCATTTCGGCGGGCAACAGCGAATAGTTGAACGAGCGGTCGATGTCCATCTGGTCATACCAGCCGGTGGACGCGACCGTCTGGCCGTTCAGCGTGGTGTACGTCATCTGCGGATCGGTGCCGCGGATGGACACCGACGCGCCTTGGCCGAACGCCCGGCCCACCGAGATGCCGGGGATCCGGCCCAGGGCTTGGCCGACGTCCGAGTCGGGGAGCTTGCCCACGTCCTCGGCGCTCACGGCATCGACAACGGCGCTGGCGTTCTTCTTGATGTTGGCCGCCGACTGCAGCGATGCGCGGATGCCGGTGACGACCACTTGTTCCAGCTGGGTGCCGTCGTCCTTCTTCTGTTCTTGCGCCTGCGCGGCGAACGCCGCGCTCAGCAGCGTCAGCGTGACCGCCGCCGCGATAGGGGTCTTGTTGACCTTCATGAACTGCTCCTCGAGTGGCCAGGGAGTTGTGGCCTTGATGAAGACTCGGCACCCGAAATCACGCCACTCGACCGCTGAGTGGACGTGCTGCTGGCGCCCCCGAATACACCTCAATACAACCAATGCCATGCCACTATAACGGCCGGTAAAGCCACTTTGCTACCAGTTCAAGGGGCGTGTTTTCCCTGCTGTAGCGCCGCCGCGACCCCCTTGGACAGCGGTGTCTGACGGTTTCGGCGAGGGCGGATGCGAGGGGCGGCGGCGAACGCTGGAACGAGACCACTTGGTCGCAAATTGGTATTACTGGTGGTCCATATACATGCCTCGGCATGCGTGCGTTCGGGCACGTTGGCCTCATGAGCGGCAAATCGCCAATCGCACGACTGCGGTTCCCGGGCTAAAAAGTGTTTGCGCCAAATAAGAACGCTGCTATAGTCGTGGGCTCGCCTCGGAGGGGTGGCCGAGTGGTTAAAGGCAGCAGACTGTAAATCTGCCCGCTAACGCGTACGCTGGTTCGAATCCAGCCTCCTCCACCAAGGCGAACAGATTGCAAGAGCAACGAAGCGGGTGATCGTCACCCGCTTCGCGGTTCAGGCAGCTGGAATTGGAAAGCTCCCGGGCGGGAGTAGTTCAATGGTAGAACCTTAGCCTTCCAAGCTAATGACACGGGTTCGATTCCCGTTTCCCGCTCCACCGGAAGCTGAAGGTGTCGTGTCGAGAGATCGGCACAGGTTTGCTGATAAGGTCATCAATCCTGTGTCGATGCCCATGTGGCTCAGTGGTAGAGCACTCCCTTGGTAAGGGAGAGGTCACGCGTTCGATCCGCGTCATGGGCACCACCAATCTCTTCTATCCCGTTTCTTGATCTGATCGCCAGGAGCGCAAGATGGCAAAAGGCAAGTTTGAACGTACCAAGCCGCACGTGAACGTGGGCACGATTGGTCACGTTGACCATGGCAAGACGACGCTGACGGCCGCGATCGCGACCGTGCTGGCCTCCAAGTTCGGCGGCGAAGCCAAG